>ERZ1370068.1232-contig-11123_pt1 | contig 38862 bp, 68 predicted proteins | sample MGYA00561227_ERZ1370068 | MGnify/ENA primary metagenome ERZ1370068 (study PRJEB38410, sample SAMEA6850437) | metagenome | study: Metagenomic assessment of the ecological functions of the soil: analysis of the soil microbiota associated with the...
AAGATGCATTGCTCGTGCCTGCCAGGCACGAAGTTTCGAGACTATGAGGCCATCGCGCTCTTCGAAGCGCACAACGAAATAAATTTTTATACCTGAGCGATCAGCGCTGTTGTCTGCCCAGCGCGCAACGCACGCGACCCTGCACGGTTCCTGCCAACTTGGGCGCTGGCGACGTTTTGATTTTCGAGGAAATGTTTGGACCGCATACTGGCCGGCCGGAAAGCCGGATCTGGCGCATGCTGCGCTGTGCGTTTGATCCATGTACAGACTGGGACGCTGCCGGTCAACCGCCAACCGATCCATTAACCGAGAAGCAATCAGCGACATTTTTGGGCCGATGAAGATGCGCCGCCGTTTCCACTGTGCATTTCCTTCGGCGCAAACCGACAATAATCCACGCGAAGTTTATCGACGACGTGAGCGTCGCACGTGGCAACATCGTGCTGGCGGATCACGGTAAAACGACGGCTGAATCGTTGACAGCGTGCCGCAAGTGGCCCCCCAGCCAAACCCATCGGCATCTGAATGCGACCGCTGCGAACCACAGGACTGGCCCCGCTGGCCGCACGGTTCGCCCGACGTTGTCATCAGCGACCGGCTCACTTTCGTTGTGCGGTCGCGACCGGGATGCTTTATTCGGCCTCCCTTCCACCCTCAGGATGCGAGCGATTTAGACAACAAGATTTTGCCTCTGGATCTGCAGCAGTAAACAACTGGAGGCCATCGGCGTCGGTTTTCCGGGGCTGGCGTGTCGATCCAGGGATCTCAGCCGATCTGGTCGATCAGCGACGGACGCAACGCGTTCATCATCAAAGAAGAGCAGGGAAACTCAACGGCTATTCATTGCCCGGCGCGGCGCGCGCCGCGCCGACGCAGGACCCGCGCAGTGCGCTACCCGACGCGCGATTGCACAGCAAATTGAATCTGACGAAATCGATTGGACGCCGGTGCGCGATTTGCTCGCCCGACAGCAGCGCGACGGATGCTCAGCCTTCGTCGCCGGAGGTCGAAGACGACGGCACGGCGCGGCTGCGCTTTCGGCGATGACCGCCTCCGGCGCGCTCGCCCGAGGCCTTGAGCGCATTCGATGCCAGTCACCGGATTGGCACCATGCGGCGCTGGCAATGTTCGGGCCGGTTTAGCGATCGCGCATTTGTTTACCAAAACGATGCCGCACTCCGGAGGCGAGTACCCGGTCTCGGTGCGGGCAATCCGCTGCCGGCCGATGGCGGCATAGAACCCGAATCCATGACCCGCGCGCGCCTCACGCGCCGGCGGCGTTTCGCACTCTGTGAGCGCGCCGCCGTCACGGAAGCGGACTACGCGGCGGTGACGGAGCGCCATCCGCGCGCAGCGCGCCATCGCGATCGCCTTCGCTGACCGGCAGCCGGCACACCGTGTCTATCACCGTGGATCGCTTGGGCGGATTGCCAGCTGGCCGACGATTTCCGAAGCATCGATTCGCCGTCACGTGGAGCGCTATCGGATGGCAGGACACGATCTGGAAATCGACGGGCCGCGCTACGTTTCCCTGGAGATCGACATTACGCACGTGCGCCAAGCCCGAATATTTCCTGGCGCCGACGTGAAGGGGGAGTTGCCTGCAAGCTCTTCAGCAATCGCGCACTGGCCGACGGCACGTCTCGGGATTTTTCATCCAGACCAATTCACCTTCGGTCAGACTGTCTACTGAAGTCCGCTGATCGCCGCAGCGCAGGCGGTGCCCGGGCGTAACGTCGGTGCAAGTGAATTCAATCTCACCGCCAGGGCACGCTGGACAACAAAACCGCTCGCCGCCGGCAAGCTCGAAGCTCGGCGGGCTCGGTGATCGCGCGCTGCGCAGACAACGACCCGAACTTTGCTGAGCACGGCGTTTTCCATTTATCGCTCGGAGGTGGCAAGTGAGCGCTGGGTTGTCGAGCGCATCGAAACATCCTAACGATTGCGGCTGCTGCGCCGTTTGACTCCCGCCGTCGGAAACCGGTATTGGCCGTCAACCGTCCCGGTCTGTCCGCGCATTTCCTATCGGATCGGCACCCATTCTCGTTTCAAGGTAAGTCGATGCTGGCGGCGCTGTCCAGCGCCGAGTTTTCGGCGTTGAAAGACCTGCGCACGCGCGCCGGATGACGATTTCACAATTGCGTTTTCGATGCCGCGGCAACGGTCGCCGACGTGTTGGCGTTTTATCAGGGAGCGGCTGGCTAACGAGTCTTATTTTGCGCACCGCCACAGAACGGCGCTCGGTTTTGGAACTGGCGCGTCTGATCGGCTACGAACTCCATCCCGGCGTGGCGGCGCAGCGCGGCGCTCGCGTTCATCCCCGACGACGCGGCCGGCGCGCCGCATGAGACGGTCATCGACATCGGCACTCGGGTGCGCAGAGTATTCCCGGTCCCGGCGAAAAAGCCGCAAACCTTCGAGACCATCGAAAAAATCGCCGCGCGGGCTGCGACGGAATGCAATCGCAGCCGCGGCTGACGCGGGCGGTCGACAGCCGCAAGTTGGGCGATCAACGCGCGTTTATCTGAAAGGCACCGCGACGAACCTCAAGCCCGGCGATGCGATTCTCGCTGGTCGGATCAAGGAGCGCGGAAGATCTATCGCGGCAGCGAACGCTGGGATTTTTTCGGCGTCGTCACGAAGAGTGGCGGTCGATTATCGACGCGAATCGCACGCGCATCGAATGGGCGGAAGGGCTGGGCACGACGGTGCCGCATACGGTGTTGCCGGCGGCGGATCCCAGAGTCCATGCGCTACGCCAGCGCGCTTCGCGCTGTTCGGCGCGGCAATGCGCCGCGTCCAAAACCGCTTTCAGAGTCAGACCTTGATTCGTTACGGATTCGACCTCGGCGCGTTGACCGATTGGACTTCCACTTTTCCATCTCCGAGAACAGAGACCATCGACCTCGACTTGCGACCCTATCCATCGGTCATTGCGCAAAGCTGGCTCGCTGTCCTGTCGAAACCAAGCTATCAAAGAGCTTCTATCGCGTCTCCAGCGCGCTCGGTAGCTTCCCGCGCCAGATTTCAGCGATTGACCGGCAAGACCACGCGCATCCAGCTCGATATCGAGGAGAGTTTTCTTGGATTTATTCGATGGCGCCGACTACCGCGACACCATGAGCCTTTTGCCCAGAGCGAGTTTTCTGGAAATGGCCGAAGTGCCGATCGAGACGCCATTACCGGCGCGACCATCGAGCTCGCAAAAATTCCCGTTGGTTTGCGGTCAATCAACAATTGGGCAGCGACGGGGCAATGGCAGCGTCAGCGGCGATGCGATCAACGAAGTCGTCAAAATCAGCGCCATCACGACGGCGCGACGGTGCAATCTGACGCCGCCACTCAGCTGAAAGTTACAAGGCACCAAGCGCCGGTTTCTCTCTCAACGCCAATGTCGCCGCGGCGACCCGCTGGTGAAACCGTCCAGGAATTGCCCGGCGGCGGCGACGCTGGTAAATTCAGACTTTCAAACTGCGCCAGCCGCCGCTGACTTACATCAGCGCCACCAATGCCAGCGGCGCGGCGTCGACCTCGAAGTGCGGGTCAACGATCTGCTCTGGCACGAAACTGCCGAGCATTATACGCGCGAGGAACGAAGGATCACGTTTACATCGCGCGGCGCGGACGACGGCAGCACCACTACAGTGCAGTTCGGCGACGGCGTGACCGGCGCGCGCTGCCAAGCGGTCAAGAATAATATCCGCGCCAGGCTAGCGCAAGGGCATCGGCCTCGGAAGGATTGGTCAAAGCCGGGTCAGCTGAGCATGCTGCCCAGCCGCCACGCTCGGTGTCGAAAGGCGTGATCAAATCCGCAATGCACGCCATGGGCGCACAGGATCCAGAACGAGCTGGACGACGCGCGCGCCAATGCTCGCTCAAAGTCGCTGACTGGACCGCGGTGGTGTCGCTCATCGGATTACGAAAATTTCGCCCGACGCGTTTGGCGGCATCATAAGGCGCTTCGCGACATGGACATGGGACGGGACGCAGCCGCGGCGTGATGGTGACCGTGGCCGGTCCCAACGGCAGCGGCAGTGGAACGCCGGGCAGCGCGACTTACGATAACTTGCTCGCGGCGCATGCGCGCTGCCGGCGATCCGTTCGTCGAGTTGCGCGTCAAGACGTTTCGTCCCGCAGCTGTTTCGCTTTGCCGGCAACGTCAAAGTCGACGCCGATTTCGAGAAGTGACAAAGGTCGTGGCGCGCGGTGGAGCAGAGCGCTGCGCGTAGCTTCGCTTTCGCGGCGCGCGTCCTTCGGCCAGCCGGTGATGCTGAGCGAGGTCATTTCCGTGATTCAGGCGGTGCCCGGCGTCGTCGCTGGTGGAGCGTCGACAAGCTCTATCGGAGCGGCAGCAAGTGCCAGCTTGCAGCAGCGGCTTTTGGCGGACCTGCCGGTGCTATCAGCCAACGGACAATTCTGCCCGCGCGAACTGCTCACTCTCGATGCAGCGTCCACTCGATCAATTAGGAGTCATAGGCATGAGCTCCGACTGCAAAAAGTTGCATACGAGCTCTTGCCGGCGATCTATCGGGTGCGCGACGCCGAGGCAGGGCGAGCCGCTCAAGAAGCGTTGCTAGACAGTGTGATCGCCGAGCAAATCGGCGTTCTCGAAGAAGAACCTCTGGACGCAGCTCTACGACGATCAGTTCATCGAGACCTGCAGCGACTGGGTTGGTGCCATACATCGGCGACCTGATCGGCTACCGCAGCTTGCACGGCGTTGTGCCGACAGTCGCCAGTCGCCGGCGCCGAGGTTGCGCATACGCATGGCGTTTCGACCGCCGCACAAGGCGCCGGCGACGCATGCTCGAGCAGCTGGCGCGCGACGTCACGGGCTGGCCGGCCGCGCGCGGTCGAGTATTTCCAATTGCTGGGCTGGACGCAGAACGTGAATCACATTCGTCCGGAAGCTCAATACGCGTCCGAACCTGCGCGACTGGCAGAAACTGCAGAGCGCTTGAACAAACCTTTCGACACGAATTGCCACACCGTTGACGTGCGGCGCATCTCGCAACGGCGCGGGCAAATACAGCATTACCCAACGTCGGCATTCATCTCTGGCGTCTCGGCGCCTACCGGCTTGCGAAAGTCTCCTGCACGGTGCCGGTCGACGCCGGGCGACACGCAACGATTTCTTTTCGATCCGCATGGGACGGGACACGCAGCTCTTCCACCGGCCGGAGCGGGAAAACGAAATTACCCATCTCGGCCGAACCGATCAACGTGCCGCGATCCGATCAGCCGGCGGGTGCTGCGCGAACGCTTGCCGCAGTACTACGGCGAAGGAAAGAGTATCGCCATCGACGGCGTCGATAGCGCGGCGATCATCGTTTGTGATTTGAGTGACGCGGGTGGCGGGTTGAGCACACGCCGCCAGCCGACGGATCGCCGTCGACCCGGTGCTCCGGACGGATTTTTTGCGGCGACGTTCAGGCTGAAGCCGCCTCGGTGACGCTTTCACTACGGCTTCAGCGCGCGGACATGGGCGGCGGCGACGTACGACCGCGCGGTCGACCTTGCGACGCGCACGAGCGCCGATCGAGTCGGTGCCGTCGTCCCATCCGACGATTCAGGATGCCTTAAACGCTCGTTCCGGCTCGGGCGGCGTCGTCGAGATCACCGATACTGCGGACGCTATGCCGAAACGCCGGCGGTGGCGGCGAACGCCGGTCGCCCGCATGATCAACCGCGCGCAGCCAGCCGAACATCGGCCGACGCATTGTTCTTATCGGGCACTCTCGATATCCAGCGGCGGCGCCCAGGCCGAAGTGACTTTGAGATGGCGCTGCTGATCGCGGGCGACGCGCTGCGCGTCGCCACACGTCCGGGCAACCAACTGCGCGCGGCTGCGGCTGCGCCATTGCACTTTGGCGCCGGCAGAATCAGGCCAGTCTGATCGTGCAGATCCCCGACGTCTAACGTGGAAATCGATCGTTGCATCCTCGGCGCCGTACAGCGTCGCCGACGGTTCCCAGGTCAGAAATCACGAACTCGATCCTCGATGCGCCACAAACGAGACCGCGCGTGGCGTTCTCCGGCGTCGACGCGGCGACGCGAAACGGCGGGAGAGCACGCTCATCGATCGAGAACAGCACGATTATCGGCAAGGTGCGGACGTTGAGCTGGACGCTGGCGTCGAATGCGATCTTCGTCGCCGTCGCTGGCGCCGGGGCGATACCTGGACGGCGCCCGTGCGCTCGAAAAAGCAAAGCGGCTGCGTGCGCTTCAGCTATGTGCCGCCGGGCGCGCTGACGCCGCGCCGTTACCGCTGCCAGCCCGATCTGGAAATCGCTACGCGCATCAGAGGCGGCGGAAAAGGCCGCCAACGGGCCGATTCCGCAGGCGCAGGTCAACGCGATCCGCGCCGACGTGCTGAGCTGGCTTGCGCCGGGTCTGTTTCCTCGCTGCGCCACGGCGCGCCGGATTACGCCCAGCTGCCACTCGCTGCCAGATTGCAGATTCGCACCGGCGCGGAGCGACGAGTCCGAAATGGGCGCGTTTCACGATCTGTTGTCAGCTCACAACGGGAAACCAATCTGAAAGTTCGCCTGGAAGAGAGCACCTGCGTTTCGGTCACCTGGAGGCGGGGAGCTTTTACGGGACGTAGGAAGAGAGATTTCACGCATGCACAAGAGGACACACAAGGAGTTCGAAAATCGGAAAATGACCACGAAGCGCACGAAGGTCACGAAGGTTTTTACTTTTTTCTTCGTGCTCTTCGTAGGTGTGAACCGGTTTCCGGTCAGAGACAACCTACAGGAGAGACACATGAGCGGGGATTACAGCCGGGTAGGATTCGATCCGAAAAGCGATTTCAGCTGCGGTGCTGATGCAGCGAGGACGGGTGCAGCTCGATTCAGATTGGAACGAACTCGCGGCGCTGCACGATCGCCGCTGGCGCGCGGAGACGACCGATATTATCGGCCGAAGCACCGTGCCGAAGGAAACGCCGGAGGGTTTCCGCATTCAGATCGCTGCCGGCGGCTTGACGATCTGGCCGCGGCCGCATCTACGTCGATGGCTTGCTGGCGGAGAATCACGGCAAGAGCGCCGCTGGAATTCGATCCGTGCTCGCCGAGCAGGCGTGGCACTTTGCCGATGCCGTACAACGAGCAGCCTTATTTTCCCAACGTCGAGTGCAGTGGCGCCGGCGCCTGACACGGCAGGGCCGCATTTGGTGTATCTCGACGTGTGGCAGCGCGAGGTGACGTTCCTAGAAGATTTGCAATACTCGATCGAAAAGGCGGTCGGCGTCGACACGACGACCCGGCTTCAGACAGATTTGGCAAGTCAAAATTCCTGCCAATGTCGGCTCGGGCGCGAGCTGCGGTTCGCCGCTCGAAGCGTGGAACAATTTAATCGCCCCGTCGCGACGGTCGGCTTGGCAACGCCGCCGTCGGCGTGCCGACCAACACCAGATCCTCGTTTGCTGCCGCCGAGCGGCGGTTATCGCGGTTTGGAAAATCGCTTGTACCGGGTCGAGATTCACGATGGCGGGCCGAACGGCACGGCGACGTTCAAATGGTCGCGCGACAATGCGTCCGTGGCGACGAGCGTGACCGCGATCACGGCGTTGGACAAACTCACCAGTGGCCAGCGCTCGGACGCGATTCGGTAATGCATTTCAAGATCGGCGACTGGATCGAGATCACCGACGATTGGCTCGAGTTCGCGCGCCAGCCGGCGTGAGCCCGCAACCGGCCGGCGTGATGGCGCAGATAAAGAGCGTCGACGACGCCAATCGCATTCTCACTTTGGCGAGTCCCATACCACCGAATATTTTTAGCACCGACGCCGCAGGGCAACACCGATCCGGCGCGCCACACCCGCGTGCGCCGCTGGGACCAGAGCGGCCAGGTGCGCGACACCAACGGCAACCTGCTGGTCGATCTCAACGCGCCGGGCAGCAAAGGTGTGATTCCCGTGCCTGCGACCGGTGCTTCGATCGTTCTCGAGGACGGCGTGCAGATCACTTTCGATACGCCGGCAGGTGGCATACAATACAAAATCGGCGATTACTGGAACTTCGCCGCGCGCACGGCAGACGCCTCGGTCGAGGAGTTGAAAGCAAGCGCCGCCGCTGGCGTGCATCACCATTTTCCCGGCTTGCATTGGTCACGTTTCCTAATTCCGTCACGGGATTGCCGCACGCTATGGCCGCCCGAGTTTGGCGGCGAAGGCTGCGGAGTGCACGGTCTGCGTCAGCGCAGAGTCGCATAATCAAGGCACGCTGACGATTCAACTAGCGATCGATCAAGTGAAAGCGGCCGGCGGCGGCACCAGTCTGCCTCGGCGTGGGAACTTACAACCTGGGCGAAAGTCAGTCCCGATCAGCATCAGCGGCGCACGCTCGCTTACTTTGCGCGGTCAAGGCACGCAGACCAGCCTGGTATACGCCGGCAGTGGCCGGCGCTCGCCGTCGATAGCTCGATCGGCGTGACGATCGAAAAACTTGTTGGTCACGTCACGTGCGCGAGGGAGACGCAGCCGGCAATGATGTTCAGCAGTAGCAGCGGCGTCATCTTGCAGCGCTGCGCCGGCTTGCGGCTCGGTAGCGCCGCAACGCAATAGCGCAGATCGTCGGTCTTGCCGGTGTCTTGGTCAGCACGACGATTCGCGAAAATTCTTTCTCGGACCCGTCGGCATCGGCAATGTGCCGCAAGCACAGACGGCAGGTACGGTCTTCGCGGCGCAAACAGCGCCGCTGCTCGACTCTTGGAATCTCCATCGAAGACAACCTGGCTGCGCTGCAGCCGGCGCGTGTCATCAGCTTCGTCGGCGTCAGCTCGCACGCTTTGAAACGCGCATCGTCGGCAATTTTATCAACGACTGCATCAGGGGCGGCATCGTGGCGACTGGATTCGTTCCTCGCCGGTTTTAGTTTGGAAGTGGAAAGCAATGAAGTGCGTGCTGGCGGGCCGGGAATCGTTGTCGGCACCAGCGGCGCGCGGGTTACCGCGAACAGCGTCAGCGGCAACAATCAAAAAACCGGCGGCGATGCGATCGTACTGACCGTCGGGTTCGACAAAACCGGTGTCGATCAGTGCCACGCTGACCGCCAACCGTGTCACCGGTGTGGCCGGCATCGGCATCTCTGTCGAAGGCGTCGTGAAATCGGCGATGATCAAGAACAATTTTATCGACGGCGCAGCGTTCGGCGGGATCGTCATGGGCGAAAAAAGCTCGGCGCAATTCGTCACGGTGGAAAACAATCGAGTCGCGAACATCGCGCCGCGGCCCAACGATGTTCAATCCACGGTCATCGGCGTTCGCCTGATGGACGCCAGCCGAGGCGAGATTGTCAACAACGTGATCTCAGCGATCGGCGTACAGGCGCCGAACCAGCGCTGCGTCGGCGTTCAGCTTGTCGCTGCCACGTCGACCCGCGTTGCCGGCAACAGATTTTCGATATCGGACCGGCGGAGGGGAAACGCACAAACGTCGGCCGGGGTCGAATGCTTCGGCGCTTTCGATGAACTCAACGTGGCTAATAACAGCGGTGCGCCGGAGCGGCGCCGTCAGTCAAATCGTCGATGCCGCGGTATGGTATGCCGTCTTGATTTGCGGCGCGCAGACGCCGGCGCCAAAGGCTCAAAGGATTTACGACATTTTTTGCCGCCAAGTCGAACACCGCGCTTTTATTTTCCGCCAATCGTCTTTTGGCGAAAGCAGCCCGGTCGCGAAGCAGTTTCGCTGCAGAATAATTTTCTCGATTCTTACGGCGTCGCCGAAGCGGTGTTGATCACCGTAACGGGAGCTTGCTCGATCAGCGACAATCGTTGTTTGCTACGAGGCGGCGCAGCCGGCAGTACAAGGCGCCGCGACGAGCGCCATCGTCAACGCCAACCACGTGCAAGGCACCCAGGGAAAGTGACCGTGGCGCTGAAGTTGCCGGACCGCGAGTCCGTTCACCGTGCTCGGCAACATCACGACCAACGCGATCGAAATCAACGGCGCGGTCTTAGGCGCGCCTTGGGCGCCGTTGAATATTCAGGGTCCTCGATTTTTAGCGCCGGTATTAGAAAGGAATAAAAATATGAGATCTGCGGTATCAAAGGCGAAACCAACGTCGCCGAGCTGACCACTCGACTATTCGATATCCAAAGGACAGGGTGCGGCGGAAACCGCCAAGCGGACGGAAGCCTGCGCTGCTCGCCGCCAATCCGCATCTGACCCATCTCACCAGGGTGCCGCCGGGAACGCTCATTATGATTCCCGATTTGCCGGACAGCCCGGCGGTTCGCGCTCCGCCAACCGCCGGCATCAGACCGGAACTGGATGATCATTTGAAAATAGCGGTAAAAAGAATCGACCGATGTTATCGGCCGTTCAGCCGGTGTTGGCGAGGCCGCCGTAGCAGCAACTCTTGATGCGCCTCAAAGACCGTGAGCTCAAGGATTTTGCCGCCCAGTCGCCGGAGCTCAGAGACAGCTCGATAAGATTGCCGAGATGTCAAAGGCGGATCTAAAAGAGATCAAGGCCGCCGCAAGCGCGGAGAAGGATGCCATCGCGCAACTTCAGGAAGCGCTAAGCAGATTGAATCTTTAGCCGCGCACACCGGCCTTCGCATGCTGCTGACAGACGGTGAGTCACCACAGGGTGTTAGCGTTCAGTAAACTCCTCGATCGCGCCCTCGTATTAAGCCTAAATTTGAACTTTCCCGATGGTCGCAGCGCGCACTGTGCTGCGCAACATAACGGCGCCAGTAGCCCCAGCCTGCTTACCGTGGAGGATCTGCTGCGCCGTGCAGCATACGTTATGCAATTAAATGAAAGGCGCGCTCAAAGGACTTTGCGCCGTTCGAGGAATTCGATCAGCAAGATAATCAGGGCGAGGAGCAAGAGAGATGAATCAAGCCGCCAAGCGTATAAGCGGTGATCAGTCCCACCGCCCAGACGATGATCACGATAAAGAAAATCACTAACATCATAAAATAAAAAGATTCGCGCGACAGGCATGGAGAGTCCCCCAGCCTGTGCGCGACCATATCAATCCCGCTGCCTGCCAATGGCGACTTGCGTCGCTCGATCTAGGCCCGACTCTGATCTAGGCTCTAATAGATGATCGACCCGCGTTCGATTTGGCTCTTGCGCTTTTCATACTCGCCTCGCGATATCCGTTCGTTCCGGTAATCGTCTTCGAGGCGATCCATTTGCCGCTTGGAGTTGTATTCATACCCCGCCCCGGTCGCCAGACTCCCCACTGCGGCACCGCCCAAGAATTCGCAACCCCATTGGGTCAAGCCCGCGGCTAGCGTTGACACGAGCTTTTAGCTCTGTGCGAATATTCTACAAAGCATGTGCCAAATTTGCCGGTATAGGCGAATAAGCGTGTTATCAAGAGCTTAGAGGAGGAGCGAAATCTATTCGGGCAAAAAATGATTGTTCGGATTTCTCGACACTCTGAGCTAGGAAAAATCCCTTCGTCTTCTCACTGCGAGATTTAGATCGTCCCCGGCGCGCCTGTTAGGCTCCGTCGGTCAGCCAAGATCTCCTGATTAGCGCAACGAGGCAGCTCGCCAGCGAAAGTATAATCGCGGACATTTTGTCAGGAAAAAATCGTGCGGGATGATAGGCAACTTCGGCAGGTTTTGCGCTGCGTGAATGAACCCAGACGCTTCTTAGTTGGAAGTTATTAAAGGGAATTCGCCGATGATTGCAGTGGTGGCATGAGCGTTGCTCAGTTGCTCAAAAGTAAAACTAAGCAAAAATTTTGGAGGCAACGATGCGTGCACGAAAACAAATAGATACCACGTTGGGCGAGTCTGATTGTCGCGGTTAGCGATGCTGTCTCGCCACTGACTCACAACCGCACCAACGCCAATGTCCTCGTGTCTTACATCCTGAGCGATCTGGTCTGCCTCGCGCCGCGTGCGACTCAAAAAATTGCATACTCAAGCTCGCCTGAACTCATCGAGTTGAATGGGTCGGCTGCTGGCGGATTCGCGGCAGGCGAAAAAATATTCACGCAAAAGGAAGCCGATGTTAAAAAATGAAAATGGCAAGGTAGGGTGGATACTTCTCTGGGCGATCGGTGTGCCAGTGCCTGTATTGATGCTGCTCTTCCTGGTTCGCGGATGCACCTAAGAAAACTGTATGCCTATGCGAACGACATCGCGCTTCGGCCGGCTGGCGAGGCTCACCGCACATGCGATGGGACAACCGGCTGCGTTCGGTACCGCGTTGGCCATCATAATACTATGGGCGATCTCGGGTCCAATTTTTGGTTTTAGTGATACTTGGCAGCTCATTATTAATACGGGAACCACAATCATAACGTTTTTAATGGTCTTTATAATCCAAAACACCCAAAACAGAGACGCCGAAGCTATGCACATCAAATTGGACGAACTGATCCGGGCCATGGATCAGGCGCAAAACGCGCTGTTAAATCTCGAAGAATTGGAGGAAGACGATTTAGAGAGGATACGAGCCAATTATTTGCGACTGGCTGAACGCGCGCGCGTGGAATTACGCGATGATGGGCACTCGAGTACAGAGAATACGTAAAAATATGCGGCATTCGTCCAAAAATTTAGGAGAATTTGGTGTTCGAACTCTCATCCTCGAGGCTGTTCGTAGTTCAAGGTTGTTCGACGCTTTCTCGGGATCAGCAGCCACAGGTGCCCAAGGACGATAAGGGCGGGTCGAGCGCCACCGTTCAGCCCGGCGCATATAGGCGGAGGCCTCTTGGTACGGCCCGGGTTTGAAGGCAAAAACTGCGAGCGGAGAAATTTTCGACGACTCGAAGCTGACGGCGGCACACAAGACGATTCCATTAGGAAGCAAAGCAAAGGTCACCAATCTCACCAACGGAAAGACCGTCGAAGTAAAAATCAACGATCGGGGCCCTTTCATCGACGGGCGAATGGTCGATCTATCGCGAGCAGCCGCCAAAGCTTTGGGCATGATCGATCGCGGCACGGCGAGAGTTCAGATCGACTTGCTGCCCGGATATCAACCGAGGGCGGTCAGAAAATGCACCAACCATGACCATCGAAGAATCGTCGCGGCGCTGAAGATCGGAGTCGAATGCCATGCAATTCTATATTGCGCTACAAACCACTGGTCGCTTTGATAGCCGGAATACTAATTATCATGATTCCACGGTTATTAAATTCATATCGTCGCTCTGTATTTAATTGTCACGGGTATTTTGGGGCTGATCCGCGTTTAAAATGACGTAATTTTGGCGAAAGGAGGATACTCCAATGCTAAACTGGGCGATCACTTTTCTGGTAATCGCGTTGATTGCCGTCCTGGGGCCTGAGGCGGTGTCGCAGGCGCGGCCACTCAGATCGCATGGATCTTGTTTGTGGTCTTCTTGATTTTGTTCATCGTCGGCTTGGTCATGGGACGAAGACCGCCGGTCTAGGACCGCCGCAAGGTCGGTGGTAGCCGCCGGTGTGGTTGCCGCACTTGCGGGTCGAGTTAACAGACCCTACCGCAAACATACTTGCCCCAAGGGTCTCGACCTTTTACGCGCCAAGATAATTGAGGCGGAGAAGGTCGGGACCTCCCTCCAATCACGCATAATTTTTCGACCATTATTTTTAAACAAGACGCTCAAATCCTACTTTCGAGCGTAGGTTTTTTACATACTCTTCAGTCCGGCATGGATCGTAGCCTTCGCTTGCTTTTCAGCAAAGTCCAATAATATCGCCCATTCAATCATGTCCGGAAAAATCGATCACCTTGGCTCGATCGTTGCACAAAAGAAGTTCAACTTTCCACACTAGGGCTTAAAGGGGAGATTTTTCATGTCATCGATCAGCTTGCATGAACCTGTCGAGCAACTGACGGAACGAACGATCAACTGTCACCGCGCGATAGTTTCTTTAATGGAAGAGCTGGAGGCGATCGATTGGTATAGCCAGCGGGCTGATGCCTGTACGGATGCCGGCAGTTGCGCGCGGTGATCGAGCATAATCGCGACGAGGAAATCGAGCACGCGTCGATGACCCTCGAGTGGATACGCCGCAACATGGCCAAATTTGATGAAGCTTTAAAGCTCTACCTGCTTACCCAGGGCGACATTACGTCGCTCGAAGAAGCGGTTAAGGAAAATGGCGAGAAATCCGCCCCAGCCTCAGCGCCGCCAATCCAAACTTACGATCGGTGAAATGAAAGAGGGATAAGCATGCAGGGAGGAAACATCAGTCATCACGTCAGATCTGCTGAAGCGGATCGAATTGGCGGCGATTTCTGCCGCCAAGGAAATTCTCAGTGGCAGACGGATCATCGACGTCGAAGGACCCTACGGCGGCGGTCTAACTACGGTCGAAGTAGGCAATGATGATTTGTGTCGCGAACCGGGTCCCGAAGAGGCGAGCGCGGTGGTCAGCCGCGCGCTTTCGGTGCCGATGATTTACCGGCGCTTCGCAATTCAAAACGCCGCATCGTCGCATCTCAGGATATGGGCCAACCGCTCAATCTCAAGATAGTCGAGGATGCGGCTCAAGCTAGCAGCCGAGCGCGAAGAGGAGTTTATTTACTATGGCCAGTCTGATTTTCATTTAGGCGGGCTTCTAACGGTCGAGGGGCGAAACAATTTGAAGGCAGGAAACTGGAGCAACGTCGACGAAGTGCTTACTGACGTCCTCGCCGCCGTAAACGTATTGGATAGCAAAGGTTATCGAGGGCCGTACGGGTTGGCTCTCAGCGCCGGAACTCTACAATAATCTCTTTTCGCCGCTATGCCGGCTCGGATCTACTCCAAATCGAACACCTGAAACGTCTTTGTACTCGCGGCATCGTCAAAGCGGCGATTGACGGATGCGTACTGGTTGCGCGGGACGTGGGATCGATCGTGCTCGGACAGGGATATGCAGGTCGCCTACCTCCGCCGCTGACGCTGCCCACGAAAATTTTTGCGGTCAGCGAATCCTTGGTCTTGAAGATCGAGGCTCCGGACGCCATCTGCACGATTGGCGTCGAAGGCGATGAGTCCGCGAAAGAGCGGAAACGAAGTGCTAGGCGGCAATCTTAGGGGAAACCATGAAAGACATTGAAAAGGCGCTTCTCAATCCTGCGATGGTGTTCAAAAACCCCAGGAGGTCGTTGAAAGCAACGATTTATCGCCTGAGCAAAAGATCGAAATTCTCCGGCGCTGGGAATACGACGTTAGGGAACTGCAAGTTGCCGACGAAGAAAGTGATGACAGCGCCTAAGCCGGAAGCGGTCACCTTGGATATGGTCTTAAAGGCGCTACATGCGGTGGGCGCGCCGCCCGACGTCGAGCGTACGGCGCCGACGAAACAGGGGGGCAGCTAAGATCACGAATAGGGACACGCATTGGATGGGTTGTTGGCAAATTCTCCGCAGACCGTGGCTGACGACCGAGTAAGCCGAGGATAATCGCAAAGGAGGGAATCACACGATGTTGCGGGAGAATGAAAGACCTGAAAGGCTTGGCTATCGGAGCAAAGAGACGGCGATATCGGCGAGGTCAATGATTTTGTCTTCGATGACAAAAACTGGACGGTACGCTACCTGGTCGCCGACACCAGTCGCTGGCTGCCAGGGCGCAAGGTGCTCATCTCGCCCATCATTGTCGATCAAGCAGATTGGGAAGGAAAAAGACTGCCGGTCCTGCTCACCAAGCGAGCAAGGTAAAGAACAGTCCCGATATCAACATGGATGAAAATCTGTCGGCTCAGGATGAAATTAAATATTATAATTATTATGGCTGGCCCTACTATTGGGCCGGCGACGAGATCTGGGGGCTGGTCACGGTACCGCAGGGACATGATCACTGCGAGCATTGACAGAAAAATTGCGCTCACCGAACAAATCAATCAGTCGCACTTTCGCAGCAGCATGAAAGATGTGACGGGCTATACCATTCAGGCCACGGACGGCGAAATCGGCGAAGTGCACGATTTCATCGTCGATGATGAACCATGGGTGATTCTGTTATATGATTGTCTAGATACCGGTAATTGGTGGCCGGGAAAAAGGTCCTGGTGGCACCGCCATGGATCGCCAACGTGGACTGGAAGAACTCGAAAGTTTATATCAACTTGTCACGCGAAACGGTCAAAAGTGGGCCGGAGTTCGATCCCGACAGGCTCGATCGTTCCTATGAGCAAGAGCTCCATAACCACTACGGGCAAGAAAACTATTGGTGGTGTTGACTTGGGAAGCGAGCTGTGAGGGCCGGATACAAACCCTCTGTCAGGAGCAAGGGAGTTGCCAAACCAGAAATCCAGCAACTTTAATTGCACCATTCCGGTGATATTTGGGGAAGAGTTACTGACTGTCGGATTGGCGCGTTGATTGCGGTATTCGACCTGGAGCGAAAAGATACTGGTCCGTGCCCAGAGACTTGCCGATTTTCCAATTCAAACTCGCCAAGGTGTTTAACGTGGACGCGTCCCGCACGGAGTCTTCGCTAATACCTCTGCTATAGGAAGCGCGGCCGGTCAACTGCAAGTTGCTCCACGGCGTGCAACTCAGCAAAAACCTCGCCGAGGGCGTGTCGGTTTTGCCCCCGTCGTTTGGTCCCATTCCTGTTTGAAACTTAGATTCGGTTCGATGGAAAAAAACTCGCCGGGCGATACGCAAGTGTGACACCGTTGGTGAGGGCGTGTGATTCCTGCAGGTGAATGTTTCCCAAGGCGCTGGTCGAAATACTCGAGCTAAGAAGCGCGCTCCATCCGGAGCGGGCGAAATTCAATGAGGTGGCGGCGGTTCTTGTCAGGCTAGGTTGATTCGTGTCTCGAATTCATTTCGCGTAACTCGCCGAGCGTTCCGCGCAAGCGAAAAATTTTAAAATCGTATTCACCCCACAGCTCGTCCTCGTCGCGATCATTAGCGATCTTGGCCCCGGCCGTCGAGATGAATCCGCTGCCAAGCGACCGATGCAGCACGCCGTAGCCGACGTTGTCCCAATTGCCTCGCAGCGTCATGCGCGCCATCATTGGGCGCTGTTGATCGGTTACTCCGGCGAACCCCAAAGTGCTGTACGCCAGTTCACCTTCGCCGATCAATTTGCCGCTGAATTGAGACGTGGTGGCAGTAATGCCCAAGTAGCGCCCCCAGTTGGTATCGTTCGGATTGCTCGAAGCTCTGTCGGAGCGGCGCTTCGGCGCGTTTTTCCATGTAGAGAGCTTTCATTTCAACGACCTTGGGCCACAAAGTCAGGGAAAAAGCTTTGTTTGAACAGGTTGCGCAAAATCTCGTGGCATTCCCTGCAAGAGGAGCGTACGCCGCAGGAAAGAGACTCGTAGGGCCGGGAAAATCCGCTGGATCGGAATCCAGTGAGAATGTCTCTCGCCCCTACAGTTCGGCTGCAAAGGCAGGCAACGAATAGAAGAATTCGACAGAGTCTTGGTCATGACGCACGCATGGCGACGCTGGAAAATGGTAGCGAACGGAGGCGAGCTGCGGGGAGAGAAAGATTTTTAGATCTGACTAACCACTCGGAGAAGAATCGACGATGACCTCACATGCTGGAATCGAGCCATGTGGCGCGAGACAGCAATCGACAAACCAGCAAAAATCGCAACCCAATAATACAAGGAGTTCGATCCCAAATCCAGATTTTTTTGTAAGGCGAGTCTACTTTTAACAATCTCGTAATGTTTAAGGCAGGTCGCCCAGAAGCGCATAACTTTAGGCGCCGCAGTAGTTCAAAGAACCGGCGGCGACACGCGCGAGCACTTTGGAGATCGTGACCATTCGTAACGAAAATTTATTTCAGTTGCGGCTAAAAACGGCGGGCGAGTCTCCTTTGACACCGACTCGATTCCGCTAAAAAACATCGCCAAATTAATCCATCGTTATCGAGCCATTGACCCCTGGCTGTCTTGATTGACCGTCGATCGGCGTATACTCTTAGCGCGTGAAAGACGATAGCCTTGAGCGACAGGAGATGGAGCTTTTGCACGGCCAGTATCAGGCGCTTCTGGAAATTTCTAAGCGATCGCTTCGCATCGCGAGCTCGATCAGCTTTTCCGTGATCTTGCGCCGCGCCTGCACCGCGTCGTGGAGTTCGATTTTGCCAATCTGATTCTGCATGAGCCGGCGCGCAAGATGATGAAGTCCCATGTGTTGGAGACGCCGGATCCCGCCTATGCTTGCCCGGCCGGGGAGTGCCCCATGGAGTCACCCGGAGGATGGGTTTGGGAGACACGCAAAAGTCGTGGGTGGTGTCGAACCTGAGCAGCGACGCGCGTTTTCCAGATTTGGGTCGATGGCTCCACGAACGCGGAATTCAATCGCTTTGCGTCGTGCCCGTAACGACGGCGCTGCGAAAACTCGGCGCGCTGGCCTTCGGCAGCGCGTGGGCGACGCCTATTCGGAGATCGACGTCATCTTCTTGCAGCAGGTGGCCCGGCAAGTCGCGGTGGCGCTGGATAATGCGCTCAACTTCGAGCAAGTCCAATCCGTGCAGCAGCAACTGACCGAAGAACGGGACCGATTGCGCCTGCTGCTGGAAGTTAACAATACGGTCGTCTCTGTGCTTGATTTGCATCAATTGTTGAATGCGGTCTCAGCATCGCTCCGGCAGTCTGGTGCCGCACGAATATGCGAGCCTCTCGCTTTATGATCGCGAGACCCACCGGCTGCAGATTCATGCATTGGATTTCCCCGTCAGCAAGGGGACTGCTTCAAGAAGGTCTATCAGTCGGGTGGACGAGTCGCCTACCGGCCGGGCTCTGATGACCCGCCAGCCGGTTTTTATAAACCGCGACGACCATCAAAGAATTCGGTTCGACATCGCGCGGCTTATTCTCGACGAAGGCCTCAAGTCCGCATGTTGTTTGCCCCTCATCTCGCACGATCGGCCTTTGGGCACTCTGGTCGTGGCGAGCCTGGAAGAAGATAATTTTCCGGCAAAAGACGCAGAGCTGCTCCAGCATGTCGCCAATCAGATCGCCATCGCTGTCGAAAACTCGCTGGCTTATCACGAGGAAGTGAAGCGGGCGAATCAACTCAGTGAAGAAAAACTCTATTTGCAAGATGAAATCCGCTCGGAATACAACTTCGAGGAAATTATCGGCGAGAGTGCCGGATTGAAGGACATCTTGGGTCAATTAGCAGACGGTGGCGCCGACGGACTCGACGATCCTTATTCTCGGAGAGACCGGGCACGGGCAAGGAGCTGATCGCGCGCGCCATCCATCATTTGAGCGCGCGCCGCGAGCGCACCCTGGTCAAGGTGAATTGCGCCGCCATTCCGACGGGACTGCTTGAAAGCGAGTTGTTCGGACACGAGAAAGGCGCTTTACGGGAGCGATCGCGCAGCGCGTGGGACGCTTCGAGCTGGCCCACCGCGGTACGCTCTTTCTCGATGAAGTAGGCGATATTCCCTCGAGCTGCAGCCCAAACTTTGCGCGTTCTTCAGGAACAGGAATTCGAGCGGCTGGGCAGCCCGCGGACGACTAAAGTGGATGTTCGACTGGTGGCCGCCACCAACGTCGATCTTGCGCGCAAGGCCGCGGACCATCAATTTCGCATGGATCTCTATTATCGTCTCAATGTTTTTCCAATCGTGATTCCGCGCTGCGCGAGCGCCGCGAAGATATTCCGCTCTTGGTGCGATACTTCGCGCAAAAATATGCGCGGCGTATGAAAAAGCCAATCGATACCGTTCCGGTCAAGGCGATGGCGGCGCTGACCGAATACTATTGGCCGGGCAATGTCCGTGAGTTGGAGAATTTTATCGAGCGCGCCGTGATCCTTTCCCGCGGCACGGAGCTCCAACTGCCGCTGGCGGAACTGAAGCAAAGAACGAAAGCCCCTGTAACCGTTTCTTCAAATGGTTTAGAAACGCTGGAGCACGCGGAGCGAGAGCATATCGTGCGCGCCCTCGGTGAGACCAGATGGGTGATCGGCGGACCACGCGGCGCCGCCGCGAGGCTCGGCATGAAGCGGACCACTCTTCAGTCGCGCATGAGAAAGCTCGGCATCGATCGCCCGAGCTTAATTGCAACCTCGACCGGGCTCACTCGGCGATCGCGCCTAAGGAAAGGTTATGGAAGCGATTGAAGGAGGCTGCCTTTGTGGCGCGGTTCGTTACCGCGCCTTTTGGCCGGCCTACGGCATCACGCATTGCCACTGCCAAACTTGCCGACGCGCCAGCGGTGCGCCTTTTGTCACTTGGGCCGGCTTCGACGCCGACAAATTCACATTCATCCAGGGCGAGCCGGCTTCCAATAAATCATCGCCAAACGTTCTGCGCACTTTCTGCGGAAAATGCGGCACAGCCTTGACCTATCAGCGTGCTGAGCTGCCCGCCTCTATCGACGTGACGCTAGGCAGTATGGATGACCCGGCAATGCTCGAGCCGCAGGATCATACCTGGACCGAGAGCCGGCTTTCCTGGATCGTGTTGGGCGATCAGCTCCCGGAATATCCACGTGAACGAAAGTTTCCCTCCTCGTCCTAAGCGACCGCAGTTTTTTGACGTGAATTAACTGCTCGGCTTACCAAGCTGCACTCACGCTTGTCGAAACGCGGCAACCGCTTGCTCAAGTCGCGATGTCTGCGGCGCATCGATCGGCGCACCAGCAATTTCGCGAGCGGCGTGAGCCTCCAAATATAGTAAACGGAGGTTCCCATCGCCATCATTTCGGCGTGTGCCGATAAATCGGCGCGCTTTCTGTCAGCACGATCTTCGAGCCTGGATAGGGAATTATCTAAATGCGTGCGCATGAAGTGTTTACGGCGGCGCTAAAATATCCTGGGTCTTGGCACAAATCCTTGTTAGGTTACGTGAAACAAAACGTTAGGTCAGTCGATTGGTTAGGTGCCATCCGTAATCAAAAGTTAACAAGGAGGTATCATGTCCCTATCACTCAATGGAAAAACTGCACTTATCACCGGCGGATCGCGCGGCATTGGTCGGGCGATCGCCGAACGTCTGGCCGCCGATGGTGCGGCAATCGTCATCAATTACGCCCGCAGCGAACAACTGGCCCAGGAGGTCGTCAAGGCGATCACGGCGAAGGGCGGCAAAGCCATAGGAATTCAGGCCGACGTTTCGAAACCCGCGGAGGTGCGGCGATTGTTCAGCGAAGCCGAGAAAGCGATGGGCGGTCTCGACATCGTCGTCGCCAACGCCGGCGTCCATATTGAAAAACCGCTGATCGAAAACACCGAGGCGGATTACGATTACATTTTCGACACGAATACGAGGGGGGTCTTTTTCACATTGCAAGAGGCCGGCCGCCGGGTGCGCGACGGCGGTCGCATTGTCGTCGTTTCCGACCGGCGGCACGAAAATGCATTTCGCCAACATGTCGCTTTATCTCGGCAGCAAAGGGGCCATCGAGCAGTTTGCCCGCTCGCTGTCGCGTGAGCTCGGTCCGCGCAATGTCACGGTAAACGTTCTCTCACCGGGATTTACCGAAACTGACATGCTGCCCGAGGAGTACCGCGATTACGGCGCGAGCTTGTCGCCCTTCAATCGCGTCGGCGCTCCGCAAGATATCGCCGAGGTGGCCGCATTTCTCGCCAGTGATGCTGCCCGCTGGATCACCGGCCAGAACGTTCAAGCGGGCGGTGGAGTGGTGTGAAAAAACGCTAGTCGCTCGCGCGGCTCTTTCAAACAACACGACTATGGAGAAAGGATGATGCCATATGAAATTTTCGCTTGTGCCATTGCTCATCACAGGACAAACCATTTCTAACGAAATACGCCAGGCTTTGCGCGAGAACCGTTTGCAGGAAGCGGCGGCCATCCTCATACAGCAATACGGTCTGAGCTGCGTTGAAGTCGGTCAGCTCCTCGATCTCTCGGCATGCGATGACTAAATCCGTGGTCATGGGAGCCGAACGGACTTATTTATCTCGTCCATATCGCGCAGCGTTTTTGGCTGCGGGCGGCAGGAAGGAAAAGAAATAATGAGCTTATCATCAGTCCAACTTGGCGCGGTCGGAATCTGACCTCTCAACTCGACTATCAACCTGCTCGCCAGGCGCAAGAAGCTGCTGCGGAGCTCGAACACCTCGGCTTCCGGCGCGATCTGGTTCCCGAGCCGCGGGCCGCGAAGCGTTAACCAACGCAAGCTTGCTACTGGCGCGCACCAGCCGAATCGTCGTTGCCACCGGCATTGCAAATATCTACGCGCGCGACGCAATGGCCATGGCCGCGGCGCAGAAAAACACTGGCCGAAGCCTACCCGGAGTCGCTTTCTCTCCTCGGGCTCGGCGTCAGCCATGCGCCGCTAGTCGAACGGTTCAGAGGGCACCGTTACGAAAAACCCGTAACGACGATGCGCGCATACTTGGATGCGATGGATCGGGCCGCTTATCAGGCCGTTCCTCCTGCCACTGAACCGTTGCGAGTTCTCGCGGCGCTTGGACCCAAGATGCTGCAATCCTCGCCGCCGAGCGAGCCGCCGGCGCGCATCCTTACTTCGTGACGCCGGAACACACAGCGCGCGCCCGTGAGATTTTAGGCGCGAACCGGCTGTTGGCGGTTGAGCAGGCCGTCGTGCTTGAGACCGATTCCATCAAAGCACGAGAGATCGCGCGTGCGTATATGGCCATGTATCTCGACCTGGTCAATTACGTAACCAACTTGCGCGCTCTCGGCTTTACCGATGAAGATTTCGCAAATGGCGCAGCAGTAACCGGCCGGTAGCACGCCATTGTCGTCTGAGGGTGATATCGGGCGCCATCATGGCGCGGGTTCGCGCGCATCACTCCGCGGGCGCCGACCACGTTTGCCTGCAAGCGTGCTCACGGCGGACCGCCCGCGCGTTGCCGCAGCAAGAATGGCGCGAGCTGGCGGCGAGGCTGTTGGATAATCGCACCCAGCGGCGGGAAAGAGAGGGCGATGGGCTGATAGGGTGCTTAAAATCGCAGGGTTTGAGCTGGGAGATTTTTCAGAAACAATGAAACAAAGACGGTTAGGCAAAAATGGGCCGATGGTTGCGCGGATCGGGCTCGGCTGAATGGGCATGCCCTACCGCTTACGGCCAACGCAACGATGCGGAATCTATTGCGTTCGTAGCGAGCCCTTTCTCGTCGGCAACCAACGGTGCTGGGCTGAGCACGGAAGGCGTGAAAGTGCGAACGCAGGCTAGGTTGAATGGAGATACCTCCGCATATGAATCGCAGAATTTTTCTCGCGGGCGCAAGTGGCGCCATCGGTCGGCGGCTCGCGCCGCTGTTGGTCGATGCCGATTATGAAGTTTTCGGCACGACCGCCGTGAAGTTGAGCGATAGCCAGATTGCGGCTTTGGATCAGATCATCGCGCCGCCGAGCCTTTATCCGAACTGGTTCAACACCAATATGGTTGACGACAAGCATAAGGAAATATTTGGCACGAATCGAGCCGAGCTGTTCTTGATCTTCACGCAAGCTGCGAAGGTTTTTCCATCATCGGCAATCGAAGGGATCTTCAACCGTTGCTGTCAAGGCGTATGTAGGAAGTGGAACGGCATGTATGAATCTTCCTGCGTTGTGCCACGTTGGAATTATTCGGTCGATCCTATTTTTGTTGGCTTGCGACGATTCTAGTCGCTCACGTCCGGACTCCCTTCGCTAATTGGAGCTTTGGCACCGACATTGCGTTTCAGTAAAGGAGAAACCGGATTAGCGCTCAAACTAGCTCCACAGCGAACGAAGCGCGACGAATCGATTTAACAGGGTAAATGCATGGATACCGTTGACACGGGCGAAACCAATCAGAAGCGTGCAAAGGGCTACAAAGGGATCGGGATGGAGGGGCCGGTCGCCCGTTGGTATGCCAAAAATACTGCCAAGACGCTCGGCGAGTTCCAACAATGCGCCCATGAAATAGCGAGACATTTACCAGACGGGAGTCCGAGTCCTGGAAGTCGCTCCGGGGCCGGGCTACCTGGCGATCGAGCTTGCAAAAGCTGGGCCGATATCAAATTTCCGGTTTGGATATCAGCAGGACGTTTGTCGAAATTGCCCGGGAAAAAGCTCGAGCCGCGGCTGTCGATGTCGACTTTCAGCAAGGTGATGTGGCGCATATGCCGTACGAAAATGACACATTCGATTTCATCGTCTGTCGCGCGGCGTTTAAGAATTTTTCCAATCCCGCTGGAGGCCTGAATGAAATGTATCGGGTGCTAAAAAGCGGCGGAACAGCGTTGATCATAGATCTGCGTCGCGACGCGCCGAAGAAAGCCATCGATCAACTATATTGATACGATCGGCCTCAATTGGTGGGACACGTTCATCACGAAATGGACCGTTGAGCTCATGCTTAAGAGGCGTGCCTACCTTACGAACGAAATCACCGATTTAGTTTCGCAGACGCCTTTCGAACGCCTTGGCCATCGAAGAAACAGCTATGGGAATGGAGATACGGCTGCGAAAATGACAACGACTGCGAGATGCCTACACCGCCGCGCCTGACCCACTTTTGGCGAATCGATTTCATTCTTCTAGATCTAGCTCGTCGTAGGCACCGTTGCGGCTGAGCTCGGTACTCGTGCCGGTGTCACCACAGCGCCGATACGTCGATTGCCGATGGTGCTCATCCCGGCATATTTCGTTCCGCTATTTGTTCTGCTCCATCTTGCTACGTTGTTTCAGGTTCGTCGGTCGGCGGTACCGAGATATTCCGGAGCGAGAGTCCGATCGAGTGCGCGACATGACGGTTAGTCACTGTGCATGAAACTACCCAGAAAGAGAAATCGAAAGGAGAAATATTAATGGCCCTCGCGAATCGATTACACCAAAGGTTGATCCAGCGGCCCGCGCGATGCTGCGGACTGGAAAAATATTTAGCCGAACAGCGTCCATGGAAGCCGCTGCGCGAATTGATCAAGCTGCGCGCGTCGCAGATCAACGGCTGCGCCTATTGCATCGATATGCATTGGAAAGACGCGCGGCCGCCGGCGAGAGCGAGCAGCGTCTCTACGGGCTGGCCGCGTGGCGCGAAGCGCCTTATTACAGCGAACGGAGCGCGCGGCGCTGGCGTGGACCGAAGAGTTGACCTTGATCGCCGAGCATCATGTCTCGGACGAGCTGTACGAACAGACACGCCGGCAGTTCAGCGAACAGGAACTCGTCGATCTCACGCTGGCGGTGGGGACCATCAACGCTTGGAATCGCATTGCCATCAGTTTTCGTTCCGAAGCCGGCTCGCACCAGCCGCCGGCGCACGGGTGAGGTGGCGTGATTGCGTTCTAAGTGGCGGCAGAACTAACGCGCAATCTATGAGGTTTCGAGGCAGAGATCCATCTATGCCGATCGAGGGAATTACAGATCTGTCCAGTCTTCGGAGTGGTGCTGCCTAGTGGAGCACAGGACGCCTGAAGTGAACGGCGCAAAATCATTTTAACGCCCGCATCGGCGAGTCGTGTGCAAAAGGATCCAGCGGTTATCCGGCATGGCGTCGGCCGATCTCGATAGGAGGGATCTTATGCCTCTTGTACGCATCGATCTGGTTGAAGGACGGTCGGCTCCGCAGGTCACCGCCATCAACAACGCGATCCAGCGCGCACTCGTGGATTGTCTCGACGTGCCGGAGCGTGATCGGTTCGGGTGATTAACGAACATTCGCCGGGGCGCTTCCTGATTTACAATTCAGGATTATCTCGGTGTCGAGCGCACCGAGGGGATCGTGATGGTGCAGATTTTTCTGAGTTCAGGCGATCGACGGCGCAGAAGCAGGCGTTTTATGCTCGCGCAGTAAGGCTTCTCGCCGCGGAAGCGGCGACACGGCCGGAAAGATGTCACGATCGTGTTGACTGAGAATACGCGCGGATTGGTCAGCCTGGGCAGGGTTTGGCGCAATATCTCGCGCTGCCCCGGGAACAGTGGCAATGATTTGATTACGCGATCCATGAGTGCGGGGACGTCTTCTGTCTCACGACCGATGGAAGTGAATTGACACTCGCAATTCGCATGGCACGCGTGTTTAAAAGAGTTAACGGTCGTAGCCCGCAGATGCATCACCACGGATCGTTCGACGCGCCGAACTCCTGCAGGATTAGTTGCCAGGCTGTTGTGCTCGGCGCAAGCGGCTGACGACGCCGTCAGCATGACGCTGGGAATGATGGAGCCCCGCAAAGGAAACAGTCATGAACTTGACCAACGCCCATCTTAGAGTGGCGCGCCCCACGGATAAACTCGTTGAAGTCGTTAAATTCTACAAGGACGGGCTCGGTTTTGAAGTGCTCTACCAATTCACCGACCATGACAGATTTGATGGTGTTATGTTAAGGGCACAGGACGCGCCGTACCATCTGGGTTCACTCATGAGACGAATCATTTCTCAGGCAAAGCTCCGACACAAGAAAATCTGTTGGTGTTCTATCTCCCCGATCGAGAGGTTTGGCAGCGTGCCGTAACTCGACTGGAGGAACACGGCTATAAACCGATCAAGTCATTCAACCCTTATTGGGATCAAAGTGGCAAAACATTCGAGGACCCGGACGGTTATCGAGTCGTGCTGCAGAATGCGAGCTGGCCGCCGTGAGACTTACAACGTGTGGTCCGGCCAGAAAGAACTTTTAAAAAAGTGATGATTGAGAGGGATATTTGTATGGCGCGAGATGAGAATACTGTTTTGCACGTGTTCAACGAATATGTTCAGGCATTTCAGACCCTGCGAGCGCCAGCCGTCACTTCATATTTTCACTTCCCGTGCATGTTGATTGCGCCCCAGGGCGTGGCCGTGATGGCCAATGCCACTGAAGTCGAGTCTTTGCTCGACAAGATGATGGAAGGACTCAAAGCGCGCGGTTATGCGCGAAGCGAATTGACGGACGTCGAAGCGATTCCTTTGAGCGAAAATATCGTGTTGGTGAGCGTCAGCCGAGCGCAACGTTACAAAACGGACGGCAGCCAACTGGAGCGGTTGGGCGAGACCTACGCGTTCCGCAAGAGCGACAACGGCTGGAAGATTGTCACCGCGATGGTGCATGACCCGGACGTCGTTTTGCGATTGAAGTGAGTATCTAAGAGTAGCAGGCCGATCGTATGCCTGAGGCGTTGCAATAATAGCGATCGAGGGAAAGCTTATCATGCCAGAAACTAACCGCTGGGGTTCATACCCCGAAGGCGAATTGGCCGTGCAAAGACTCGCCGGTGTAGGCCGCAAAGGTCTAGAAAGTCGCCCAGATGTATCAGCCGGGATGCCGGCGGGGTCCGGAGGTTTTGCCGCTTCAACAACTCGCGGTGTTGGCGACCATCGACGGCGAAGGACGCTTGTGGGCGTCTCTCAGCTCCGGCCAGCCGGGTTTTCTGCGGTGATAGACGACGGACTTTGCAAATCGACGGCTACGGTCATCCGGACGATCCTCTGCTGGCTAATCGAGTGCAGCACGAGGCGATGAGAGCGCTCGTTATCGACCTTGTCGGGCGTAATCGACTGCGACTGAACGGCACGGCACGCGGCGCCCGCGCTGACTTCCCACTATATCTGCGCGTGTAGTTCCGCGTCGTCGGTCGCCAACCGACTCTAGACGTGAGAAAGCAAAATTCTGAGCCTGTGTGTCCGCTGACGACGGTTTTCCTCGTTAGTCTCTAACATCCGCTGGCGCGGGAGCCCGGTGCGGACGTGCTTTCTGGCGAGAAAAAGCGATCTCATCGAACTCGCCAACGATGTCATTATCTCGGCGCGTGCCGACTATCGGCGCGCGCCATCGTCGCCAGCATCGGCGGCGCGCGATTTGCCTACAAAATTCCCAATATTATCGCTTATTTCTCGCGTCGCGCTTTTGCCAACGGTTTGGGCACATGGCTTGCCATAGCTACGGGTTAAGAGGGGCGTAGTGATTGTCATGAAAATCGAAATTCCAATTTTGGCAGCATTGCTTGTACTGGCAACTGAATTGATGGCTCGCGCGGCGCTTCAAGGTTTCGAACAGGCGCTGGTCTGGACCCTCGTTGATTGGTCGGCGCGGCGGTGAGGGTGGCGCGGCGAAAATTTCGGCGCGGCCGCTAGTCGTTATCGCAAAGCGTGCGTACAAAAATTAAGGAGGTCGCCGCTCATGTTTGAAAATTTGCCGTGGTTTTCTCCTACAGCCGCACCGCGCGCCGTTGCCGTTGGGGTTGAAGCACTTGGATTCGGATTTGTGCTGGTGCGATCCGGTCGTCGAGATTGACGACGATGGCGCGGCAGTCGTCCTGCACAAGCAAGTCACCTGGAACTGAAAGTTGGAAAGATACTGGGAGTTCGACGATGACACTCAAAAGCAAATTCTATTTCGGTGCTCTGGTTGTCTTAGGCTCTGCCGGTTTGCTGGTTCTTCTCGTGAAGATCGCCAGTGCGACCGTTCAAATCAGTGCTGGCGCCGAAGAAGTCCAAGCGCACGATCCAGGCTTTGGCACTGCCCGGACCTTCAATGAACCTGATTTCATTCTCCGCGGTGGTGGTCGATGGCGAGACCGTCGGCTCGCTCGCTGTCTATGATGACCCGCGCACGGCGCGACCGGAGGATTATGTCGAATTGTACGATAAGGACGGCCTACTGGTAGCCGTTGGCTGGATCGATCGCTTCGGCATTGAACGGATCGCGGTGGATCGCGCGCTCTTGGAAAACCGCGACGATCTCCACGGCACTTTTGTGACCGTGGTGGATGGAGAGTCGATCTAAGTGGTTTCGTCTTTTACCGATGTTAAAAATTACCGCTGATAGAGACGCAGGGCGAGCGATATTCAAACTGGAAGGACGACTGACCGGACCCTGGGTCGAGGAATTGAAAATCTGCTGGCAGAAAAGCGTCGCTGCCGGGCAGCCGATCAAAGGGGTGGCGTTGGATCAAATCACGTTTATCGATGAAGCCGGGAAAAAACTTCTGGCTGACATGCATCGCCAAGGCGTGGAGTTGACAGCCTGCTCGGGTTGCATGACCCGAGCGATTACCGAAGGTATTATGCGAGGAGAATCAAAATGAGCGAGTCTATTCGGGAAGTGAACGATAACGATTTCGAACAGGTGGTGCTGGGATCGGACAAGCCGGTGTTGGTCGATTTCTGGGCGGCATGGTGCGCGCCTTGCCGCGCTTTGGCGCCGACGGTCGAAAGCGATTGCGGTAAAGCGCGGCGAACGCGCGCACGTGGTCAAGCTCGACGTCGACCGAAATCCGCTGGCTACCGCGCGTTACGGCGTTCAAGCCATACCGACCTTGATTTTGTTCAGCAACGGGCAAGAAGTCGAACGGTTGCTCGGCGCGGTGAGCGAAGCCGAGATTGAGCGCAGAATCGATCAGCACATAGAGGCAAATCTGAATTAGGCGGTGGAGGAATACGAGAATGGAACAAGTCGAAGGCAGCGCAACGAGCGAACGCGGCGGTCTCACTTCAGAGGAAAAGATCGCTTCTCTGTTTCAACCGGATACGCTTTTGTCGGATCAATACTTCGAAAACTTGCGGCGCAAGACCTTCTTCGAACCGGAGAAAAGGCTGATGCTGGCGGTCTTGGAAGATGCCATTCGCTACTATCAGGACAATTGGTTTTCGCGCAACAGCAAAGGAAAAGGATCTTCGACGAGACCGAGGAATGGATCGTTACTCCGGACAGCGATTGGGTCTTTAGCTTTGTCCATGTTTGCGAGACGTTGGGGCTCAGTCCCGCATACCTGCGCCGGGGCTTGCTCCGGTGGAAGCAAAGAAAACAAAATCAGCATCATCAGATCGCCGTCGCGCAGCAAACCAAGCTCGCGGGCTAAGCGTGCGCCGTGAAAGTTCGCCTGGGCAAAAATGGTCGATCATCCGTCTATGAGGAGGTTCGCGATGAAGTCATGGGAATTAATATTTCGTCAAAGTCGGGTCAATAATGGCATCTACGACGGCGACCGGCTGCCCGGTCAGAATTGGCAATGGCCGCAGGGCACCTGGTTGCAAACGCGCCTGCGCTATCTGCGTCACGGCCGAAGCAGACAGTCCGGCGAATTGACCGGCACACGGGCGCAATAACTGTTTTGAAGAGGGAATGCCAATGAAAGTCGCGGCAATCGACTGGCAGCTTTTCTGGCAGGCCTGGCGCCAGCAGGATCCCTCCAGCGAGGGGATTGGCTCGCGCGCTGGGTTTTTGCCGATGACGGCGTGTGGTTGTCGATGCGGCTGGATCAGCACCAGCTCTCGTCTTAAAAGTTTCGACTGCAATCGAGGCTTCTTTTGGGATGATCGCGGAGCGGCCAGATTAGCCTGCGCGTCCAATCGTCGGAGTGAGCTCTCATGAGCGGTTGAATCGCGGTGGTCGTTTTTCCGTGAAGGCGGTGTAGCCCTCGTGGAAGTCGGGCATTTGCATGCATCGGGCCTGAGCTCTCGCTTCCATCTCCAAAGCCGTTGCCAAATTCACGTTCGTTTCGTTTTCAAAAGCTCCTTGGTTACACCCAGCGCGTACAGGGGGCCGTCCTTCAGACGGAGCGCCCAGTTGGTTGCTTCAGCCATTAGATTTTCCGCGGCCACGACGCGATTGGCCAAGCCGATGCGATGAGCTTCCTGAGCATCGATGGTATCGCCGAAATAAATCAATTCCGTTGCTTTGCCCAAACCGACGATCCGCGGCAGCAAATAGAGCGTACCCATGTCTGCGCCTGACAAACCGACTTTAACGAAGAGAAACGCGGCGCGCGCCTGGTCGGAGAAGATGCGCAAATCGGCGGCGAGCATGAGGACCGCGCCGGCTCCGGCAGCGATGCCGTTGACTGCGGCGATGATCGGCTTTTTGAGCTTGGCGCATGTTGCTGATGACATCGCAGGTCAAACGCGTGAATTTGTACAGCTCGTCGTTTTCATCTCGAGTAGCGGGCCGATGATATCACTGACGCTACCGCCCGAACAGAATCCCTTACCGGTGCCGGTCAGTAATACGACTTTGACTTCGTCATCATGCGCGAGGTCGGCCATGACTTTCGCCAAATCGGCATACGTCTGGAACGTCAGCGCGTTGAGCTTCTCGGGATTGTTCAGACGAAGGGTGGCGACGCCGCTGCTTTTGTCAAAAACTAACCCATCATAATTCATTGTTTTGATTACTCCCCGAGTTCAGGTTTCTCGCGCCGACGATACTCGCTCCCGAAAAGTAATCAATAGCCGGTGTAGTGTATCAACGGTGTCCGAAAAAGTGCTGCCTTCGCGATTGCGCAAGGCACCGAGAGCGATCCCCTAAGATTGTCGGTCGGTGTTTTTCGTATCGCCAATTTAGTTCGACACCGTTGTTATCGTTTCTCGATTCAAGAAACTTTTGATGAGTCCAGGTAAAGCTCGCGTGTCGATGGGTTTGGGAACGTAACCGTCGCAGCCGGCGGAGCGGATCCGCTCCTAGCGTAAGTGATGAGTGCTAGTACGGCAGGTCTTAAGCTGTGTTTCAAGCCACGCGCGGAATCGAAGAAAAATAATGAGAGGACCATGGCATTCGAAGTGGCAAGCAGCAGTGGATTTGGATACACGCTTTTCGATAGCGGACGCAACGCTATTAAGCGACGCTGCGATTCTTATGCACCTCGATTCATGTGTTCAATAGGCACGATGGGCCAGGCGACTACCTCCTCGGTGGCGCGCAAAATGGCAGATGGGTTTTGTATCGGGCAGCTCAATTCCTACGGCCTGCGTCATCGTGTTCGTGCGCAGTTCCACATCGGCGGATTGGAGCGGCCATTGCGGATGGTGGATTTTCGCCGTAAACAATCTGATCAGGCTTTATCGCAGCATAGAGGCAATATCTTTCAGTGAGCCAGTGATCCAGCGTACCCGACGCCGCGCGGTAGACCGGTCCAGTCGGATGATAGGATGCGCTGAATTCTGCGGGCGCGGCTCCCGTATGGACGCGGACGCTTTTGTAGTGGACGGTTTCGCCTGCCAACTCCATTGTCATTCGCGCATTGTAGTAGGGTAGCCCCAACCAGCGCGCGCTTCTAACCGCAAGCCAACTCGCTGCGTCCAGGCTGAAAAACCAAACACCGCTTCGTCCGGGCATCTTTACGTAAGTCCGTACGTTGAGCTCTGGAAAAGCCAGAGGTGTCGGCATATAGGCGCGGCCGCACGCCGCTCATACGAAACGGCACAACGCCAATCCAGCACCAGCCATCGAAGACGTCCAGTTCAAGAACGCTCGGTATCAACGCTCGGATGACCTCCGGGTGAACGGGCCAATGGAGGAACAGCAGATCGTGCCAGCGCATGGATAAAGCCCAGCGCGCCTCGTGGGATCGGCCACGGACGGTGGGATGTTTCCTTGATCATTCGGCGGGACGCTATTGCTCTGCATGCGCAGGGTGTAGGCACCCATTTGCCCAACTGACGACAATCGCTTGACGGTTTTGTGCTCAACTCCAGGAACTGCCTCAAGCATTACGATCTCCCGGTTTGCGCGCGCTGGGGCTTACGGAGCCTCCAAAGACTGACTAACTCACTGACGTAACGTTTTGGTCCGCTGCGTTCTTGATCTGCGTGGCCTTTCACGTCATTATTGGAAATACGCGAAAACATCCGAGCGGCCGCCACGCACGCGCGCTCGGTCCGTCGGGCACTGGAATTCCGCGATCCAAGTTGGCTCTGTCCAGAAGTCTTCGCGATTTTGCAGCGCTTATCAAGTTGCTCTTTGCATCCATGGCGCTTATTAAAACCACCGCCGCAGCCCGGTTTCTCCTCACCACGCCTTGGACCTATCTACGATATTATGGCGATCACTATGCGGGCAGTTTATTCGCCCCAGAAAGTTGACCGCAGGCAGCCAAGGGGCTGCGTCAAAAACTTTTCAGGCTAGCAGCGTTGACGCTCCAACGCGGTGGACTGACAACGTTGGAATCGTCATCAACGTAACCACACGTCGCCGCCGGTCAAGGCTGACTTTTTAGAAATAAATAAAAACATTTTGGGCAACGCGCAAGAGCCGGTCCGAAGGACCAAACTGGCACCTTCGGACCGGCTTCGTCAACGCTTTGCTAGTTTCGTGACAGGAATTCCGATGTAGAACTTATTTGGCATTTTTATTTTGCGGCACAGTGTCGTCTGTATCTCGCCCCTGGCTACGCCCCTCGCTTTTTGAGTTCCCTTGGGTACCTGCACGATCTGACGCTTTTGCTATGCTCACGCCAAGCTCTTGGGCAGTCCGGCTATCGACAGTTCCCGTGATCGGAAGAGTTTTGTCCTTTTGGAAGGAGCGGATAGCGGCTCGGTTCGCGTCATCAACGACACCGTCAATCTTTCCCGGGTCGTATCCCTTGGCTTTTAAAGCCTCTTCAACCTTTCTCATATCGTCCTTCGACAATTCGACGGTGCCCTGTTGCATTCCCGGAATATTCTTGCTTCCACCGGGCCTCGTTAAAGTCTTATCCGGCTGATGACGTTCGCCCACAGCTTCCTGCGACCATGCCGGACCCGCCAACAACGCTACCGTACCTCCAATGAACATCGCTCTCGAAATCAGTTTACTCTTTCTCATTCTGAGCCTCCTTCGCTAAAAAGTTTTTACCACCCATTGCTAGGAAAAGGAGCAAGGCTTATGCCACGGCTGAATATCACTTAGACGCATAAATTTGGTTGTTCACTGCATTCGATTGTCAGCCAAATACCTGACGGTGTCAGAAAAATCCCTCACGAAATATCCACACTGAACGTTTGGGAGTTTTTCGCTTTGTGTCCCAATTTTCGGAGGAGATCCTAAGAACGATCCGTTAGTTTCTGCGTGTGGGCGTTTGCGCGGATTTTGGTTTTGTCTGCTGCTCATCAGCTTGATCGCTGTCAGAACGAATGTTGCGAATCTTAGCGAAAGTGTCGCCACCGCACTCCGGCTAGACGATTATCTGTTTTCGTCGACAGTCTCTCCGAAGGCGTCGGGCGAAGATTATCTGTCTGTGTTGTCGCGCGAACTTGGTTTGCCGGTTATCAACACCGCCAGCGCGGATGATACGACGGCAGAGGTGCTGGCGCGATATCCGACGCAGTGTGGATTAAGATTCCCTGTCTGGTGAACCTGCTTGGGCGGCAAGATTTTTTGCGCCAGGTGCGTGCCAGAGAAATCGTCCAGCACACACAAGCTCAGAGCGCGATGATGACGATAGCGGGAGTGAAGCTCGGCTTGTTCACCGACGAGTACGGCTCGATTTTTGAAGAGATGGCGCGGCAGTTGGCGCACTCTACGCGGCGCAGGTGCTGAAGGCATTCTCACGTGATTCGGTTTTGCGCAGTGATCGATCCATCCAAACGGCGCGGGCTATCCAATGATTGCCGATCGCATTGCCCGCAAAGATCAAAACCGCTGTCACGGGAGGCCGATCGGTTGCGAGGCGGCCCGAGCGGTCCCGGGTGAGATGGTAAACCGCGAGTCCCACCAGTGCGATGCCGATCCAAGTGACAACGCCGCTAACGATCTTGGGATCGGTGGAACCGAAGAGCCAACCCAGATCTTGGCGCGTGAAATCACCGAAGACGCGCATCACCTTCAGACCGAAGATCCAGCCGGCGTGGCAGGCCGATGGAGAGGTACAAGTTGTCGGTGCGCACGAGCGCGTAACTCAATACCACGCCAATCAAAAGAGACCGAAAATGCCGGCCAAAATAGGCAGAGGATCGAGGAAGGGCTCGAAGAAGTGGTGGCCAGATGGCGAAACCCGGCGAGCGGATCGACGCCGTTGAGGAAATAGCCTTCCCCGGTTTTTACGAAGTGCAGTACGGAATAAAAAAGATTGGCCAAGACGTAGGCGCGGAGCGGATGTCCTTGCTCGCGCAGGCCGAGAAAGAGAATGCCGCGAAAAAAACTTCTTCGAGAAAGGCGGTGAATACTCCCGCCAACAGGGCGCTCGCGCAACGCGACAACGACTCTTCCAGGGTCAAACGAAAAAACGGCGTGAAGATATCACCCGCGGTCATCAGCGCGACCAGGAGCGCCGTCGAACCGATAGCGAGAAGCCAGCCGGTTAGCAAGTTTCGCCAACCCCGCGCCAGGCCGACTGTCAGCAGCGCTTTTATGTGCGCCAGGAAGATGTAACGGCGCGCGCAAAGACCCACGATGATTCCCGCGATCATGAAGGCGCGATTAAAAACACGCGAGAACGGAACGCGCTCGGATATCAGCGACGAGCCAACGCGCGGCCACCCAATCCGCGCCCAGCGCCATCCAGGGACTGATCACGCAGGTGAGCGCCAGGACCGACAATAGGAAAATCAGCAATCGTTGGTGACTCTTCAGTGATTTCATGACTGTTTTGACTATGGTATAGCGTTGCATCGATGGCAAGCAGCGGCGCCAATAGATTGGACGGAAAAGTCGCGTTGGTGACCGGCGGCAGCCGCGGCATCGGCCGAGCGATTGCAGCGGCTTACGCTCGAGCGGGGCTCGCGTGTATATCTGCGGGCGCAATCAGGATGATGTCGGTACGGCCGTGCGCGAGCTGCAAGCGAGCGGAGGAGCAGTCGACGGCGAGACGGCCGACGTCGGTTCCGTCGAGGACGTGAAGCGCGTGGTGCGCGGCGCGACCCGCCGTTTCGGCACCATCGACGTGCTCGTGAACAACGCGAGCATCTCTAGGACCGCGAGTGACGATCGCCGAGTATCCGGACCCGGCGTGGGAAGAAGTGCTGAGGATCAATCTCTCGGGAGTTTTCTTTTATGCCGGGAGGTTTTGCCGCTCATGTTGGCAAAGCGGTCCGGCTCGATTATCAACGTAACTTCCGGCGTCGGTCGTAAAGGCAAGGCGCGCTGGGCGCCTACGCGGTGTCAAAAGCCGGGCTGGAATGTCTCACGCAAGTGCTTGCGGACGAAGTCACAGACTCGGGGATAAGGGTCAATGCCGTCAATCCGGCGGCGACTCGAACTGCAATGCGGGCTCACGCGTATCCGCAAGAAGACCCGCTAACACTGCCAAAGCCGGAGGAGATCATCGGAATATTTTTATACCTGGCGTCGGAGGCCTCCGGCAGCGGTGTCGGGCCGGTCATTGGATGCCCGGGACTGGGTCGGGCGTGACATTTGACGAGGGCTTGCAGGTAATATAGAAGGTCTATCGATATGCCTTGGGTCAAACGATCGCATCGCAACAGCCGATTCTACTGCGCTCATCGCGGGTGTCGGATCGGTAGTGGTGGGGGTTCTCGCTGGTTACTCATGGTGGGGGACACCGCCTCGGTAGTCACCATCGTCTGAACGGCAACCTGGACAATCTCAAGCGCAGGTCAGACGGCTCGAAAAACGTGTCCAAGCGCTGGAGTTAAAGATCGGTATCGAGGATAGTAGCGACCTATCCGAGCCGTCAGCCAAGGCCTATTGACCGCGGTTTTCTCACCCCGAAGAAACCCCGATGTGAAGGAGCCGTTCTCGTTTCGCCCATGATCAAGATTGCCGCGCTTTTTCTTTCCGCGTTTTTCTGTTTCTCATCCGCCGGCGCCCAAGAAGCTAAAAAGATCAAAATTGGTTACCCTGCGATCTCTTTACAATCAGATTCACATCTGGGTGGCTAAGGACGCCGGTTTATTTCCTGCAAGTACGGCCTTGACGCTGAGATTGTGTTCTTTCGCGGCGGGCAGATGGCGACCAAGCGCTGGTCGCCGGTGATCCGCCGATCGTGAATATCGGCACGGTCGTGCAGGCGGGTTTGCAAGGGCACGACATCGTCTTGATCGCCTCGTCCGAAAACGCTTACAGCTATTCCGTGGTGGCTCGGGCCGGCATCAATAAGATCGAGGAACTGAAGGGCAAGCGGCTCGGTGTGAGCGGCTTTGGTCTCGGCGTCGCACAACGCGGCGCTGATCCTGTTTAAGAAATTCAACCTGGAGCCCAACAAGGACGTGTCACTGGTAGTCGCCGGCCCGACGAGTGACCGGTTGAGCGCGGTCGAAGGCAGGTCGAATCGATGCCACCCTGCTCACACCATCCGAGCTGCCGCGCGCGACGCAAGCAGGGTTTGGTCGAAGTTTATGATATGCTTGATCTTGCATCGAAGTTCAAGGCAACGGATTGGCGACTGCGCGGTCGTTTATCAAAAGCCAGCGGGAAACCGTTTTAAGCGCGCTAAAGAGTTACGTCGAGGCCATTTATTACATTCACCGCAATCGCGACTGAGACCGCAAAATCGTCGCCAAATATTTGCGCTTGTCAGATCCGGAAGTGCTCGACGCGACCTATACCGCTTTTGTCAAAAGCGTGGCCAAAAAGCCCTATCCGACGCTCAATGCGCATTCAATTTCTTTGCTCGACGAGGTCGCGGCCAAAATGCCCAACGCCAAGAGCGCCAAGCCGGACGCAGTTCAGTCGATCTTTCTTTGCTGCAGCAGTTGGAAAAGGAAGGGTTCTTTGCCGAGATGGCGAAGCGCTACCCGTGATCTCGCCTTGGTCGATAATTCAAGAGGAGACGAACGGTCTATGAATCCAAAAATCGGCCAGCATTTTCCCGATATCGAATTGCCGGACCAAGACGGTCAGCAAGTCAAGCTTTCCAAGCTGGCGTGGGCAAGTTTCCATTTATTCTTTCTTTCTATCGCGGCTACTGGTGAGGGCAAATGCCGAGGTGCAGTTGCACACACTATGTCGAACTTCAAGAGGAGCTGCGCGATCAGCTACTGCAAAGCTCGCGGATCGTGAGCGTGGTTCGCCGGAGGTGAACGACGCCTTTCGCACCGGGCTCCGAGCCAGTTATTCCATTTTGAGCGATCAGGAGCGCACAGTCGTCAAAATGCTCGACATGACTGAAACCTCCAAGAGCCGGGGCGTCACGGCTGCATGCCCCACACTTTTTCACTCTTGCCGGTCATCAAAATCCACAATCTTTGACTGCGGCTTATTGGTACCTGGGCTAGTCCGGACGCTCGATGAGCTGAGAATGGACTTGCGTGCCATGCATGCGCACCGTCCGGCCCGACTTCCTGAAGGACCGGTCGGTTGATCGCGCCGGTGCGGCCTTGGGCGCGAGTTGCAAGCGCGACTCTGAACCGGATAACATTTTTCGAGCATGATTACTTCAGAAGAAATAAGGGAAACCCTTGGGGCCGCGCTGCCGGTCTCGTTAGTCGAAACCCAGGATCTTACGGGCGGCGGCTGATCACTGGCAACTGATCATCGTGTCGCCGGCATTCTGAAGGCAAGGGCCTCATCGAGCAGCATCGCCTCGGTGAACGAAGCGCTGAAAACAACCGATCTGAGCGACCAGAGGATCCATGCCTTGTCGTTAAAAACCTATAGCCCGGCCCAGTGGGAAAACTCGGCTCGTGACGTGCGCACTGAAAAGGAGAACATTTTATGGCGGATGAAGTCCTTAGCAAAAATCGAAGAGAAAGTAAAAAATAATAAGGTCATGTTGTACATGAAGGTGGACGCCTGATTTTCCGCAATGCGGCTTTTCTGGCGCACACGGTCGAGATACCCGATCCTACGGCGTGCCTTTGCCACTGAAGACGTGCTCGCCGATCCCTTGGTGCGAGACGGCATCAAGCGCTACTCCAACTGGCCGACCATTCCGCAGATCTATATCGACGGCAAGTTCGTCGGTGGCTGTGATATCGTGCATGAGCTGCACGAGCGCGGCGAGCTCTGAGCCGATGCTAAAATCGGCGTTCGACAAATAGTTGCCTGCGGTGATTCACATTCGGCGTCCGCGCCCGTCTAATCGACGATGAGGGAGGGCGTCATATCATGAAAATAGATGCGCCATGATCCTTTTAGCCCTCGTCGTGACGTTGACGAGCGCGTGCGCCACTGCTTGGCTGTTTCTGGTCCGGGTTACGACAGCTTCAATCGCGGCTTATCCCTTTTCAATCAAGGAAGGTTTGCCGAATCGGTCGAACATTTTGAGGACGCTACTCGGAGGGATCCGAGTTCGCCGGAAGCTTACTTCTCGATCTCGGTCGCGCTGATATCAGCGCAAAGCCGCTGGCGCGATGCGATCCAACCGCTGCGGACCGCTTTCCGACTCTCGCCACGGCAGTCGCGGCAGGAGATCATGAATCTCTTAGTCGACGTGATGTTTGCGCTAGCAATACGTAGC
>ERZ1370068.8114-contig-6993_pt1 | contig 38861 bp, 53 predicted proteins | sample MGYA00561227_ERZ1370068 | MGnify/ENA primary metagenome ERZ1370068 (study PRJEB38410, sample SAMEA6850437) | metagenome | study: Metagenomic assessment of the ecological functions of the soil: analysis of the soil microbiota associated with the...
CGCTGATGTATTGCTCAGATTCGTCGACCAATAGTCCGCGATAAAGTGCAGATACCGGAACAAGAGCCCTTTCACCTCGGATTGCCAAGATGGCGGCGCATCGCTTCCTGGATGACCGGCAAATCGTCTTCATGCACGACCTCGTCGGCTTGAATGTAGAACGCCCAATCGCCGGTACAGTGTGCCAACGCAATGTTGGTCTGTTGGGCGTAGATCAGTCCGTCTTTTCGCAGCGTCTCGTCCCAAACCGACTCCACGATTTTGATCTTCGGATCGCCGATCGAGCGAATCAGCTCGAGCGTGCCGTCGTCGCACCGCCCGACATTCACGATGAACTCATCGACCGACCGGCAAAATGGAACGGATCGACTCCACGACCGGATAGTCGTACTTCACCACGTTCCGCACGAATGTAAATCCGCTGACTTTCATAGTTTCGTGTCTAGTTCGGTCCATTCCGGTCTATCTGGTCTATCTGGTCGTTCCAGTTACTACGGATCCAAACAGACTGGATAGACCAGACAGACTCACACTAGTCAGACATTTGTCCTTCGTGAGCTCCCAGAATTTCGCATACTTCATGGCGGTGTAATAGGCATAGAGTCCGGAGAGAATCAAGCCAGGCATGCCGTCGAGGAAGCCGGCCCGCTGCACATACATCTTGAGAAATGCGCCGAGCGGATGGGTGATCGAGTTGATGGGAAGAGAACCGCCGGCCCTGCTCCAGCCATGCGACGGGCCATCAGGTCCGAGTAGCGATCCTGCTTCGCCACGTAGTGATCGATGTCCCGAAACGGATACTGCAGCGCGGACTCTTGAGAAACCCGACCGGTCCCCTCACAATCAAAACTCTCATGGACAAGTTCGTCGCGATAACGGAACCGTCCCTTTCGAAACAACTGCGGTTGCCGATAATCGGGATACCAGCCGCAATGTTTGATCCATCTGACCTGAAAAATAGTTCTTCCGAGGGACAAAGTAGGCATCGGCGTCCGGTCGCGCTGCCGAGCACCAGCCGAATCTCTTCCCGCAACTCGGGCGTCATCCTCTCATCGCTATCCAGACTGAAGACCCACTCATGGGTCGTGAGTGCGACTGCCTGATTGCGCAGATCACCGAATCCTTTGAAGTCAACTTGATAGACCTTATTCGTAAACTCCACGACTGATTGCAGCCGTCTGATCCGTACTGTGGGAATCAACGACGACTCAACTCATCGCCCCAGCCTGCCACAGACTCAAGGCAGGCCCGCATATTGGGCTCGTCGTTGTACGCGATGACATAGATCGACAATTTAGACATGCACGACCCTTGGCGAAGCAGGGATGCGGCAAAAGCGATGCTGGCCCGCCTGGAATCCAATGCCCCGCATGTCCGGGATAAGCCCGATCTATTTGATGATCTGGTCCGACTGGTCCATCTGGTTAGTCTAGTGCAACCAAACAAACCAGACAGACCGAACAGACCAAATGAACATGACAGGCTGGCGGACTTTTTCATCATCCTGCTAGACATGGAGCACTCTCAATGGGGAAGGATCTCCGACAACCTGACCATGTGCTGCGCAACTGCTTTCCACCGTCAGCCGGTCGAGGCAGTCCCAATAGGGACAGGCCTCGTAAATACATTTTTCGCAAGTCGGCACTTCAGGACGCAAGACGACTCCCTTACCGAGCGGCTGCCAACGCGTCGGAAGATTGTTGCGCTCGCGGATCGAACAGACTAACATTCGGAACTCCGCAGGCTGCGGCAATATGGGCCGGGCCTGTGGCTCCGAGACCACCGCGTGACTCGCCGCAATCACGGCCATCAGCTCGCGCACCGATAACTGCCCCATGAGATTCAGGACGCGAGGCAGGAAACGGCACGTCACTGTTCAATGCTGGTTGAACATGTCTGCTTCCGCCTGGCTTCCGGTCAACACCGCCACCCCCACGCTCTTCCGATGCAACTCACGCACGAGCGAATGATAGTGCTCAACGCGCCAGTGCCGGGCCGCAAACCCGCCTGGATGGAGCCACCACCCTGAGTGTCGGCATGCCGCGCAACTGCTCTTGTCCCCACGCTCGTTTCTTCATCAGTCAGCACGAGACTCGGTCGAGACACGATGCCAGGCTGCAATCCAAGCCCCGCGAGCATGCCGACGTTATACGCGGTTTCATGCTTGGAAAATCCTTTCCGATGTTCATAGACTCGACGATCTGCCAACACACTATACCAGCGGTAGCCTGTCGCCACTCGAATCGGAACCCGCGCCAGGAACGCGGCCCACATCAAACGCTTGAACGGCTTGAGAAACACCACGGCATCGACGGCCCGGCGAAACAGCGCCACCAGCTCGCGCAGGGGTTCCCGGCCCGTGACCGTCCAGACCTCGTCGAGGATCCGGGATGGTGAGCCAAAAGTGGGGCTGCATACTCGCTGGACAGGAAGGTGATCCGGGCGCATTCGGCAGGAGTCGGCGCAGGGCGGAGGCGACCGGCAGACACAAAATTTCATCCCCGATCCCGTCAGGCCGGACTAATAGGACATTCATTGGGGAACCATCCGAAGGGACCGCTGTGCTCGAGCCGCCGCCAGGACCTGTTCAGGCGACACCAGTCTCAAACACTCCAACGTTAGAGGGTGGTTGCCGATAATCCGGATACCACTCGCAATGGTTGATCCACCGATCCCCAGAAATTGTTTTTCTGTAGCACGAAGTGGGCATCCGCCCCCGGTCCGCGGTCGAGCACCAGCCGAGTCTCTTCCTGCAACTGGCGTCTTCCTCTATCGTTATCCGAACTGAAGCCCCACTTCTGGGTCGTGAGTGAGCCAGCTCCGTTGTGCAATCGTCCAAATTCGTGGAAGTCAAGTTGATACACCTCATCGTAAATTCCAGGCTGATCGCCGCGGTTCGATTGGTGCTATACGAGTCCACGGGGATCAACTTATCACCCCAGCCTGTTACAGACTCCAAGACAAGCCCGCATATTAGGCTTGTCATTGTAGGCAATGACAGACAGATATCGGGGGAGCACCGGTTTTCATAGTTTTTCCGAGTTCTTTTCTTGACCGTATCTTGTTTGATTGAGGATCATGTTGGTACTGACGTGCAGCGCCATCATCCGTTCGGTGGCGAAGTGCAACTGCCAGGCTCCTTCGACTCGACGGGCACTGGCAGCTCCGGTTCAGGGTCCAGGCCTGGCCTGGCGGAGTGTTTCTCTGCCGCAGGCGGTGAGTAGAGCGAGAAGTCCGCGCATCGGCCAGCCCGACATGAGATCGTCGTAGTATCGCTACCGAGAAACGCCATATTGTTCTCTTTTAGGCAATCCGGGACACGCAACAGAGGCAAACTGAGATCATGCCCCCACCGACAGTGTGGATAGGCGGGGAGCCACACCGTTGAGCATCTCAAGAATCGTCGGGAGCAGATCCACCTGACTGCCGCGACGGCCGTCACCGTTCGAGGCAGGTCGATAGGTCCCCGGCTCCCGCGGTGTGTCGTCGATCCAGAGAAACAAGGGAGTCGGGCAAAATGTCCTGACCTGTTTTTCGCGGTCCGTTCCGTCCGACCTTTCGGTGGCGGCCGCATGGTCGCCCAGAAATCACGACGACCGTGTCCTTCAATCGCACCATCCTGCTTCATATCCCGGTTGGCACGCGCGTCTCCAGTTCGAGATCCGCGTACCGCAGCGACGTGAGGGCACCCGTCCGGCTCGGCCTCTCTCAGGCTTCGGATGTCAGTGGGCAAGCGGAACCGCAAACGGGTGGTGCGTCCTGATCTGTCATGGTCGCGAGAAAATAGGACCCCCCTTGGCCTCAGAAGACTTCTCGACTCTCGTCCGCACCAAATCCAACAATGCCCCATCCGGGTTGTGCCGGATGCTCCCTGTCATCCTGGATCTGTTCAACTCCTGGAGGGAAATCGCCGCATGATCGTAACAATTGGTGGAGACCTATGCCCGTTATACAACATGGAGACGGTTTGGCAGGTCCCGGTAGGCAACTGATCACCATTTCTGTCCGATAGCCATGCTCACGCAGCAGCGACGGATACAAAGATAATCATGGCGTATAGCGCGTCTTCATCGCGGCAGTGCCTCGCAGCGGTGGTGGAAGAGGAGCGGTGAAGGTCAGAGCAACAGACCCCGCGCCGTCTGGACCCCACTTGAACTGAAGTCGCTCGAAGTAGAGTGCTCGTCCTCTTCCAACGATCGAGAAAGCGGAGTGACGCGGAAATGGTTGCGACTGTCCTGTTGAGAAAAACCGTCGATCCGTGCCCTTCAACCGGCAATCATGAGCGTCATTGGCCGGATCGCCCTGAACTGACACCCGTGGCCGAGCCGCCCCTTCGCGCGAACAGTGGTATCCTGGGTAGCGGGAATGCCGCACCTTGGCCCCACAATCTCCCCGCAGCGCGTTTCAGCCGCGGCTTCTGCCAGCGGCATCTCGTCCAGAGCGTCTCAAAACCCATCGTAGGATTGAGTTTCGTTCTTCGGCCTCCGGGACGGCTCGCGCATGCCTTCACTTCGCATGGAGAATCGGATTCGGCGCCAGCACGTGCCAGGCCGAGCTGGTGATGATTCTGCGAGGCGAATCAGACGGATCCTGATAGCGAGAAACCCGGCCGACCCGGGCGACGAATCCCACCAAACAAATCGCATTGACGGCGGGAACTGCCCTTCGATTTGAATCCAGCTGAGCCCCGGTTCTCACTGGAGCATGCGTGAAACAGAACCACCAACGTTGTGATGGCAATCGCTTCGAGGAGGATAAAGCCCACCACACTGCCGACCCATCTCTCCAACGATCGTGAAGTCAAGCGCCGTTTGCTCCGCAGCCTGGGAACCCCGAAGTGCTCCGTCTTCCAGCAATTGAGTCACGAGATTCGCGACGTACCCGGAAGAAGACGAAATCTCAAGCGCCGCTGGTTGAAGCTTGGTAATACTCCGATATCTAGTGAGTAGGCGCAACAACCATGAACGACTCCCATCACAAGCTCCCGCATTGATCTAAGTGGCCCGAACGGCACCTCGGCAACCCCGCAGCGTCGGCATCCGACTGTTGCCAGCGCGCGTGTAGGCGATGCTCCACCCAGAGCAAAGTTCCCCACCATCCCGCGAAAGCGCAGCACATAAATCAATGGCACGGCATTATGACTGGCCAACAGATCAGATCTCGCCTCGAAACCCTGTCGTGAAAGTTTTCACCGAACACTGACCGTCGAAGGTACTTCAATCGCCATGACGTCGTGGCGAGAAAGACGCGCGCTCTACCTGCTGGATCACCACACAAAAAAGTAGGCCACCAAAGACACTACACTCTGTTTAAACGACCGACTCGAACGATTTCGCATCCTCCACGACAGCGTCTCCCATTCCAATACCGGCAGCCTTTGCGCTGGTCGTCTATCAGTACTACTGTCGTTGACTACCCGGGTGGCGGCCATTCGTGATCCAACGCCCTGCGGTGAGTTCGACCGCCCTGGATGCGGCAACTCTTTGGGTCGTGAACAACCTGTTGGGCACGACTGCCGAACCTACTTCCGCAGCAGTCCGGTTAGGACAATCCCAATAGGGACAACGTTCTCACATGGCAACTCCTCTCAGATAAGTCGGCACATCAGGCGTGAGAATGACTCCGATCGCCGAACAGCTTCCACCATACTGGCGGCTGATTGCAGTACGGACTCGAACGGCGTAACCGCCGAGATTATCTCCTCTGACGCCGAGGCGAGATGAGGCCGATCCCAGCTCGATCGGCACCGCGGCAATCAACTCCTCTCTCCGACTTGCATGGGTATCAAAATTCGGGTGTGCGCGAAATGGTTTTTCCGGAGCCTCGTTAGACGTGGAGCGCTCTCGGGGAAGGATCTCCGGCTTACTCGGACCACGTGCGGCGCAACTCGTTTCACCGTCGAGGCCGATCGAGACGAGTCCCAATAGGTGACAGGCCTCGTAAATACATTTTTCGCAAGTCGGCACTATCAGGACGCAAGACGAGTCCCCTTACCGAGCGGGCTGCCAACGAGTCGGAAGATTGTTGCGCCGCGGATCGAACAGACTAACATTCGGAACACCGCAGGCTGCGGCAATATGGGCCGGGCCTGTGGCTCCGGAGACCACCGCGTGACTCGCCGCAATCACGGCCATCAACTCGCGCACCGATAACTGCCCCATGAGATTCAGGAGCGAGGCAGGAAACGGCACGTCACTGTTCACTGCTGGTTGAACATGTCTGCTTCCGCCTGGCTTCCGGTCAACACCACCCCCACGCCTCTTCCGATGCAACTCACGCACGAGCGAATGATAGTGCTCAACGCGCCAGCGCCGGGCCGCAATCCCGCCTGGATGGACCACCACCCTGAGTGTCGGCATGCCGCGCAACTGCTCTTGTCCCCACGCTCGTTCTTCATCAGTCAGCACGAGACTCGGTCGAGACACGATGCCAGGCTGCAATCCAAGCCCCGCGAGCATGCCGACGTTATACGCGGTTTCATGCTTGGAAAATCCTTTCCGATGTTCATAGACCCGACGATTCGCCAACACACTATACCAGCGGTAGCCTGTCGCCACTCGAATCGGAACCCGCGCCAGGAACGCGGCCCACATCAAACGCTTGAACGGCTTGAGAAACACCACGGCATCGATGGCCTCGGCGAAACAGCGCCACCAGCTCGCGCAGGGGGTTCCCGGCCCGTGACCGTCCAGACCTCGTCGAGATCACGGGATGGCGAGCTCAACAGTGGGGCTGCATACTCGCTGGACAGGAAGGTGATCCGCGCGCTTCGGCAGGAGTCGGCGCAGGGCGGAGGCGACCGGCAGACATAAAATTTCATCGCCGATCCCGTCAGGCCGGACTAAGAGGACATTCATCGGGGAACCATCCGAAGGGACCCGCTGCGCTCGAGCCGCCGCCAGAACCTGTTCAGGCGACACCAGTTTCAAACACTCCAACGGCAGAGTATTGTGGCACGTCCGACTGAAACAGGGGCTGCAGGGTACCTTCCCCGTCAATACATGATGGCCCACCCCATAGGGACCGGTCCGAACTGCACTCGTCGGCCCGAACAGGGCCACCACCGGTGTACCAACCGCCGCCGCGACATGCATCGGACCTGAATCGTTCGTAATCAGCAGCGACGCCCTGCTCAGGAGCGCCGGCAGCAACCCCACCGTCGTGGCTCCGGCCAGATCGATGGTGCAGGGGTCTTCATCATCCCGCTCACCGCGGCAGCATCCGCTCGTTCGTCAGGACCGCCCGATCATCACCACCGCACCACATCCTTCTTGCTGCAGCCGATCTGCGACTTCGACGAACGACGCAGCCGGCCACCGCTTGGTCGGCCACCGGGCAGAAACATTCATCGCCACCCAACTCGTTCCAGGACGTCACACCGGATCGGCTCAACAGGCGATCGACCTCCTCATAATCGGTTTGCGGGATGCGGAAACGGAACTCCGGCGCACCGGACTCCACTGCCCCCACAGCCTTGGCTACAAGCAGGTAGCGATCGACCGCGTGCATCTCCAACTGTGGAACCGGCACGCGCCTCGAATAGAACCAGGGACTCCCTCTCGCCCATTGGCAAATCCCACGAGCAGAGGAGATCCGCCGAGCCACCCGATGGCGGCGCTCCGAAAGAGACCTTGAAGGTCCACGACGAGATCAAAGCGCTCTGCACGAAGAGGGGACACCTGGGAGAGCCACCCCTTGAGCGTCGATTCCACCGGCCACACCCGATCTACCCCGTCGATGCGCTCGACGAGACCAGCCCATTGGCGCTTGACCAGCCAGGTTAGTCGAGCCTTGGGATAGGCCCGGCGAATTGCCGCACAGGTCGGCATCGCATGCACGATGTCGCCCAGTGAACTCGGCTTGATAAACAAGATGTGGCGATAGTCTTCCATGAACGCCAATCACAAACAGGCGGAATCGTAAGCCCTAGCCCGCGTATTGTGACCGATCAGCGGTGAACGATTCACGGGGCGGTGTCAACTTCCAAGTGCAACGGCAGAATAATGACGCAGTTGCGCAGACTTCCAGTGTCGAAGTGGAGACATGTTCGTGGGCGCGTGTTCAGCGATGGGCGATGACATTCAGCTGCGCTGCGTGTAGCTCCGACACGTCGGTGCCCTTTGGGCAGGTGGCTGGCGCAAATAACCCATTCGTGTGTTCGTTGGTGCCACGTTGCCACGGGCTGTACGGATACCTGATCATGGCCGCTGTGCCAGACGCTCAGCCATCTCTTCCCCCGATAGTCGGTCATGGTTTTGCGCAGCGGCGCGGGCACAGGCCGGGGTTTCTTGGTGAAACCCCTTCGGTACTGGCGCATCCGTCCCCACGCCCGAGGCCGTCGCGCCTTTGCGCGCCTGACGCAGCGCCGCCAGCAGTGCGCCGCAGGGTGCCGCGGGCAGCACATACAGGCCCATAGAGGGTCTCGGCCAAAAGCTGTTTCCGCATGTCGTCCCGGGATTACGCGCGCCGGAAGGCGCCCGGCAATCTGTTCGGGCAAACAACAGCCCTGGGCCAAGTGCGTCCTGAGGTACTGCCACAGCCAGGAGGGGGTCAGGAGTTTCCGCTGCCGCCGCGGCTGAGCCCGGGCCCATACGCCGCCAGCGTCTGCGCCGCTGCAGGCACGATACGGGCGGCCCCTCGACGCGTTGCGGGTGGACTCGCAGCTCACGGTGCAGGAGGCTCCGCCCCAGCACACCGACGCCTTCGTCCTCTGCATGGTGGTGCTTAGAAGGGGGTATAGATGAACGGAGCAACCGCCGATCCCTGGGTCAGGACAATCAGGCTTCCAAGAAGTACGAGCACCATGATGATTGGAAGGAGCCAGAACTTCTTCCGCTCCTTTCATGAAGGCCCAGAGTTCCATCACAAAATCGCCCATAACGCACCTCCTGTTGACAAGCACCGGTTCAAAACTGGTATTTCATATGGGAATGGGGCCTTGGAGATCGGACAACCCTGTAGGTCGTACTTGACTCAGCGAATCCCTGCCTCATCGTATCCTTCCCCATGAGACGGAACACAAGGCCGATTGGAGTCAACTAGGGCATAAAATACGATGCTGAGCAGAATCCTGGTATTGATCCACCCCAGAATATGCCCGACCCACATCCACCCTTTATGAACGGGCGCTAACACAGATGGAAGAACTCCACCGCACGCAATGAGCAGGCCTCCGATTCCGATTGCCCACAGGCGCAACGGCTCCCCACGAAATGACGAGCGGCCAAAGACCGATCACGGTGAAGATCGCTCCGACCAACAATCCAAATTGACGTAGCTCTTTGCGTGTGGCTGCTTGATCCATAGTCCCCATCCCCCGTTCAGCTAGTCGAGCTCGAATTCTTTCTTCCAATCAGAATCCCCTTCAAGGGGCTTCTGATCCTCTTTCCTCAGCACATAATTCTCGATCACCAGGATATCCATCTCCGTCCGCATGAAGCAGCGATAGGCATCTTCCGGCGTGCAAACAATTGGCTCGCCTCGCACATTGAACGACGTATTCACACAGGTGGCATACCCCGTCTTTTCCTCAAACGCCTTGAGCAACTTGTAGTACCGGGGATTGGTCTCCTCGTGAACCGTCTGAATTCTGGCAGAATAGTCGATGTGCGTGACGGATGGGATATCCGAGCGTGGCACATTGAGCAAATCAATCCCCCAGAGCTCTTTCTGGCCCGGGTCGAATGGGAGTCGTCGTTTTTCAAGAACCGGAGCCACGAGCAGCATGTAGGGACTATCACGGCTCATCTGGAAGTAGTCCGACACCCGTTCTCTCAACACGGAAGGCGCGAACGGTCTGAACGACTCACGATACTTAATCTTGAGGTTCAACACGGACTGCATTTTCGTGTTCCGCGCATCCCCGAGAATGCTGCGCCCGCCAAGAGATCGCGGCCCAAATTCCATACGTCCCTGATGCCACCCCACGACTTTTCCTGCCGCTCAGCTCATCGGCCACCAGACCATACAAATCCTTCTCATCAAGCCGACGATACACCGCCCCAAGGGTCTTCAGCCTTGCTTCGACATCCTCATTGCTGAATGCCGGCCCCAGATAGCTCCCCTTCATTTTGTCGTGGATATTGTCTGCAGTCCTGGGCTTATTCTCATACTGGTGCCAGGCGCTCAGCGCAGCACCCAACGCCCCGCCTGCATCGCCGGCTGCCGGCTGAATCCAAATCCCTTTAAACGGTCCCTCTCGGAGCACGCCTCCATTACCGACACAATTGAGCGCGACGCCGCCCGCCAAGCAGAGATAGTCCATCCCCGTTTCACGGTGCATCGTTCGCGACAGCCGCAGCATGACCTCCTCGGTCACTTCCTGAATCGATCAGAGCCAAATCCATCTCCCGCTGACCGAGCTTCGACTCTGCCTTGCGAGCGGGGCCGCCGAACACGTCGTCAAACTTGCGGCTCGTCATCGTCAAGCCGGTGCAGTAATTGAAATACTCCATGTTCATTCTGAACGTGCCGTCCGGCTTGAGATCAATCAGATGTTCGTAAATGGCCTTGACGTACTTGGGCTCTCCATACGGAGCCAACCCCATGACTTTGTATTCACCGGAGTTGACTTTGAACCCCGTATAATAGGTGAAGGCCGAATACAGCAGACCGATCGAGTGAGGAAACGGAATGTCCCACAAGCGGGGTCAGTGTATTGCCCTCCCCCAGCCAAGCCGAGGTGGTCGCCCACTCCCCTACCCCGTCCATGCACAGCACACCAGCCCGTTCATAGGGTGAGGGATAGAAGGCTGACGCGGCGTGGGACTCGTGATGTTCGCCGAAGAGGAACTCCGGCAATTCTGACTTCTCGAGGCCGTTCGAACAGGCCAGCACTTCCTTTTGCAGCAAGCTCCGCAGAAAGAGCTTCTCTTTCATCCAGACAGGCATCGCAGCCAGGAACGATTGGATTCCTTTGGGGGCGAATCCCAGGTAGGTTTCCAACAACCGCTCAAACTTGATGAGCGGCTTGTCATAAAACACGACATATTTCAGATCCTTGATGCCAATCCCGGCCTGGGACAGACAATACTCAACCGCTCGGCGCGGGAATCCCGGGTCGTGCTTCTTTCGTGTAAACCGCTCTTCTTGTGCCGCTGCGACAATCTCGCCGTCCTGCACCAGGCAAGCGGCGCTATCGTGATAAAAAGCCGAGATTCCCAAAATCGTTGGCATCAGGAAATTCCCTGGCGGTAATCGGAGGACGCACCTTCACGTCCTCCAGAATCCAGTCAACCGCCTCAGCCATAGACTTCGCCACGGCATCCGGCATGGCCTGTTCAACCTTGAGCATATCCAACGCCTGCGCGTCCACCAGCGCGGTCGTAAGGAGAATAGCCTTGGCGCCCACCCTGTGTGCCAATTGTATGTCGCGCGCGTGATCGCCGATCACATAGGAACGTCGGAGATCCAGTTGCAACTCTGACACAGCCCGTTCCACCATCCCCACATTCGGTTTGCGACAGCGGCAGCCAGCGTCAGGATGGTGCGGGCAGAAATAGATCGCGTCGAGCGCCGCGTCCTTCCTGTTCCAAAAGACCTTGCAATCTGGCATGGATCGCTTCCAGATCCTTGAGGGTAACAATCCACGCCGACACCGGATTGGTTGGTCACGACGACTAATCTCGCCCCGGCCCCTTTCAAGCGCGCCAGGGCTGGCCCGACCCCCGCCAACAACTTCAGCTCAGCGGCGACTTTCAGATAGCCTGGATCGTAGTTCAATGTTCCATCTCGATCCAGAAACACGGTGACACCATCGAGAACGTTTGTTTGGTTGATTTGGCGTGATCTCGTTTGTCTGGTTGGTTTGGTTTCGGAACCAGATCACACCAGATGAACCAGACAAACCAGATCAACTGCTTCGTTGCCGCTTCATAGACTTGATCCACCGACACCCTTGTCATGCACCGATGGTCGATAGGACATTCACGCAACAGGCAGGGAGCGCAATCGACCGGCTGCCGCACAATAGCATGGGCGCTCCCAAAGGGCGACGTGGTACGCCAATCGGTCGGCCCGAAGATCGCAACGACCGGCACCTGGAACGCGGAGGCGATGTGCATCGGACCGGTATCATTCGTGAGGAGCATGGCACACCGTTTCACCGCCGCCATCAATTCACGGATCGTCGTCGCCCCGGACAAGACCAGGGATCGGGACGACAGACGCGCAGCAATCTCATGGCCCAAACGCTCTTCCCCTTGGCCCCAAAATCACCACGCTGACTTGCTGTTCACGAGATTCGCGAATCGTGCGGCAGAGTCGTTCCGTGACCTCGGCAAACCGTTCGGGCAACCAGCGTTTGGCCCCGCCGTAGGTCGAACCGGGGTTGATTCCGACGATGACATCCGTGGCGCTCAATCCGCCCTGCGCAAATCGCCCCGCCATCGCCTGTTCCTCCTCAGGAAAAACAAAGAGTTCCGGTGTAGGAGGATCGCCCGTGAGGCCCAGCGGCTTCAACAGATCCCAATAATAGCGGACTTGATGGACGAGCGTGCGGCGATCCGGCGCAGCGACTGGATCGGACAACAGCAGACTTCGCCCGTCTGTCGCATACCCATAGCGCCGCGACACACCGGCCAGGAACGTCAGGAAGGCCGCCTCGAACGCATTCTGAAACAATACCGCCAGATCGAAGCCTTGCCGCCGCAACTGCCCAGCCAGCACCCACTTACCGGAGAGCCCCGCATGACGCCCCTCGGTATCGTAGGTCAGCACGCGCGTCAATGCCGGATGGCCTCGCGAACAAATCGGCCACAGCCGGTTTGACCAACAGCGCAATCTGAGCGTCGGGGAACAGTTTCCGCAATCCACGGAGCGCAGGCTCGCACATCACCGCATCGCCAAGCCAGTTGGGTCCACGCACAAGAATTCTTTTGATGGTGTCTCTATCCACAAGCCTCCGCCGGAATACTGTCCGGTTGACTCAACACGAGTTGCTTAAGCCGATCTTCCCCGCTATCACGTACGTGGTCAGTCGGACCGCCCACCAGCTATCGGTGAGTTGGAGCAGCGCGGCCAACTTGCAGGCATCTTTCTCCGTCGTCACGACCAGCTCAGCCTGGAGTTCAGTCGCTCTGGCGTCGCAGTCGCTCGACATCCTGGCTCGTATAGGCATGGTGATCGGCATAGGCCACTTCATCCAGAATCCTGATCCCTATTCGCTCGACGAGGGAACGAAACGATCCGGCATGGCCCACGCCGCTACAGAGCAGCGCTGTTTTTCCCTTGGACCAGGAGAGCGGCTGCGACGCTCCAGTCACCACCGACACGAGACTCTCCGGACGAAAGACCACCTGAATCGGGTCCGGCATCGTACCGAGCGTTGCCTGCAGCCTGCGACATGACCTGTGTCACCTGAGCCGGCACGTCCGCTCTCGTGACCACGATCGCGGTCGCGCGCGCCGCCGCCTGAAGCGGTTCCCGGAGTCGACCGGCCGGCACCAGGGCCGCGAGTCCCTCCGCATCCGTGGCATCGACCAGCAAGAGATTCACGTCGCGATAGAGTCCCAGGTGCTGAAATCCATCGTCGAGCACCAGACAATCGATCGGAAATCGATTCAAGACCCAGTCACCAAGCTCATAGCGATCGGCGCCAACCGCAACGATCGCCTTGGGGCAACGCTGCGCCATCAAGAATGGCTCATCGCCTGCCTCGTTCGGGCCGACCAGCAGGCGCTCGCCATTCGACACCAACAGATATGGATCCGCACTTGTCCGTCGATAGCCCCGACTGAGAATCGCCACCCGTTTCCCCTGTGCAAGGAGCCAATCGGCAAGCACAATGACCACCGGCGTTTTTCCTGTCCCACCCAGCGTGAGATTCCCGACACTCAGCACAGGGACCGGTAATCTCCGCTGAGCGAACCAGCCCCAGTCGTACAGGAAGCGCGCGCAGCCGCGCAACCACCCCATACGGGATTGCGGCCCACATCAGCCACCATCTGACCTTTGTCCCAGGATTCAACACTTTTTTATTATCGTCCAGCCATGAGGGGAGCGACCGGTCCGCGAGAGGAGACCCGCTGGTGCCTTGCTGCGGCGTCAGCAGACCTGTCGATGGCCTCCAGCGTCTGTTGCAAGGCTCCCTGATTCTGTTCGACCACCTGACGAGCCGACCGGCCCATTCGCCCCCGTTCCTCGTCATTAGAAAAGAGGGCCAATACCTGTCTGCGTGAGGTCCTCCGCCTGGAGAACCCGACGGCCCCTCCCGCCTGAATCAGAAGGTCTGCAATCTCCGCACAATGGTCGGTGTAGGGACCGAACAGCACCGGCTTCGCCCACTGAGCCGGCTCCAGCAAATTGTGTCCACCAATCGGAACGAGTGTGCCTCCGACGAACGCCACCACAGCTTCCCGGTAGATCGCAGCCAATTCGCCGCGCGAATCGAGCACCACCACACGGGGACCGGTAGATCCGCAGCGCGCCGGCCTGCCCGATGGTACTGCGTCGCTGCACAGCGAAGCCCGCGCACCTCGAATCATCGTCTCCACCGACTCCGCTCGTTCAATGTGTCGAGGAGCCAGCAGCAAGACCGCTGAGGGACACTGTGTCACGAGTGCCCGATAGCATTCCACGAGGGTCTCTTCTTCACCGGGATGGGTACTGCCTGCCACAAACAGCTGTTCCGTATCCTGAAGCTCAAGATGAGCCCTTGTCGTCCCACCCTCCGTGACGGCTGGTATCGGCTGGTCGAACTTGATATTCCCTGTCCGCCTGACTCGCGAGGCCTCTGCTCCCAGCGCGATGATACGGTCGACGTCCCGGTCCGACTGCATCAGGCAGAGGCTGAGCGGCTGCAACATCGTCCGGTAGAACGATCGTACGGGCGCCCACTGCTGCCGCGCAAAAGACCTGGTCGAGAGCCGACCGTTCACGAGAGCAGTCGGCACTCCGCGCCGACGCAGGTGCCACAAGAGATTCGGCCAGAGTTCGGTCTCGACGAAAAGATAGAGGCAGGGTTGCAGTCGTTCGATGAAGCGGGAGACGACCCAGGGGAAATCGAGCGGCGCATAACAGTGGTCTGCCACGCCAGCCAACCGTTGCTCCACGGCTTCCCGTCCAGTCTCGGTCACCGTCGAGACCATCAGGCGATACTCGGGATGACGGCGATGCAGCTCGTTGACGAGCGGTGTCACCGCCACCACTTCACCGAGAGAGACGGCGTGAATCCAGATCACTGGTCGGTCTGGTCTGTCAGTCTGTCTGGTTCGTTTGGTCATCTGGTTGTCGGTCGACAAGATGGACCAGATAGACTGGACAGACTATTTTCTAGTCCCAGCCGTTGAAGCAATCCGCGACGGCACCGTCGTTTGGCCAGCAGTACCGCCACGAATGACCGGCGAAACGATCAGCAATGCACGACATTGTAGAAGAGACGCCACATGGCTTTGCGCCTTAGGCGAGAGACGTCGAAGCACGTGAAACAGATCGCTGCACTGGATCCGTCCGACAATGACCGTTCGTCTGCGGCGAGACGGCAATGTCGGACGAATGCTCGAACTCTCTTGCCTCTCAACGCTTAACACCTGCGTTTCACCTTTAACGGCCTCTTCCGCCTGATCCGTCAGTCGATTCAGGACCGTCTCAAGCTCCAGGCATGCATGCCTCCAACGCCTGTTCATCATAGAATTTCGCGGACCCAGATGGGGGCGCCCCAGCAGATAGAGGCCTCGAGACCATGGGTATGGGACCATGAACCGATCCCAGCTCGCGAAGAGTTTTTTTGAGCAGCTAAAGGCCAGCGGCACAATCGGAAGCCCGGTTGCTTTCGCCAGCTGAACCACCCCGAGTTTCGCAACCTGGCGAGGCCCTTTGGGTCCATCGGGAGTCACCACAAGATCAGCACCGGATCGCCCCAAGCGGATCAGCTCCCGCAAGGCAAGCGCCCCACCTCTGGTGCTCGATCCCCGGACCGCCTCGATGCCCGAATCGAGAGATGATGCGCGCGATGATCTCACCATCCTGATGCTGGCTGATCAACACATTGGCCCCTGTTCCACGATATGCCTGTAGGGACCATGAGCTGCTGCGCATGCCAAAATGCGAGGATGATATGCCGGCCTTGACGATACAAGGCATCCACCTGCTCGTGGCCCTGCGAATCCATCCGCATCGACCGCCCCAGCCCTCGAATCACCGCGAGCCCCGATCGGAGGAAGGACAGAGAGCTTCAGCCACTCTCGACTCGGTTCATGGCGGGGTTACGCATCGGGCACATCCTGGAACTGCATCGCATGGAGCCGTTGGTACTGTCCCCCGCGGCGAAGCAGCTCGTCGTGCGTCCCCACTTCGACGATCGAGCCTCGGGCCAGCACCATGATCCGATCGGCCTGTTGAATCGTGGTCAACCGATGGGCAATGACGACGGTCGTTCGATTCTTCATCAAATTGGCGAGGGCCAGCTGGACGACCCGTTCGGACTCGGTGTCCAACGCCGACGTCGCTTCATCGAGAATGAGCAAGGGAGGGTCGCGTAAGATCGCGCGGGCAATGGCCAAGCGCTGCCGTTCCCCGCCGGAGAGCTTCACCCCTTTCTCTCCCACGACCGTCTGGTACCCTGCGGAAGGCGCTCGACAAAATCATGGGCATAGGCCAATCGCGCCGCCTGGACAATGTCTTCGTCGGTCGTGCCTCCCCGTCCAAGCGGCGATGTTGTTGCGAATGCTGTCGTCAAACAAGACCACATCTTGCGACACCATGCCAATCTGCGATCGGAGCGAGCGGAGGGTATACGACTGAATATCGACCCCGTCGATGAGAATGCGACCGGCTGTCGGCTCGTAGAAAGCGTGGGATAAGATTGACCAGAGTCGTCTTTCCACTGCCACTGCTGCCCACGAGGGCCACCATTTCTCCGGCGCGAATCGTCAGGTTGATGTCGTTGAGCGCCGGCACCGCCTGGCTCTCATAATGAAACGTCACATCGTCAAACGTCACCGACTGCGCAATCCGCGGCAACTCCAACCGGCCCCGTTCCGCATCCTGTTCGGTCTTGAGGTCCAAGACGCCGAAGACCCGTTCCGCCGCGGCCAGCGCCTGTTGAATCGAATTATTGGAACCGGACAATCGGCGAATCGGCGTATAGGCCATGAACATCGCCGTCAGAAATGAGAAAAACGCCCCCGGCGTCATCGAGCCGTTGATCACGAGGAAACCGCCATACCAAATAATCGCCGCGACCCCTACGACACCGATCACTTCCATATGCGACGACCCGAGGGAGGAGACTTGAATCGCCTTCATCGTCGTACTGAGGAACGAGCGGTTGCTCTGTTGAAATCGCGCCGCTTCCGACTCTTCGCGTCCATAGGCCTTCACCATGCGAATGCCGGATAACGTTTCCTGAAGTGTGGAGGCCATATCCCCCATCCGCTCCTGGCCGCTTGCCGCCAACGCCCGCAACCGCTTCCCCATCCGCACCATCGTGAGTACGGCCAAGGGAATGACGATCACCGAGAGACCGGCCAGCCGCCAATTCTGATAGAAGATCACGCCCATCATGGCTAGGAACGTGAGTCCCTGCTGAAAAATATCTTTCAGCACTCCCGCCACCGCGTTGGCCATCAACGTGACGTCGTTCACCACACGAGACACCAACCGCCCCGACGTATTCACATCGTGATAGGGAACGGGCAGCCGAATGAGCTTCCCGAACAACTCCTGTCGAATGTCGGTGATCACCTGATTCCCGACATAGTTCATGAGATAGTTTTGCCCGTAGTTGAAGACGCTCTTGAGCACCGCCACGGCGAAGAGCGCGAGCGGGAGCACCAGCAAGAGGCTTTCGTTCTTGTTGATGAAAATCTCGTCGAGGACCGGCTTGACGAGCCAGGCGTAGGCGCCGGAGAAGGCCGCCACCAGCCCCGAGCAGACGAACGCCGCACCCAACCGAACCCGATAGGGCTTCAGGTAGCGGACCAATCGTATCAAGCGATCTAGAGTCGACATTCAGACAATGCCACCTGCGCAGCTCGACTGGAGGCGCCGGGTTCCCCAATGATTGCCGTACCTGTCGCAGCCCTTCTTTCATATCATTATATGCCGACGGATCGCGCAAGAGGTGCAGGACTTCCTGACACAACCGCTCGGCCGTCGCCTCATCCTGAATCAGTTCCGGCACGACCGATCGGCCGGCCACCAAATTGACAAGCCCGATCCATTTCACATTGATCAGCCAACGCGCCAGCCGATACGTCAACGGCGACGTCTTGTACAGCAACACCATGGGAGTCCCCACCACCGCCGCCTGCAAGGTCGCGGTCCCCGACGCAATGAACAACACTTCGGACAGGGCCATCACCTCACTGGCCTGATCGTGCACCACTCGGACCGGCACAGGGCTGTGCTGCAGCAGGGCCTGGATCAGATTATCGTCAATTGAGGAGGCCTGCGCCAGGATAAATTGTGTTCCCGGTTCGGCCACGACCAGTTGAGCAGCCGCCTTGAGGAGCACCGGCAGGAGCATTTCGACTTCGCTCACTCGACTCCCCGGCAACAATCCGACGACGCGGGAGGACTCGTCCAAGCCGAATTCCCGCGAAGCTTCGCACGATCATAATGCGGCGCCACCGTATCAAGCAATGGATGGCCGACGAACGTGCAACGAACTCCTGCCCGGCGATACAGTTCCGGCTCGAATGGGAGGATGACGACGACATGATCGACCCGGCGCTGAATCCACTTCATGCGCCCCGGCCGCCAGGCCCACACTTGTGGGGCAATGTAGTAGAGCACACGTCGACCGGCGGCTTTGGCAACCCGGGCAAAATGAAAGTTCAGCCCCGGATTATCGATCAACACGACAAGATCCCAGGCCTCTGCCTTCAGCACCCGCCGGATGGCGCGCACGCGCTGGACCATGACTCGGATAGCGGATAACCCGATCAATCCCATCACGTCCAGCTGCGGGACACCCGGCACAAGCGCTACACCTTTGCCGCACGCATTGCAGGCCCACCAATGCCGACCAGCTGGGCCGTCGGGTCGAGCGCCATGATCGCTTTGGCTAAATGAGCCCCGTGGAGATCACCCGAGGCTTCGCCTGTTACGATCAGTATCCTCATTCAAGGCTGTGTGAGGAGGATACGGGGTACAGTGGGGAAGGGTATGGCAGAGGATAATGGGGTTAGAGATGGTACAGGGTCTGGAACTCTATCCTGCGCCGTATCCCGTTACCCCCATTATCCCGTTACCCCTTATCCCACTACCCCCGTATCCCGACTACCTCCTTCTTCATGGCGAGCTGCAAAAGCCGCAATGGCCTGCAAGACCTGATGCGCCACGTCCACTGCCGCCGCGCCATCCTCACCCGATACCACCGGCCTCGCGCCCGTGCCGGCTGCGTGAAGAAACGATTCAAGTTGGAGCTTCAACGGTTCTTCGTCTCCACCCTGCAGCTGCTCGACCTCGACGGTCGGCCGCTCCCCGGCCTTAGCGGTGCGTCGGCAAATCATCCCTTGCCTGGTCTGGAAATCGATCGACAGATAGTTATCTCGTTGGAAGAGGCGCAGCCGGCGCATCTTATTCGTCGACACGCGGCTGGAGGTCAGGTTGGCCACGCAGCCGCTCCAGAACTGAATGCGGGCGTTGGCGATATCGATCGAGGAGGACAACACCGCCACCCCGCAGCGCGCACCTCTTCAACGCGACCGGGATTCAAGGACAGCACAAGATCCAAATCGTGAATCATCAGGTCCAACACCACATCCACGTCCGTCCCCCGTTCACTGAAACTGCTGAGACGGTGACATTCGATGAACACAGGCCTGCCCGATATGGGGACGCATCAGCGACATCACCGGATTGAACCGCTCGCTGTGGCCAACCTGTACACAACAGCCCCGCTGTTTGGCCAGCTGCACCAACTCCTGTGCCTCTCCGGGCGTGACGGCAAGCGGCTTTTCGACCAACACATGTTTGCCCGCCTGCAGACAGGCTTTTGCGATGGCATAGTGGCCTGACGTGGGCACCGCCACACTGACGACATCGACGTGCGGCAACAATTCATCAGCCGTACGAAAGACGCGCACCCCATGCCGATCTGCGACCGTCTGCGCACGCTCGACCGACTGATCCGCCACACCGACGAGTCGCACTCCAGGCAAGGAGGCATAGAGGCGCGCATGGTGCTGCCCGAGATGTCCGACACCGATGACTCCTGCCCTAAACGGTGTCATACTTCGAGGCTCATTTCCCGCTTGGTTCGAGTTTCGAGATCCCGACAATGGCAATACGGGCAGACCGGGCCTTGTCCAACATGATCTCGCGATCCAACAGGATGGTCCGCCCGGCTTCGATCGCCAACACGGAGGCCTTGACCGATGCCATCACCTCGATGGTCCGAGGTCCCACGGTCGGGAGATCGAACCGTAAGTCCTGCTGCGGCTTCGATCGCTTGACTACTACCGCGCCCTCCTTGGCCAAATCGCCGCCGCGCTTGATGGCTCCGTCCGTGCCTTCGACCGCCTCGACGGCCACGACCACGCGATCTTTGATCACGACGCACTGCCCGATATCGAGACGCCCGATTTCATGCGCCACTTCCCACCCGTAGCGGATGTCCTCCCACTCTTTCTCCGATGGGGTCCGAGCGGTCAACGCCCCTTCTTCCACGAGAATCCCCTCAAGCCCGAAGGTTGCATCACAGATCACAATGCCTTCCCGTTCAATCTCCGCGGCAATTTCACGCAGAATGTCATCATCTCGCCACAGAGCCACCCGCGCGAAGAGGGCCAGAGCCCGGAGGTCCGGGCGGACAGTCGTGAAGACATGCGTCTTCTTGACGCCGCCAAGCATGACGGCTCTTTCAACGCCATCGGCCTTGAAGGCGTTGATCAATTTGTTGAGCTGACCAATCTTGATCCAGTGGATACGGTCGACATGCTGTTCGAGTTCCGGCTCTGCTTCGCCGATATGCGCGACCGCCGAGACATAGTACCCCAGCTTTCTGGCATTGTCCGCAAAGATGATGGGGAAGCGACCATTACCGGCAATGAGCCCAATCCGCTCGCCATCGATGACGTGAGGTAGTGATGCCACGTTGCTTACTCCTCATCCTCTTGATCTCTGCCGACCGACCGGCAGATGCCGCGCTTCGTCCCCTCCAGGAACCCCAGGACGGTCATGACATCTGGTTGGTCTCCGAATTCAGCCTTGGCGAGCCTGGCCGCTTCGGCGATTCGGTGCCCCGAGCGGAAGAGCATATCGTACGCCCGTTTCAGTACCGAGATCCGATCGGGAGAAAACCCTTGGCGGCGCAACCCCACCGAGTTAAGGCCATACATCCGCGCACGATAGCCACCCGCAGCCCGCATGAACGGCGGGAGGTCTTGCACGATGCCGCAACAGCCGCCGACCATGGAGTACGACCCGACCCGCACATGTTGATGGATACCGGTCAGTCCCCCGATGATGGCATGGTCGCCGATGGTGATGTGGCCGGCTAAACTCGCGGCATTGGCCAGGATGAGATGGCTTCCGAGATGACAATCATGGGCGACGTGCACATAGGCCATCAAGAAGTTCTTGGAGCCGATGGTGGTCTTCCCACCGCCTTGTACCGTCGCGCGGTTGACTGTGACATACTCGCGAAGGATATTGTCATGGCCGATGATGACCTTGGTCGGTTCCCCCTTATATCCGAGGTGCTGAGGCGGTCCGCCGATCGAGGCAAAGGGATGCAACTCATTCCGCTCACCAATCTCCGTCCATCCGTCGACCGACACATGAGATAACAATCTGGTTCCCTTTCCGATCGTGACATGCTCACCGACCAGGCAAAACGGCCCGACTCTCCACATCATCGGCAAGACTCGCCTTGGGATGAACAATCGCTGTTGAATGAATCTGCACTCTTAACCTCCAGTAAGACGCAAATTGTGAATCGTTATTCGTTCACCGCACGTGCGGACGCCGACCACATTTCTTTTCGTCTCACGTTTCACGCTTCACGTCTTTCTCCTCGGTCACCATGGCGGTCACTTCGGCTTCACAGACGAGCTCCTCCTCGACAAAAGCCTTGCCTTGCATCTTCCAGAACGGCGCCCGTTTCTTGACAACGTCGATCTCAAACCGCAACCGATCACCGGGCACGACCGGTTTTCGAAACTTCGCGCCATCGATACCGGTCAGATAGACCACCGGACGCGTGGCGTGCCCCATCGACTTAAACGCCAGAACCGCACCGACTTGAGCCATGGCTTCGAGAATCAACACCCCCGGCATGACCGGGCGTCCGGGGAAATGTCCTTGAAAGAAGGGTTCATTGATCGTCACGTTCTTGATCCCTACGATCCGCCGGTCGGGGTCCAACTCCTGCACGCGATCGACCAGGAGAAAGGGATACCGGTGCGGCAAGAGGGACTGAATTTCTGCTTGTTCCATCACGGACATCGGCGGAACCTCCTCATAGGCAAGACTTCAGTTGTGTGCATTCTGAAGTTATGTCGACACTAAGAATGCTCCCTCCAAGCTCGCTCGGTATTTCTTCAGGGATGGGGGCTGATTGAGCTTCCACTGCGAGTGTCATCCCAATCCCACACTTCACTTTCGAGGGTAGCCAGGTTGATCCTCCATTTGCGCGCGTCGAACGAGCACATGCTTATCGTGCGCGTTCCGCGAGCAGGAGGACGACCAGGCTGCCCTCCCACCCTTCTGAGGCCGCGCGTTGCGCGAGCACAGAAGATCATCAGGCTCCATCCCCTCCTCTGCTATTTATTCTGTCGATCGAACTCCTTCACCACCTGATCGGTCAGGTCCAACGCAGGCTGATGATAGAGCACGATCTTCATCATCGCCTCGTTCCCCTTGTCGATGATCGCGACGAACCCGTTCTTTTCTCCCACGGCTTGCGCGGCCGCTTGCACTTTTTCGAGTATTCCGCCACCATTTCACGCTGCTTCTGCTGAATCTCGCGATTGAAGTCGGCCAGGCGACGTTGATAGGCCTCCAACTTGGCCTGGAACTGACCTTGCTTCTCTTGCTTCGCGCTGTCGGTCAACTTCCCGTCTTGAATCGTCTGTTGCAATTCCTTCAGTTCTTGATCGTCGGCATTGATGATCTTTTGCCTGGTCATGGAGTAGGCCTTGAGCTCTTCCAACGCCCGCTTGCCGGCCTTCGACAGCTCGATCACCACTTGTTGGTTCATCACCGCAACCTTGAAGGTTTCATCCGACAACACCGGCGACACCATCGCCAACCACAATGCCACTGCACTGATCAGACTAGTCACTCTCGTTCGTTCCATCGAATCCTCCTCCGCTCTTCACGAGTACCACATCCTACGCATGCACCTACCCCGCATGAATAATGCGGGCTAAGGATATTCACGATTAAATTCATCAATGACCTGCCCTGTAATATCGAGGCCTTCTTCGCTATACAGGGTGGGGCCGCCTTTCCCCTTATCCATGACGACCTGTAATCCGAGACGCTTCGATACTTTCCCCACGATGAGTCCCACCTTCTCACGGAACCCTTCGAGCACGTCTTTCTGCTTTTCCTGAACCTCCCGGTTCAGGTCGCCTGCTTTCTGCTGATACTCCGCCACTCGACGTCGAAACTGCTCTTCGCGCTCCCGTTTCGCAGTTGCGCTCAACACACTGGCCTGCCTCCCAAAATCTTCTTCCATGCGACGGAGCTCTTTCTCATCCATCTCGATCAGCGCCTGGCGATTCTTGGAGAATACGCTCAAGGAATCCTTGGCCTTCTTGCCGCTGTTCGTCTCGTTGAGGACACGGGCCGGATCGACGACTCCTATCTTCCCTTCGACTTTAGCCCCGCCTGCAGCACAGCCTGAGACAGCGAGGAGCGCCATCAACAGACCTCCTGTGCAGAACACCTTCCGCATGACGACACCAACCTGGATCACACCGCTACCCCTTACTCGTGGTCAAAGACTTGCTCCCATTAGAACAGAGAACCGATGGTAAACTCGAAGACCCCTTTGCGTTCTCCCGGGTTGGGATCCAGATTTATCCCATACGCGGCGCGGAGGGGGCCAAAGGGTGAGATCCATCGCCCTTCAAATCCGGCCGCTGGCCGCAACTTAAATGAGAAAGATTCATTGTCGTCAAACCCTTTCCCGTAGTCAAAGAAGATCACCCCGTTCAATTTGGCCTCAGGAGAGATCGTAAAGATAAAATCGATAGTTGAAGATCAACTCATTTGCCAGCGCCGAGTAGCGGTATGGGCGGCAGTCACCGGTCCCGCACGCCCGAAGACGAACCCGCGCATGGTATTGATGCCGCCGACAAAGTATCGTTCGGTCAATAGGAACTGGGTTTGTCCGCCGTCGAGGCCGACTGCAGCGCCATAGCGAACGCGGACCGCAGATCCGCGTATCGAACGGCAGCGGTGTATATTTCATAACATCCAGAGTGTATTTATAGAAGTTGTTGCTCCCGCCCAGGTAGGGCGTCCCGAAGTCGAAGTCCGACAGAAGTTCGCCAACCGCTGCGGGGATCCGTATAGTAGTCTCTCGTGTCGCGGGTCAGCGAGGTCCGGAACCCGGTCGTCGACTGAGTGCCCAAGTTGACTACACACAAGTGGAGATTGATCCGGGCAAAGGCCTGGCTGTCGGATTGCTGTAATTCGACTCGCTCCGCGACCAGGGCCGACGGTCCCGGATAGCATACTCGGAGAGACCATCGACCGAACGTCACGCTGGCACCGGTTTTCGTCTCATAATAGGTGTAGTAGTTCGTCGCAGTGCGGTAGACGTCCAGCTGCATCGAGGTCAAGGAGTCGTTCAAATAGGGGTTACGAAACGTGATCAACCCTATTGTCCGCTGCTGGCCCAACTGACCGCGAATTCGTCCCATCCAGCCATTCCCACCGATGTTTCCTTCCGTAATATCGGCGATTGCGACCAACTTGTCCAACGTGCTGAATCCGCCGCCGATGCTGAACTGGCCGGTCGGCTTTTCTTTCACGCGAACATTCAGATCGACCTTATCCGCACCCACCTGCGCCGGAAGAATTTCCACCGTCTCGAAAAAGTTCAAGTTATTGAGACGCTCAAAGCTCCGCTTCAGCGCGGGGGTATTGATGACGTCCTGTTCATCGACACGGATTTCACGACGAATCACATTGTCTTTGGTCTTCTCGTTCCCATGGATATTGATCTGACGGATCCGCATCATCTCCCCTTCCTTGATGGTCAGAATGATGGCTGCGGTCCGGTCCTCCATGTTCGGAATCACATTGGGCGAGACATCGGCAAACGAATAGCCTCTTGCTCCCATAGAGATCGTTCAACCGCGTAATCTCGTCACGGAGTTTCTGACGCTGAAAAATCTCCCCTTCCTTAATCTTGAGCCCCTGGCGAAGTTCCGGATCTTCGAACACCGTATTCCCGCGGAATCCGATTTCGCCGATGGTGAACGGCTCCCCTTCCGTCACCGCGTACGTCACGACGAACCATTTCTTATCGTCGACTGAGATCCACAGTCGGCAATCCGACTCGGACGTTTAAATAGCCTTTGTTGAGCAAGATCTCTTTGATCCGCTCGACGTCGTTGTTCATTTCTTCCTGCTTCAAGACGCCGGCATCCGAGATCCACGACGGCAACTTCAGCTGTGTGATCAGACCGTACCAGGGAATCCATTCCCGCGTCGCCATCACATTGAACATTTCGTTTTTCGTCACTGCGTGCAGGCCGTCAAAATTGACCGTTTTGACACGCGCCTTGTCCCCTTCTTTCACGAAAAACGTCAGGCGCTTCCGATCCTCGTCCAAGGTCTGCACGACCGGGATCACCCGGCAATTGAAGTAGCCGTTCCCCTGGTAGGCCAGGCGAATCTTCTCCGCACTCTCTTTGGCCTGCGGCTGATCGAGAAAGGCTTGGCTCTTGATCGTGATCTTCTCTTTGAGCTTATCGTCGCTGAGCTCTTTATTCCCATCGAACACGATCTCGGTGATAAACGGTTTCTCGCGGACCAGAAAGGCCAGGGCCACCCCGCCCGCTCCTGATTCCGTCTCCACCTGCACGTCTTCAAAGAACCCGGTTTCGTAGAGAATTTTGATTTGTCCACGGACATTCTCAGGGGTGTAGGGATCGCCGGGCTTCAACGTCAATCGGCCGGTAATCGCCGGCAATTCGATCCGCTTGTTCCCTCGAATCTCAATCGCCGTCACTTTGACTCCGGCCTGCTCCGCAGCGACCGCAAGCACCGGCGGCACGCCGCAGGCCAGGTGTGACGAGCACCATGACGAAGAACCAGCGAGGCCCGGCTGAACAGCAAGTTTCCCTCACCGAATCTGAGTTCCATAAGAAGAAGAGGAAGATAATACCGGCATCATGGGTGATCCTAACTTTGGCCGTGATCGTACACCTTGCACCTCTAGCCTCATCACACACGACGCATCCGGGGCGCGTGTGATGATGGTGGCAGAGGAGGTTCCTGACGTGAGAGGCCCAGGCGGTCAACGCAAACGTATCCCTCACGGCAACATGCGTGCAAAACTCTCTGAATTATATTGGGCAAGTATTTGAATGTAAAGCTGACAGTCCACATTCTTCTCGCAGGGTCCTCGCAGAACTGCTAGGGTGAGCCGTCAGGTCGCTGCGGAGTCGAAGTTCTGTTCGACGTTCAGAAGACCTTGAACTTCGACCCGAACGCTCGGTCGTCTCGCGCATCGCTTGAGCAAGGCGTCTGCACGGTGGCAGACACGTCGTGATCATGTGGACGACGACTCGGTTGCGCGATCGTCTCGACGCCGCTACTCCGCAGGTATTCATGAAGCCTCTGAAGCGCGGATACGCGGCTGTGACGAGCTGTCTCGATCAGCCGCACATACTACGAGTATGCTTCAGTGCTTCCGCCTCCGATCTCGTCTCGCTTGCGTCTGCAAGGCATCGTGACTGGAACCTTCATGAACAATGCGGGCTACGCTCCTGCATTCCTTGACATCGCCTACCCCATCACATAGTATCGAATCATGTCACGCTTCGAAGTGCGCAAAGCCGTGATTCCCGCCGCAGGCCTTGGCACTCGCTTCCTTCCCGCAACGAAAGCGTCTCCCAAAGAAATGCTGCCGCTCGTCGACAAACCACTGATTCAATATGCCGTGGAAGAAGCGGTCGCCTCCGGAATCGAAGACATTATCATCATCACCAGGGCGGGGCAAGCGCGCGATCGAGGACCATTTCGACCGGTCCGTCGAGTTGGAAGAAAATCTCAAGGGCAGCGGCAAGGCGCAGCTCCTGAGCCAGATGCGGCACATCTCCACGCTCGCAAATTTCTGCTACGTCCGTCAGTCGGAGGCCCTCGGACTCGGCCATGCGGTCCTCTGCGCCCAACGGCTGATCGGTGACGAACCCTTTGCGGTCATTCTCGGCGACGAAATCATCGATGCCCCGGTGCCTGGACTCGCACAGCTCATTCATGCCTACAAGAAACGACACGGTGCGGTCCTCGGCGTGCAGGAAGTGCCCCACCATGAAGTCAACCGCTATGGGATCGTGTCGCCTCGAACCGTCTGCAGCGGGATTGCATCGAGTCGAGGGCCTCATTGAGAAACCGGCGCCGGCTGAAGCCCCGTCCAATCTGGCGGTCATCGGTCGCTACGTCCTACCGCCGGAGATTTTCTCCATCCTGCGAAAGACCCAGCCCGGCAAAAACGGCGAGATCCAGCTGACCGACGCGCTTCGGGAGTTGGCGAAGCGAGTCCCCGATGTATGCGCTGGAGATACAGGGACAGCGATATGATGCCGGGGACAAGTTAGGATTTCTCATATGCGACCGTCGAATTCGCACTCAAGAACCCCTACCTGGGACCGGACTTCGGCGACTATCTGCAGAATCGAATGCGGCCTTCCGGAGAACGCCGCACGACACGTTCACGAAAAGCCTAGTCAGCTGGCAGGTTCAATTGAATCTGGCACGTACCGTTCATATGGTTGGCATGTTCACCATACTAAGAAACCAGCCACACTGAGACCACACCGATGAACGACTCGATCGAACAAGACTTGCAGCCGCCCCAGAACGTCGAAATTCCCGACCAGCTTCCGCTGTTGCCGGTCCGAGACATCGTCGTCTTCCCTCACATGGTCCTCCCCTTGTTTGTCGGGCGAGAGATGTCGATCAAAGCGATTGAAGCCGCGTTAGCCGGCAATCGAATGATCTTGCTGTCGACGCAAAAGGCCTTGGACGTCGAGAATCCTCACCGGAGGATATCCATACCATCGGCACAGTCGGCATCATCATGCGGATGCTGAAATTGCCCGATGAACGCATCAAAATTCTCGTGCAGGGGCTCTCAAAGCCAAGATCGCGGGCTACATTCAGACTGAGCCCTACTACTCCGTGCGCATCGACAAACTCACCGAACACAAGCCGGCGAGTACCGCCCTTGAAACCGAAGCCGCCATGCGGACGGTGAAGGAACAGATCGAACGGATCGTGAGTCTCGGCAAAGTCTTGATCCCGGACGTGATGATCGTCATCGAGAACCTCGAAGACCCCGGACGTCTTGCCGACATGGTGGCGTCCAATCTTGGCCTCAAGGTCGAGGTCACCCAGGCAGTCCTGGAGGTCATTGATCCGATCAAGCGCCTCCGGCACGTCAGCGAGATACTCGGTAAGGAGATCGAAGTCCTCTCCATGCAACAGAAGATTCAAGCGCAAGCCAAGGGGGAGATGGACAAGACCCAACGCGAATACTTCTTGCGCGAGCAACTCAAAGCTATTCAAAAAGAGCTGGGCGAGCTCGACGAACGCGCGGAAGAAATCACTGAGTTTCGCAAGCGGATCGTAGAGCTGAAGATGCCGGAGAAGGTGCTGAAAGAAACTGAAAAGCAGCTCAAACGCCTTGAGAAAATGCACCCGGATACCGCCGAGTCTGCGACCGTCAGGACCTATATCGAGTGGATCGTGGAATTGCCCTGGTCCAAGAAGTCCAAGGACAACCTCGACCTCAAGGCTGCCGCCAAAGTGCTCAACGAGGACCACTACGATCTGGAGAAAGTGAAGGAACGGATCCTTGAGTATCTCGCCGTGCGGAAGCTCAAAGATAAAATGAAGGGTCCGATTCTCTGTTTCGTCGGACCCCCGGGCGTCGGGAAAGACCTCGCTCGGGAAGTCGATCGCCCGCGCCCTCGGTCGCGAATTTGTCCGCATCAGTCTCGGCGGCGTCCGTGATGAAGCCGAGATCCGCGGTCATCGACGCACCTACGTCGGCGCGCTCCCCGGCCGCATCATTCAAGGGATGAAACAAGCCGGCACCAACAACCCGGTCTTCATGCTGGACGAAGTCGACAAGGTCGGAATGGATTTTCGCGGCGATCCCTCCGCAGCCTTGCTCGAAGTGCTCGACCCGGAACAGAACAACTCGTTCACGGACCACTACCTGGGCGTGCCCTTCGACCTGACCGGAGTGATGTTCATTACGACGGCGAATCTCATCGACCCCATTTTGCCCGCCTTGCGCGATCGGATGGAAGTGATCGGGATTCCCGGCTATACCGAAGAAGAAAAGTTAGGCATCGCCCAGAAATATCTGATCCCTCGGCAACTCAACGAACACGGTATCACCGAGAAACATGTCCGCATCGCCGAGCCGGCGGTGCGTCAGATCATCGCCAACTATACGCGTGAAGCCGGCGTCAGGAACCTCGAGCGCGAGATCGCCAACGTCATGCGCAAGGTGGCAAAGAAAGTGGCGGAAGGCAAAGGCGTGGGGTTCCCCGTCAATCCCGCCAACCTGCACAAATATCTCGGCGTCCCTAAGTTCGTGCCCGAAGAGGAATTGAAGATGGACGAGGTCGGCGTGGCAACGGGATTAGCCTGGACGGAGTCCGGCGGCGATGTGCTCTACATCGAGGCCACGGCGATGAAGGGCAAGGGGCAATTGACTCTCACCGGCCAGCTGGGCGACGTCATGAAGGAATCCGCGCAAGCAGCCTTGAGCTACGTCCGGTCGCGCGAGCGCACCCTCGGCATCAATCCCGACGTGTTCACCACTCAGGATCTCCATATCCATGTGCCGGCCGGAGCGATTCCGAAGGACGGGCCGTCGGCGGGCATTACCATGGCCATCGCCATTGCATCGACGTTGTCGCAAATCCCGGTACGCCGCGACCTGGCGATGACAGGCGAGATCACCCTTCGAGGCCGAGTTCTCCCGATCGGAGGATTGAAGGAAAAACTTTTGGCGGCCAAACGGGCCAAACTCACCACCGTGATTCTTCCGAAACGCAACAAGAAGGATCTCGACGAGATTCCCAAGCACTATTTTGAGGGACATCCACCTCGTCTTTGCCGACACGATGGATGATGTGATGAAGGTGGCTCTCCGGCGGGGCTCGAAATCCACACGCCCAGACTGGCAAACCCCACCAGCCGCAGCCACACTCAAAAACACGCTACGCGCATCGAAGACAGGGCGAGCCGCTCGCTCGCTGCCGGTGCATGCAACCAGCACGGCAACGCCTCCCCTACAACTCCACTAGCATGGCGTCCACGGTCCGCACGAAGGCCCGTCCCACGATCCACGAATTCGATCTCATTCGAGCCCTCCACCGGCGCCATGGCCACCGATCTCCCTCGGTAATTCAAGGGATCGGCGACGATGCCGCCGTCATCACGTCACGGGTCGGCCAATGGATGGTGCTGACGACCGACCTCTTAACAGAAGGGGTCCACTTCGACCTCCGAACCGCCACGATGGCTGATATCGGCTTCCGCGCCGCAGCCGCGAATCTCAGCGACATCGCGGCGATGGGAGGAACTCCACAGCATCTGCTCGTCGCCTTGGCCATTCCACGGACTGGGCACCAGGCGCCATGTTCATCATCTCTACCGAGGGATGATGACCGCCCGCCGCCCGCACCACGTAGGACTCATCGGCGGCGATACGTCGGCTTCGAGCGGCGGATGGTTTCTCAGCGTGACGCTGATCGGGATGGTCACACCCCGCCAGGCCCTGTTTCGGAGCGGTGCACGAATCGGGGATCTCCTTTACGTAACCGGCACAATCGGCGACGCATTGGCCGGCCTGAGACTCTTGAATGAACCGACCCCTCCGTAAGAAACGTTACCCGTTGGCCGCGACACTGTCAGCCAGGCACCGGCAATTTCTGATCGGACGGCACCTGCGTCCAACCGCTCGCGTCACGGAAGGCCGGTGGCTCAGTACCCATCGCTTCGCGACCTCCACGATCGATATTTCAGACGGCCTTTCCGGCGACCTCCGCCACATCTGCGAAGAAAGCCATGTCGGGGCGGACCTCGATCTGGGCGCGCTCCCGTTATCGCCGGCCTGCCGCGCCTATGCAGCATCTCGGAAACTCGATCCGGTGGACCTTGCGCTGACCGGAGGCGAGGATTATGAATTGCTCTTTACCGTATCACCACGACAACGCCAGCGACTCGAACGGACAGCCCTCAAGCGAGGATTCTCCCTGACCTGCATTGGAGAAATTCGCCCCCTTCGCTTCGGGATACAGGCCGTGTCCCCTCACGGCAGGCATCACCGGTTGGCGAACACGCAGTTACGAACATTTCACGTAACCAACTTCATCCACGACGGCCATGGCCACGATCCCTTCATTTCGATCGCTGCTGAAACAGGTCCTCCATCTGCGGGAATCGCCGCAGCGAACGGCGCTGGCCTTCGCCATCGGAGTCTTCATTGCCTTTTCACCGGTCTACGGATTACACACCGTCATGGTGCTCTTCTGCGCCTGGGCCTTGGGCCTGAACTTTCTCGCGCTCATGGTAGGCGCCTTTCTCAACAATCCCTGGACCCTGGTCCCTATCCTCGGTGCCAGCTACTGGGTCGGTGCGCTCTTGCTCGGCCGATCGGACAGTCCCACCTTCGACTGGCATGATGTGAGTTTCGGCGCGATCTACGCACAGGTCATGCCCTACGCCATACCCTTCTTTCTTGGCGGATTTGTCTTGAGCCTCCTCGGTGCGGCACTCGCCTACCCACTCGCCTACTATTTCGTGGCTAAATATCGGCAGTCGCACCCACTGGACCATGGAGAGCCATTGCCGCCCCCTCAAGATGTACGCTAAGATAATAGTGCGCCATGTCTGAATTCGGTCATCAATCCAATGCTCCATATGATGGGTCGGCGCTGATCGCCGATCCGATCCACCAATACGTCTCCTTTACCGTGCCCTTCTCCACTGCGAACCCGCACGAACGGACGGAAAAGGACCTGATCGACTCCCCCTGGGTCCAGCGCCTCAGGTACATCTATCAACTCCAAAGCGCCCGTTGGGTGTACCTCTCAGCGGAACACACCCGCTTCGTCCACTCGCTCGGCACCATGCATGTGGCAGGCCGTTTTGCACGGCATCTCTATCCGTTTCTCAAGAAAGCAATAAAGGGGATTCCGTCAGCGAACTATGTCGAAGAATTTCTCCGCGTCACGGCGCTCGCGCACGACATCGGACACGGCCCCTTCTGCCATTTCTTCGACGACAACTACTTGCACGCCTTCCATGCCAGTCACGAAAAACTCGGGCAGATCATCATCCGCGACCATCTCGGCCCGATCATCCGCAAGATCCGGCGCAGCCCGTCCGGCCCCTTCGCCAAAGGCGAGGAACTCAACCCCGATCAGATCGCGCATGTGATTCTCAAGGAAAAGGGCAAAGACAACTCCCGCATTCCGCGATGGCTCAACATGCTCCAGCCGGTCATTTCCGGCAGCTATACCGCAGATAACCTCGACTATGTCCTGCGCGACTCCTATATGTGCGGCGTTGCGGTCGGCCCGGTCGATCTATCCAGACTCATTCACTACACGATCATCACGGACAAGGGATTTACGATTCATAAGACGGGCCTTCCTGCCCCTACAGATGTTCCTCAATACCCGCATGTATCTCTATTCCAACGTCTACTATCACCGGACCACGCGCGCGATCGACATCCACCTCCGTGACATCTTCGGCGACACCATGAAACTCCTGTTTCCCCACGATCCTCGCAAGAAGATGGACGAGTACCTGACACTGACCGACTGGTCTTTGCTTGAACAGGTGCGGGGATGGAAGACCTCACGCCATGCCACCGAGCGGCGCCTGGGTGCAGAATGGCAGCGGATTCTCGTCCGCGACGTAAAATGGAAGATGGCCTACAGCGCCGTGCTCAAGGAAAAGGGCCAGGAACGCGGCATGGACTTTCCCAGCCACGAGCACTTCGAAGAACAGATCAAGAAAGAATTGCCGGCGCGGCTCCAAAAGTGGAGTTCCGTGTCGACATGGCGCCGCTCGACCCACGGCCAGACCCGAAAGACCGGCGCGGCAACCCTCTCTATGTGTATGACCCGAGCACCAAAGGCATCTCAACCGACCCATTAGAAGAATTCCTCGACCTGCTGCCTACCCGCTTGGTCCAATTCCGCGTCTATACCCTCGACCACCACGCACGACGAAGCCCTCTCGCGCGCCACCGCAACAGTACTCAACAAGACCCCTTCGAGCCTCGAGTCGAACTACTAGAGTGAGGGCGGCTGTCCGGGCGGCTTTCGCTCCCGTGCCTTTCGGAGCGGCCTCCGGGCTTGGCCGATCGGAACCCTTCTGGAATTCCTTCAGCTGCGATCATTCGATCGAAGAGCTTCAGTCAGTTCCAGCCTTCCTTCTCGGCTAAGCCTCGGCGGGCACACCTGCTCCTTCGGCAACGTGCGCTCAGCCAGCCGGTACAGCCCTAGATGGATTTGAAGAGCACGGTGAATGTAACCACGCAACGCCTGACGCGTAAAGCCTTCGCACGGATCGCCAGGCGAGACAGAGCTTCTTGGCGTCGTGCGGGATCAGAAATCACTCCCAACCCTTTGCTTTCGGCGTCAAAACTACTAGATTTTGCTGACAGCCTGTCGCTGTACTGCAATACTAATGACATCGCTATCAATGGCGACCACCATCTGCACGGAGGTTCATCATGCAGATACTCTTCAGACTGCTATTCCTGGGGCTCTGTCTAGTATTCGGCAGCGCTGTCCAGGCGCAGATGCCGCTTGGCGGACAGAACCAAGCCGACATCCTCAAACTGCTTGATGAGCTGCCGCCTGAGACGATGAAGAAGGTTGAAGCCCTGGGCAAGATCCTTCAACAGGACTTGAAAGAAGGCAAACTGACCGATGCCCAACTGCACGAGGAACTAATGGCGGGAATCTGGAACAGACGCTGCGGGGACTCAACCCCGAAGCTGGTCCACTGCTCGATGATATCGCCGATTCGATGAAGAACCACCCCAACGCCAACAGCCTACCGAATCCTGCTCAACGGGATGGTGGAGTCTGGCCAGTAACGCCTACCTGCTCACGAGCGACCGGCGAACCGTGGGTCGCTCGTCGGCGTGGAGGATCAGGAAATTAATCCCTACCCCGCTATTTCCATCATCTGCTCCGAAGTGTCAAGTCAAGCAACAGCCCCGGCGATGTTCCCCCTTGCCGGCGAGCGATTCCGCCGCGCCGGAGTTTCAATCTCGCCCGCCCTTTCGAGCGGGCGCTGCGGCGGCTGCGCGTGCCGTCAGGTGCCGGTTCATCCCCGCGCTCGCGGGAACTCCTCCAACGGCGCGAACGGCACTGGCAGGGTTGTACTGGTTCGCCTGATTCAGCGGATTGTCCGAGCGCGAATGATGACTGGCTGCCACGTAGCGGCACGCACGCGCGTGTGATCGTCGAAGGCGCCTGCGTGTTGACACCCCTTGTACATGGTTGTACATTTTGAACGTGTTCAATCGGAGGGCATGGTGAAACTTTCGATCAGCGAAGCGCGTAAGCGGTTGCCGGCGCTGGTTCGTCGCGTTCAGCAGGGATGCAGGTGCCAGTGTGGAGATTATGGTTCACTACGAGGTCGTCGCGGAGCTCCGCGCTGTGCAGCCCGAACCTGAGCCGGGGGCAGCCGCGAGAAGATTGCTCCGCCTGATGAAGAAGCTGGCGAAGCGACGTGGGCGGAAGATCCCGATCTCCTCCCGTGTAAAAACCCATCTCTACGGGCGGCGTGGCGCGATCCGCTAATGACTCTTCCCGCTCTGGTATTTTTGCGACACTTCATTGCTTCTATGCCTGCCTCGATCCGAAGGACGCCAACCACACGCGGGCACGCATCCTTGTCGCGGAATCGGCCTTTGTCGGCACGACGTTTTGCACCACCTGGGACAGCGTCAGCGAAACGGTGACGCTGCTGCGATTCCGGCGTAACTTTCGGGCCGCGCTTGCGTTTCTCAGCGATGTCAAGCCCGGGCTTCAGATTGTCCCCTACGGCGACCGCGTGAGAGACGAAGCAGAACACCTGTTTCGAACCTATGCCCGCGATCATCGCTTGTCTTTCTGCGATGCCATCTCGTTCATTGTGGTTACTTCGCTGCTCGATCATGCTCCCTGCTTCACGTTCGATGAAGACTTCCGTCGCCTCGGCTTGACCGTTCTTCCTTAACCGCTCATCGTCTTACCTTCCCGCTCCGCTCCCTCCATCCAACGGTGCAAACGGCACGTCGAAATTGTATTGGTTCGCCGGGTTCAGCGGATTGTCGGGATGATACCGGTTCACCGGATTGAAGGCGCTGTTCGGATCGTATGCGTTGGCAAAATAGAGCGGGTTGTCGGCTGATACTGCGTGGCCGGATTGAAGATGTTGTCGTCCCGCTCGTACCGGGAATCAAAGCCCGTGTCAGCTCCGGCCGATCCTGCGCTGAGGAGGGCAATCAGCAGAATTCGTGTTGGTATGTTCATGGTTCTGCCGTCCGGAGCGCTCTTGTCTTTGGAACGGGGCCCGCGTCTTTCCAGAACCCCTCAGTCGGCTGGCCCGGCTGACTACTCAAGTGAGCGGTGGTCGCCTCACCCAGCTTGTCGAAGGTGCGCCGGTGTCGCGCCTGCAGAACGAGATGGTATTGTCCCCGGCAATGCCGAGATCTCCTCCAGCCGCCCAGGCGTCGTGGTCGGCTCCAAGGTAGACGAAGGTCCAACCCTGACGTTCATAGTTCTTCATCATCCGCACGATGCCCTCGTGTGTATATATCCCGCGATGCGTTCTCCAACCCATCGGTCAGGATAACGAAGAGCTTTTGGATTCTGGCGGAGCCTCACGATCGGCAGCGGCTGAGGTCTGACCGATGGCATCGTAGAGGGCGTCGAGGCCTCAGGCCTGTACGTGTCTTCCGTAGGTTGGGAACCTGTGTAACCAGCTGGTGACGGTGGCACACGTCGAGCCTACCGGAGTTGAATAAGGGTGAAGGTGAAATGAACCGGCGTCGGGATCTGTCGAAGCGTGGCCAGATACTCGTTGAACCCCGCAATCGCTGCCCCTTTGCAGTCCTGCATCGAAGCTGTTTCATCGAGAATCAGCGTGACGTAGTCCGCTGGGGCTTCGCCGTTCGGCCTGCTGGTTCCAGTGCTGTCCTGATTCTCTGCCATGGAGTGCCTCCTTGTGTGACGGGGTGGGTTTATACCCAGTTTCACACAGCCGCGTGACATCCGAGGTCAATCCTTATCGATTACTCTGTCGGGGCCTGCGCTGCGCGCTCTTCGCACATTTTCTGCGGCTGTTCGGAAGCCCCCTAAGCCGGCTATGACATCCGAGGTCACGATCGATGGCTGATTGTCGCCTCCTCAGGTTCTGGCTCGCGCCGGATTCCCAGCGAGAACGATTGACATATGCCTCCCCTATGCATACGATACAGGCATATCAAACGGGGAATGCGTATGCGTACGACATTGGATCTCAACGAGAAACTCATTCGGGAACTCATGGACGTCACATCCGCCAAGACCAAGACCGATGCGATCCATCAGGCGGCATCGCGAATTGATCCGGAGAAAAAAGCTCGATCAGCTCAAGTCGTTGAGCGGCAAGATCCGTCTCGACCTGGATTGGAAAAAACTGGAACAAGCCGAGATCCGCCATCACGCCTCCTTGAGACGCCGCCGGCATGGTCATCGCTGACACCTCCGTCTGGATTCCGTTCTTCAATCGCCCGGATTCGCCGGAGAAAGCGACCCTCGACTTACTCATCGACGCCGACGAGATTGCCCTGGTCGGCGTGGTGTTGGCCGAATTGCTCCAGGGTTGCCGAACTCAGTCTGAACGAGATTCGCTCTCCGATGCCTTACTCGCCCTGCCGTACTATGAAGTGACTCAATCCATCTGGTTGCAGACCGGCGATCTTTCAGCGGCGCTGCTCCAGCAGAGGCGTGACCCTTCCACTGTCGGATCTGATCATCGCCGCTTTGGCAATCGAACGAGATTGCCGCGTGTACAGCCTGGATGCCCACTTCAAGAAAATTCCAGGACTGCACCTCTATTCCCCGCGTGGAGCTGATCGCCATCAACTCCCTTCTCCGGCGTGTGAACACCCTCGGAGGATGTCGCGGGCCACTTTTTGCCATTGCCTTCCTCAGACTATCCGGCTGTATCACCCGCACGCCGCTGCCGAAGCTCAGGACCCAGCCGACCAGTTCGCGCGTGTTTGCCACGGGTAAGCGCCAGCTTCAGCCGTCCGCCCTGAGTGGTGTAAGCCGCTGGCTCGGATGCCGGGTCCGATCTTTTGGCCCATGCGGCTGTCGCTTTGTCGAACGACAATTCGACTTCGATGCGAGCCCGCGCATGACGGTGAGCGAATCCTGCACGAAGGCGTCCAGATCGAAACCCAGCGGCAATTGATACGGACGATCCGTCACGGCCATCGATTTGATGCGCTCGACGACGAACATTCTCGGCTCCTTGCGCAGGTGGCAGTAGCCGACAAGATAGAGCCGCCCGACGCGTTCCAGAGTCGATAGGGATCGATTTCCCTCGCGTCTTCCCGCCCGCGCGAGGCGGAGAAGTACCGCACTTGTATCGTCCGTTGCTTATCGATTGCCTGCGTAAGCCGGTCGATGGTTTCCCGGTGCTGTCGATAGGTTTTGTGTAGTCCCAACCAACCGCAAACACGCTTTGAACGTGCTGGACATAGTCGAGCGATGCGGGGGTAGAAGTCCGCGCTTCTGGTCATGGCCGACTCTAATGCCGCCTGGATTTGTGTCCCGGCCAATGGCTTGAGGAGAGTCCGGCTCATCACCAGGGCCATGAGCTCGGTGGGAGAAAACGATAAGGCAGGGACGTGGCGAAACCCGTCCATCAATCGCCAGCGGACGCGCCCGTCTCTTCGTTCGTTCAGGATAGGAATCCCTCCGCTTCGAGAGCTTCCAGATCTCGCCAGCAAGGTCCGAGGGGTGTCTGAGGTAATCGGTCGGTGATATCGTCGAGCGTGATGCCAACGAGACGATCCCAAGAGCCGAAGCAAATGCCATTGGCGCGTGACTTGATCGTTACGCGGCATAATGGAGGCCCTCTTTTCTACCTCAACTCATCGATGAGTCTTACATTCATTAGCAGTTGGAAAGGCTTGGTCTCCGTGGCAGACGATAGCCTGTTTGCCATTGAACTCTCTTCCCTATTCGAGGGGAACGCCGAGCCACAGGCTACGTGGGTGTAGCGCTTTGTCTCAACGCAGCGTGCCGAAGTGACTAGGAAGAAAATGGTTGTATTTGCGTGAGGCTGGAAGGAAGCATCTCGTCAATGTGCACATAGGGATTGGAACTGGCGACATTGTTTAACTTCGCTCCTTGGCAGGAAATCGGCTTCGACGGGTGTGCCAGGGCTTAGAGCAGATGTCGCCGACGTGTTCGACCATTCATCAGGGCTGGTGGGATCTGCGTCGCGAATGGCGTGCAGGCTCGGAAACCCCACTTGCCGAGGAGATGGAAGGCTTAGTGCGGTCGAGCCGGAGCGCGTGAGCAGGCAGGACGCAACAGCCCTACCTACCTCCTTACTGCTGGGCTGGAACCTCATTGGGTATAGACGTCGTTTCAGGTGTGGGAGTCGAGACGCTATTGGCAGGAACTGCACCGTTCTTGAAT
>ERZ1370068.1443-contig-11337_pt1 | contig 38852 bp, 45 predicted proteins | sample MGYA00561227_ERZ1370068 | MGnify/ENA primary metagenome ERZ1370068 (study PRJEB38410, sample SAMEA6850437) | metagenome | study: Metagenomic assessment of the ecological functions of the soil: analysis of the soil microbiota associated with the...
AGTTACGTATTGCTGCGGGCGTCAAAGCCCTCACCGACTCAACGGTCGCTTCGGCGTGTCCGCCGACGCCACGTATCGCCACGTCTGTGGGCCGCGAAGGTGGCCTCGTGGAGTTCGATCCTGTGGACACGCCGGTGGCCTGGCCTGCTGGTCGGGTTCGCACCATGACCGGGCGCTGGACCCTCGCTCGCCCACACACCCACCGTTCGCGTACAGGAGATACTCAACAATACGATGACGAGCTCCCAAGCCTGGCGACGACCGCCGAGGCGATGCTCACCTTGACGGCAAGACCACCACTGCCCGTCATCCGCGGCAGGGCGAGGTCGCGATCGACATCCAGAGCTGCGCGCGCCAAGACCGGCGCTGATCACGCTCGACCCCGGCTACGGCAACACCGGCTCGTGCCAGCAGCGCGATCACGTTCATCGACGGCGAGAAGGGCATCCTGCGCTACCGCGGCTACCCGATCGAGGAGCTGGCCGAGAAGAGCACGTTCCTCGAGGTGGCGTGGCTCCTGATCCACGGCGAGCTGCCGACGCGCGACTGAGCTGTCGCAGCTTCGCGCAGCGAGATCACGCCGCCACACGCTGCTGCACGAGGACTTCCGGCGCTTCTTCGAGCGCGCTGCCCGAAGGACGCGCACCCGATGCCGGTGTGCGCGGCCGCGGTCGGCGGCGCTCGCGACCTTCTACCAGGAGCCCGAGACCGAGCGCGAGCATCCGCGAGACGCGATCGATCGCGGCTGCTCGCCAAGATGCCGACGATCGCGGCCTACTGCCTACAAGCACTCGATCGGCCAGCCGTTCATCTACCCGCACAACCGCCTCGACTACAGCGCCAACTTCCTGCACATGATGTTCGCGACGCCGTGCGAGGAATACGCGGTCGGACCCGGTGCTCGTCGCGCGCGCTCGACCTGCTGCTGATCCTGCACGCCGACCACGAGCAGAACTGCTCGACCAGCACGGTGCGCATGGTGGGCAGCTCGCAGGCCAACCTGTTCGCGAGCATCTCGGCCGGGATCAGCGCGCTGTGGGGTCCGCTCCACGGCGGCGCGAACCAGCAGGTGATCGAGATGCTCGAGCGCATCGAGGCCGAGGAGCGGCGACGCGCCAGAAGTTCGTGGATCGCGCCAAGGACAAGAACGGACAACAGACGCGGCTGATGGGCTTCGGCCACCGCGTCTACAAGAACTACGACCCGCGCGCGCGCGATCCTCAAGAAGTCGTGCGCCGAGGTGCTCAGCAAGCTCGGCACGTCGAGCCGGCTGCTCGAGATCGCGATGAAGCTCGAGGAGATCGCGCTGCAAGGACGACTACTTCGTCAGCCGCAAGCTCTACCCGAACGTCGGACTTCTACTCGGGCGTCATCTACAAGGCGCTCGGCATCCCGGTGAACATGTTCACCGTGATGTTCGCGATCGGGCCGGCTGCCGGGCTGGATCGCGCAGTGGCTCGAGATGCGGCGCGACCCGCGACTACCGCATCGCGCCGCCCGCGGCAGATCTACATCGGCGCGACGCAGCGCGCGCCTACGTGTCGATGGAGAAGCGCGGCTGAACTCCGTTCCGGCCTCACTGAACACGGTCCCGGAGCCAGCGACCGGCCTTCCGGCCGCGTTCACAACGCGGCGTGCGAAATTCCCTGAACCCAGGCCAGCGCTCGCGCGTCCGGCCATGGCGCGGCCGCGCGCTGCAGCAGCGCGTAAGATTGCCGCCGGATGTCCCTCTCGACACCTCGCTCGACGTCGCGCCGCATCCGCCGCGCCCCTGCTGTTCATCGCCCTCGCCACGACGGTCGCAGGGATTTGCGCGCGCCCCCGCGCGCGCACAAAGCCAGGTCCCGTTCGGCTTCGGGGACAATCTCGTCGTCGACGGCACCAGTGGGTTCCCGATCGCCATGCAGTTCCTGCCCGATGGGCGCACTGCTCGTGCTCGAGTGGCGCAGCGGGATCGGCGCGTAAATCGCCGGTGTGGGAGACTACCGCCGGTGGCCGCCGGCACCATCGACAGCATCGTCAACACCGACGGCTTTTCGAGCGCGGCGCGCCGGCTTCGCCGTCGACCCGCAGTTGACCCGCGCGCCCGGCCGTCTATGCCTACTGCTAACGCGCTCGGGTCGACGATCCGGGCATCTCGCGCTTCACCGCCGCGGGCGATCTCACCGATCCGGCGAGCTTCGCGCTCTCGATCGACAGCGTGAGCCGCCGCGACATCGATCCGCGCGGCTATCCCCGATACACGAGCCAGGCGCACAGCGGCGGCACGGTGCGCTTCGGACAAAGGACGGCATGCTCTACGCGGGGCTCGCCGACGACGCGACGCGTTCTGCGGATCGCCGGAACGCGACGAACCTGCGCGGCGCGATGCTGCGGCTCGACGTGCGCAACCTGCCGTCCCTGGCCCCGGCCCCGGTGAACCTCACGGTTGGGCCGTCAGCGCCCGGCGACAACCTCGTTCCCATCAACCATCCCGATCGTCGCGCGCGGCGCTGGTGTGGGCGCTCGGGCTGCGCAATCCGTTCCGCTTCCACGTCGTGATCCGGTGACCGGCTGATCATCTTCAGTGGGGCGGTGACGTCCGGCTGGGTCACGTACGAAAGAGGTGAAGATCGTGTGTTCCGCGTCGGGCGATGAACTTCGGATGGCCGTTCCTGGAGGCCGACGCGCCGCGCCTGATACATGCCAGATCCCGATGCCGGCGGGAGCTCGACCTGCCCATTTATTTCTTTATGACTTCCGCACACAGTTCCTCGGCACCGGCGAGGCCGCGATCATGGGCGGCCCCGTGTACCGGCATCCCGTGTGCGGCGGCTGCGGATTCCCGAGCGACTACGAAGGCGACATTTTCTTCAGTGATTATTACGAGGGCTTCCTGCGACGGCTCAAGCGCTACGGCAACACCTGGCGCCTGGCGCCCGCGACCCGGCGGCCAGCCGTCGTCCGCGTCCGACTGGGGCGCCGGATTCGACCGCGTCACCGACCGCACCATCGGCCCCTGACGCGCGCCGGTACTGAAGCTGACCCTCGACTACCGCGACAACACCGGCCAGATCCGCCGCATCACCTACACGCACCCGCCGCTCGACGCCACGACGCCCGTCGGCGCGCGGCGCGCGCGCCTCTACCCGCCGATGCGCAGCCCGCGCGCGCGAGTCGAGGCTGTCGTTCGAGCTGACGGCGCGGGGCGCCGTGTCGATCCAGGTCGTCGACGTCGCGGGGCGAACCGTCCGCAGCCTCGTGCGCTCGGAATGGCTCGATCCCGGCGTCCACACGCGCGTGTGGGACGCACTGACGACCAGGGCCGGCCCGTCGCCGCCAGTGTGTACCTCGTGCGCTTCGTCGGCGACGGCGTCGCCGCGAGCCAGCGGGTGTTCCTGCTCCGCTAGGCACTTGTCGCGCGCGGTGGGTTGGGGGAGACCGCCCCCCAAACCCGAGATTCCATCCACCGCCCGCCGGAGGACGACCGTGCTGATTCCTTGCGACCGAGGCCGCGCATCACAACATCGCCCCCGTGATGGGGCCTTCGCCTTTCTGGGTGGTCGTCTCATTGTTCTGTACGTCGGTACTGGCATGCTGCTCAGCAAGCGCGAACGCCTGCTCCAGGAAAACGCGCACGGACACTGAGCCGCGGGCGACCGCCACGCGGACGCCGTGCCGCCACTCGAGACAAGACCCATGATCGAGCTCTCGCACGCGAAGTCGCCACCCTCGCCGGCGGATGCTTCTACGGTGCCTCGAGGCCCGTGTTCGAGGCAGCTCGAGGGCGTCGACTCCGTCGTCTCCGGCTACTCGGGCGGCACCGTCGCGAACCCCAGCTACCGCGAGGTCTGCGGCGGCCGCACCGGCCACGCCGAGGTCGTCCACATCACCTTCGACCCCGAGCGCATCGCCGTACCGCGAGCTGCCCGAGTTCTTCTTCGCGTTCACCGATCCACAGCGACGCTCAACCGCCAAGGCGCCGACGTCGGCACGCAGTATCGGTCCGCGATCTTCACGCACTCCGAGCGCCAGGCCGCGACCCGCGCGCGAGGTCGTCGGAGCAGCTGACGCGCGAGGCGTTCGACGCGCCGATCGTGACCGTGATCGAGCCGTTCACGGCCTTCTCCACCGCGCCGAGGACCACCATCAGGGCTACTTCCGCCAGAACGCGGACCAGCCCCTATTGCCGCGCCGTGATCGCGCCCACGATGCAGAAGCTGCGCGAGAAGTATCGTGCGCGGATGAAGCGCGCGGTGGCGACGTTGGGGCAGGGGCGCAGTCCCCGCGCCCCCACGCGACTACACTCCGCCCGCGTGTCGACTGCGCCCACCATATCCCGCCCCATCGACCCCCAGGTCCGCATCGGGCACATCCATCTCAAAGTCTCCGATCTCTGACCGCTCGCTCGTTTTCTATCGCGATGTCGCTGGCTTCGAGCTCATCACGCGCTTCGACACCGCGCCGCGTTCCTCTCGGCCGGCGGCTACCACCATCACATCGCGATCAATCACCTGGGAGAGCAAGGGCGGGGGACCGCCCGCGCCGGGCACGACTGGGCCTCTACCATGCACCGCACATCCTCTCACCCCGACCCGGGCCGCGCTCGCCGACGCGTTGAGGCGCCTGATCGCCGCCAACGTTCCAGCCTCGAGGGTGCCGCCGACCACGGGAGCGAGGCGCTCTACCTCCAGGGATCCCGATCAAAACGGCCTCGAGCTCTACCGCGACCGCCCGCGCGAGGAGTGGCCACGCGACTCGGAGGGACAAATCACGATGGTCAACGCCGAGCTGGATCTCGAGGGTTTGCTGCGCGAGCCGGCGCCGTGATCGCCGTTCGAGCGACCGCGCGCTCCGCACATCTGATATCATCGCCACGCATGTTCGGCGCCCGCACGACACCCTCGCAGGCCTTCCTCCGATCGGCCGCCCCTGGCCTGGGGCTCGCGCTGCTCCTCGCCGGACCCTTTCTCGCCGTCGAGCCTCTCGGTGGCCCAGGTCCCGAGCCGCGGCAAGCATCGCGCCGAGCCTCGCGCCGGATCTCCGCCGACCCATCGGATCGAGGTCATCGTCTGGGTCCACTTCACCGACCGCGCCGGCGCCGAGCACGATCCGTCCGCCTACGAGGCAGCGCGCCGGTCGCTGTCCGAGCGGTCGCTGGCGCGTCGCGCCGCCCGCGGTACGCTTTCGCGACGTCGTCGAGTCCGGATCTGCCGGCGCACTGAGCCGTACGTGCACGCGCTGGTCGCGCGCGGCGCCCAGCCACGCGGCGTCAGCCGGTGGTTGAACGCCGCCAGCGTCGCGATGCCGGCGAGGCTCGTGAACGAGATCGCGCCGCTCCCGTTCGTCGGTCGCGCGCGTCGAGCTGGTGCCGGTCGGCCGCTCGATCGCGCCGGAGCCCGTGATCCGAGGCCTCCGACGAAACGCCCGCCCGGCGCGCCGTCTCGGCGAGGCACGCACGGCGAATCCGCCTCGCCCAACCCGGTGACGGCGCTGGCGCCCGGCGACACCGCGTACTACGGCGGCTCGTTCAAGCAGCTCAAGCATGATGCAGGTGCCGCAGCTCCACGCGCTCGGGCTCTCGGGCGCCGGCGTGCTCGTGTGCATGCTCGATTCGGGCTTCCACCTGGCGCACCGCGTCTACGCCAGCCTGAACATCGTCGCCAAGCGCGACTTCCTGCACGGTGACACCAACGTCGACGACGAGCCTGGACAGGACACGCCGGGCCAGTCCTCGCACGGTTCGCTGACCTTAGGCTGCGTCGCGGGCTGGAAGCCGGGACAGTACGAGGGCGGCGCCTATCGTGCCTCGGTCGCGCTCGGCAAGACCGAGAACATCGCCACCGAGACGCCGGCCGAGATGGACACGTGGCAGTTTGGGGCCGAGTGGGCCGACAGCTCCCGGGGCGGACGTCATCTCGTCGAGCCTGGGCTACAGCGTGTTCGACGACACGACGCTGTCGTATCACTACTCGGACATGAACGGGCGCACGACGGTGGTGACGCGCGCGGCGGTCGAAGCCGTGCGTCGCGCGGGATCACGGTCGTGAACTCGGCCGGCAACTCGGGCGCCGATCCGTGGCACTTCGTGATCGCGCCCGCCGACGCCGACACGCTGATTACCTCCGGCGCCGATCGACTCGTTCAACGTCGTCACGCGCGTTCTCGTCGCGCGGGCCCACGTTCGACGGCCGCATCAAGCCCGACGTGACCGCGATGGGCCGATCCGTGCTGCTGCCCTCCAACACCGTCGACTCGACCTACGTGCGCGCGAGCGGCACGTCGCTCTCGGCGCCGCTCACGAGCGGGCTGGTGGCCCTGCTGCTCGAGGCGCATCCCACGTGGGGACCGTTCGAGGTGCGCGAGGCGTTGCGCGAGACGGCGCTCAACCACGCCACGCCCAACAACGACATCGGCTGGGGCCTGGTGCAGGGCCTGGCCGCGCGGGCGTGGATCCCGAGCACGGTCGGCGTCGGACCGCGGCCTCAGGCCACGATCGCTGCTCCTGTCGGACCGAACCTGTTGCGCGTGGGGTCGGCGATGACGATCCGCTTCACCCTGCCGTCGCCGTCGCGGGCCACGGTCGAGGTGCCTCGACGTGACCGGACGGCGCCTCGCGCGTCCGTTCGACGGAATGGTCGAGGGTGCGCAGAGCGTGAGGTTCACCGGCAACGCCTCGGACGGTGCGCCGCTCGCCGCGGGCGTGTACTGGATTCGCCTGTCGGTCCCTGGGTTCCGCCCACTCCACGCAGGCCGCGCGGGTCGTGTTGCTGCCCTCAGCGGCTCGAAGCACTCCCCACATCTCCGGCATTTTCTCCAGCGGGAGCGACCCTGTGTCGCACCGCGGTCGGTGCGCCCCCGCCCCGCGCTGGTTCGAAATCGATGAAAGCGTGAGCACTCAGCCGCGACCGTGCAACCCTCGTGACCTCGAGTCCCGTAGGCACGGTGTCGACGCGTCGCCACCCGGGACGGCCCCATCGGGCCTGAGGACGGCGCGGCACTCTCGTACGTTCGAGGCGATCCAACCCGAATGCACGTCGCGCGTCTCGATGCAGGGGCGCGACCGGCTCGAGGAGATGGTGATGGAAGTCCCCATTCGATCTCGGAAGCCCCGCCGCGTGTGGCTCTGGACGGCGGTGGCGCTCGTCGTCGTGATCGGCGGCGTTGGGGCCACGGTGGTGGCGCGCAACGCCGACGGCGACGCCAAGAGCAAAGAAGAAGACGAGCAAGAAGGACGAGGTGATCGCCGCGCCCGTGGAGGTCGTGTCGATCAAGCGCGGCAGCATCGCGACGTTCCTCACCACGACGACCACGCTCGAGGCGCGGCAACAGCGCGACGCTGGTGTCGCGCGGGCAGGGCGAGGTCATAGCGCTCGTCGCCGAAGAGGGCCAGTGGGTCGAGAAGGGGGCGTGCTCGCCCGGCTCGACGACGACCGACGCGGCGCTCTCGGTCCAGCGCACCGAGGTCGCGCTCGAAACCGCCAAGCGCGAGGCCGACCGCGGCCGCCAGCTCAAGGGCCAGGGCTACATGAGCGACAAGGAGATCGACGACCTCGAGCTCAAGCTGCGCCAGGCGCAGGTCGAGCACGAGCAGGCCAAGCACAACCTCTCCCAGATGCGCATCGTCGCGCCGTTCACGGGCCGCGTCACCGACCGCATGGTGAGCCTGGGCGAGACCGTGCCTCGAGGGCAAGGAGTGCTTCCGCATGGCGGAGTTCGAGCCGCTGCTCGCGCGCGTCTACTTTCCCGAGCGCGAGCTGCCGTACGTGCACGTCGGCCAGCACCGCGACGATCGAGGTCGATTCGAGCCCCGGGGTTTTGTTCCCGGCCAAGGTGTCGCTCGTGAACCCGATGGTGGATCGCGCCAACGGCACGTTCAAGGTCACGCTCGAGGTGCACGATGCGCAGGGCCGGCTCCGTCCCGGCGGCTTCGCGCGCGCGCGCATTCGCACCGGCAGCTTCGACGACGCCCTCGTCATGGCGCGGCGCGCCATCGTCGACGAGGACGGCGAATCGTACGTGTTCGTCGCGCACCGCGACACCGTCGCACGCACGAAGATCCGGGTCGGCGCGATCTCCGGCGACACCGTCCAGGTCCTGGGCGGCATCGCCGAGGGCGATAGGCGTCGTCACGGTGGGGCAGGGCGGTCTCAAGACGGGCGCGAAGATCAAGCCCGTGTCCTTCTAGCCGGACCGCGCCATGCGTCTCGCCGACGGCTCCATCAAGCGTCCCGTCACCGTGTTCATGGTGACCCTCGGCGTCGTCCTGTTCGGGCTCGTCGCCGCGTCGCGCCTGAGCGTCGAGCTGCTGCCGGATCTCTCGTACCCCTCGATCACCGTCCGCACCGATCTGCCCGACGCCGCACCCAGCGACGTCGAACAGTTCGTGACCCGTCCGGTCGAGGAAGGCGTCGGTGTCGTTCCCGGCCTGACGCGCATGCACTCGGTGTCGCGGCCGGGACAGTCCGAGGTGACGCTCGAGTTCGGCACCGGCACGCGCATGGACCTCGCCTCGCTCGCCGTGCGCGAGAAGCTCGATCTGGTCACCTTGCCGCGCGAGGCGAAGCGGCCGTCGATCCTGCGCTTCGATCCGTCGTTGGATCCCATCCTGCGCTTCCGGCTCGCGGGCGGCGACAACCTGCAGCGCCTGCGCCGCATCGCCGACCGCTCCGTGAAGGCCGATCTCGAAGGCGTCGCGGGCGTCGCCGCGGTGCGCGTCTCGGGCGGCGAGGAGAGAGAGATCCGCGTCGAGGTCGACGCCGGGCGGTTGTCCTCCGTCGGCCTGACGCTCGCGGATGTGACGCGGCGCCTCGGCGAGGAGAACGTCAACCTGGCCGGTGGCTCACTCACCGAGGGCGAGGCCGAGTACCTGATCCGCGCGGTCGAACCAGTTCGCCGATCCGAGCGAGATCGGCGAGTGTCATCCTGGCGTCGCGGCCCGACGGCGTCATCCGGCTGTCGGACGTCGCCACCGTCGCGCGCGGCGCCAAGCGACCGCGAGGTCATCGCGCGTCTCGACGGCCGCGAGGCGGTCGAGATCGCCGTGTACAAGGAGGGCGACGCCAACACCGTTTCGGTCGCGCAGGCGGTGCAGCGTCACGTCAAGGCGCTCAAGCTGCCGCCCGAGCTGAGCATGGCGACGGTGGCGGACCAGTCGCGCTACATCGAGAACGCGCTGCGCGACGTCATCGACTCGGGCTGGCAGGGCGGCTTGCTCGCCGTGATCGTGCTGTTCGCGTTCCTGCGCAACCTGCGCACGACGCTGATCGTGGCGCTGGCGATCCCGGTCTCGGTTTTGGCGACGTTCATCTTCATGTACCGGCTCGGGCTGTCGCTCAACCTGATGTCGCTCGGCGGGCTGGCGCTCGCGATCGGCAACCTCGTCGACTACTCGATCGTCGTGCTCGAGAGCATTTTCAAACGCCGCGAGGCCGGCGACGCGCGCGGCCGAGGCCGCGAGCAAGGGCACCGCCGCGGTGGCGATGGCGGTCACCGCGTCGACGCTGACGAGCGTGGCGGTATTCTTCCCGCTCGTTTTCGTCGAGGGCATGGCGGGCCAGCTGTTCCGCGACCAGGCGCTCACGATCTCGCTGTCGCACATCGCCTCGCTGCTCGTCGCGCTGACGCTCGTGCCGACGCTCTTACGCGCTCGGCGCGCGCGCCGTGACCACGCGTCCCGGGGCGCCGAAACCCGTGGACGACGCGGCGCCCGACACCGCCGAGGCGGTGCCGGCCGCGACCGTGCCCGCCGGGCGCGGGGGACGGTGGGCGCCGCAGCGCGCTGGGTGACGTACGTGCTCCCGGTTCTGTTCCGCGCATCGTCGCGCGCGGGATCGGACTGCTCGGCTGCCTGCTCGGGCCGCTGGTCGATCGACTGCTCCGTCCGTTCGACGCCGGCTACGGTTGGCTCGAGCGCAATTACCCGATCGCGCTGCGCCGCGCGCTGTCGATCCGCGCGCGCGATGCTGGGCTTCGCGTTCCTCGGCTTCGTCGTGACGCTTCGCGGTCGCGCGCGTTCCTGCCGCGCAATTTGGCTGCCCCCGGTCACGCAGGGGAGTTCCACTTCAACCTGCGACTGCCGGAGGGGACGCGCGCTCCACGTCACCGACGCGACGCTCGACCGGCTCGCCGCCACGCTTCGCAAGGACCCGCGCGTGCGCTTCGTATACACGAGCAGCGGGCAGATCGATCCTCGCCGCGTTCGCGGGCTCGGCGCGCGAAGCGAACCGCGGCCAGATCGCCGTCGTGCTCAAGTCGGCCACCGATCGCAAGGCCGAGGAGGCGGTCGCGACCAAGCTGCGCGAGGCGCTCGAGACGGTGCCCGGGCTCACCTACGAGTTCGAGCGGCCGGCGCTGCTCACGTTCAAGAGCCCGGATCGAGGTCGAGATCTACGCCTACGACGTCGACACGCTGCGCGTTGCCGCGGCGGCCGTGGCGGCGAAGGTCGCCGACGTGCGCGGCATCGCCGACGTCGAGTCGTCGATCCGCTACGGCGAGCCCGAGGTGCAGGTGGCGTTCAACCGCGACCGTCTCGCCGCGCTGAGGCTCGATCCCGCCTCCGCGTCGCGCATGGTGCGGAACGCCGTGCAAGGCGAGGCCGCGACCCAGTTCACCGATCTCGACCGCAAGCTCGACGTGCGCGTACGCGCCGCCGAGGACCAGCGCTCGCTCGTCAGTGAGCTGGCGAACCTCGAGATCGGGCGCAACGACGGCCGTGTCCGTGCCGCTCGCCGCGGTCGCCGACATCAAGGTCGGGCGCGGTCCCGGCGAGATCCGCCGCATCGCTCAGCAGCGCGCCGCGGTCGTGTCGGCCAACCTGGTGGGCCGAGACTTGGCGGCGACGTCCGAAGGACATTTTGGCTGCGCTCGACGGGCTCGGCGCTTCCTCCCGACGTCCGCGTCGTGCTGGCGGGGCAGAACCGCGAGCTGGCCGAGTCGTTCGGCTCGCTGCGCTTCGCGATCATCCTCGCGATCTTCCTCGTCTACCTGGTGATGGCGAGCCAGTTCGAGTCGCTGCTCCACCCGTTCGTGATCATGTTCACGCTGCCGATGGCGGTGGTCGGCGTCGTGCTCACGCTGGTGCTGACCGGCACCTCGATCAACGTGATGGTGCTGATCGGGCTCGTGGTGCTGGCGGGGATCGTGGTCAACAACGGCATCGTGCTTGATCGATTGCGCCAACCAACTACGCGCCGCCGGGCGGCGCAAGCTCGACGCGCTGGTCGAGGCCGGCGTCGATGCGCCTGCGCCCGATCCTCATGACCGCGCTCACGACCATCCTCGGCCTGGTGCCGATGGCCCTCGGCTTCGGCGAGGGCGCCGAGGTGCGGGCACCGCTCGCGCTCACGCTGATCGGCGGGCCTCGCGAGCGGCACGGTGCTCGACGCTGATCGTGCTGCCCGTCGTGTACGCCGCGCTGGACCGCCGAGACTGACCCGCCATGAACCTCCCGCGCTGGAGCCTCGCGCTATCCGGTCACGGCTGGGATGGTGCTGCTCAGCATCGCTCGTCGCTCGGCGGTCTCGCCGCGCCGCGGCTGCCGCTCGCGTTCCTGCCCGACGTCGACTTCCCGGCGATCGAGATCAACGATCCCGTATCCGAACGCGCTGCCGGCCCAGGTCGAGGAGGAGATCACGCGGCCGGCCGAGGAGGCGCTCGCCACGCTGAGCAAGGTGAAGCGCATCTCGTCTTACTCGTCGGCGAGCGGATCCGAACATCAGCCTGCAGTTCGACTGGGGCGAGGACATCGGCCCGCTGCGCGTCGAGGCGCGCGAGAAGCTCGACCGCATCCGCGACCAGCTGCCGCCCGACGTCGACCTGATCCAGGTCAACAGCTTCCGCTCGAGCGACATTCCCGTGCTCGAGTGCCGCATCGCGGCCGACCGCGACCTGTCCCGCGACTACGAGCTCCTGAACCGCCACGTCGCCGACCCGCTGCGCCGCGTGCACGGGCGTGGCCAAGGTCGGAGCTGTACGGCGTCGAGCCGCCGCAGGTGCGCATCGACTTCAGCCTCGCGGCGCTCGAGCGCCACGGGCCTCGACGCCGACCGCGGTGCTCGAGCGGCTCGACGCCTCGAACCGCAGCACCAACGCCGGCACGCTGCGCCGCGGCGATCAGGACGTGGCCGCTGCGCGTGGTGAACCAGTTCGCGAGCGCTCGACGAGATCCGGCGCTTCCCGGTGAACGGGCAGGGGCTGACCTCGGCGACATCGCCACCGTGCGCGCTGCGCGAGCCCGATCTCGACTACGGCCGCCACTCGGACCAGGCGCGCGCGGTCGGGCTCAACGTCGATCAAGGAATCGGGCGCCAACACCGTCGCCGTCGCCGAGCGCGCGCGCAAGACGCTCAAGGACATCGAGTCGGATCCGATGCTGCAGGGCATCCAGGTGCTGACCTTCACCGACCAGGCCGAGGAGATCACGCAACTCGATCGACGGGCTCCTCACCGCCGGCATCGATCGGGGCGCTGCTCGCGACCGATCGTGCTGTTCCTGTTCCTGCGCAACGCTCGCCACCACGCTGGTCGTCGGCTCGGCGATCCCGTTCTCGCTGCTGGCCGCCGTCGGCGCTGCTCTACTTCACCGGACGCACGCTCAACATCCTGTCGATGATGGGACTGATGCTCGCGGTCGGCATGCTGGTCGACAACGCCGTGGTCGTGCTCGAGAGCATCCATCGCCACCGCGAGGCGTGGCGCTCGCGCCTGCGCGCGCGCGCTGATCGGCGCGCGGGAGGTGCTGCCCGCCGTGGTGGCGTCGACGGGGACGTCGATCATCGTGTTCCTACCGCTCGTGCTCGGGGGCCGCACCGAGATCACGACCTGGATCGGCGAGGTCGGGCGCACGATCATCTTCACCCTGCTGTGCTCGCTGTTCATCTCGCTGACCGCGATCCCGCTCGCCCTCGGCCGCTTCCTGCACGTCGGCGCCGTGGCGGCGCACGCCGGCGATCGAGTGGATCACGGCGCGCCATCGCCGCGTGCTGGAGCTGGACGCTCGAAGCACCGGCCGGCCACCGCCGGGATCGCGCTCGGCATCGTCGCGCTCGCCTTCTTCCCGTTCATGCGAAAGTCGACAAGAGCGCCTTCACCGGCAACCAGCGTCGAGGCGGTGCGCATCGAGTACGAGTTCGCGGACAACCTGAACCGCCACGAGACGGAACGGTACGTCACCGCGGTCGAGGGCTGGATCCAGGCGCGGCAAGGACTCACTGCACGTGAAGTCGACGTACTCGTACTTCTCCGACAACGTGGCGATGACGCGCGCGTACCTCGCTCGGGCGATGGGCCGACGATCAGGCGGCGAAGGTCGTCGCGCGACATGCTGCGGAAGGGTCTGCCCGAGCTGCCGGGCGTCAAGCTCAAGCTGGCGGGCCAGGACGACGACTCGGGTCCGACGCATCGCGGTGAGGCTGTTCGGCGAGCCTGGGCCCGCGCCTCGATCGGCTCGCGGCCGAGGTCGAGCGCCGCGCTGTCCACGTCGATCGGGCGTCACCGACGGCGTGCAGCGGCGGCGAGCGCGGCGCGTGGCAGGAGATCGGAGGTCGCGGTGGATCGCGATCAGGCGTATCAGCACGGGCTCAACACGGCGCAGGTCGGCGCGCACGGTCGCGATGTTCTTCCGCGGCCGGCCGCTGTCGCGATTCCGCGGGCCCGAGGGCGAGGTGCAGATCGCAGGCGCAGCTCGCCGAGTCCGACCGCACCAGCCTCCGACGCTGCGCAGCGTGCGCATGGTCGACCGGTGACGGCCGCACCGTCGAGCTCGGCGGGCTCGCCGACTTCCCGCACGGTCGACGACGCCGTCTGGCGGTCGAGCGCCAGCAGCGCCGCTCGGTGATGGTCGTGCGCGCCAACATTGACTCGAAGCGGGCTGGCGAGGTGCGCGCTGTGCGGCGACGCGCGCAGCTGGCGGCGATGACGTTCCCGACCGGCTACTCGTGGTCGTTCGGCGCGGGCTTCGAGGAAGAGGACGCAGACGCAGAAGGAGATGCTGATCAACCTCGTGCTCGCGCTCGCGCTCGTCTACTTCGTGATGGCGGCGCTGTTCGAGTCGCTCATCCACCCGTTCGCGATCATGTTCGCGCTGCCGTTCGCGTTCGTGGGTATCTCGTGGATGTGCTTCCTGCTCACCAGCTCGCCGTTCAACCTGATGGCGCAGATCGGGCTGCTCGATCCTGGATCGGCATCGTCGTCAACAACGGCATCGTGCTCGTTCTGCAGCACCAGCTGCGCAGAGCAGCGTCGCGCGCCGCGAGGGCTGCTCGACGCGCGCGCGACCGGCTGCAGGCCGATCTGATGACGACGCTGACCACGATCCTCGGCTCATGCCGCTCGCGTTCGGGCGCACCGGCGTAGGCGACGTGCTGTACTTCCCGCTCGCGCGCGCACGGTGATCGGCGGGTGCTCGCCGCGTCGACGTTGCCGACGCTCGTCATCCGTCACGCCGTGCTACACGCTCATCGAGAGACAGTGTCGGGATGGTGTCGCGGCGTGTGGAGGTTCAGCGCAGCGCGGCGCGGCCCCCGCGAGGCTCGAGGCGGCGGCGGTCACGTGCGGCGCTCGCGGCGCCCGCGGACTCATGCCCGCCGGCCCGCGCGGTTCAGTCGTCGATCGCGAGATCTCACGAGCGGCCGCGACCCGATGGCCGTGCGCATCGAGGCCACGACGAGGACCACGAGCGCCACGCGAGCACGAGCGCCGACGCCAGCGTGTACGGCGCGCCCCGCTCGAGCGGCAACGGTAGCGCCGCGAGGTGAGGATCGATCTGCGTCATCCATCGCCGTCGCGGCCAGCAGCCCGAGGCGTCCGACCGAGACCCCGATGATGACGCCGTAGAGCACGGCCGCGGGCGTCTGATGATCGTTCTCGCCGCCCAGGGCGACGAGAGAACGACGACACGATGATGCCCAGGAGGGCGATTCTCGAGCTCTTGAACGCCAGCCGGAGCAGGAACAATCTGACGTGATCGACAGCACCGGCTGGAGGCTCTGCCCCGGCAGGCTGAGCAGCGCCGCCAATTACGGCGGCGCCGGCCGAACAGCAGTCGCGTGTCGGAGGCACCGGCGTCTGGCCCATCGCCATCGCCGGTCACCCACGTCGGCAGCGCGTTGCGCGGAGAACGAGCGCGAACAGCGCGCCCATGCCGGCGCCCAGCAGGATGTCGCGCCCGACGCGCGGGTCGGAGGCGCCCGTCGAGGATCCTCGCCCAGCCGATCAGGAGCTCCGCATGTGGCGGCAGCCTGAATGCGAGGTGCGGTAGAACATGGCCACGATCAAGGCGCCGCTGGCCAGAGGGCCGGTGTTGGTGGCGCCTGATCTCGCGCCGGCAAGTCCCGACGTGAGTGCGCCCACGGCCCACACCAGCATGTGGGTCGCGAAGATGAACGCCGCGAGACGGATCGCGCCGCGCCGATCCCCGGGCCGGTCGCGAGGTTGCGGTGCGTGAACACGATCGCCGTGGCGATCGTAGAGCAGCAGGAAGAGCAGATCGTTCCCCTGCGATCCGCAGCAGCGTGGCTCACCGACGCGCGCTCCGTCCGCTCGGCTTGGACCGGGAGCCCCGAGCACCTGAAGTGAGACGGACGGTCGTGGGAACGCGGCCGCCGTCACGCGCAGCGGGATGTCGGGGGGGCCCACGGCGCCTGGCCTGTCCACTCCGCGCGCTGATCGAACGCCGCCGGGCGGCGCACCTTTACCGCGGCGCAGCCCGGAACGAACGACGCGTAGGGAGCCTGGCCTTCGTCGAACAGCCGCCGCCACTGAACGTGCCCGCGGCGGCGATCGAATCGATCTGCGGTGGCACCACGCGCAGGTAGTTGAGGTGTCCGGCCCCGTCCAGCATCACCGACGCCATGCCCGACACCTCGTGCGGCGGATCGTCGAGATCGATCGCCCCGGACGTCGAGGCCCCCGGCCGCGGCCAGCATCCACCGCGGGCTCGCGGTAGATGAACACGACCGGCGGAGGCCACGCGCGCATCGAGCGCCGCCACTTCGTCGACGTCTCGTGCTTCGAGAGGTAGAGCATCGGCGAGTAGTCGCGCCCGAACCACGCCTGAGTCCACCGCGTTGCGGCCGATATCGAAGCGGCTCAGGACCTGTTTCGCGCGATCCCGCAGCACCTCCGGTCCCATCGTGAGCCGCGATAGGCCGAGATCCGTGAGGCGGGGCTGACGAGCACGATCCCCACGATCATCGCCAGCGTCGCGCCGCCGATCGCGAGCGCCGCGCGCATCGACAGCGCGCCTCGCCGCCGGCGGCCGCCACCATCTCGGTGACGGCGTCTCGCCGGCGGCGCAGTGCGGCGGCGAGGGGTCGCCGCCGGGAGCGCGGCGGCCACCGCCAGCGCGGACGACGGGCGATGCGATGATCCTTCTCGAGACAGCGCAAGATGACGCGCTCGACGGTATCGTCGATGTCGCGGTCGCGGCTCGACGGCGGCGGTGGCGCCGACTGTGTGTGCCGCGAGCGCCACTGGCGGGTGGTCGCCGCCTCGAACGGACGACGGCCGGTGTAGATCTCGTAGAGCACGAGGCCGAGCGCGTAGAGGTCGCCTGGCGTGACCGGCCGGCCGTCGAACTGCTCGGGCGCCATGTACGCGGGCGTGCCCGACGGATCTGCCGCCCTCTCGTCGGTGCGCACGGCGAGACCGAAGTCGGTGATGCGCGCGGTCCTGGCCGTCGATCATCACGTTCGACGGCTTCAAATCGCGGTGCAGCACGCCGCGGTCGTGGCGGCGGCGAGCCCCGCGCACAGCTGGCGCGCGACCCGGCGGCCTTGGCCTCGGGCAGCCGGCCGATGCGGCGCAGCAGTCGCCAGATCCTCGCCATCCACGAACTCCATCGACAGGAACGGCCGGCCCTCGATCTCGCCGATGTCGTACACGCGGCACACATTGGGGTGCGGACACCTGGCGCGCATTCCGCACCTCGGCGTTGAACTGCTCGAGCTGGGACGGCGAGTGCGCGAAACGGGGCGGCAGGAACCTGAGCGACACCGGCTGGCCGAGCCTCGAGGCTCATCTGCGCGGTACACCTCGCCCATCCGCCGCGGCCCAGGAGCCTGACGATACGATAGCGCTCGGCGAGCACCTGACCGGCGCGAACGTCGCCGAGAACGACGACGACGGATCGAGGCGGCCGACGCTCGGCGACGGCGGCGGCATGCGCCCGGTTCCACTGGAGCCGGGGTGCGCCCCGGGGTCGCGGCCTGCGTCGGCATCTGCGTCGCCGAGCCCGAGGTCGCCGCGCCCGTCGCGCTCAGCGGCGCGCCGCACGTCGTGCAGAACCGGGCGGACTCCGGGACCTCGTGTCCGCACTGCGCGCAGAAGGGCATGGCGCGGCAGTCTAGCGCGTCACGCGACGTTCGTCCCGCCGCCCGCCCTGGATTCCGAGGGAGGTGCCTCCAGTCCAATTTTCGGGAATTGGTCCCTGGCGAGCCCTGCGTGACTGCCGCCGCCAACTGATATCGTGCCGTGCATGTCCACTTCCCTTCGACCGACGGAGACGATCGTGAGCAGCTTCGGCCGGCATATGACTCGACCAGTGGAGCCTCGATCCCGACATCATCTACTTGAACCACGGCACCGCTCGGCGCTCCGCCGCGCCGTGGCGCTCGCCGCGCAGCAGGCGATCCGCGACGAGATCGAGCGCCAGCCGTCGCGCTTCGCTGCTGCGCGAGCTGACGGCCACCGGTCACTGGCGCCGCGGCGCGATCGCCGCGCGAATGCGCGAGGCCGCCGATGTCGTGGGCGAATTCCTCGGCGTGCGCGGCGATGAGCTGGCGTTCGTCGACAACGCCACGACCGGGATCAACGCCGTGCTGCGCTCGTTCGACTTCGCGGCTCGGCGACGAGATCCTGATCACCGATCTCACCTACGGCGGCCGTCGCGAACACCGCGCGCTACGTGGCGACGCGCACGGGCGGCGGCGTGCGGACCGTCGAGCTGCCGGAGCCGGGCGCTCGACCCGGAGGCCTACGTCGAGGCCATCGCTGCCGCCCTCGGCCCGCGCACGCGGATCGCGATCGTCGACCACATCAGCTCCGAGAGCGCGCTGTTGTTCCCGCTCGCCGACATCGCGGCGCGCTGCCGCGCGCGCGGCGTCGCGGTGCTCGTCGACGGCGCGCACGCGCCGGGCGCGCATCCCGCTCGACCTCGACGGCGCTCGGCGTCGACTGGTACATCGGCAACCTGCACAAGTGGGCGTGGACGCCGCGGAGCTGCGGCATCTTGTGGGCGGCGCCCGAGCGGCGCGACCGGCGTGCATCCGACGGTGATCTCGTGGGGCTACGAGCAGGGCCTCACGGCCGAGTTCGACCTGACCGGCACGTGCGATCCGTCGCGCGCTCGCCAGCGCCCACCGCGATCGCCTACATGCGGGAGCTGGGCGTCGAGAAGGTTCAGGCCTACAACCACGATCTGGCGTGGCGCGCCGGGCGCCTGCTCACCGAGCGCTGGGGACGCGGCTCGACACGCCGGAGTCGCATGATCGGGACGATGATCACCGTGCCGCTCCCGTCGGCAGGCGCGAGCCGCGACGATGCCGCGCGGCTGCGCGTCGAGCTGCTCACCCGCGAGCGGATCGAGATCCAGCTCCACGCCTGGCGCGGGCGCCTGTGGGTGCGCGTCTCGGCGCAGATCTACAACGATCTCTCCGACGTCGAGCGCCTCGCCGAGGCGGTGTCCTTTGGCGCTCTGACGCGCCCCGTGCGTCGCGCCGGCCTGAGCCCGCGCGTCGGCATTCGTCCTCAACTCACCCGGCCGATCGGCCGAAAACCGATGCGCCCGGCGAATGCCGGCCGGTTAGGTCGATCCCACGGATCGTGAGGAGGACGGGTGATGCCCACGCTGGATGAGAATTCGCGCGCGGAGTACTGCCGCGCTCATGAGCCGCGGTCGCGACGCCGAGCGGACCGCCCAGATGTGCTGGTCGGCAGGCGGCGTGTCGTCGGCGGTACTGCTGTCCTGGGGTATCGCGGCGAAGAACCCGGGTCTGATGATCCCGGTCATCCTGGCGATCGCGGTCGGCTTTACGCCACGCTGCGCAGCCGCCAGCAAGCGCGCCGTGATCGCCGGCTACGTGCGGGAGTTCTACGAGGGCCGCGGCGGGCTGCAGTGGTTCAGCCGCATCCACCGCCTGCACAATCTGGCGAGCTTCACGGCCGTCGGCGACTGGCTCACGGTGAGCCTGACGAACGCCGTCGTGGTCGTCTCGATCATGCTGGCGTGAGGTCTACGCGCCGGCGGCCGCGCGCGGCGATCTCATGGCCGGTATCGCGACCGGGTTCGGCCTCGTGTTCGGGTTCCACTCGGTGTCGGAGACGTTGGCGTCACGCGCGGCGACACGACGGCGATGTGGAAGCAGGTGAGCGGGAGCTGCGCGAGGAAGAGACGCCGGCACGCGCGTCGTTCCGCTAGGCGATCGGATTCATGAAGGGCGCCTCCGACATCGTCGGGGCGCCATCGCTTTCAAGGTCGATCCCACGACCGTGCAATCATGCCGGCGGGCGTCGAGCTCGTCGCTAGCCCTGCTTCGTGAACCGCAGCGTGCGCGCCGCCACGCCGCCGCCGACCAGATCGCGCACCTGACGTCCAGCTCGTAGTCGCCGGGCTTGAGTTTGGACCGGCACGCTCACGAACTCGACGCCTGAGCGGGCCGATGTTTTGCTCTTCGCGCGACGCCTCGAGGGACCGGCGCTCGTTTCGATGACTTGCGCTCGTCCTCCGGCACAGGGCGCACGATATAGGTGTAGGAGAAACGACCGCTGCCGTCGGCAGCGGTCGCCAGCCGATCGATCTCGAAGCTACACGGCACAGCGGCTGGTTCGCGGCCACGCGACGATCGAAGCTGGGCTCGATCCGCACCGTGTTGCCGGTCTGCATCGTCGGATCCGATCCGCACAGCAGGACCAGATCGCTGATCGCGAGCCCGACTCCCGCATCGCCCACGGGGTGTCGAAGCGGGCGTGCCCGCGGCGCGCGTGCGTGCTGGCGACCGACAGGTCGACGCGCGGTACTCGCCGGGCGGGACCTCGGCCGTGAACTGGACGATTTTCGCCGCGGCGGGGCCGCAGGCCGACGCCGACAGCCAGCGCGAGTCGCGCACGACCTCGTGTCCCTGTGCGTCCAGCACCACCCACTGCCCCACAGCGAGTCCGCCGGCGCGCCGGGCGCCACGAGATGCGCTGAGCAGACGCGTGCCGTTGGCCGACGGGAAGCGCGCCAAGTTCGCCCGCGCCGGCATCGACGTGATCCCCGGCGCGAGCGCCCGAAACACGCCGCGCCCGCCGTCGAGTGCCACCGACAGGTCAGCGCATGGCGGCGAGCAGCGCGGGATCGGGGCGCGGATCGGCGTCGAAGTATTCCTCGATCGGGAGCTTGTAGGACTGGTGGAGGCCCTGATCCCACGAGCACGACGCTCAGCCCGAGCTGCGGGTAGTGCAAGACCTGCATGTTGAACGGGTACCTAAGCTCGGGAGGCGCCCAGACCACGGGCCGCCGTCGCCTGGTGAAGTACTCGAGCGTGGCCTCGGGTGGGTTGTACTCGATCGAGGCCGGCATGCCGTAGCGCACGAACAACTCGGCGCGTAGATCCCAGCGTAGTGAACGCTCGTCGCGGAACAGGAGCAGCGCGTGCGCGAGTCGGGCCTCGCGCGTTCAGCACGACCTCGTTCTCCGGCGTCGTGAGGTCGGGGTCGCTGCCCCACGCCGGGTCCGTCGTGGCCGAGGCCACGGACACCTCGCGCGGCGCGCCCGCGGTCGTGAGTCGCGCGACGTCGGCGAACGCGCGCGCACGCCTCGGGCGCCCGGTCGAGCGCCATCTGGAACGCGCTGTCCGCGACCCCGAGCGATCCGCGTCCAATACGACGCGCACCTGAGCGCCAGCAAGGCCGCCCACCCGTCCGGATCCGATTCGTATGCATGAATCGCCGCGGCGCGCGTGGTCGTCATCTTGCCGCTCACGATCTCGAGCGCGGTGATTCCGGAGCCAGGCCTCGGTGCGCTCCGGCGCGAGCTTCGCCGCGCGCAGATAGCACTCGAGCGCGTGCACGAACGAGGCGCTCCGAGCGAGCTCAGCCAATCCCACCGCCACGATCCGGCGAGCTCGAGCTGGACGTCGGCGTCGTCGGGACGGAGCTTGGCGGCGCGCGCCAGCGCCTGGCGCCCGCGGTCGAGCTGCCCGGCGTCGATGGCAGGCCCGGCCGAGTAGGAGGGGCAGATCCGGCGCTCTGGGGCGAGCTTGCACGCCTGCTCGAGCTCGCCGATCGCGGTGCGGCGCGAGTCGAAGGTGCTGTCGTCGAGGCGGCGAAGCGCGCTTTGGAGCAGCGCGTCGGCGTCGCGTGGTTGGCGCGCGGAATCGGAGGCGAATGTCGCGCCGGCGAGCATCGCGACCAGTCCGGTGACGACGACCGTCACGCGGCGCACGCGACCCACTGGACCCTCCACGACCCGGTCCTGTTCCGCATCGCCCGATCAGCGGACCGAGGCGGAGCTGTAGGCATTCCTCGCGCGGCGCTCAAGAGGAAACCGCGCCGGGGCCGCGCGGGCTAGTAGCTCGCGCCGATCGCCAAGTGGAACTGCCAGCGTCCGCGAGTTGCGCTGGTGCAGCTCGCCGAGTGGACGGTGCTCCTGCGCCGCCAGCAGCGCGTCGCCGGCGTCGACGAGATCGGCGACCGAGGGATTGAGCTTGTAGCCGACGCTGAACTTGATCGGCCCGACCGGTGTGCGCAGGTTGAGCCCACCGCCGGTGGCGACGAACACGCGCTGTTGGTCGTAGGGATCGCCCTCGAGATCGAAACGGCGTCGTCGCCGGTCCACACCCGTCCGCCGTCGAGGAACAGCGCGATCCGGAAGTTAGGCCCGAAACCCGGCAGGGGCATCTGCAGCTCGAGCGAGAAGCTGGCGCGCGCGAAGCCGCCGAGCGGGACGTAGCTGTCGGCCGAGGGAACGAGCGAGTCGCCGACGGCGGTGAAGCGCAACATCCGGGACCTTGGGGCCGAGCAGCCGGTTCTCCCACCCGCGCGCGTCGCCGGTGCCGCCGGCCGTGAACGCGACGTCGCGGAGCTGGAGGAACTTGGACTGCGGGTTGTCGCCCGCTTCCGGGATGCTCTTCCCGAACGGGAACAGGCGTCCGACGGCCGAGCCGCGTCGAGAACGACCATCGAGCGCCCGAGCGGCAGGTAGCCGTTGGCCGCCGCGTCGACGCGCCAGTACGTCGGTGCTCGACAGCGAGGTCGGCGCCGTGACCTGGATCGCGGGCGCACGATCACGCCGCGATGCGGGTTCGCCGGATCGTCGAGCGCGCCCACGTTGCCGGACGAGCGTGAACGTGCTGTTGTCGAGCGTCGAGCCGAGCGAGTCGAGCTGGCCCTGCGCCACCTGCACTGAGGAACGTGAGCAGGTCGATGTCGCCGGAGGCGAGATCCTCGAAGCCGGTACTCGTAGACCTTCCGCTTCGCGATCTGGTAGTCGAGCGACACCGACGTGCAGCTGCTGGATGCGGTAGATGAGCGTGGTGTTGAGTCCGTACTGGGTCGAGCGGTCCTGCGTGTCGTCGCGGTGCTCGACGAACGGCGTCAACACGCCGGACGTCCGCCGGCCGAACACGGTGGGCTGCTTGAGCGAGATCGCGAGCCGGTAGCGCTCGTCGGGGCCTCGACCAGCGCCCACCATCCCGGTCTGCGCGAGGCCGGTGAGCGTCAGCGACCGCCCGCCGCCCGACCAGTTGCGGTGCGCCCAGCGCGCCTGGCTCGATAGGCCGCCGTCGGTGACGTAGCCGACGTCGCCACTCACGAGATGCCGGTCGGCCTCGGTGATCTGCACGCGCACGGGGAGCACCGAGATCGATGGGTGCTCCGCGCCAGCGAGTCGGCCACCGCGGCGGTCGTGTCCGCGCGGTCCGAGGGCGGGAACGTCGACGCTCGCGACGCGCACGATGTCGAGCTCCTGGAGATCGAGCCGCGCGCGCTCGAGCATCGCGGCCGAGTACGGCGTCCCGGGCTTGATCGGCACCTGCTTCCGCACCGGTGGTCTGGCCGAGATCGTGCGGTTGCCCTCGACCTGACCTCGCCGAAACTCGCCCACGCGCCGGGCGCGACGCGGTAGGTGAGGCGGACTTCCGGAGCGCGCGTGTCGGCGCTGCACGCGCATCGTCACGGCCGCGCGCGGGTAGCCGCGGTCCCGCCACCACTCTCGAGCCGGTCGCGGCCCTTGCGCGCGTCGTCGAGGTCGATCCAGCGCGCCGCGCTGCTTCAGCAGCGAGCGCTCGAGCCGCGCCCACGACTTCTGCTGCTCCTTCGTCACCGGAAGCGCGGCGAGGCTGTCGAGTGCGGTGACCACGACGTCGGCGATCACGAGCGCTCGGCCCTCGTCGATCACGAACGTGATGTCGAGCAGGTTCTTCTGCTCGTCGCGCGTCGACGTCGTAGCGCACGCTCGCCGCCCGAAATCCGGACCGGACATACGCACGTCGCAGCCGCACGACGTCCTGCTGCAGCGTCGAGCGGGCTGAACGGATGCTGGCCGGGCGCGGGAACGAACGGGATCATCCCGAGCGCCACGCGCAGGCCGTAGAACGAGCCGCGAGCGCGCGTCTGAGCACCAGCTCGCAGCCGGCGCTCGGAAATCGATGTGGACGCCCGGTGAAGCGGATCGTACGCACCTCGGTCAGGGCATCGACGCGCACTCTGCGCTACGCCCGTGGTCGCCACGAGCAGCGTCGCCGCGAACGCAGCCGACACGAGCGCGCAAAGCGCAGCCGCGCGGCGCCGAGCTCGACGCGCGCCCGCCGAGGCTAGTACGCATGGCGGGCCCGGATGAACGAGCGCAGCTTCGACGTCTCGCCCTGGAGGTTGAGCACGAGCCAGCGGTGGATCGCGTACTCGACCTCGAAGCTCGTCTGGTACGTCGTCTCGGTCGACGTGGGAGCCCGAGTCCTTGTATTGCGAAGTGGCTGGCGGAACCCGACGTAGAGCTGGGGGTCGACGATAGCGGCCGGCGACCAGCGTCGCGCCCTGCAGCGGGTCGAAGCGCACCTGCAGCACGTCGAGGCCGATCGCCTCCTGCGCCGCCTGCCTCGGCGACGCCGGTGACCTGCGACAGCCCGATGTCCTCGCCAGCGAGCTGACGCCTGGTCGCTGGACGTCGTCCAGGGCTTGTCGGCGACCGAGTGGCCGGTGGCGATGTACGATCACGATCTCGGCCTCCGACATGGCCGGCTCCGACGACAGCGTGAGCGTCAAGTTGTCGGTCGTGCCCTGCGACCTCGAGGTTCACGGTGATCGTCGGACTCGGTCGACTCGGAGCTGGTCGGCGGCTTGTACTGCGCCTGGATGTCGACCGGTGTGATCCTTCATCTTGCCGTTGAGCAGCACCTCGCCGCCGGTGATGTCGAAGCTGCGCGCGAACTGCTCGACGTAGCCGCGGTTCGGCACCGGCTCGATGCGCCCGTACAGCTCCGGCTCGGCGTGCGGCGCCTTGCGCAGCTGGAACTCGCCCGTGAGCGCGACGGACATCTGCGGCGGCACGCGCTGGCGCACCCAGTTGTTGCCGCTCGAGCCGGATCGCGAGATCCAGGTCGGAGGCGTCGTAGAAGCGCAGGCCCGAGCTGGGCGGCGCGGCCTTCACGTAGCCGAACGTCTCTCCATCATCCGCACGTCGGCGTCGCGACAATCGCACCGTCGATCCGGCTGCGCCGCCGCCAGGTCGGTCTGCGTGACGTAGTAGTACGAGTCCCGCACCGTCGTCTTGCCCTTCCGTTCGACCGGCGCGGCGTGAGCGTTCCCGTGACGTCGACCTCGCCGGTGCCGATCGCGCGCAGGTCGATCGTGAGCACGAACGCGAACTTCCGCGCCGTCACGTGGAGCTTGGGCTCGATGCGCGTCGCGCTGACGAAGCGAGATCTCGCCCGGCCCCGTCGAGGCGAGCCCTTGCCGGACGCCGTCGCGGCCTGCCGCAGCATCCAACCGGTTGCCCTGGAACTCGCCGTGGACTTCGATGTTCGAGTAGGTCACGCCGAGGCCCGGAGCGGCGCGACGCCGTTCGCGACGTCGACCCGCCCGCTGCCGGCGAGCGCCCGGCTCGAGCCCTTGAGGCTCGCATCCACGTCGAGCATCCCCTGCAGCGAGCCGACCGCGCGTGGTTCCAGCGAGCGGCGACAGCGCCTGCAACGGAAAGCGATCCGCGGTCACCCGCACGTCGACGCTCGCCCTCGAACAGGCGCCACGGCTTCTCGGTTCCGCCCGAGTCGGGCGCTTCGAGTGACACCGCGAGCGGGAGGTGGCCCCTTCCACGCCAGCGAGTCCGACTTGGGCGTCGAGAAGCTGCCGTCCAGATCGAGCCGCGTGCCGTCCCACGCCAGTCGGTTGACGCAGCGTGAGCCGGCGGGATCGCTGTCGGAGGAGCGCGAGCCGGACGCTCCCGTGCCCCTTCGGCGCCGCGGCCGGTCCCGTCAGCGCGAGCATTCCGTCCAGCGTTCCGCTCACTCCCGGACGCCCGACCCACGCCGACAGCACGTCAACCCCTACGCCCTGAAGATCGACCGCGAGGTCCTGCTCGCCGCGCCGATCGATGTGCCCGTTCGCGCGATGACGCCCGCTGCTGCGATTGCAGCACGAAGTCGTGGATCGCGTACCGGCCGCGGGCGAGGTCGATCCGCGTCGGATGGGCCAGCGCCCACGCCACGTCGGCGGCCTGGACGTCGAGCGTCGCGAGCGCGACGTGCTGCCGAGCGAGTCCTCCGTCGAGCGGCCGGCGACGTGCGCGGTGCTGGTCGTCGATCGTGGCGTCGACGTCGAAGTCGGTCTGCCCCTGCGCTCGAGCGTGACGCGCGCCTGGGCCTCCTGGAGCGGCGACGCCCGCCCCTGGAAGCGACGCAGGCGTGCCCTGGCCCGCCCGCTGATCGGGCGCCAGCCGCGATCGAGCACGGCCGTGATCGTGCCGTCGGCGCCGAGGACGCGGTTCTGATTCCACGCCAGCGAGCGCAGCGCCCCGGTCACCTCGACACGGCGCGCCGTCGTCGGGCCGGTGATCCGAACGTCCCAGCGGTGCCGCCGCCGGTCGCGAGCGTGTCCGCACGCAGCCAGTGCCCGCAGCGGCGCGGCATCGCGCACGTCGACGCAGGTTGAGTTCGCTGGGCGCCAGTAGCGCTGGTGTCGAACAGCGCGATGCGGCCGGATCCGGTGACGGCGCCGATCCCCGATCGCGCCGACAGCGTGTCGATCGTGAGCGTTCCGCGCCGCGGGACGAACGGTGGCGAGCAGCGAGTCGAGGCGCGCGCGATCGATCGCGCCACCGCCGTGACACGCTGCCTCGATCACCGCCGTCGCCGGCGTGAGCCCCTCGAACGTCGTCCGCGCGACCAGCGGCGCCGCGCGCGGACAGCGATTCGCGACCCGCCACCGCCGCGAGCAGGCGCATCGGGATCGTGACGTCGGCATGTCCGCGCGGGTGCCGTCGCCGTACGTGACGTCCGCCGCGCACGGCCAGCGTGTCGTGCAGCATCCGCACCGCCGCGGTGATCCGCGCCTCGCCGCCCGAGGCCTCCGCGCGCGCCTCGCCGCCGTCCAAGTCCGCGTGCCTGAGCCGCGACGGATCGAGATCAGACGCCGCGACCGACCAGGTCTCGCGGGCGTTCGTCGCCGCGGGATGCCCCTCGCCCGTGGAGCGTCCCCGAGAGGCGTGATCTCAACGCCCGCGACGCTGCTCCACGCGGCGAGATCGACGTCCCTCGAAGCGGGCGCGGCGCAGCACAGCACTCGGCGGCGCAAAGCCGAACGGCTGCGCTCGACCGTCGAGCGCGACGCCCCCGCCGGCGACGTGAGAACGCCGGTGAGGCTCGCGGTGCCGCCGGCGAGCGTGAGCCGCGTCTCGCCGTGGTCGATCGTCTGCCCACGGAACGTCGACGGTGCCAGCGCGACGCGCACGTCGGCGTCGAAGCGCCTGTCGCGCATCGCCGCGGTCGCGCCGCCCGGTCCCGCGAGCGCGGCGAGACCGTGACCCCCTGGCGCTCAACGTGCCGGCCGAGCCGGCTCGCGAGCGCCGTCTGGTGCGTGACGCGCGCGAGGGTCGACGTCGTGGAAGCGGCCGCTCAGCACGCGAAACGTTCCAGACTTGTCCCAGCGTGCGACCAGCGAATCGATCTGGAGCGCACCGGCGTCGGTCTCGATGGCGAGGGCCCCGCCCACGCTCGGCGCCGCAGCGCGCGCGCGCGCACGGGCCTCGGTCGATCCGCCACGCGCCGTAGCGGGACGGACCGAGCGTGAGCGCGGGTGGCCATGCGACGCTTGGCACCCGCGCCCCGGCCGGTGCCGGTGAGCGTGCCGGCGAGCGAGTCGCGGTGCGGTGTCGCCGGCGAGGATGTGTTAGTGTCCAGGTCCTCGAAGGCGAGGCGGTTCACGGTCCACCCGAGCCCGTTCGTGAGGTCCAGCGCGCGTCGAGGTCGACGCGGCCGGAGGAGCCCCCTCGGCGCGGCCGACTGAGCTTCACGCGCGGGCGCGCGTAGCCTGAGCCTCGACCTGGAGCGTCACGGCCGCGTCCGCGCGCTTGGCGAACGCCGGCCACCACGCGAGCCCGGGTAGGCGCGCCGGCAAGCGATCGGCGCGCGCATCGAGATCGAGGTTGGCGCCGCGTCGAACGGTCGGATCCAACCGCTCACCGCGGCGCGCGAGCCTTCGTTACCGGGTGACCAGCTTCGCGTCGGCGCGGCCGTCGGCGAACGTTCCGTCGAGTCGCGTCGTCGCGAACGCAAGGTCGCCGACGCGGACGCGCTCGGCGCTCGCCGCGATCGAGCCGGACGCGCGATCGAGCCGCGGTCCCGTGAACGTCGACGTCGGCGGTGACGGCCCCGTCCACGTCGAGCTCCCGGCGCGAGCGCCGCGAGGTCGGCGAGCGCGAGCGGCCTCGCGTGCAGCACGACGCGCGCCCTCGCCGATCGAATCGCGGCGATCGACGGCGAGGATCGCGCTGGCGTCGAGCGCGCTCCCGGCGCCGCGGATCACGAGCGAACGCGCGCCGAGGCGGCCGTCCTCGAAGCGAGGCCGCGAGCCCGAGCCGAGCGCCCTCGCCTTGGGCGCGCGGCAGGGCGTGCAACGCGAGCGTGTCGAGGACTGAATGCGAACCCCGCGACCGAGTCCGCACGTCGCGCCTCCGCCGCGATGCTCACCAGGCGCAGCCCCGAGTCCGCGCGCCGGCGCTGCCGCCGTAGCGCGCGTGCGCCGCAGCACGAACTGGTCGACGCGCAGCGTGGGGCCGCCGTAGAAGCGACCGCGCAGCAGGTCGGCCAGCGTGAGCGGACGCGGGGGCGGCGTGGCCTCGTCGTGTCGGCGATGTCGGCCGTCACGATCACGCCGCCGACCTCGAGTGCCGTCACGCGGAGGCGACCGGTGAGCAGCGACACCCATCGATGGCGGACGCGCAGCGTGTCGACGCTCGCGAGCAGGTGTCGCCGCGCGCGAGCCGCACGCCGCGGATCTCGAGGTGCGTCAGCCAATCACCGCTGACGCGCGCGACGCTCAGCTTCGCGCGCGGCGCCGGCGCGAATCGGCCGAGCACCGCGTTGACGAGCCGCGGTAGCGATCGATCCCGCTGCTGCACGGCGACGACGCCCAAGACGAGAGCAACGCGAGCAGCCCCGCGGCGATGCCGAGCAGCCAGAAAATCCACCGGGGCCGGGCTAAGCGCCGCCGCCCGGAAGCATATCCGGGGGAGTCGAGGAGGAACGCCCGATCGCATGAGGACGGAGCGCTCGTTCGGGCGACGGAGTCCGAGAGCCGAGGTCATGCCGCCGGCGAGTACAGCGGTCGCGCGCACTCGCCGAGACGGTGGTCCACCGGACGCGCCGCGCTGGGACCGCACCGCCGTTGACGCTCCTTGAGGGCGGAGGTAGGTTGCGAGGACTTTCGAGCCCCATCATTCGATGTGGGCGCTCATGCCCGGAGAGGAGTCGCATCGATGCGCCGTTTCGTCCCCGATCGTGCTGGCGTCCGTGTTCGCCATGGCGGCGTGCTCGCCGTCGACCACCATGCTCAACTCGTGGTCGACGCCCAACTACTGCAGGCCGGATCGATCAAGAAGATCGCCGTACTGGGCGTCGCTGCCAAGAACGCTGGCGTCCGGCGGACCTACGAGGATCGGTTCGTCGAGGTGCTGAAGCACATGAAGTACGACGCGGAGCAGAGTTATCACTTCCTTCCCGATATCTCCCCCGGGGACACTCTCGCCCTGCACACCGCACTCGAGCAGCACGGGTTCACGCACGTGCCGTGCACGCGGCTCATCGATCAGAAGACGGTCGAGACCTACCGCATTCCGCCGACCGTGACGTCGTGCATGGCTACTCTCCCATGTATCCCGGCTACTACGGCAGCTACGGCTCGTACTACTCGACGGGCTACGGCTACTCGGTGGATCCCGGTTACGTCACGCACGATCTGGTCGTGAGCCTCGAGACCAATCTCTACGACGTCAGGAACCCCGGGCTCATCTGGTCCGGCGTCTGCAAACATGGGTCAACGATTCGCCCAAGGCGAACATCGACTCGGTGATCGAGGTGACGATCAGGGATCTGAAAGAAAAGAAGATTCTGTGAGCGTCACGCCAGGGAGGTTCGCGATGAAGAAGCTGGTCCTGTTCCTCGCGTCGGCGGCGCTGCTCTCGTCGCCGGCGTGGGCGCAGCAAGAATCGGGCGATGTCACGAAGTACATCGAGTTGCTCCGCTCCGACGTCCGCACCGCGCGGACCGCGATCGTCACCGAGGCGCTCAATCTCGCCGAGCCCCAGAGCACCACGTTCTGGCCGGTCTACCGCGAGTACGAGAAGGAGTTGGCGGCGCTCGGCGACAAGCGGATCGCCCTCATCAAGCAGTACGCCGCCAACTACGACAGCATGACGGACAAGATGGCGAAGGATCTCGCCAACCAGGCGTTCAAGCTCAACGGCGACCGCTTGAACCTGATGAAGAAGTACTACGGCAAGGTGGAGAAGGTGCTCCAGCCCAAGCTCGCCGCGCGGTGGGCGCAGGTCGAGAACGCGATGAACGCGTTGGTCGACGTGCAGATCGCCTCCAGCTGCCGCTGATGAAGAAGTAGACGTCCAGGAAACAGCATGCGAGCGGCGTGGGCCGATCACCCACGCCGCTTCGCTGTCTTTGGCGTCAGTGGAGCAGCAGGCGGGCGAGCTTCTCCAGCATCGTCCTGGAGCGGAACGACCATCGCGACCAGCGGCACCATCGGGGAGGACCGCCAGGCCCGCGACCACGCCGAGCGTGCGTGAGGTCCAGCAGCGCCGGCCACGCATCCGCCGGACTTGCTCGAAGCTGCCGCCCATGTCGGCGAGCGACTGAATGTCCGGCGCGCCGAGCAGGGGCCTCGTCGGCTCGCGCATGTTCGTCATGGGCGCCGGATCGGCATGCAGCCGGGGGAGCACACTTGCGGATCGAAGTCGCGTGAATAGCGCTCCGCCAGCCAGCACTGGAAGGCCAACATGCCCTCGAGCTTCGCGCGCCGCATCGCGGAGCTGAAGACGAGCAGGGGGTCCCTGGGTGAGCAGAATCGCGATGACGACGGAGCCCCGAGCACCACCCTCATCTCCCCCAGCGCCTCGCCGTCGAGCTGGACTCGATTGACGGGCGTTCGGCGGCCAGCGTCCGGAGAGCGGCATCGCGACGAGGCCGAGCGACGCGTTGGCCGTGGCGAGGGATGCGAGACCGCCGAGGACCATCCGGATGGGAGGGAACGAGGTCGAGATCCAGTTTCGACAAGCGCCTGATAAGTGCCCTACAGCAGGATGCGCCATCCCCAGCGCCCGGCCATCAACAGGAACAGCGGCATGCTCACGGCGCCGAGCCAGATTCCTGCCCAGGTGAGGTGGGGAGGCGTTCCGTTCGCGGCCCACGACGAGACCTTCATGTGGATCCCCTGTCCGCGTCCGAGCCAGATCAGCAGCAGTGAGGCCGTGACCAGGGCCAACTCCGGCAGCCAGGCGTGACGGCCGCGATCGAGCTCCCCGAGCGCGGCGTCGAAGTCGGCCCGGCGCGCGGTGGCACAATTCCCGGGCCCACGAGACCTCGCAGCGCCCATCCGAGCACGCGGTCGATGGTCGGGCCGATCAGGACGAACAGGGGTACCGCGACCAAGAATCGCGCGTAGGTCGAGACGTCGCACCAAGAACGGCAGGCGGACGGGAACTGCCGGTCCCGACGCCCTGCGCGAGCGAGAGGACGAGGAGCGGGAGCCACGTGAACGGCGGCGAGCACGAGCGCCGTGCGGGCGGCGCTGCCCGGGGTGTCGGACGAGAGCCTCAGCGCCTTCATGAGCGCGAAGGCGGGACCGCCGCCGCTGAGCGAGAACTCGCCGCGTGGATCGGGTGGCGCTGTCGGACATGGCACCTCCTTGGCGGATTGTGGTCACGCTCCTCCCGACCCCTTGGGATCCAGCGCGCGCTTCGGACCACTTCGACTTGGGCACTATGATCGATGGTCGCAGCTGTCCTTCGAAGTGCGGCGACATGATCTGCACGCCGCGCCGTTGAACGCGTCCTGGATGTTCTGATTGAGCAGGTTCTCACCGGGAACCCGCTGATCGTGTCGCTCGGAGGCGGACGATCAGCTCGTAGCTCGACGAAGAAGTCCGACAGGGCTGGCCTGCAACACGATCGGCGCCGGGTCTTTCCGATCCCTTTGGTGCGGGCGGCGGCGGTGAGGAGTGAGTTTCGTGGACGACGCGCCACGGGCGCCGTAGCCGATCGAGATGGCGGTCGTCAGCCCCGTGCCCTGCCCCTGGGCGAGGCGGGAAGTAGTTCTGACGGTGCTGGCTCACCATGACCGGGTGTTGGGAATCGGTGAACTCCTCGTTCCTGAAGTTCGGATAGCTTCGGTCGACAGCGCGCCGACCTCGAGCACACCATGCCTCGATGTCCGCGACGGACCATGTCGCCCGGCTTCAGCGCGCGGAGTAGACGAGCACGAGCCTCGCTCATCATGTGCCGACGACGCCCGTGGGAGCCCAGCGTGATCAGATGCCGAGGAAGACGCTGATGCCCTTGAAGACCTCCGAGTCCGAGCCGGGAAGGAAGGGGGCCGCGATCACGACCTGTGAACAACCAGATCAACGCGTTGACCAAGCGCCGCGCGTCGCGCCCGCTGTCCGGGTGCATCGCCGAGGATGCAGGTTCCCGCGCTCGATGCCGAGGAAGATCTCGGCGGAGAGCGACACGAAGCGATCCGATGATCACCACGAGTCCCCGCCGCCACCACGCCCGGGACCGAGGCGGATGCCGGCCTGAAGCTCTCCAGGGTGTCTCTGCAGGAACCATCGCGCCTGCAGGCCCCACCGCTGGGTCTCCGCGAAGCGGTTGAGCACGAACACGGCCCAAAAGCCGACGAGTACGAGGCCGAGGATGTTGACTGGCGATCCTGAGCAGCCACACGCCGGCGATCGAGAGGCGATCGAGCACGTCGGATCGTCGCCGACCTTGAGCCGTCCGGCGCTGGCGACCTTCGTGGTCTCATCCACGCCAGCAGTCGGTGATGTCCCGCACCGCTCCACGGCGAGCAGGCCGATAGACGAACGTCGCACGATCGATTCCGATCAGGCCGCGCAGGCGCTGCCCCGGATTTCAGCAGGAGGGCGCGCCGGGCCAACGCCTCATGAAGCTCTTCGCAGTGGCGCGCCCGCGACATCGCGGCTAGTCTCGTGGCTCTGGGGTTCGACGTCGGTGTCCATGACCATGAACGCCATGGCGGTGCCGCCGAGATGAGCAACGATCCGCCGCCGGGGATCGTGTCGGCGCGAATCGGCTCGAAGATGGCGCGCGGACCGAATCGTAACGAGCCGCTGGCGCGATCTCGGCGCGGCGGGCCGGCACGACCCCGGCGACGCTCGAGCGGAACACGACGATGGTGTCCTCGCCGACCACGAGCGGGGCCGCGATCGCGACGCGTCCGTGTCGGTGGGCTCGCCGGCGGCGATGGATCGGTCTGCGCCCACGCGGCGAGATTCCGCGCCAGCTGCGCGAGGCTCCGAAGACCATGAGGACCATGAGGACCACGCCGAACCGCCGAAGACCGTGCCTCGTGATGGTGCATCGCGAACACCTCTCCCGCCGTTGGTTTGTCCGCCGACCCGGCCGACCGTAGATCATGTGACACCGCACTGCGCTACCACGGTCGAGTGCGGACTACAAGGAAAGGGAAGGAATGCGACGGCGCACCGTCGTTGTCCTGATCGCCGCCGCGACCGCTCTCGGTGCGTGTTCGAGCGGACGCGGGCCACGCGACGACGGCGTAGGCGGGGGCGATGGTTCTCAGGTTCGTCGGTCACGCGGCTTGCGCCGAACGCCATCCGTCCGGAGGCGGCGAGCGTGGCGCGGACCGCACCACGCGCTCGCCGTGCGAGCTGGCGGCCGGACCTCGACCGCGTCTCGGCGACTCTCCGGCGCCACGTTCACCGGCCACGGCGTCACCGTCGACGTTCTCGCGCCGCGACGGCGCCCACACCGTTCGCACCGACGGTCCGGACGGATCCGCTCGGGCCACCCACCGGATCGTCGCCACACGTTCGGGCGGTCGAGCCGCTGCAGCCAGTGTCGCCGCGGTCGACTTCGGGCGCGCGCCGGTTCCTGCGCCCCTCGGCATCGCCTGGGACTCTCGGCCCAAGCCCCAGGGCGGGCAGCGCTGGTTCCATTCCCGCAATCTCCGCACTTCAGAGCGCGATGGATCACCGCGATCCGATCTCACGCTGACCGCCCGCGACCAGACGTGGAACTACCAGCGCGCGTGGAGTGTCATTCGACGGGGCACCGCCAAGGGTTCTCACGTGCGGCTGCCGCCGGACTCTGTATCGCACGACGTGGTCCGAGGTCGACGTCGCGTGCGTGAATGCCGTCGCGTGATGGACCGGGCTCGCGGCGGCGTGGGCGCAGTGGCAGGCCGGGGTCAGCTGGCGGCCGCGTGTCGCGTCGGCGGTCCGACGCGGGACTGCCTCGCTCGCGCGCTTCGCCTGCGCGGCACGAGACACCGCGTTCGCGTTCTGCCGCCTGAGAAAGCCGTGACCTGGCGCATCGCGTGGTCGCCCCCGCGAGTCACGCCGTCCAGGGCCGATGCGGGGTGCGGCGCGCCATTCGCGGCGCGGCTGGTGGGAAGACGTGCGCTCCTCGGCATATGACGCGCCTCGGCGCAGTATCGCATCGGCGTCGCCCTGCTCTGACGCCGGGCCAGTCTCACCATCGACAGACGGCCAGATCGATCTGGCGAGGTGTCCACGAGTACGGATCGTTCCTTCAGAGCCGGATGTACGCCCAGTAGTGTCGTGCAGTGCTCGGCCGACTCGTCCGGCGGATCCGGCATTACGCGGACGCGGCTGGGCGCGCCAGTGGCAGTAATCGCAGCGCTGGCGCGAGCGCTGGTCACCTTCGGCCGCCGCGTTCAGATACCTCCGGATCATCACCACTTCATCACACGCCGCAGGTGGAACTCCAGGCGCCCAGTGCGTTCGAGCGCTTTCACATGCCGTCGCGCACGCGCTACGGTCGTGACCTGGCGCCGCGACCGGCAGCCTCGCGCCGCGGCCCGACTCTGTCGCGTGAGCTTGGGGACGCCGAATGCGTGTAACGACTCGCCGCTACGCGACCGCATCGCCAGGAAGTGGGCGGCGGCGGACGCGACCGCGCGCGCTGGTTCCCAGCGGTGGGCGGACGGGTCGGATTCCATTTCCGGTGAGGCGCTGCACAAAGCCGCGCGCGCGAAGTGTGCAGGATCGAGGCGGCGGAGCTGCCAGCGCCGCGTGCTCGAGGATCCGGCGCAGCCGGCGATCGCGCGCGCTTACTTGGCGACGGGATCGCGTTCCTCGCGCGGTGCCAGACGCCGGCGTTGGTCCCGTTGGTCGAGATGGCGTCGCGCGACCTGGAGCTGCGCTCGTGCGCGCGCGGCGGCCGGCGTGCTCAGATGCGCTCGATCCTCGGACTCCGGGCCCGCGTCGGCGCGCCGCTCGTCGCCGACTCGATCCGCACCGTGTGCGCTCGAGGCCGCCGCCGCGATGGCGGGACTCCACCGGGGCTGCTCGGGACCGAGCCCTCGAGCGCGCTCGATCGCGCGATCGCCGAGTACCGCGCGAGCCAGGCGTTCAACGCCGAGCGTCCGGAGTCGCACCTGAACCTGGGCAATCTCGACCGCCGCGCGGACGCGCCTCGCCGAGGCCGAGGCCGACTACCGCCGCGCGATCGCGCTCGATTCGAGCTTCGTGCCGGCGCGGCGTGAACCTTTCAGCCGGTGACGCCGGCGCTCGCGCGGCGACGAGGCAGTGCGAAGCAAGCCGCGGAGCGGCGTCTCGCACTCGAGCCGCAGGAACAGCCGACGTCCATCGCGCGCTTGCGACTGGCGCTGGCGCGGCAGCATCGCACGCCCGAAGCACTCGAGGAGCCAGCGCCGCGCGGCCGAGGGCGCGTCTGAACGCGCGCTACGCGTTCGTCTACGGGCGTCGCCTCCTCCACGACGCGGGTCGTAGTGCTGAGGCGCGCGGCGTGCTCGCTCGCGCGGGCGCAGGGCGCGGCACCGGCACGGACCGCGACGATCCTCGGGGCGCTCGTCGGCTACAACGACGGCTGATGGGGACCAGGAGGCGGCGCGGCGCTGGTCGGAGGCAGCGCATGCGCGCGGCTGCCGGGGTAGGCGCGCGCGCGGCCGCTGCGACCGTCCGGCTAAGACCAGCCTGCAGCCCGAAAAGAAACCCGCACCGTCTCGTTCCGGCCGTGGAGCCGCATCAAAGATCACGCCAGGAAGTTCCAGCGTCGGTCTTCTTGCTGAACTTTGAGGCGAATGCCGACGCCCCCGCCTGTGTCGAGCTGGAGCCTTTCAACGCCTCCGCCGTTGGCCTGGCCAGGTGCCGGCTCACGTTGACAGAACGTGACGCCCCCCACAGGTCGTCGCGCGTGAAACGTGGCGCATGCGGCTCCTGAACTCGTGACGTGGATCTGGTCGGGGCCGCGGATGCGACCCTGCAGGGGAAGCCGCGGCCGCTGCAGCCCTGGTAGGTAACCCCAGCCGATCGCCGGCAGATCGAGGTAGGGAAGCGCCTTGCCCAACGGAACCACACGTAAGCTCCAGATGGCGAGCACGTTGCGACTCGAGTCGCTGGGAGGGGCGTGTAGCTGCGGAAGTTTCGCCTGTCACAGCACCGATTGATCGCGTCGCCGGGCGCATGCCGATGACCTCTCAGGAACGAGCGCAGGCTCGAATTCCACCGCTTCCCGCTTCATGCTGATCGTTTGGTCGCGTATCGATCGCGAGTTGGCCGAGAGCGCTGACGATTGCGGCGCGCGGATGGTCCGTCGCTGTGGCTCAGTAGTTGAACGTTGTCGCCCATCGGCGAGTGTTGCGATCTGGTCAGCGGTCGAAGTGGTATCCCAACCCCCACGTACGAGGATCTGACTGAACACGCGCCGATAGATGGCCTGGAGGCGGTAGAGCACGAAATCCATGGGATACGACGCCTGGTCGGGCTCAGGCCCAGAGGGCCAGGCTGTGGCTGGCTGGCGTCCGATAGCGCCAATCCCCTGAGCGCCCGCGTGTTATTAGCAGAAGTCGATTTGAACTGCAGGCTGGATCTGTCCTGGTGTAGTCAGAGTGGCCGCGCCGATCGGTCGGGCTGATTGATTGCAGGTGTCAGGCCGGCTTCTCCGAGCCACTCCCCGATCGACACCGAGGCGCTGATGCGAACGCGCCGTACGACGGGTTGTGGACCAGGCGAGGGCAGTGGCAGGGGCAGAGAGAAGTCCGGCCCCGGCTCCACCACTTCGGTCCTCCGATCAGAGCGGATCAGGTCGCGAAGCAGATCCGCTGACGTCTCGCTGGCACAGCGGTGGTATCGACGGGCAGTACTGGCGTCGGATTGGTGCCCAAACGGCATCTGAGCGTGGGCGAGATCAGCGCACAGCCCTGGCGGATGAAGTGAGCGTCACCAGGCGAGTCGAACGCTTGAGCGCGCCACGGGTCTGCCATCGCAGGTGCGTGGCGCGTCCGGCGGCTGATCGCCTGTCCGACATCGTCACACGTGCGTTGACGGCGGCAGATTGGCGCTGGGCGAGTCGCACGGGCGTGGAAGGTGGCGGTAAGACGCGTCGCAAAGGGCGGTCACACGCTCGTGGCTGCCCTATTGCGCCATTGCCCGGTGGTGTGATGCGCTGTGAGCCTCCGGACTGCCTCTCCCCCGCTGTCTAGTGTCGCCCTCAACGCCCCCCTGGCCACGAGCACCGCTCTTCACTTCCCGGCGACGGTGGCCCTGAGCGCCGCCACCAGGGATCCGCGCGCCCGTGGCAAAGGTTTGGCCTCGGGGGTGCTGGTGCTCGCGGGTTGCGGGTGACGCGCTAGACGTCGTCAAGGGCAGCGCGGTCGGTCGAGAGCGCATGGCGCTGCCCGCCGACGCCGTCGTGATCGTGAGCCGGCGTTCGAGCGCTGTCAGCCGGCAGGATGCGCCGCGAGCGGTCACGCTCGGCCGCGCAGCGCGTCTGAGGCGGCGCGGCCGGAATGCCCCGACGCCCTCCCTTCGAGCTGAACGGTCCAGCAGCACCGCGGTCTGAGCGCGGTCGCGGCTAAATACGGCGCTCCAGGCCCGGATCATGGCTCGGCAACCGACTGATGTGCATCAATCCGGAGCGCGTCGTCCCCCGATCCCATCGCACCCCAACGTCCCCGTCGAGATCGATCGTGCGCCGAGTCGGCGACGGCGCAAACGAGAACGCTGCAGCTTTACCCCCTAAGGAGGTGTTCCGTTTCGGTTGTTAGGTTCTCGTAATGGTCGCGATCGTTTCGGCGCTGCTCCCGGCGACGCATACGTTCGCGGCCGTGAATGTCAAAGAACGTAAGAAAGTGCAGAGAATCCGGTCATCGAGGTCACTTCACGCGCCACGATCGTACGGCGCACCGGGCAGGCCCTCTCGGCGCCCGGCGGCGCCAGTGGCGCTGATCATCACCGATTCCGACAAGTCGAATGACCTGCGTAGCGCCTGGGCACGGCGATCGGGGCCTCTGCGGCCTCGGGGCCTCGGCATCCGCCGGGTCGCGCGCTTCGCCCCCAGCCGACCGCCTTTGTTCCCGAACTCCCTGCCCGCGCGGGCTGGAAACTCGATCCGTCGCTGGCCGCGGATCGCCCAACCTGCAGGCACCGGGGCTCGCGCGAGGCTGCGCCCAGCGCTGAGCTTGAGCGCTGGCGGTGCCCGGTGATAGCCCCGGGACGAAGCGCGATCCGTTGACCCGTGACGTGCGCTCGTAGGCGACGACGACGCAGGTGTGACGCACCGGGCGTAGCGGGCGGGCATATAGCCTCGTTGGTCTCGCACGCTGGTCGCCGCATCGACGCCTTCGCCAACGATGCAGGTGTGACGCGCCGGAGCGGGGCGGGGCCGATAGTCTCGGCGGCGAGCGCGGCAGGAGCCGCGGAGGACAGGGACTGTCCGGAGCGGAAGCGAGCCACAGGCCGTCGCGCGCCGCCAGGAAGCTGCTGGCGACCAGCGTGCGAGCCACCGAGAGCGATCGGCCCCGCCTCGCTCCGGCGCGCGTCACGACCGGGGCACCAGGGCTCCGGCCGGATCAAACCGCTTCAATCACGACGCAATCTCCTGCGATCCACCTTGCCGAGATGCGTTCGCGGCAACGCGTCGATTCGAACACCACCTCGCGCGGGTGCCTGTGTCGGCCTCGAGGCGCTCGCGCACGAACGCCTTCAACTCTTCGGCCAGACCATCCCGGATCGCGCCTTTCGGCACCACGAACGCGCGCGGCTTCGGGAGCCCGCTTCCGCGTCCGTCGTCCTGACCACCGCCGCTGGCATATCCAAAAGCGCTGGCAGAGCAATACGTAACTGAACGAAGCACATCGATTTTCTG
>ERZ1370068.483-contig-10439_pt1 | contig 38845 bp, 70 predicted proteins | sample MGYA00561227_ERZ1370068 | MGnify/ENA primary metagenome ERZ1370068 (study PRJEB38410, sample SAMEA6850437) | metagenome | study: Metagenomic assessment of the ecological functions of the soil: analysis of the soil microbiota associated with the...
GCTACGTATTGGCTCCATCAGCGAACGGACTCACATCGGCAACGGCGCGGATGCCGCCTGGTGTGCCACCGACTGGAGCGTCCTTCCGGCAGATGTGGCCGGGTTCTTCAACGGTATCGAATTCGCCCACATGATGTTCCAGGGAAATCGGTGACGCCCTCGCCAGAGCGTGTCGCGCAAGCCAAGACACCGGATTGATCTCTTCATTGATTTCCCCTCCAGTGTTGCTTAGCCGTGACCCCGACCTGTCCGGAGTCGATCCCGGGGCAGGCGCCAGGGATGGGATCCGGGGCAGCAGCGGATTTATGGTTCCCGGCTTGACGCTGTGTGTTACTACCCAATTCAGCGTGTATGAACATGCGAGCGTTGCATGCCGGCTCTCGAGTTCAGATGGCCGATCCATCGGTCACCGCTTCACCTGTATGGGGTCGGGCGGGGATCAGTGGAACAACACTGTACAGTCATCCCGGCGACGCGCGGACGTTATCTTGGGGCTGATGATCTCGCCATTGTCTGACGCGGCATCTGCCAAAACAGTCAGCCTGCCAAAGGCCCAGCGTCGCTGCAGGATGGGCCTCGCCAGACCGCGACGGCGCCATCGCGGGATTCCGGTATGATAGCGCAGGTCACGCCGAGTGAGCTCTGCCATCAGGATCGCCGCACTGCCGTAGCTTCGTTAGTGCTGCGAACCCCACGGTCAACCTTCGTTGGGATCACCGAAAGCCGAAGGCCTCTTTAATTATCGAGCTGGTCTTTCTCATCCGTCAGGGATCGAGTTTCTGGATTCAGTATCTGAGACATCGAGCGTCTTCGGTTTCTCTTGAGTATGATGCAACATGCGTCGTGGGCTGCAGTCTGGGGACATTTCTCTGCAAGTACCCAACTGAGGTCAAGCTTCAGTCGAAGCAGCGATGGGATCGTTACGGCGATCGATTTGGCCATCTCTCGTCGTATCGCCCAGTGCTATGGTGTAGTCGATTCAGGTAGGGGAGCTTCGTCCTGGCAAGTGTCCACTGAAAACTGAGGTATTTCCTTCAGCATCCTAGGCATCGGAAAGTGGGCGGCTTCGAATGTTGTGAAAATGCGGTCGCTGGACTCCAGTCTCATTTTTAGTTTCGTGTTAGTTGCTTGAGTCGGAAAGGTCGTTCTTATCCAGATCCCACTGGAGGCTTGAAGGCGAGTGGTGGAGGGCTTGGTCGGAGAACTGTCATCGGCTCATGCTGGCTCCGGTTCTTTGATTCGCTGTCGAGAACATTACTGATGGTTGGGCGGAATTGAATCGGACAGATGCCCCAGAAGGCTTCGCTGGGGTTTTCGCTTTCAATGAATTACTCACGTTAAAAACGCAGCGCTCGCACCGGATGCGCCAAACATGCGGCATGAGCAATGATTGCCGCGAAGGTTGAGGACGAGATTCACGATTCCCGGCGGCACGTCAAGAAAAGGATCTGTCACTCGCCTCCAGCTTCTGTTCGGCAAGTTCTCAAACGGCAGGTAATGAAGATGATGAGCCCAGACTCCGTCAGGTTACGGATTCTCGTTGGTTCCGAGCTGGAACGGAAGAAGCGTTCTATACGATATGGGCGCAAACAATGGCTATAGAATTGACTCGATCAATTAGTGCGCTAGTCGACTCCCGTGGAGCCGTTGCAGGGTGGCGCGGATGTCGTCGGGCAGCGGGTCGGCGGCGGTGAGATCGATCTGGTCGCCGGCCTGGATTTCGATGGTGTGGTAGCGGCGCAGGCTGGTGACGAGTTTCTTGATCGACCAGCCGGTCTGCGCCGCTCGAGCCAGTGGGTGACGGCGAGGGCGGCGCATCACGATGGTGAGGTGGGCCTCGATCGAGTCGCGTTTGTGGTGGTAGATCGGCCGGGCTCGCAGGTCGGTCTTGGACATGCGGAAGCTCTTCTCGATCTGCCACAGCTGGTGGTAGGCGCCCATGCACGTACTCCGCGGTCGGCGCTTCGAGGTTGGTGACGTAGCCCTTCAACCCGGCCAGCGCCCGGGCTTTGGCCTCAGGCTCACGGTTGATCGCTCTTGGTGCGCGCCGGTGAGCTGGACGAACCGGTTCCGCTTCACCGCCGCCTGCCCGGCGACGGCCTTCTCCGCTTTGGCGATCTGCTGATCGATGCCCTTCAACGTGCGCGCGTGGCCCGGTCGGCGCGGTACTGGTAGAAGATCGTCCGCTTGCGCGGATCCGCTTTCGTGCCCATCAGCCACGGCTGGGTGAAGATCTGCCCGTCGCCGATCGGCTCACCGGGATGGCGTCGGCGCCATTCGGCTGACCTGGTAGGGGCACGTCGGGGATCCGGGCGCCGACGATGAACCGCAGCCCGGCATCCTCGATCGCGGCCAGGTTCGCCTCCGACAGCATCCGGCGTCGGCGACCACGGTCACCTCCGGCAGCCGGTGGGCGGCCATGAACGCGCTGGATCACCGGCAGGATCGTCTTGGTCTCGGCCTGTGTTGCCTTCGAACGCATGCACCGTCAGCGGGAACCCGCGCGCATCGGTCAACAACCCGACGGTGATCTGCGGCTCCAGCCGGCGTTCCTTGGAGAACCCGGGCTCGCGGAACCCGTCGCCCTCGTCGGTCTCGAAGTACAGCGTGGTGCACGTCGTAGAGCACCAAGGTCGCGCTGGCCCAGCCCGACATGCGCCGGCGCACGCCCGCGCGAGCGGCTCGCCGCCACTCATCGGTGCGCGTAGCCGGGCAGCCGCCGGTTGATCGTGCGGATAGCGTGCGGCGCCGCGATCCCGATCTCTTCCAGCACCCGGATCGTAGTCCAGCTTGCTGGTCGGCTCGATCACCCGGGCCAGCACCAACAGCCTTGAACACCTCGTCGTTGTCCGCACGCGGCGTCAAACCCGAGCGGTGTAGGCCAGACACAGCGCGTCCCACAGCATGCCGGACCGGTCGATATGATCGGCAGCCGCGCCGCGCCAGGCCGCCCGTCACCGAAGTCGAGGCTGTCCTGGTTCGGCGTGCAGCCGCTGCCGGGCGACCGCCTTCAACACCTCCACGTCCTCCGGGGTGTGCGCCGATCCTCTGATGCCGGATCTCCCCGCGAGCCGCGCCTGTGGTTGAGCGCACGGCGATTCTGCAACTTTCTGCGGTCGCCCGGTCTGGCCGTCTTCACCGTCGAATCGGATGTAGGCCGCAACCACAGCGCTAGAGCCCCGGATTGAGTGCGCAAACCAGCCAACCAAAACCCCTAGCGCCAAAAGCATCTTTAACTCCTCGGCCGCGAAAGCTGATGTGTTTACTGTGTCACCATCGTTTGTTCTGGCGCTCTAAACGGCAGGTGGTGGAGCTGACGAGCGAGCCTCGACTTACTGGTTGAGCGGATTCTCGTTGTCCCGATGGTACCCGGAAGCGTTGCTCGGCATGGAGGCGGCGCGCACGAAAGGCTGAGGTATTTCGAGTGAGCGTGGCGTCCAGGCGCTGCCACGTGTTTGGTGGTCCAGCGCCGGGGCGAGTCATGACCTCCCACTCATCTATCGGGATCCGCGCGTCGCTTGGCGAAGTCGTTGAGCAGACAAGCGAACTACTCGACTACGCCCAAGAAGCGCCTGCAACGCAAAGCGCCGGTCGAGCGAATCGGGGCGTGGAGGAGCCATCGAGATGCCTTTTGACGAGTGGACCGCTCCCTCATGGCCTCACTAGCGGCAAGCGATTACGCAATCCAGCCAGGCATCAACCCCCCGCCCCACCTGCCGCTGCTCTGGCTGATGATTGAGCAGGCCGGCGACTACTCCACGGAAGCTGGTCATCGAGGCGATCGCCGAAGGCATGATTAAGCCTGGTTCCAGCCCCCAGCCGTACTTCGACGGATCAAACGATCATCGCGGACTGATCTGGTTGAGGCTGCGCAAAGCCCTTCCGATCTGGCAGTGGTGTTTATGCTCGTAAATGGCGCTCGACGAATCGATAGATTGAAGACAGACCGTGTGGCACCGCAGGTTTCAGTACCTGCAGAGCTACTTCGACCAGGTCGGTCGCCAGATTAAAGCGGAACTACTTCGTCGACGTCCCCAGAAGGCGACCAGTCGCGATCGCCGCGCCGGTCAGCCCAGAGACTGGGATGTCGCGCTGATGATTCGCCGCGATCATCGCCGTGTACTCTGTCGACCTTCTTCGCAAGCACCAGGTTGAACAAGCGGTTTTGGCCCCTGAGCGGAAGTTGCTCAGACGTAGCGAGGGGGCTGTGGTGAACCATCATGCGATTGGTGCGACTGCACCTGCATCCCTTCCCCGTGTGACTTCAAGGGCGAGGATGGGACTCAAGGTTGACGTGGTCGCTTGCAAAATGCGGCTGTGAGCGACTTGTCGACGATGAGCGGGTCTATGGGCGGGAAGCCGCGACGGACGTGACCCCCAACTCGCCAAGCCGGAGATTGAGCCATCGCATTTGTGGCTGCGGTGTTGCAGCGCGCCCGGGAATCCTCAAAGCCTTCAAGGATGGAAGAAGTCGCCACGCACAAGGCTGCGATTGCCGCCAGTGCAAAGCGCCATGCGCTCCCGCAAAGACCGGCCTGGAAGCCCGAACGCAGGGCCGCAAAGCGGCCCGGGGCGCCCGCGGTCAACTCCAATGCGTCCGTCGAACGAGGAACCTTCGCGTTTTCCGGAACCGTCGGGCGGAAGCCAAGTCCGGACGCAATCACGTCCGCCCGGTTGATACACGAGCCTTCTTGAAGGCAGAAAGCGTCAGAGCTGAGAGGCGGCAAGCGCCGGCCGCGGGGATCTGAGGCCGTTCGTCAGCGGCCGCCCGCATGAACCCTCCGGGCGTGTGATTCGGCCTTGCGTGGTGTTTCGGGAGAGCAAATTGGCAGCCAGACGTACGCCCTCGCGGTACAGCTGGGGATCCTCGATGAGTGACACCGATGAGATAGAACGAGACACGTGGTCTCGAGCTCGACGGATGACGAAAGATCAAAAGCTCGAACTGATTCGTGAGATGAAGGATCAGCTGATGAGCGGAGAAAGAGACAACCTCTTGACGCAGAACACTCGCTCAGCGCGTTGATGAAAGGTACGCGCCCGGTGCGGCGGGAGGCACCGGGCGTCGATCTTCGACTCGAGGTCCTTGGGAGTAGCCCGCATCTGAGACGGCCGGACTGCTTGTCGGGCGACCCGGGAGGATGCTGTCCGTAGTTCGATCTACCTCTCATCCGATCAGCCCCGACTGCGACTGGCCTCGGGGCTGATGTTCATGCTGCCATTACCCATCAGCTCGCTGGAAGAGAACCACTTTCTCGACCTGAAGCGGGAGGTGAGTTCAGCAAGCCTCAAAACAAGGGAAACTGCTCGCAGGAGCTTTTCGGCGACGGGAGCATCGAGATGGTGCCACAACCGCTGAATGGTCTGGCTGAGCAGATCGAACAGATCGCTCGAACGAACTGTGATCCTCCGCTGGCTGTGATCAGCCGATCGATTCCACGGCTGCTGATCCGAACGTCGGTTATCTAGTAGCACACGTGCCACCGAGCCCATCGGCGCCGCACATGGTCGAGGGTCGCTACATCGGACGCGGGGATAAGACCAAGCGGTACCTGGCCGACGCTGAGGTTCTGCGACTGCACGCCCGCCGAGCGTCGCAGGAGATAGACGCTGTCCAGCTTCTGCAGGCCGAGTTCGATCGCGACCCCATCCGACTTCGCAGGACGGCATCAGGCTCACGGCTTCTTCGTGGCTGAGCCGATCTCCGGCAGGCGCGACATGCTCTTGACTCTTACCGACCCACCAGTGCAGTGGCACAGAGTTCTGGCCTTCACCCGTCGAGCTTTGGATCCAGGGATCCCGCCGGAGGCAGTAGCCGAGAAACTCGGTGGATTCGCGCCTGATCTGCGCCAGATGCAGACCGTGGCACGAAGGACGTTGGGCGTGGCAATGACGACCTTTGACATCGACCACGGCGGATTGCCACGAAAAGATTCTCGAGCCGACTGCTCCGCGGGTGAGCTCGAGCTCCGAGATCAACGGCGGACTACGGCTCTACCCTATCGTCGCTGAGCCGAGCAGGATCTAGCGCCGCGCCGCAGCTGTTCTTTGAGGTCAAGGCGATCGGCCTGGCTTATCGTCTGGTCGCGCTGGCCGGGGCAGCGGCCGAGGAGTCCGGCTACTTTGGCAACTGGGCGCTGGCCTTCGGGGCGACTGGTCTGAGGGTAGCTATTCCCACTTTCTAGGCAGCGAGAGCTATCCGTACACCGATGACGTCTTCACGGACTCCGTGGTCGCTTCATACGCTGAACTTGTACAGCAGCCTTGGGAGGTCGTCGACAATCTCGTAGGCGGCCTCCTCCGCGGATTCAACACGCGCCAGAACTTTCTGTATGCGCTGACTGCGCCATCTATCGACGACGCTTAGGACAGATCGATCCTCGTCGTATGGCGCCTGGCGGCGGTTGACTCCCACGTCGCAGTGGTCATACCTTCGGAGTTCCAATCTGCGCGACGGGGCGCGCCTCCTGCGTTCGTCTTTCGCACCGTTTGACGACGCCGGCAGAGGAAGGCAGAGGTGGCGGCAACAATCGTTGTTTTTGGAACTCGTTTCGTTTGATAGCAGGCGTATCCCGAAGAAGAGCAAGAAGCTCGGCCAAGTGCTCGTCTTCACCGACAACATCACCAAAATCAACAACACGCCCATCGCCCTGGGCGTGAGCCAGCACTCGGGTTTTTGTGTCCGTGTTCGCAAGCCTGGCGCTGCTGGGGGGCCAGATATGTGGCTATGTCGGGCCGGATTCTTGCTACCGGGTATCCCGAACATCTTCCGCAGGGCGGTCAAGTTCAGGCTCGAGGCCTCCTCGACTTCTCCGGTACCTTGCCCACCAATAAGGTCGCAATCACTGGGGGGACTGGCGATTACATACGTGCTGGTGGGGAGATTGAGCTGAAGACCCTGGATCCCGGACCCCCGAGATCTCGGAGTACACGCTCAGAATCGAGACCCTATGAGGGGCGGCTTATCAGCTGGGATTGATTGAGCCATGAGCACTGAAACCGATGAGCGGGAACGGGACAGCTGGCATCGACGCCAGCCAATGACGAAACAAGAAAAGCTCGAGGAGATCCGCCGTATGAGGACGGAGCTACCGGGGGAGCAGAGAAAGAGAACGAGGCGCGATGAGTGACGAGCAGCCGTTCAAAGTTGGCGATCGGGTGGTGTACGACCCCGCCGCTCCACTCAACACCAGCGAGCCGTTGAGTTCTGAGTACGAGGTCCATCACGAAATCATGAACGCTCCCGAGTTGGAAATCCTCGGCGTCGAGGGCGGTCACATCTATCAATACTTGACGTTCGCTCTCTGGTCGGATGATCAATATGCAGCCTCGCGTTTCAAGCCCGCCCCTACAGAGGCAACATCCGCTAGTGAGGAACATGAAGGCTGGCTGAGGGATGCAGAGAAGGGACAGGGGTGAGCTGCGTGCCGGAAGCGGAGAGGATGTTCTTGTGACTGTGCAGCGGAACGATGTAAGGAACACGGACGAACAGGTCGTAGCGCGCGCCGCCAACTTGGCGAAGTTCGCGGAGGCAGCGCTGGCGTTCGCTGAACACCCGAGATCATCGAGCGAAGGGCGGCGACTACCGGACTGGTCGCTCCGAGCAGAGATGGCGCTGGAACGAGCGTGGGAGCTACTCAGCTGATAGCAGTCCCCTTTCGATGCAATAAATCCCTCTGCACGGAGGGTGAGTCAGTACCTGCGATTGAGTAGCGGCCTCAGATAGGCACTGTTTCGAGCCCAATCCGTAGCCCGAAGGGCGGAGGTGCGGGAGTGCACCTGACCTTGCCCTGGTAACAGACATCAAGAAGGCAACGCTCTGACCAGCGGTTTAGCATCCACTTTCTTGATTCCTTGATCAACTAGGGTTGCGTACAGAATCAAGAAGCGCCGGAGGGTCTGAACAATCGCACGGAAGCACCTGTTCATCGACACCGATACCGGCGAAACTCTGGAGCGAAAAAGAACGGAGGTCGTTGGTGGACGGCTGAGGTAGCCGCAGGAAAGATCATCGGCACTGATAAGTGCCTGACTGACTTCGACCGCTCTCTGCTCTGGGTTATGACGAGCTATCTCACGTTCGGAAGCTGGATGAAGGTTCAGCAATCTCAGTTGGCCGAGGACATGGGATCGAGTGCCTCGCAGATCAGCCGCTCAGTTAAGGGCCTGGTTGACGCTGGTGTTATCGAGCGCAGGGGATCACACAAGTACAAGCTCAATCCGATGGTCGGGACTATGGGATCGCGCCGCAAGCGCTCGAGTGGACAACGCCAAGGCGAAGGGTTGGCAGACGATCGACGGGGATGGGTCGTGAATGTCAACGGCACGTCATCTCCACACGCCACCGCAGCCGCGCAGCGAAGTTGATGTCGCCGCAGATGCGATCGTGGCCATCCTCGACGCGCGGATCGTCCCTCGAACTGCAGGAATGATCGGGCGTCTCTCGATCGCGACCGGCGTGCCGGTGGCAGACATCAAGCGAGCGTGGGAGCTGAAGGAATCGGGCTACCGCCCGCCGCTTCCTACCCGCCGGCCTGTCGATGGGGCGGCCGAGGCAGCGGTCCCGGAGGATCCAGTGCCGAGGCCGCAGTACAAGCCCGGGTATCACCCAGCCTCTCGCGCCCGCAACGAGGCCCGAAGGGCAGAGAAAGAGCCGGTTCCCGGCAAGCGCATCTGCTCGGGCAAGTGCGGCCAGATGAAGAACCTTGGCGAGTTCGCCATGAAGAACAAGCGGACGGGCCAACGCTCTGCATGGTGCAAAGAGTGCATTCGGGCTTATCAGCAGGACCGTTACCTCTCATCGCAGAAGCTGAGAGCTCGGCCCGGTGCTGCGCTTCATCCTCGAGGACGGCGATGAGCACGCCGGAATGATCTGCGTCGATTGCCAACAACCATGCAAGATCGGCGAAGAGGTCGTGGCAAGCGATGCGGTGCTGCGCCATGCGAAACACCAAGGCCCGAATATCTGAGCAACCTCCAGGGAAGGCATCGGGCGTTGCCTCGGCCTGTAACACTTTGTCCACCTCCAGGGCTGGCGTACCGATTACCTGACCTCCAGCCCTGGAGGCTTGTATTGGTCACTACCCCGCATCCTTGGTCGCAATCTGAATCGGCCGTACTGCATCACCTGTCATCTGCCAATCGAGGCAGGACAGGAAGTCGTCGCCGATGACGTGAGGCTCTGCCACGCCAGCTGTTCCACCTAAGAATCAGGCGGTAGCTCTCCGCGCCGAAGGAGCGCCCTTCCTGCCGCCAGTGTCGAGTGAATCGCCTGGGCAGTGATCGGGATGGAGGACTCACCCCGCCGCCGAGTGATGCTGATGAACGCTCCTTCGGCCTTGTCGTCTACGACCGCACCGTGTACAAGGAACGGCTTGAGTTCTTCGGGCTGAGGCGGCACATCGATCAAGATCAGCATTTCGTTGTCCGGCATGTCGATCGTTTCGATACGGAGGTTGTCGGGAGGCGGAAAGAGGTGGTCTTCCAGCGCGCGCTGGTAGCGACCAAGCATCGCTTTGTCGCGCGGCATAGGACAGAGGCGCCGTATCTCCTCGCCGCCGGGGACCTTTTTAGTGGCCATTCCCACCACTACGAGGCCACCTTCTTCGGCGTTGCAGAACCGGCTCGCAGACTGTGCCAACTTGATCTTGCCGGCCAGCTGGCTCAACTCGTAGTGCTGACTCTTCACGTCGAGCCAGTGCCGTTCTGGCTGACCGATCAGCATCGTTTGCATGGCCGGCACGGATGAGGTCGCCGGCGGTCTTTCGCGTTAGTTGGCCACTATCTATGGCGTCGATGAGCGCTATAGCGTCGTTGCCCAGTCGTAGAGCTCGCGCAGCGTACGTCCTCGCGTGTTGAAGGCGATCGAGACATCCACGAAGATCAATGTCTCTGGCGGATACCCCTCGTGCGACCCCGAGTCGACGATAGTCATACCTTTGTCGCTGTAGGAGTGGCTGCAAGACAGTACCGACCAGCTGTGGCGGATCCCGGACATCCCTTGGGTCGAGACCGAACGAGACCGAAAACGTTAGGTCTTCGTCGAGCATCTTGAAGTGAATGGGCTCGGGCGTCGCCAGCACTTCATCGTAAAAGTCGTCCTGCAAGATAACGACTGGCAAGGGGTAGTAGAGATCCCCGCAGAGTTTGCGAGCTCGTCTCAGAGCAGCTTGCAGGTCAGTCGCTGTACATTTCTCAAGATCGTCAAGAAAGATGACGAGCATGCGGTACTTGTTGATCGTCCGCTCCTCTCCCCGAAGAACCAGCGTGGGTCGTAGCAACGGTCGATAGGGTCAAGGCGAAACCTCGACGGTACGGCGCCTCGTAGAACTGGCCATGGCTGAGAACGCTACGGGTAGCGATTGACGCCGTGCCTTCGGGCTGAGCGTGCCGCTCTTGACTCAGACAATCCATTTACGAGCTAATTAGTTCCACTCCCCAGGGCAGGTGTAAGACCTGACCGCCGAGCCCTAGGGGGCCTCCCCACTACGCATAAGTGATCGCGGTCCACTCCCATCTGCGATTACCTCGCTACATGGTGGGACTCGACGACATCGGCATCACCCTCACCCTGGCCGCGTTCTTCGGCATACCCGCTCTATCTGATCTACCGGCTGATCTTCAAGCCCAGAGGCCCCACAGGTGCTCTCGTCTGCTTCGGATGCGGGGAGACGGACACACCTTGCGCGGGGTTTGTGAGGTCTCGTGAAGGCAAAGGATGGAGGTACCCATGATCATGGATTTCTTGGCCTTCTGGTGGCCACCGATCGTGTTCATCACGTTGTTCGTCGGTTAGCATCTTGCGGGCTGTGCAGACCTGGGACCAACGCTGCGACAAGTGCCACGGCCACCCGTACAACTCGGTCACCTACGAGACCTGCGGATGCAAAAACGGCTGGAAGTGGTGATCTAGTTCGCAATGTGAGGTTTCCATGATCGAGTTCCTAGATGACCTGGCCGACCTTGTTGCGGCCATCGTCTTTTGATCTTGAACGTCGGGGTGGTGGTCGTGATCGGGGTGATCATCCTCGGCATTGTGTTTGATAGCGACGGCTCCGATGAGGACTCTTGTTCTGACGCGGGGTTGACGCGCGACCACCCCACGGGGTCGGTGACTGAATGAGGCGCGCAGCAGGAGGCATCCGTCTGGGCGCAGGGTCGGGGTAAGCGTCCAGACGGGGCCCTCGAAGGGGTGCTGCAGCGCTGTGCGCTTCCCCGGATACCCGAAGTCGTCGGTTCTAACCGTTTCGACTTTTGCTCGCGTCGCTTGCGTGGAGGATGGACAAACAAGGCCGTCTACACCGACGAGGAGCGTGAGGAGCCCAATGTCACCTGACCAGCCTGCGGATCTCATCAAGCGGGTAGAGCAAATCGAGGAGCGTCTCAGAACTCTGGAGAACAGCGTCTTTCGGACGCAGCGGGTATGAGTCGCAATTCGGGCAGTCCGGGCCGCCGCGTGAAAGCGCCTTTCATAGCGTCCCTGCGCAGGAGGACGTGCCATTTGACCCCGATAACCTCCCTCCCGCTCCCTCTCATCCCAAGAGCGTCCAAGTGAAGGCGAAACCTGAGATGGTCAGTGAGAACGCTCGCTAATCACATGATCACTAATCTCGTTGATCATGGTCTGGAACGTTGTGACGGAAACCTTCGGATCACCTGACAAGTCCGAGCTCACCGCATGAGCAAGGCCATTGCGGTTCAGTGCAAAGCCATCTCGAAGAACTCAGGGAAGCAGTGCAAGCGCAAGGCAATCCCTGGTGGCACCGTGTGTCGCTATCACGGCGGCGGCGCACAGCAAGTGAAAGCCAAGGCGGCCGTTCGAGCTGAGCTGCTTGGGTGGGGACTCGGTGACACAACTGTCGATCCGGGTGAAGTGCTGCTCCGTCTGGTGACCCAGAGTGCAGCTCGAGCGGAGCGCTACGCCATGCTGCTCGAAGAGGCGTACGAGGCTGCAGAACGTTTGAAGCAATCCCACGATGCCGGCGCACAGATCGATGCCCCAGGCGACGAGCTCGCCGATACCGCCGAGACCGCGCGTCGTGATCTTGATCGCATCTTCAACACCGGGGGCGTGGCAGCCCTCGTCGGCAACACGTACGGAGCTGCGAAGGATGTCGGGGTCTATGTGACCGGCGAAGCGATCCGCGGACTCGCTGATCTTGAAGCCAAGGAGCGAGAGCGTTGCGCGAACTTCGCCACCAAGGCGGTGGCTGCTGGCCTCGCTGAGCGCCAGGTTCGGCTTGCGGAGCGCCAGGGCGAATTGCTTGCACAGGTCATCCGTGGCGTTTTGGACGAGCTCGGCCTGTCTGCTGAGCAGAAGCAGCTTGTTCCGGAGGTCGTTCGTCGCCATCTGGTGTTAGCAGCGTCTTAGGTACCCGGCTCCATGGCCAACGGCGTCGGGAGGGTAGGAGTTGCTTCAATACCTTGAGCCCATTGGCTTGGCGATCCTTGTCTCTGTCGAAAATTGCCACGCCGGTGGCGAGACCGATCATGAGCTGGCGCCACAAGAGCATGAGGAGTCGCCCGCCGAGGTAAATGCCGAGAAGGACCGCAGGAGTCTTCCCGTCGAGCGCGGCGAGGATAGCAGCCAATTCTGGGGTGATCATTCCGCCGGCACCTCGGATGACTCACCAGACGCAACGAGCTCCGTGAACCCGTACTTGCGAGATCCGGTCGGCTGGGTCACTCACACCTTGGGCGAGTTCTGGTGGTCGGGCCAGCACCGGATGGCTCAGTCGGTGGTTGAGAATCGCTACAGCGCGTTCAAAGCGTCGCACGACGTTTCGAAGTCCCACACGATGTCGAGGCTGGCGCTCTGGTGGATCGATGTGCATCCACCAGGCGAGGCGTTCGTGGTCACCACGGCGCCAACGACTCCACAGGTCGAGGCAATCCTCTGGCGCTACATGGGCATTGCCCACAGGAAGGCCAACCTGTCGGGCCGGATCACCCTCGATGCCGAGTGGTACCATCGGCAACGAGCTCGTCGCGTACGGCCGCAAGCCTGCTGACTACGACCCGGCTGCATTCCAAGGCATCCACGCCCGCTACGTGCTCGTGATCATCGACGAGGCTGGCGGCGTACCGAAGTCGATCTTCGATGCCGTCGATGCTCTGGCCACCAACATCGACGCTCGGGTTGTAGCGGTCGGCAACCCGGATGATCCTGGCTCCCACTTCGCAGCTATCTGCAAGCCCGGCTCTGGCTGGCACGTCGAAACGATCAGCGCATTCGATACGCCGGCCGAGCGAGCTGTCACTCAGGATGATCCCTTTGGCGACTACGACGAGGGCGACTCGCTACGCATTCCCGAGGGAGGCGTGGCCGACCGTGGCACGGTCGATCTTCCCAGCGAGTCGCAGGGCGACCAGGAGCAGAAGCGTGATCAGGGACGGAAGGGGCCTGGCCGGTGAGCTGGGCCACCGAGGGACGACGAGCCGCAGCCGGACGGCGTGAGGAAAGGGCCCCTGGAGCAGAAGAAGCTCATGCTCGCGGACTGCCCAAAGGAATGGTTCTCAGTCGAGGAACTGGTCGTGTTCCTGGGCTTGAAGTCACGCCGGATAGTCTACAAGTGGATTCAGATGGGTACCGCCCCGCCCTATTACAAGCCACACCGGCGCGTGTTCTTCAACTGCCAAGAGGTCGTTGAGTGGCTGCGTGCCGCGCAGGACGACGTGAGTAAAGGGCGTCGGTCCCAGGTTGGCGGACCTTGGCGTTGAGCTGACGAGTGGAAAGTTGGGGGCTCCCCGGGAGTCAAGAGCCTCGGGAAGCCCCCAATTCATGCAAAAGCCCTTGTCAGAGAGCTGGCGACGAGACTCGAACTCGTAACCTGCTGTTTACAAGACAGCTGCGCTACCGATTGCGCCACGCCAGCGATGCCGGGACAGCCTACCCAGGTTGGGCGCTAGAAGATTCCGGGACCGCCCACGAATGCTGTCCCTTGGCCAGTCAGCAGACCGTCCTCGCCAGCACTCAGCAGCGCGGCGTCGCCGCGTACGAGGTCAAGCTTCCCAGTGGCTGAGGTGGCCGTGAGCTCACCGTCGGTTACCAGCAGAATTCGTCCAGTCGTTCCCGCGGGAACGACTATCGGCTCTTCCCGGCAATCGATGCGCCATAACGCAAACTCGGGCGCCGGGGTTGGATAACGCCATAGCCCGGGGACTCTTCGATCGGCGTGATCAATCCCCGCAAGCCCGGTGTGAAGTCCAAGATCGCGAGCAGCTCGTCGACATCGACGTACTTGCGCGTCAGACCACCCCGCATCACATTGTCGGAGTTGGCCATGATCTCCACCCCGCCGCCGCAGAGGTAGGCGTGCAAGTTTCCGGCCGGCATGTAGAGGGCATCACCTGGTTGCAGAGTGATCCGGTTCATCAGCAGGGCAGCCAGTACGCCCGGGTCGTCCGGATAGTGCGTATTGAGCTCGCAAGCCGTCCGCGCGAAGGAATTCAGGTCGTCAGATCCGGCCGAGGATTTCGCGGCATGCACGACGTCCGCTATCACCGAACGCTGCTCAGGCGCAGCCCGCACCAGCCGGGCGAACACCGTGGCCAGGCGCTCCTCCGCCGAGACAGTGACATCGGCCAGTGGTTGGACAAGATCAAGAGCGCTGGGGACGCCAAGTTTCTCAAACAACCGGTACGTTTCGCCCGGTTCCCGGAAGCCGCACAATGCGTCCGTCTCAACCAATGCACACAACAACTCTGGCTTCGGCCAGCCGTCGCGGTAGCTCCGATTCGGGGCATCCCGCGGAATGCCCGACGCCTGCTCGCGCGCGAATCCGGCCTCGGCCTGCGTGCGTGAGGGGTGAGCCTGCAGGGAGAGCGGCTAGTGCCGCGGCGATCACCTTGAGTAGGAACGGAAGTCGTGCCCCAAAGGCTTCGACGGCGGCCCCACCAACCACCCCCACGGGGTCCTGAGCGACCACCTTGTCCAGGGGCTCACCGTCCAGCATCGATGGAGCGAGCGGATGCGCGCCGAACCAGAGCTCCGCCTGCGGCTTCCGGTCGCTTCCACCCCAAGAAATTCTGGAATAGCAGTCAGCGATCCCCAGGCGTACGGCTGGATCACTCCGGTCAGCCGCTCCATTGCGATTCCTCCTGTGGCGAGTCGTCCTGCTGTGGTACGGCATCACCAACCGCCGCCTGCCAAAGGGCGAGCGTACGCGCCACGGCAAGCGAGTCGCGCCACGGAACCATCGGTGACTCCAACTCGCCGGCCCGTAGGCAGCGCATGACTTCTTGGGCTTGGAAGGTGTAGCCGCCGCCGGGCCACTGGGTCACTAGGACTTCAGGCGCAACATCACGATGATGCCCGCGATAGACCAGCATTTCCTTCGGTCGGATGAAGAAGTCATTGATCATGATTCGGCCAAAGCTGCCGTAGACCTGCAGGCCGGTGGGCAGATCGGCGTCCAAGGAGCAGATCACCGTCGCTGTGGCCGCAGAACGCTCGTCGGTCGCCGGATAGGTCAGCAATGCAGCAGCATGACTGTCGACACCAGTGGCTGCGAGCGCTCCCAAAGCCGAACAGATCTGCCGGCTCACCGAGGAAGAGATTCACAGCGTGGAGTGGATAGACGCCGGCGTCGAGGATCGCACCGCCGGCGAGAGCGGGGTCAAGCAATCGATGGGTTCCTGGACCCCGAAAGCGAAGCCGAAGTCGGCCGAGACATGCCGGATATCACCAAGATCACCAGAGGCTGCCAGCGCTGCCGCCTTGCGGATCAGCGGGTTGGTACGAGTCCAAAGCGCCTCCATCAAGAACAGCCCGCGATCACGCGCGCGGTTGATCAGCTCCGCGGCTGTCGGCGGGGTTGATCGTCATTGGTTTTTCAACCAGTACAGACTTTCCCGCCTCGAGGCACAGCTTCGCAGACGCGAAATGATCATGGTGTGGCGAGGCGACGTACACGACATCGACATCGGGATCTCCGGCCAACTCGTGCGTAGGAGTCGTACGCGCGAGAAATGCCATGATCAGCTGCGAATGCCATCGCCCTCTCGAGGCTGCGGGAGCCCACAGCAACCAGGCGAGCCTCACTCGACAGCAGGGCAAGATCACGAGCGAACACCGATGCGATGTGTCCGGTCGCGAGAATGCCCCAGCCAGTGAGACGAGTCACAATCCCATCCAACAACAAGATGCGCGGGAGAGTGTCGGGTAGCCGAGTCTGCAGCCCAGCGGCTATCTTGCTCCAGGTGTGGCCAACCGCGAGCAATTCAAGCCCGCTCGATGCGGAATCCGCCGGTGCTTCGAATGACATCGATGTAATTTCCATCTACGATGACCCTATGATCGTCGCGTCGAGTCCGCAGCATGGCGGCAAGGAGCCGGTTGGCGAGTTGAGCGCCCGGGACGCCGAGATCCTCAACTTTCGAGCGACAGTGGTGGAAGTTCGCCGGAGCCAAGGAGCAGGCGATCCGCGACAAGTTCCAGATGTCGGCAACGCGTTACTACCAGGTTTTGAACGCCTTGATCGACAAGCCAGAAGCGCTCGCCCAAGATCCCTTGCTCGTGAAGCGGCTCCGTCGGCTGCGCGCGACGCGGCAACGCAACCGCTCAGCGAAGCGGTTGGGGATCGACCTCACGATCGAGTGAGTTTCAGCTTTCCCAGTACGGCCCGGATTCCTTCGCCGATCGGTCTCACCGGGTAGTCGATGTAGCCACCCCAGGCCAGTCCTGCCTGGCGCTCGAAGAAGTTGCGTGCTGCACGATCGCCAGTGCGCAGCACCGACCAGCCCATGAAGATCACGTATGGGATGTAGTAGGGCAATCCGAGGCAGTACAAGTACTGCCAGGTGTGGCCTTCCTCGTGCTTGATCAAATACGGGTAGCTGTCCAACATCTTGTCCCAGGTGCTGCTGGTGGTGACGACATTGCCGATCGTGAACGCTCCCGCGATCGGAAATTTGAGGTGATAGCCCTCGGCAAGGAACAACCCGCGCGGTCCCCGTTTGATCGTGGCGCGACCGATCTTCGCTACCCCGAGCCCGACGATCGTGCTGAGATTGATGAAATTGCCGGCGTAGCGCGCCCACTGCCACCCGGACGTCGGCCAGCCTGATTCCACAGCCCCATCCTCGCAGCGTGCACCACCACAGGCTCGACTCGTCCCATCTGGTCCCAGGCGCTTGAAAGTGCTCGCCACCTGAGCGGGATGCGATCGGACAGGACATTGCCGACGTGTGTCGTCCCGAGTGGCGGCTAGCTCTGTGACTAAGGTCGATCTTGCTCACTCCAAGGAGCGCATGATGGCTGAAGAAAACATAACCGCACATCGGCTGGCTGCATTTTCAGACGCGGTCTTCGCGGTGATCGTGACCGTTATGGTGCTGGAACTCAGCGCGCCGGACGAGCCGGAATTCTCAGCTCTTTGGCCGCTGTGGCCCACGGCGATCAGCTATGCAGTGAGCTACCTGTTCATCGCCATCATTTGGATCAACCACCACTACCTCATGCGGTTTGTCGGCGCTCCGACGCTGAGATTGATCTGGATCAACTTCCTTCATCTCTTCCTGGTGTCGCTACTGCCCTTTGCCACTGCATGGGTTGCGCGCACCCGGCTCGCGTCATCCCCGGTGGCGCTTTATGCGGGACTGTTCGTGTGCATCGACATTGCCTACAACGTCTTCGAGCGCGAAGTACTGACCCACGCGGATCCCGCGCAGGTTTCCGATCACACCCGGCGTATCGCTAGGCGCCGGTCACTCGTTGTCCTCGCGAGCTTCACGATCGCGATGCTTGTTGCGTTCGTCGCGCCTCAACTCGCCTTCGGTCTGATATGCGCCGCCCTGATCCTTCACGTGCGGCCAGATGTCCCTGTCAGTCGGCGGTGATGCTCCGGTCAGGAGCCTTCGCCAGCCAGCTGTCGCAAACGAGCAGTCCAAAATATGGATAACGTTCCCAGAATGCGGACTCGACGTGCGTCGCCCCCGCCTCCCTCCTAGGCTGAGCCGTGTTCATCCAGAGGGGACGAGGGACCGGCCCAAGGACTCCCCGGCAACCGGCTGATCGGTCAGAAACGGTGCCAACTCCGGCTCAGTCGACGGTCGGCTGAGAAAGATGAAGAAGGACTTCATGATGACTGCGGTGGTCGACACCGATCCAGCTCCGGCTCCTGGTGTCCGGGCAGGCGCCTTCGGAAATGCCACACATCTGGTTTGTCGGGAGTGTGGCGCTGACACGGCGCTCGGCCCCTACTACGCCTGTACCGAGTGCTTCGGTCCGCTCGAGGTCGGCTACGACTTTCCGACCATCAGCCGGGAACGGATCGAGGCGGGCCCGCGGAGCATCTGGCGATATGCCCCGCTGTTGCCGGTCCCGGCCGACATCGCCACCTTCCGTTCCACCGACCCCGGCTTCACCCGGCTGGTCGATGCCCGCAATCTGGCGGATGATCTTGGTCTGAAACAGCTCTGGGTCAAGGATGACTCAGGCAACCCGACTCACTCCTTCAAGGATCGCGTTGTCGCGGTCGCCCTCTCAGCGGCGCGTGAGCTGGGCCTCCAGGTGCTGGCCTGCCCCTCTACCGGCAACCTCGCCAACGCCGTTGCCGCAGCACGCGGCGCGGGCGGGCATCAAGTCGGTCGTCTTCGTGCCGCACAATCTGGAGCAGCAAAGATCTTGGCCTCGGCGATCTACGACACCACTCTGATAGCCGTCGAGGGCACCTACGACGACGTCAACAAGCTCGCCAGTGAAATCGCGGCCGAGGAAGAGGGCTGGGCTTTCGTCAACGTCAATGTTCGGCCCTACTATGCCGAAGGCTCCAAGACCTTGGGGTATGAGATCGCCGAACAGCTTGGCTGGCGACTTCCCGATCAGGTCGTCGTCCCGGTTGCATCCGGAGCCCAACTGACCAAGATCGACAAGGGCTTTCGGGAACTGATCAAGCTGGGGCTCGTGGAAGACAAACCCTTCGTGATCTTTGGCGCTCAGGCCACTGGCTGCTCACCCGTGGCCCAGGCCTTTCGGGCCGGACAAGACTTTGTGGCGCCGGTGAGGCCGGACACCATCGCGAAATCGCTGGCGATCGGCAATCCGGCGGATGGTCCGTATGTGCTCGACGTCGTACGGCGGACCGGCGGCGTGGTGGCCGACGTCGATGACGCCACCCTGGTGTCTGGCATCCAGCGGCTGGCCCGTGCCGAGGGAATTTTGCCGAGACTGCCGGCGGCGTCGTTGTCGGTGTGACCGCCCAACTTCTTTCCGAGGGTGTGCTGGACCCCGAGGCCGAGACTGTGGTGATCAACTCTGGTGATGGGCTGAAGACACTCGACGCCGTAGCCGATCGTGTCGGTCCCAAGATCACGATTCCGCCGCGTTACGAGGCGTTCATCGACTTTGGAAGGATACGAACTCATGAGTGCCACCGTCCGCATCCCCACCATCCTGCGCACCTACACCGGCGGCGTTGGCGAGGTGGATGCTGACGGCAGCACTCTGGCCGAGGTCCTGAATTCCTTGGAAGATAGTCATCCCGGCATCCGCGCGCGGATCCTCGACGATGCCGGTGCGCTGCGTCGGTTTGTCAACGTCTACGTCGGCGACGACGATGTGCGTTTCATCGGCGGCCTGATGCCAAGGTTGCCGAAGGCACCAAGATCTCGATCATTCCGGCGGTTGCCGGCGGAGCCGACCGCTGACGCCTCAGCAATTGGGTACTAGCGTCATCAGGCATGGACCTCGAGCGCTTCGTCGCAGCTCAGGACAGCGCTGGCACGTATCGGCGGGCGGTTGCGGAGCTGCGCAGCGGACGCAAGACCAGTCATTGGATGTGGTTCGTCTTCCCGCAGATCGCTGGGCTCGGCCGGAGCGCCATGGCACAGGCGTACGCGATCAGCGATCTGGCTGAGGCGCAGGCTTACCTTGCGCATCCGGTCCTCGGGCCACGGCTCGTCGAGTGTGCCGAGATCCTCGCTTCACATCGCGGACGCAGCGCTGAGCAAATATTCGGCGGCATCGACGCGATCAAGCTGCGCTCCTCGATGACCCTGCTTCGCGCATGCCGATCCTGATCAGACGATCTTCCGGCAGGTCATCGATCAGTACTACGACGGCCCAGATCCGGAGACCGAGCGTCGCCTGTAACGATTCCTTGATCAACTTGATGCCAGGACCAGTCACCGTGTGCAATGTAGCTACACCTCGGCGCCGTAGTTTTGAACGGCAGATCCGCAGCTGAGTAGCAACAGGGGAGGCAGTCCTTGCCGGATCGGAGCCGCGCAGCGAACGCGCTCACGATCATGATGACCGACGTCGTCGGCTCAACCGAGCTGCGGCGGGCACGTGGCGACCAGGACGCAGACGACATTCTCGTGTTGCAGGCAGCGATCGTGCAGCACCAGGTCGCAGCATTCGGTGGCCGGGTACGCAAATCCCTGGGCGACGGGTTCCTCATATCCTTCCCTCCGATGTGGCAGCGGTCCGTGCCGCCGCGGCGATCCAGCGTGCGTTGGACGAGCACAACACCGCCGACCCGCAACGCGCTGTCGAAGTCCGCATCGGCATCCACTCCGGCCAAGTCACCGAGCGGGATGGCGATCTGCTCGGGCAGGCGGTGCATGCCACGGCCCGCGTCATGACCGAGGCAGTCGGCGGGGAGATCCTGATCACCGACGAGGTACGCAAGGACGCCGAGCCGCAGCTGGACTACTCGTTTCTCGACTCCGGGCTTTTCTGGCTGCGGGGATTCCCGGAGCTGTGGCGGCTGTACGAGGTGTCCTGGAACGACACCTCAGCGGGGCCACGGCCCGGTGCTGTGCCGGCGCCGCTCACCGCGTTCGTGGAGCGGATGCCGAGAGAGCCCGCTTGCGCCGGCTGGTCGACGACGCGCTTGTCGGTCGCGGCAGGCTAGCGCTCGTCGCTGGAGAGGCAGGCGTCGGCAAGTCACGGCTTGTTGCCGAGATCGGCGACGAGGCCCAGGCACGCGGCATGCGGGTGCTCACCGGGCACTGCGTGGAGATGAGCGGCACTCCGCCGTACCTGCCTTACGTGGAGATCATCGAGCAGGCGATCAGCAGCCCGCGGAGCTCTGTCGCGCTTCGTGAAGGCGCTCGGCGACGTGGCCCCGGAGATCGCCCGTATCGCGCCGGCGCTGCGGCGCGTCTTTCCGGACATCCCGCCGCCCGTTGAGCTGCCGGCGGAGCTGGCGCGCCGTTATGTGTGGAACAGCTTCGGCGAGTTCATCGGCCGCGCCGCGCGGCGCCAGCCGCTGCTGCTTGTGCTCGAGGACCTGCACTGGGCAGGTGAGTCGACCCTGCTGCTCACCGAGTACCTGGCGCCGCTGTTGCCCGAGATGCCGGTGCTGGTGCTCGGCACCTACCGGGACGATCGAAGTGGATCTCCATCATCCGCTGGCCCGGGTCATCGGCCAGTTGGCGCGCCGCCGCCTGGTGGAACGCGTGAACCTACGCCGGCTGACGTTCGATGGCGTACGCGCGATGCTGCGGGCGCTGGCCGGGCAGCCGGCGCCGGAGCAGTTGGTGCGGCTGATCGACCGCGAGACTGAGGGCAACCCGTTCTTCGTTGAGGAGGTCTATCTGCACCTCGTCGAGTCCGGCGTGCTGCTCGACGAGCATGGCCGGCGTGCGTCCTGACCTGCAGGTGGACGACGTGTCGGCGCCGGAGAGCATCCGGCTGAGTGCTGGGGCAACGGCTGGACCGCCTGGCCAGAGTCCACCCGCGAGGTGCTGGTGGCGGCCGCCGTGTCCGGCAGGGTGTTCGCCTCCGAGCTGGTCGGCGAGGTGGCCGAGGCTGGCCCGGACCAGCTGGTCGATGCCTTCGACGAAGCGGAGCGAGCCAGGCTCATCACGCCCGGCAAAGCCGCTGGCGAGCTCGTGTTCAGCCACGAGCTGATCCGCCAGACGCTGCTGTCTGGCGTCTCCGCGGGCAAGCGTGAGCGGCTGCACTCTACGGACTGCCAAGGCAATCTCGCGCCTCTACTCCGACGATCTCGAGGCACACGCCGGAGAGCTCGCCTACCACCTGTCGCATGCGGGACGCTCCGCGGATCAGGGCCAGCCTGGTCCACTACCTGACGATCGCCGGCGAGCGGGCGTTCGACGCCGCTGCATTCGACGACGCGGTCGGCTACTTCGAGGAGGCGCTGTCGCTGATCGCCGGACGATGGCCAGCTCGGCCGTGCGCAGCTGCTGGAGCGGCTGGCGATGGCGCTCCGCAGCGTGGGCCGCTGGGAGGACGCGCTGGGCACGATGAACGATGCGTTGGACCGCTACGAGGCGCTCGGACAAGTTGAGGCCATCGGTCGGTTGGGCTGGGCCATGGTGTACCAGCTGGTATGGAGCGGCCGGCTGGTCGAAGGCGTGCAGGTCGGCCACCGGACGCTGGCGGCACTCGGCAACACCGTCGAGCGACGACAAGGCCCGCCTGCTCTCCGCGCTGGCATGGGCGATCAGCATAAGCGGCGACTACGCCACGGCGACGGCCACGTTCGACCAGGCGCGTGCGCTTGCTGAGCAGGTAGGCAACCAACGGGCGCATGGCCGACGTGTTGCACATGCAGACCATCCACCATCTCGGCTACGCCGAGCTCGCCGAGGGAGTCCGGGTCGGCCTACAGCGCCGCCAAGGTGTTCGAGCAGGAGCGCGCGCTGTGGGATCTCTGCAGCGTGCAGGCATTCGTGATCTATGAGGATGGCACTCTGCGGCAGTCGCGAGCAGGCGACCAGGCTCGCCGACAAGACGCTGGGCATCGCCGAGCGGCTGGGCCACCTCGGCGCGGCATTCATGGTGCTCATCGACCGGATTCGCAAGGCGGCGATGCTCGGCGACCTGCCGCAGCGTGGAGGCGCTTGGCCCGCAGATCGTGGACATCGGCGAGCGAGGCGGCCTGCCGTGGCGCTACGTCGGCCACGTCTACCTCGGGCCTGGCCGCCCACTGGCGAGGCAATGCGGAACGCGCCGAGGCCGAGCTGCGAAACGCCGTCAAGCTGGAGCCGCCGGGCGCATTCGCCGGGCAAAGCGCCGCGGTGCTGGCGCGGCACCTCGCCTACCACGGGCGCGCTCGACGAGGTGATGGAACTCTTCGAGTCAGCCCGGTCGAAGCTGCCGAGCCTCGACCGGGTCAACGGCTTGGGCTCGTGGAGCTGCCTGCTCAACTTCGTTGAGGCGTTCTACCTGTGTGGTCTGTACGAGGAAGCGGCGGCACTGACCCCACTTGTCGAACGGGTGCTCGAGCTTCGACAAGAAATGGCTCACCTTGGATGGCCGGCTGCTGGAGACCTCGCGCCGGTCTCGTCGCCGCGGCGGCTCGTCGGTGGGATGAAGCCGAACGCCACTTCGGCATCGCTCGCGAGGTCGCCGAGCAGATGTCGCAACCGGCTCGAGCTGGCCGATCTTGGGCCGCCTGCAGGCCCGGATGCTGCTAGACCGCGGCGGAACAGGCGACCACGAGCGCGCCGCCGAGATGCTCCAAGAGGCTTTGTCCGCTTACCGCACGTTTGGCATGCCTGCCTACGCCGCTGAGGCGGAACGCCTCACAACGTCAGGCCGCAGCTCTAGCGGTGTTGCGCGAGCTGGTCCGTAACGTTCCGCCGCCCTGGCGCCGTAGTCTGAACGGGCAGGTCCGCTGCTAAGCAGCTAACACGGAGGCAGGCCTTGTCGGATCGCAGCCCCGCAGCCAAGGTGCTCACGATCATGATGACCGACATCGTCGGCTCGACCGCGCTGTGGCGAGCGCGCGGCGACCCGGATCGCCGACGACATTCTTGGGTCGCAGGCAGAGATCGTGCACGACAAGGTCATGGCCTTCGGTGGTCGGGTACGCAAGTCTCTGGGCGATGGGTTTCTCATCTCCTTCCCGTCCACCGATGCAGCGGTCAGTGCCGCCGTGGCTATCCAGCGCACATTGCACGAGTACAACAGCGCCAACCCGGACCGCGCTGTCGAGATCCGCATCGGCATCCACCTCGGCCAGGTCGCCGAGTCCGACGGCGACCTGCTCGGGCAGGCCGTGCACGTCGCCGCGCGGGTTATGGCCGAGGCGGCCAGCGGGCAGATCCTGATCTACCGACGAGGTGCGCAAGCGCGCCGAGCCGCATGGTGGATTGGTCCTTTCTCGACTCGGGGTTGTTCTGGCTGCGAGGGTTTCCCGAGCGCTGGCGGCTGTACGAGGTGTCCTGGAGCGACACCTCAGCGGGCGCCCGCAGCATTACTGTGCCCGCGCTGCTCACGCCGTTGGTGGAGCGGGAGGCAGAGCGGGCCACCTTGCGTCGACTCCTCGACGACGCGCTCGTCGGCCATGGCAAGCTGGCGTTGGTCGCTGGGGAGCCGGGCGTCGGCAAGTCGCGGCTGGTCGCTGAGATCGGCGACGAGGCCGAGGCGCGCGGCATGCGGGTGCTTACCGGGCACTGCGTGGAGATGAGCGGCGCGCCGCCGTACTTGCCGTATGTCGAGATCATCGAGCAGGCGATCAGCAACCCGCGCAGCCCACTCGCGCTGCGGCAGTCACTCGGCGACGTCGCCGCGGAGATTGCGCGTATCGCGCCGGCGCTGCAGGCGTGTATTCCCGGACATCCCGCCGCCCGTCGAGCTGCCGCCCGAGCTGGCGCGCCGCTATGTGTGGAACAGCCTCGGCGAGTTCATGGGCCGCGCCGCGCAGGGCCAGCCGTTGCTCCTGGTCCTTGAGGACCTGCACTGGGCCGATGAGTCAACCGTGCTGCTTACCGAGTACCTGGCGCCGCTGCTGCCCGAGATGCCTGTGCTGGTGCTCGGCACCTACCGGGACATCGAGGTCGATCTAGACCATCCGCTGGCGCGGGTCATCGGCCAGCTGGCACGCCGGTACCTGGTAGAGCGGGTAAGCCTGCGCAGGCTGTCCTACGACGGTGTTCGCGCGATGCTGCGGGCGCTGGCCGGGCAGCCGGCGCCTGAGCAGTTGGTGCGGCTGATCGACCGCGAGACTGAGGGCAACCCGTTCTTCGTAGAGGAGGTCTATCTGCACCTTGTCGAGTCCGGCGTGCTGCTCGATGAGCATGGCGGGTGCGTGCTGACCTGCAGCTGGACGAGGTGTCGGTGCCCGAGAGCATCCGGCTGGTGCGTGGGGCAGCGGCTGGACCGCCTGGCCGCGTCTACCCGCGAGGTGCTGGTCGCGGCCGCCGTATCGGGCAGGGTTTTCGCCTCCGAGCTCGTCGGCGAGGTTGCCGGCGCCGGCAAGGACGCGCTGGTCGAGGCCTTCGACGAAGCGGAGCGAGCCCGGCTTATCGCGCCTGGCAAGGCTGCCTGGTGAGCTGATGTTCAGTCACGAGCTGATCCGCCAGACGCTGCTGTCCGGCGTCTCTGCGGTCAAGCGTGAGCGGCTGCACCTACGGACAGCCCAGGCAGTCTCACGGCGCTATTCCGAGGATCTCGATGCGCACGCTGGGGATCTGGCCTACCACCTGTCCCGTGCGGGACGGTCCGGCTGACAGGGCGAGCCTGGTGCGTTACCTGACGATCGCGGGCGACCGGGCCTTCGACGCAGCCGCGTTCGACGACGCCGTCGGGCACTTCGAGCACGCGCTTTCGCTCATCCCGGTCAGTGATCAGCTACGGTCGAGCCGAGCTGCTGGAGCGGCTGGCGATGGCGCCTACGCAGCGTCGGCCGCTGGGACGACGCCCTGCGCACGATGAACGAAGCGTCTGGACCGCTATGAGGCGCTCGGGCGGGCGGAGGACATTGGCAGGTTGGGTTGGGCGATGGTGTACCAGCTCACCTGGAACGGCCGGCTGATCGAGGCCGTGGCGGTCTGCCGACGAGCGATGGCACCACTCGGCGACACGGCGAGCGCGGACAAGGCCCGCCTGCTCTCTGCGCTGGGACGGGCGCTCAGCGCCAGCGGCGACTATGCCGCGGCGGTGGCCATGTTCGACCAGGCGCGCGCGCTTGCGGAGCAGGTGGGCAACGAGCGGGCACTGGCCGACGTGTTGCACATGCAGACCGCCCACCATCTCGGCTACGCCGAGTTCGCCGATGGAATTCGGTGTCGGCCTACAGGCCGCTGAGATGTTCGAGCAGGAGAGTGCGCTGTGGGATCTCTGCAGCGTGCAGGCGTTCGTGATCTACCGAGGACGGCTCGCTGGGCAGTCGCGAGCAGGCCGTCAGGCTCGCCGACAAGACGCTCGGGCATCGCCGAGCGGCTGGGTCACCACGGCGCAGCATTCCTGGTGCTCATGGACCGGATCCGCCGAGGCGGCAATGCTCTGCGACCTGCCCCGAGGTGGAGGCACTCGGTCCGCAGATTTTGGATATCGGTGAGCGGGGCGGGCTGCCGTATCGCTACATCGGCCACGTCTACCTGGGCCTGGCCGCGCACTGGCGAGGCGACGCCGAACGCGCCGAGGCCGAGCTGCGCAACGCCGTCGAGCTGGAGCCGCCGGGTGCGTTCGCTGGGCAGAGCGGTTCGCTGCTGGCGCGCCACCTGGCCTACCAAGGCCGCGCCGACGAGGTTATGGGACTCTTCGAGTCTGCCCAGTCGCAGTCGAAGCTGCCCAGGCTCGACCGGGTCAACGGCATCGGCTCGTGGAGCTGCATGCTCGGCTTCGTTGAGGCGTTCTACCTGTGTGGCCTGTACGAGCAGGCCGCATCACTGGCGCCGCTGGTGGAAGGGCTGCGTCGAGCTCGGCAGAAGGTGGATCACGTACGACGGCCGGCTAGTGGAGACCCGTGCCGGTCTCGTCGCTGCAGCGGCCCGTCGCTGGGAGGAAGCCGAACGCGAATTCGCCATCGCCAGCGATATCGCCGAGCAGATGTCCAACCGGCTCGAGCTGGCCGACCTGCGCCGCCTGCACGCCCGGATGCTGCTGGATCGCGGCAAGCAATGGCGACTACGCTCGCGCCGCCGAGATGTTGGAGGAGGCTTTGTCCGCTTACCGCACGTTCGGCATGCCCGCCTACGCCGCGGAGGCCGAACGGCTGCTGAGTCAGGCGCAGCGTTAGCCGTGCAGAGCTGCCAGCAATGGCGCACACCGAGCAAGATCATCTGCGCCAGCCAGGTCGGGCAGCGCAACGAAAGATCGTCCTGACTCCGAGATCGGCGAGCTCACGATAGCGCTGCGCATGATCAACCGCAGGTGCCGCATGGTGGCGGGCGGCGTAGACGGCGGCCGGCAACCGTCCGCGGAGCCGCTCCACCCGGACTGCGACGTCCTCGCGGTCCGTACCGATCACCGGCAGATCGAGGACGGTGATCTCGACGCTCTCCGGGTCGCGGCCCAGCGCTGCGCAGTGGCGGTGCAGGATGTCGATCTTGGTTTGGCAGCACGGCTTGGTCCGACGGCAGGTTGCAGCCGTCGGCCTGCTCGGCGACGATCCTGCAGCGTCCGCCGCTCGCCGGAACCGCCGACAATGATCGGCACGTCGCTGACCGGCCGTGGATAGCAGGTGGTTTCGGGCAGGTGCACGTAACGGCCGTGGTAGGCCTTGGTGCCAGGCGCCCAGAGCGCCCGAAGCGTCTCGATGCAGACCTGAAGTTGATCAAGCCGTTGGCGGTCGCTGGGAAAGTCCAGGCCGTACGCCTGGTGCTCCCGCAGCCACCAGCCGGCGCCGAGTCCGCAGAAGGCACGGCCGTTGCTCGAGCGCATCAAGGGTCGCGACGGTTTTGGCGATGATGCCCGGTTCGCGAAAGGTGACCGGGGACACCAGCGTGCCCAGCCGAAGGTTGGTGTCCAGTCCGGCGAGCATGCCGAGCGTGACCCACGGCTCGGGTATCGGCTCCCAGGCGCGGTCGACCTGGGGAATCTGGATCAGATGGTCCATCAAGGCGATGCCGTCGAAGCCGATCGGCATCAGCCGTCAGTGCCAGGTCCCGGAGCCAGCCGCGCGGGATCCTCATCTCCCAACGGAAACCGCGACACCTGAGCACGACTCGCGGCTCAGTGACTCGGGCCATGATCATGATCGCAGAGTCGGCTCCTCGACTGGCGCACCGGTGGATCCTGCTTGGTCGATGATCACGACCTGGTCCCAGCCCTCCGCCGTCGGCCGACTCGACGAAGCTCTGCTGATCTTGCGCAGCTGCTCGGTGAGGACCGGCAGCCGGGACCGGCCGGTCGCGTAGCCGATTGCGCTCCCGGCACAGTGCGGCCGCCGTGTTCATGATCACGAGCACTGCGGGAAGTCCGGCGGCACGCGCGAGTCGCAGAGTAGTCAGCCCGCCGCTCCGGATCCAGACCGAGAGTGTCGATCACCGTCATCAACGAGCGCCTGGTCCGTGCCGCGACGATCTGATCGAGCAGCGCGAACGCGTCGACCGACGCATCCAGGTCCGACGGGGCCGCTGCCGACGGCTGCCCGCAGCGCATCCGAGCTGACGACCTCAGCCGTACGGAATCGGTTCGCTGCCCAGGTGGACTTTCCCGAACCCGCCGCACCCGCCAGCACCACCATGGCGGGGTCGGGCAAGCGGGCATCGGTCATACGCCGAAGTCTGGCAGTAGGCAAGCGGCGCACTGACAGCACCTCAGTAGAGCGCCTGCCTGCCTCGACGAGTGGCTGGGGGGAAGAATGACTCCCATGAGCGACACCAAGCCTGTCGAATCCTGGCTCACTGACATGGACGGCGTCCTGGTGCACGAGGAGCAGGCGCTGCCCGGTGCATCGGAGTTCATCGCCGCGCTGCAAGAGCACGGGCGACGGTTCCTGGTATTGACCAACAACTTCGATCTACACCGCACGTGATCTTCGGGCGCGACTGCTGCGCAGTGGCATCGACGTACCTGAGGAGTGCATCTGGACATCGGCGCTGGCCACCGCACAGTTTCTGGCTGATCAGAAGGCCGGCGGCACTGCCTATGTGCTCGGCGACGTAGGCCTCACATCCGCCCTGCACGACATCGGGTTCGTCCTGACCGAACGTGACCCGGACTACGTCGTTCTGGGGGAGACCAAACCCACTCCTTCGAGAACATCACGCGGGCGATCAGGGCTCATTGAGCGCGGTGCGCGGTTCATTGCGACCAACCCTGATCCAACAGGTCCTCATCAGAGGGCTCCATCCCAGCCTGCGGGTCCTTCGCAGCGTTGATCACTCAGGCCACTGGTATCAAGCCGTATTTCGTTGGCAAGCCCAATCCGCTCAATCATGCGGTCGGCCCTCAACGCAATCGATGCTCACTCCGAGACGGCCATAATGGTCGGCGACCGGATGGACACTCGATGTCGTCTCCGGGATGGAGGCGGGGATGCGCACCATCTTGGTCCTCACCGGGTCAACCCAGTGCTGATGAGGTAGAACGCTTCCCCTACCGGCCAAGCATGGTGGTCAACTCCATTGCGGACGTGGTCGAGTTGGTGGGCAAGCTCGCCCGCGGAGGTCGCGACCTAGCGCGCGCTCTGCGCTGGCGGCACAGCCTCAGCGCACGATCGTGTCCACCGTTGTGCGGGTGTCTCGCAACTGGTAAGGCCGTGGTACCGGAGTCGGCCAGTCTCGCGGTGCCCAGCCAGGATGTGGCTGATCTGCTCGATAGGTCGAAAATGGCGAATCCCGTACGGCGGGCCCGGCTGAACAGAACGTCGCGTCAGGGCGCTGGTAACAGGGATATCGGTGAGGCTGGTCAGCCGGCGCAGACGACCACCTTCGAGGTGCCGGCTGGGAGAGGCGGCAGGTTCGTAACGGCGCTGACTTGCTGGCCCATGCTTTGCGAGCCGCAGCCGCGCGCGCGCAGGTCTGTGCAGAGGCATTCCAATGCGCCGCGACCGGCTAGCTTTGTCGTCATCAGACGGGCTGGCAACACATGGTTGCCCAACTTGATCTGAGGTCCCCGGCCGAGATCGGGTTGTGGGATGCTGGCGGTGCAGCGTCAGCGAACGGTGGACTCCGAGGCAGACCGCAGGCCGCGACCACGCCTGAGCTGACAAGATCGTCCACGCGGATCGACGTGAATGTACTGGCGACGCGATTGATCATGAGATGAGGTAGAACCGCCTCGGCTGGGCGGTAGCCGAAGTCTTGGTACTGGCGAGAACCGACGTCCTCCGGCGGGCGATCAAGTCAGCGGGATAGCTCGCAAAGCGGCAGTACGCCGGCAGGCGTCACCGGCACCTGCCAGAACGGCGGCACGGTCGCCACCCGCATCGTCAACAGTTGGACACGTCATCTGGCAAGGGCGGAAACGCGAATTGCAGCAACGTGGCGGAAGTCGATCCCAGGTTGCGCTGAACCTGCGTGACCGGTGTGCACAGGCAATGGGAGCCAGTTCCTGAGGGTCAGCGGCCGGTGGACATGATCGCGCGGCATCCACCAAAAGAATGTTCGGATAACCTCGCCAGGTCTGGTGAGGCCGAGCATCAAACCCTCTCTTGGTAGTGGATCGTTGGGATGCAGGCTCCGGGCTGGCGCAGTGGAGTGACCGACCAGTCAAGGGACCGTACCGCTGCTGAGACCGCCGTGGACCGCGATCCGTAGCCGGTGATGCCGAGGCCGTCAATAGGGAAGTCCAGATCGTCTCTGCCAACGACCGGCAGGTCAGGGTTCGGGACTTGCGAGGCTTCGTCGGGGTCACGGGACGAAGAGGAGTGAGCGGTCGTCTGGCGGGTCACCGGTCGGTCGAAAGCCTTCCCGGTTCGGCGCGATCAAAATGAGCAGCCGGCGATCGAAGCACGCAAAGAGAAGGAGCGAAGCGAGGACCCAGCGCCTCATCCACAGACGCTGACGTGAAGACCTCAGAAGACTACGACGTGGAAGCGTCCTGACCGGGCACCGAGCGGCTGGGCATGATCAGCACCGCGGCCGCCAACAGCAGTGCGGTCACCGCTGCAGCGAGGGAAGACTTTGTGCAAGGCGGGTCGAGGATGCCGGCTGGTATCTGGCTTGCGGTCGAGGAGAGATATGCCCACCGATTCTGCGACTCAGCGACGCATTGTTAGCGATTGCACCGAAAACGGCAAGTGCCAGAATCGCGCTGCCCATCGACCGGTGAAAATAGGCGTTAAAGGTTCCCGCGACGACGCCGCGACGATCCCAGTCGACGGTCTGCCTGTGCCGCGGATCAGCCGTCGGGCTTGCCACTGCAGGCCCAAGCCCATACCTGGACGTCACGAAGCAGCGTCGCGGCCACCTGGCCGCCACCGGAAGCTGTGCGATGAGAGCGGTGTCAGCTACGGCGCGGATACCGATCGCTTGATCACCCACTGCGCCGATCAGGTGCCGCAACGCCGGAAACCGCATGCATCGGTAGATGCGGCCATACCGGCTAATCCTGAGACGGCCAGCGGCCAGCCGAGAGTAAGTACGCCAGCGCGGCCTGGCCACGAGCGCCGTCGGGTGGCGCAGCACACCTGGGCGTATGCAGCGCGGAACGGAGGTGAGGCCGGATCAGCAGCACACCGAACCCCCAGAGCGGCGGAAGATTGGTCGAGTTGAGCAAAGTCGGCTGCGAAAGAGCCAACTAGGGAAGGATTGGCCTCGGCGGCACGCCGCTCAACGACACCAAAACAAGGATCGTCAGTATGTTCCCCAGACTGCCAGTCAGCGTACGGCGATGCTGAGCACCGGGGACCACTGCCAGAATTCGCCCCTCGAGTAGTCCGAGGATGATCAGCGAGGGAGCCAACGCCTAGCAGCGCAGCGCCGACGACGTCAACGAGGATGCTGCTTCTTTGCGGACCCACCTTCTCGACCGACGATCGACGAAACAAGCCACCACGCCACCGCCGCCAGCGCACCCAGCGGAACATTGACGCACGAGAAGATCCACCGCCAGTTCAGAGGAAGTTTCGATCGAAGAGTCCACCCCAGCGTTGGTCCTGACAACTGCGAAGACAGTGCCCAGACACATAGCGACGCCTTTAACCCTGAACTCCGCCCGCCCGCTCGGCAAGCCAGAATAGATGTCACCGATGATCGTCATCGCGGGTTGGCTGGCACCGCGCACGGCCCCAGGTCCCTAGAGCGCCCGAAGGCGATGAGGCGGGCAAGGCTCCACGCGCAATCCCGCACAAGATCTGGAGGCTGGGGACGGCGCAGGCCAATGCCGACCAGCATGATCGGCTTGCAGGCCCATCAAGTCGGTGGCGACTTGGCGAAGAAGATCGGCACCGACTTACCGTCTGCGCCGGCAAGTACGTGGAGGACAGCCACGGAAACTGGGCGAGACCGCCAAGATGCAGCTGAGCTGATCGATTTCGGGACCGCTGTCGCGAGGCTGGTCGCGTCGATCGCGAACATCAGCCCCACGCTCCAGCATCACCGGCGGCAGAACCGGTCCGCGTTCGGGACCGGAGGGTACCCAAACCGGATGCGCGCGAAATCAGATCTGCGCTGATCGGGGCGAATTGGGCCAATGTGTTCAGCGCAACCCTTGAGACCTGGGCGTGCATTCCGCGCTAAACGGCCCTCTGCCGGAAAGATGCAGCACACTAGGTTTCGTTTCCGGATCGCGCCACTTTCGCCGTGCTGTGAGCTGAGGAGGGCGAGCAGACACGCTGCTATCGTCTGCGAGCGACGACGGGATAGGCGACGCAGCCTCGAGGCGCGTTCCGCGCCGCGCCGGGAGCGAGGCGAAAGCGGGCGTGAGCAATTCAAATCCCTGGGCTTGTTTGCACCCTCGCACAGGGGAGAGTGCTGTGCAGCATTAGCCTCCGCCTGAGAGTGCCACCACTCTTCTGACCGGTGAGGCCCCATGGGCCGTCGTCGCGGGCACCGCTCTCAAGAGCCTGTCAATCGGCTCAACAGGACCAGCGGGAGAACATGCCCAAACTCATTCAGTTCGTTCACTGAAGCGCCCGGCGTGGCCCCGAGCGGGGATGCATCAACATCTCGCCGACGCCGTCAGCAGCGACCCTTGGACCCAAGGGACGCAAATGTCGTGCTGGAGAAGAAGTGGGGTGCTTCCGACCATCACAACGATGGGGTGAGCATCGCCCAGAAGAGATCGAGCTCGAGGACCCGTACGAGAAGATCGGCACGAGCCCGTCAAGGAAGTTGCCAAGAAGACCGACGACGTAGCTAGCGACGGCACCACCACAGCAACCGTGTTGGCGCAGGCGATGGTGCGCGAGGGCGCCGCGCAATGTCGACCGCGGGCGCTAACCCGATGAGCCTCAAGAGGGGCATCGAGAAGGCCGTGGTTGCGGGCGAGTCGAGCAGTTGTCCGGCCCATTTCCAAGGATGTGGAGACCAAGGAGCAGATTGCTGCCACCGCCTCCATCTCCGCCGGTGACACCCAGGTCGGCGAGATCATCGCTGAGGCCATGGACAAGGTCGGCAAGGAAGGCGTCATCACCGTCGACGGAGTACGAACACCTTCGGGCTGGAGCTCGAGGCTCACCGAGGGCATGCGGTTCGACAAAGCTACATCTCGCCCTACTTCGTGACGACACGAGCGCATGGAGCGGTACTGGATGGTCCCGGTATCATCTCATCGGTCAACTCCAAGGTCTCAGCTGAAGGGATCTGCCTGCCGGTACTGGAGAGGTCATCCAGGCGGGCAAGCCGCTTCGTGATCGCCGAGGACGTCGACGGCGAGGCCTTGCGCCGCGCTGATCGTGAACAAGATCGCGCGGCACCTTCGGTCCGCTGTGCCGTCAAGGCTCCGGCTTCGGTGACGCACCGCAGGCGTATGCGGATCGACATGGCCATCCTCACCGGTGGCCAGGTGATCAGCGCGAAGGAAGTCGGGCTGAAGCTCGACAGCGTGGAGCCTGGAGCTGCTCGGCCAGGGCGCGTCAGGTGATCATCACCAGGGAGGACGAGACGACGATCATCGACGGCGCCGGCGCGCGGATCAGATCGCGGGGCGGGTCAACCAGATTCGGAACGAGATCGAGAAGTCTGACTCGCGACTACGACCGCGAGAAGCTGCAGGAGCGGCTGGCCAAGCTGGCTGGCGGCGTCGCCGTGATCAGGCGGCGCAGCCACCGAGGTCGAAGCTCTGGCGAGCGCAAGCACCGCGTCGATTGGTGGACGCCGTCCGGGAACGCGCAGGCGGCCCGTCGAGGAGGGCATCGCAATCGCTGGTGGCGGCGTCAGCGCCTGCACAGGCCGGCGCCAAGGCGTTCAAAGGATCTTCAGCTAGAGGGGCGACGAGGCGCAGTCGGTGCCCGGATCGTGAGGAGGATCGCTCTTGAAGGCGCCGCTGGATAGCAGATCGCGATCGTACGCACGGTCTTGAAGGCGAGGAGTCGTCGCCGAGAAGGTGAAGGGTCTTCTCCGGCCGATCATGGTCTGAACGCCGCGACCGACGGCGTGTACAGGGAACTTTGCCTCGACGCCGGTGTGCCCCCGATCCGACCAAGGTGACCGCGCTTTCGGCGCTCCGCAGAAATGCAGCTTACTCGATCGCCGGTGTCTCTTCCTGCAGCCACCGAGGCGGCGTCATTGCCGACAAGCTGAGAAGGCGCGCATCCGCCATGCCGGCTGGTGGCGACGGGCGGCATCGGGTGGCATGGACTTTCTAATCCGTCACAGCAGCATCAACATGAGGCGGTCGGCGCGAGACCGCCTTTCTGCGCGTTGCAACCTCGTGCAGAGCGGCCGCAGCCAACGCGAACGCGTTGCTCTGACACTGACGCCGCCGCGTCACGCTCATCAACCCGGCAGCTTTGTGAGGTTCCTCGATGAAGAACCGATGGTTCTTCAGCGCGGTCCATGTCAGGTAAGGGAGTCGGCCACGGGGAGCCTCGGTCCAGCCGCGTGGCGGGTCGTCGCTGAAGTAGTTCCATCCGTCGCCGGCGGCGCGGTTTCGAGATCCGAGCCGTGGCGCTGAAGGTCACCTCAGCACCGACCACACGGGGATGCCGGGTAGACGACCTGGCCACGCCAGGCGCCTGGGATCCACCGAAGGCCGGTTCGCGTTCGGGCGGCAGCGCGGATGGTTGCTGGCGTCACGCTGGCCTGGCCGCGCTTCGCGTCGCAGTGATCCCGCCCATAGTCCCAGGCTGGCTATCGCAGGCACTCGTACGCCTTCCGTCCGGCAACCGCAGTGGTCATCCAGGACGCCCTTAGAGGGTTTAGATGGTGGAGACCCTCAGGGTTTGATCACCGGCCCGCTCACCACATCGGGGTCCAGGCACATCGACGTCGTCGTGGCGGGATTCCGCCGATCGGGGACAGGGCGGGCCTCGGGGACGCAGGTGGACTGATCCGTGACTGAGGTGATCGTCCATTCCAGCGACGTCCGCCGGGTGCCGCACGGCGGCCCGGTCTGATCGAGATGCGCTGCACCCCACGCGGCTCGTCGCGATACCGGAGACACCAGCTGCGCCAGAATCGTGGTCGCAGAGCGGCTGGTGACCGCGGCGAGTCCGTGGGATTGCACGCGTCGCCGTCGGGAACCGATCAGGGTCACGGGAATGTGCACGAACGGTGCCAGATGATCAGGTCTTATCGGCGAAGCCGGCGCGTCCGCAGCCAGCGGAACGTCGCCTGCAGGCCATGCCAGCTGCTATCAGGTTCTCTCCGCCAGCCACAGCGGGGTGCAGGCAGCGATTGAACAGCCTCTCCGAAGTTGGTGGCTCAGCGGCCACGGCCAAGACCACACGCCTGCTGGGTCGGCGCAGGACACCGGTGATGTTACCACCGACTCAGCTCAGACCGATCGACCACGGGAAGCCGCTCACCGGAGTACTTTCGCCCGGGCTGGGCGGTGGGCTGACCAATCGACAACTATCGCGTCCTGGATCACGAAGCTGTGCGGCATGGATGGCGCGATCGGGCGCGATGTTGCGAGCCCCTCGGCGGTCTGTCCATTCCACTGGCAGCCACAGCATATTTCGGGTTGGTCGGCGCGAATAGTTTGCTCGACCGTCGGCGACTGCACCACGGGCATTATTCGGAAGATTCGGTTCCTCAACAGCGTGCGTGGCCGCCAAGCGCATGCCGCTGCATTGACGGGACCTGACGCCGCTTCACCGCAGCCACGCCGTGGTTCTTCACGGGTTATTCTGGTGCGGCGCCCTTTGCCGGCCGGCGGGTTCGCAAACTGACGCAGCAAACCCAAACCAGCCGACAAACCCGACGTCGAATTCGTCTGGCGGAGTGCAGTGAAGTGATGAACTGTACCGGGTGATCAATTGCTTTTTGCACGTTGCTGGTGCCAGAACCGGAGTGCCGAAGCGGGAGGGTGCCGACCGGCTCGAGCTGACCTCCAGCCTGTCACCGACGAAGCCATATACTGGGCCGGCGTTGATGGGAGACGGAAGTACGCCGTCACGACAAGCCTTCAGAGCTGGGTGATCGCCGTGCTCCGGTGCCAGGGCTATACCACCAGTGGCGCCGAGGTGGCCGAGCTCGGACACTCGGCGGCAGTTACCGCGCAGTCGACCGCTGCGTTAAACGTCGTACTGCGGTTTCCTCGGCCCGCGAGGCGGAGCACCGGCCAGCCGGCGATGAGCGAAGAGTCGTCGCCGGCCATCTGATCTTTGCCGGCGTTCCATCGCGCAGTGGACACGCGTGCATCTCGGGCTTAATCGCGCCTATGTGCCCGGGAATTTCGCCGCTTCCGAGGCGCGGACAGGTCTGACGGCTGGGTCGGCGCGCAGCGTCAGCGCGAGGGCCTGGATGATCTTCGACCAGCTCGGGCTGGTCTGTACCCCAGTTCGCACGGAGGATGCTGATGTGATGGTGGGCTGGCGAAGCGTGCCTGGCGCAGGCCGGCGGCGGGCGTATTCGAACGGGCCACGGCCCGCTGGGGATCGACGGGGAGAAACTTACGCGTCTGACCTTGGCCTGGGATTTCGCACGGCGCACCGTCGGTCATGCAATGCGCGGCGATGATCCGAGCGCACGAGGCTCTTTTGACGATCACTATCGACCACACCCCAGATCTGGCCAGCCGCGGCCATCTGTGGTCACACATGATCGGCGATCGTTCCTACCGGGAGCTGCAGCGATGCCGCCAGCATCTGGTCCCTCGTTCGCGGCTGAGCGTAGTCGCTACGACCGTGGTGATGTCTGAACGCTTGGCGTGGCTCCTGGCCACGAAGGTGCCCATCCGGCGTTGTTCACCTCGCGCGGGGATCATCGCTACTAACCACAGTACCAGGCTGCGGCGGCGTCGCGGCGACCAGCGCCCCGGCTCGGCGCGATGACCGTCGGTGTGAAGAGCGCTCCCTGAGGTGCGGAGGCTGGTGGTGCGGGCGATAGATTGACGCCAGAAGGATTCACCGGCATTCGTTGCGCTCATCTCGACGCCACTCCTCTAACCAGTTCTTCCGGCGGCTTCGCGTGCGTAGCTGGCGATTACCTCGCGGTGGCGACAGCGCTGGGTGCATCTGCGCCGCTGTGCCTCTGTGCGTTGCAGCTGCTGCGACTCCTCGCAGCTTCGACGCTTTCCTTGCGCGCTCGGACCACCGGCTGCGCGCCAGTTGATTTACTTCGACCACGACGGCAGAACACCAGTAGCGTCGTGCCGCGTCCACGAGAACGACGCATGACAACGCCAGTTTGGAAGCATACGGTTGCCGAAAGCCAGACTGACGACCGCTTCGCCCAGTGGTACTAACGAGTCACGATGGCCCCCATGAGTGTGTCGCGATGCGATGGCGGCATAAACGATCTCGGCGCCGCCACGGCGACTATCGGATCTATATGCGCTCCAGGATTCGGCGAGGAGGCGTACTGGCCATCAGGGAAGTCGTGCTACGGCAGGGCAGTCATAGCGATCTGGCCGACTATCATACCCACGGATCGCGTGGCGAAGATCGGTCGATTTCCTGTAGACGAGGCGATGTCTGTTGCCGCAGGCACCGCCAGCGTTGCTTACCGCGGCACACCGACACCAATGGCAATCAGGCGATAATATCGTCGTGGCCCAGTCACCTCTGTTGAAGCCCTGGGAGCCGCGGAGAGGGTTCTATCGGTCGATCGACCACGGCGGCTTTATTGGGATCTGGCTGCGAGGGCGAAGCGAAACACAGATCGATCTTGGGAGCCGCATCCCGGTCGGCGAATCATGAGATGCGCGTTCCCTGGCTCGCAACAGCCGGTGCGCCTACTCGCTTCCTGTTAACGTCAGATGATCCCGATGGTGCTCGGCATATCGCGGCGGCGGGTGCGGGCAGGCAAAACCCCAGTGATCTGAGTGATGGTCAGCTACGTTGATCCGGCCAGAAGGTCTCGTCGAGGGTGAAGCCCAGCCGCAGTCGGCCAGGCTTTAAACCGCAAAAAGGGACGGTTCGACGTCAGCTGATCGTCGTGATGGCGGCCCTGGCAGGCCCGCTGGGCCGCCGTCTGGCTTTCACGAGGGCTGAAGACGGTTGTCGGGCGATCGGCAACCAGCGCTGGTCGAACGCGGGCGGAAGCTCTCGGATCGGAAGAACTACCTGAGCTTCCCCGATAGTCTCTGGGCGACCAGCGGAAACCGGATCCACGCGGCGACAGGCACTGCGCTGGAATTATGGCGACTCTCTGTTTGCAACTTTCCATTTACCTGATGGTTGGCCGCGAGGTCTGAAGAAATTGCGTCGAGTGCTGTTCGACGGCGCGCGATCGTCCATTAACTGCATACAATGTGTTGGCGACAGGTGAGCTATCCAACCAGCTGGTAGCGGCGGGAGCCAAATGGAAGCGTCAGGCGCGGCGTCTATGCGACTCGTCAACGACGAGCCAGATGTTATCTTACTCGGATGATGTCACCATTGATCTATCGATCAAGCGAGCAAACTCGACCGACCGAAGCGGCGTCTTCATTCACTCTCAAACTCGCCATCCAGGTGACCATGGCGACCACGTGACTCCCTTGCACGAAAGTGCCACAGCTCGTGGCCAAACGATCGAATAGATCATGCCAGGATTTCTGTAAATGAGGGGAGTCAGAACAGATACGTCAGTTTGAAACTGCACGGGCAATGATCTGTTTGATGTCCGCGTTTCATTGATCGCGTGGGTGGCGGGAAAGGCAATATAA
>ERZ1370068.5151-contig-4187_pt1 | contig 38841 bp, 59 predicted proteins | sample MGYA00561227_ERZ1370068 | MGnify/ENA primary metagenome ERZ1370068 (study PRJEB38410, sample SAMEA6850437) | metagenome | study: Metagenomic assessment of the ecological functions of the soil: analysis of the soil microbiota associated with the...
GAGCGAGGAAGATCGGCGCACTGTCGTTGAGTCCTTGGCGAGACAACTGATGACGCATTTGACGCCCCCACCATCGACGATGGCGAGCGCGGCGGCGGAGGAGGAAGTTACTTTCGCTGAGTCACTTTGCACTCAGCCGCTGGACGCACTGATCGCGCGTGCATCGGTCTTTCGAAGAAGGCGCAGTGAGAGGATCGTTTCGTACGTTGCGTCCGCGCAATGGATCGAAGCCTGCGCGTGCATTCTCCTTTATGGAGGTCGACGGCGAGGACGAACCGGGTGAAGCTGTCGATTTGATTTCGATGGCCGGACGCGAACGAAAATGAACGATTTCTGGATTTCCAGCGGACATCATCTGCTCGACCGTGGTCGAGAGGGTCGGCCTGCATGTGACCGACGAATTCCTGAAACTCTTATCTGGCGCGTCCGGAGCTGCTGCCGCCGCCCAATGCCTGTGCGGTTGAGATGACTTTGCATGCCAGCCTGCTTGCTGATCCGCGCTCGCCGGTTTCCGCTGCGGACATAGCGTCGATCGCAGACCCAGATGCACGCGAAAACTGGCAACTTCTGATCGATTTTCGCGATCATTTGCTGCGGTATGAAACGCTCGAAGCTGCGTTCAGTGCGCTGGTACGGAATGGCGTTGGCAAGCATCCCTCCGTTGTTCGTGAACCAACTGATGCACGTGATTCTGCGCAATGCGCTTGATGGCGTGCAGGATCCGCACGTGTTGCGCGCCGCTGAACTGTTTTTCCGCACCCAGCGTGTCACTTTGCACGAGGGCTCATTGCTTGTGGCCGACGAAGAAACGGTGGGAGGCAGCAGTCCCGGGCCGGTAACGCCGCTGGTCTCGATGCTTGGTATTCCGCCCGAGGCCAATATCGACATTATCAACAATGACAATGCCGGTAGCTGATTGGGAGCGGAGCGACCGGTTCGACATGGCGCTCGATCTGACCACAGGGCGCGAGGGCTTGGATGCGCTGGCGAAAGCGATGCAGCGCTGGATCGCGCATGTGATCGCCGTTGACGTGAGCGTCCAGCCTTTGAAGGAACTGCGGCGACGTCCATATCACCTGGTATGTCGGGCTCAGATGCCGACGCCACCGCGATTGGCGACATGCTCTGGCGCGGTGAGGATATTGATGATGCGCACACTGGCGCGCGTGGTCGGACTGTTTCGGCTGGACCGCCGATCCCTCGGTCATGGTCGATAAAGTCAGAGGCGAACCCGTCTACCTGATCCTGGCGATGACGTCAGACAAGACCATTCGCATGAAACCGCAGAACCTCGCTGACCGGCCTCCCGGTGCGGCGTCTGGAGGCCGTCAGTTGAGGTGCGACACCGCTTGCGATCATTCCCGTCGGTGTTCTGGTCGAGCGCAGCAAGAGCGCCAGTCAGTGGGTTGACTTTCATTGGCGTCCGATCGGGGTGCTGACATGGCGTTCCGGAGGCATCGCCGTGGACCAAGCTCTCGGATGACGGCGAGCGCGCAACTCTTTATGTCGGCGCGGCAAACGTGGAACTGTACCGGACAGAAACGGCAAACTATCTCGACAACCTGAACACGAAAGCGCCGCTGCTTTGGATCATCCTGCGTCCTGTCGAGCGCGATCCGCCTTACGAATTGGCTTTGGTTACAGCTGATCCAGCCGAAGGCGAGGCGATGACCGAAACCGGAGGTAATGTTGTTGAAGCTGTGACAATGCCGAAATCGATGCAGGAATCGATTGCAGCTTTTGTGGCCGAGCACCATGTTCAGCAGGAGTTCGTAAAGCGCAAAGCGCGACCGCGCCAATCCCGAGGCATTGGCGCGCCGAGGCCCGATGGCGGGCGGAGATCGCAAGTGAGCGACGAAGAACATTTCATCAGCCGGTGGTCGCGGCGCAAACGCGAAGCCGCTGACGAATCTGCACAGTCGAAAAAGTCGATCCGGTGGAAACGATCAAACCATCGGATGAGAGCCCGGACTCGGATCGCAAATATCAGCAGAACCGTCGGCGAAGGAATTCGATGTCAGCAGTCTGCCGGCGATCGAATCGATCGGTGCTGGCACCTGACATCACAGCGTTTATGCAACCCGGCGTACCAAGTGCTCTGCGGCATGCGGCCCTTCGCCGCGCCTGGGCGGCCGATCCAGCGATCCGCAACTTTGTAGGGCCTGAACGAAAATTACTGGAACGATGTTGCAGGCGCGGCGGCAGCCCCGGTTTTGGCGATCTGGATCCGGGTGTCGATGTAAAGCGTATGGTGTCCGAGCTGTTTCGGCGAACTCGGCTCCGAAAGAGACCGAAGCCGAGCCTCCAACCGACTTCTGCCATCTCCGGCAGTCGCTTCCGAGCAGTGGTGGACCGAGACCGACGAAGAGTCCACTGCCAGGCAGATCACGTTGCAATGAGACTCCCTAGCACCGTCAACCAAAATTGCTGCGGTGCAACAATGAGCCACCTGAGGATCGGAGGCAGAGCCCGACGGCGCCATGGCGGCGCATTGCCGGAATGAAGATCGCGCAATGATTGTTTCTTAGTTATAGCCTCAAGCTATTGACCCAGCTTCCATTGGGCCATTACGCTTTCATTGTCATAATTCGAAACAAGAAACTTCAATGAGAGAACCCGGTCTATCTGAAGCAATCCGTGCTGCGGGCGGCGTGAGCGAACTCGCCCGTCAAATAGGCATCTCGCAACCGTCGGTCTCAAACTGGATCTGAGTTCCTGCCGAGCGGGTGGTTTCAGTTGAAACAGCAACCGGCGTCGACCGCGCAATCCTCCGACCAGATCTGTATGGGGCAAAGGGAGCCGATGTCGACGACGTCGATGTTGCGCGGGCCCAGGAATATGCCCCTTCTTGCCATGCTGTTGATGCGCGCGCCCGATGCGGCGCTGCTATCCAAACTTTCGGCGCTGCGCGCCGGATGTCTCGCCGCTCGGCCTTGCGCATGCCGCGCTTGCCGAGGCCGCCGAGGCGACCAGAGGTCGAAAAAGTCGAACGCGAATATTTCGACCTGTTCATCGGGCTCGGCCGCGGCGAGCTGCATGCCATATGGATCATATTATCTTACCGGGTTCCTGCACGAACGCCCGCTCGCGCGCCTGCGTGAGGATCTCGCGCACCTGGGGATCGCCCGTGCCGAAGGCATGGTCGAACCGGAAGATCATGCCGGCATTCTCTGCGAGATCATGTCGGCCTGGCGAGCCGGCGGCTGCCGGCGCCGGCGGATTCAGACCGTTTGATCTTCGAAAAACACATGGCGCCCTCGGATCGGTCGGTTCTTCACCGATCTGGAAAATGCGGCAGCTGCAGATTTCTACAGACGGCTGGGAACGCTCGGCCGTGTCTGCATACGAACATCGAGGCGGAGGCCTTCGACATGCCGGCTTGAGGCAGACGAAGGAGCCCGTTGAAGAATTCAAGGAGGGAACGGCGATGAAAGAACAGGATACAAATCAAACGTAGGCCGTCGCGACTTCCTGCGCGCGATGGGTGCGGGCGCGGGTCTGGCCGTGACCGCGGCCGCACCTGCTCGCCACCGAGGCCGCTGCGTCGGAATCCGACGCAGACAAGCAAAGGCCCGTTACCAGGCGAATTCCGCTGACGTACAGACCTTCTACAAGGTCAACCGATATCCAAGCTGAGGGAGGCCGAGCCGTGTTGATCAAAAGAACAGAGCGCCAGACACGTCGCAGCAATCTCGCGAGCGACGGTCGGCCGTCAATCGGGCGTTGGTCTCGATCGTCGTAGCTTCTTGCGCCGTTCCGGTCTCGTCGCCGGCGGCCTGGCAGACAATCGGTGCGCTGCCGCTCGCGAGCGTGCAGAAAGCAGAGGCGGCCGGACCCAATGTCGCGGGCGCCACCATCCGGAAAATATCTGCACGCATTGCTCGGTCGGCTGCACCGTGATCGCCGAAGTGTCGAACGGCGTGTGGGTCGGTCAGGAGCCGGGTTGGGACAGCCCGATCAATCGCGGCTCGCACTGCGCCAAGGGCGCCGCGACCCGCGAACTCGTGCATGGCGACCGCCGTCTGCGTTACCCGATGAAGCTGGTGAACGGCCAGTGGACGCGGATCTCGTGGGATATCGCCATCAACGAGATCGGCGACAAGATGAACGGAGATCCGGAAAAAGTCCGGTGCGGAATCGGTTTACTGGCTGGGATCGGCCAAGTTCACCAACGAGGGCTCCGTATCTCAATCGCAAATTCGCGGCGTACTGGGGAACCAACAACTCGGATCACCAGGCGCGCATTTGCCACTCGACCACCGTCGCCGGCGTAGCCAATACCTGGGGCTACGGCGCGATGACCAACAGCTACACCGACATCCGCAATTCAAAGACGCTTGTTGTTCCTCGGCGGCAATCCCGCCGAAGCGCATCCGGTGTCGCTGCAGCATCTGCTCGAAGGCAAAGAGCTCAACGCGCGCCAATTTCGATCGTTTGCGATCCGCGCATGACACGCACCGCCGCGCACGCGACCGAATATGTGCGGCTACGTCCCGGCACGGACATTCCGGTGCATCTACGGCATGCTCTGGCATATCTTCAAGAACGGCTGGGAAGACAAGCAGTTCATCGAGCAGCGCGTCTACGGCATGGACGACATCCGCAAGGAGGTCGAGAAGTACACGCCGGAGGAAGTCGAGCGCATCAGCGGTGTGCCGGGCGAGCAGCTCAGAGCGCGTCGCCGAAAAAGTTCGCGACAGAGAAGACCGTCCTGCGCTCATCTGGTGCGATGGGCGCAGACGCAGCATACGGTCGGCACCGCAAACGTCCGCGCGAGCTGCATCCTGCTGCTCGCAACAGGCAACGTCGGCGGCCCGGGCACCGGCGCCAACATCTTCCGCGGTCACACCAACGTTCAGGGCGCGACCGATCTCGGCCTCGATATCGTGACGCTGCCGCTCTACTACGGCCTCGCTGAGCCGGCATGGCGGCACTGGTCGCCGTGTCTGGGAAGAAGACTTCGAGTGGTCTGAAAGGCCGCTTCGACGACGCCGGCGGCTGATGAATCACGCCAGGCATTCCGTCGACCCGTTGGCATGATGCAACGCTGTTGGCGAAAGACCAGGTTGCCCAGACCGACAACATCAAGTGCATGTTCGTGATGGGCCACGGCGGCAATACCGTCACACGCATGCCGGAAGCGGCGCAGAGGCGATCGCGAAGCCTGGATCTGCTGGTTGTCGCCGACCCGCATCCGACCACCTGGGCGGCGCTCGCGCCGAGCGCAAGAACGGCACTTATCTGTTGCCGGCTGCCACCAGCTACGAAACCGAAGGATCGCGCGTCGCTTCCAATCGCGCGATGCAATGGGGCGAGCAGATCGTAAAGCCGATCTTCGAGTCCAAGGACGATCTGCGAGGTCATGTATCTCCTCGCCAAGAAACTCGGCTTCGCCGACACGGATGTTCAGGAACATCAAGGTCAACGAGCAACCTGCCGGTGGCGGAGGACGTCCTGCGCGAGATCAACCGCGGCGGCTGGTCGACCGGCTACTGCGGCCAGTCGCCGGAGCGCATCAAGTCGCATATGGCCCACCAAGCCGATTTCGACATGCGCACGCAGAAGGCGACGACCGGCCCGAACAAGGGCGACTACTATGGTCTGCCCTGGCCGTGCTGGGGCTCGCCGGCGTTCCGCCATCCCGGCACGCCGCTGCTCTACAATACGAACCTCTCGATCAAAGAAGGCGGCGGCACCTTCCGCGCGCGCTTCGGTGTCGAGCGCGAGGAGAAATTGCCGGACGGCAGCACGCGCAAGGTCAGCCTGCTCGGCAACGGCTACTACTCGAAGGACCTGAGATCAAGGACGGCTATCCGAGTTCACCTACGGCGTGCTGAAGAAGCTCGGGTGGGACAAGGATCTCACCGAGGCCGAGCTCGCCGTGATCAACAAGATCAACCCGACGACGCCCGACGCGGTGTCGTGGTCGATCGATCTGTCCGGCGGCATCCAGCGTGTCGCGATCGAGCACGGATGCATCCCGTACGGCAACGGCAAGGCGCGGGCGAATGCCTTCGGCCTGCCGGATGCGATCCCGGTCCATCGCGAGCCGATCTACACGCCGCGCGCCGAACTGGTCGACGAAATACCCGACGCTGCCGGACGCCAAGCAGTTCCGTCTGCCGAACATCGGCTTCGACGGTTCAGAAGGCGGCGGTCGAAAAGGGTATCGCCAAGCAATTTCCGCTGATCCTCTCGTCCGGCCGTCTGGTCGAATACGAAGGCGGCGGCGAAGAGACCCGGTCGAACAAATGGCTGGCCGAGTTGCAGCAAGACATGTTCATCGAGATCAATCCTGTCGATGCCGCCGATCGCGGCATCAAGGACGGCTGGATGGGTCCTGGTCTCGGGCGCCGAGATGCCAAGCGGCAAGGTCTGCCGCATGAAGGCGCTCGGTCACCGAACGCGTCGGCAAGGGCGTCACGTGGACGCCGTTCCATTTCGCCGGCTGGTTCCAGGACCGAGGATCAACGCGGCAAATATCCGAAGGGCGCCGATCCGATCGTGCTGGGCGAAAGCGTGAACACGCTCACCACCTATGGCTACGATCCGGTGACCGGAATGCAAGAACCCAAAGCCACCCTCTGCCAGATCAGAGCGGCGTAAGGAGGAAATGATCATGGCTCGAATGAAATTTCTCTGTGACGCCGACCGTTGCATCGAATGCAACGCCTGCGTCACCGCCTGCAAGAACGAACACGAAGTGCCGTGGGGCATCAACCGCCGGCGCGTCGTCACCATCAACGACGGCAAGCCCGGCGAGCGCTCGATCTCGATGGCCTGCATGCACTGCACCGACGCGCCCTGCGCGGCGGTGTGCCCGGTGAACTGCTTCTACACCACCGCGGACGCCGTGGTGCTGCACTCCAAGGATCTGTGCATCGGCTGCGGCTACTGCTTCTACGCCTGTCCGTTCGGCGCGCCGCAGTATCCGAAGGTCGGCAACTTCGGCTCGCGCGGCAAGATGGACAAGTGCACCTTCTGCGCCGGCGGCCCGGAAGCCGACGTTCAGCAAGGAAGAATACGAGAAGTACGGCGCCAACCGCCTGGCGGAAGGCAAGCTGCCGCTGTGCGCGGAAATGTGCTCGACCAAGTCGTTGCTCGCCGGCGACGGCGAGATCATCGCGCAGATCTACAAGGAGCGAGTGGCCAAGCGCGGTTACGGCTCAGGCGCCTGGGGCTGGCAGACCGGCTTATCGCGAGTCGATCGCCACCTGATCGATCATACCGACGGCGCACCGATGATTTCGTGCGCCGTCGGGCCGGCAACAAGAAACGTGGAATAACAGGAGAGGATGGGCATGGCGAAGCCTTTTGCGAAAGGATCCGCTTCATCGTTGGCGCCCTGGCGTTGGCAATTTTCATTGCGGTGGCGGCGCCAGCGTCTGCGCAGCAGAGTGGCGCTCAGGTAAATCCGACCGCTTTGTCCGTGAAGGAGCAGCAGCTGCTTCAGGAAATGAATAGAATTCAGGGACGCGGCACCATTCCCGACGTGAAGTCGTACGTGCTCGAGCAGCCCGCGGGACGCGAGTGGCGTCATTTCCAAGAAGTCACCTTTGCGCTGGATCGGCGCCATTGCCGTGCTTGGCATGCTTGCCATTCTTGTCCTCTTCTATTCGTGCGCGGCATGGTGATGATCAAGTAGTGGCCAGATCCGGCGCGCAAAATCGAGAACGCTTCAACGGCTTCGAGCGCTTCGTTCACTGGATGACGGCAACCTGCTTCATCATCCTGTGCGTTCTCCGGGCCTCAACATCACCTTCGGCAAACCGCTGCTTTTGCCGCTTATCGGTCCGGAGGCATTCACGACCTGGTCCGAATTGGCGAAGTGATGCAGCACAACTATCTGAGCTTCCCTTCACCATCGGTGTCGTGCTGATCTTCCTGATGTGGGTCGGTGGCAATATTCCCAACCGTGTGCGACGTTGAATGGGTCAAGCGTGGCGGCGGCATTGTCGGAGGCGATCATCCGCCGGCCTATCGGTTCAACGCCGGCCAGAGAAGATGATCTCACTGGATCGTCGTGATTGGCGGCGGTACTTCGGCGGTGACGGGCTATTTGCTGTTATTCCCGTTCTATGCAGCCGGGATCGAGGGAATGCAGATCGCCCAGGTCATCCACGCGGTGGTCGCGATGCTGTTCATCGCTGCCATGCTTGGACGGACATCTACATCGGCACCATCGGCATGCAAGGGCGCCTTCGAGGCGATGGGCGAAGGCAGCGTGGACGTCAACTGGGCAAAGAGCATCACCGCGCTGTGGCTGGAAGAGGAGCTCAGGCGGACCCCGGAAGGCGCGCGGGCTCAACCGGCCGAGATAAGCCGAAACCAACACGTCTTACGCAAAACGCCCGGCTTCAAACCCGGGCGTTTTGCTATAAGGGGCCATGCGCATTATCGGTCTCGCAGGCTGGAGTGGTTCAGGCAAAACCACGCTGATAACCAAGTTGATCCCGCGGCTTATTGCGCGCCGGGTCAAGGTCTCAACTGCTCAAGCACGCCCATCACGGATTCAGACCTGGATCAGCCCGGAAGGATCTGTTCTTTCATCGCGCCGCCGGTGCAACCGAAGTCATCATTTCATCTGCGAAACGCTGGGCCGTTCTGCACGAGCTGCGTGATGAGGCCGAATGGGATTTGCGCGACCTGGTCGCGAAGATGTCGCCCGTCGACCTCGGTGTTGGTCGAGGGTTTCAAGCGCGATGCGTTTCCAGAAGCTTGAAATTCACCGGGCTGTAAACGGCAAGCCGCTCATCCATCCCGAAGATCCGCATGTTGTGGCGATTGCCTCCGATATAGCGTTGCCGCGGGCGGAGGTGCCCGTCATCGATCTCAATGACATCGAGGCGATCGCCGATCTCTACTGCTGGGCGCGCGCCGTACCAGTCGACGCAGCGCAAGCCACACTGCCGCTGTAAGGAGCCTGTGATGGCTCAACTTACAGATGACTGCTTCGCCTTTTCAGGTCCGCTTTCTGCGGCTCCGATGACATGGAGCGGCTTATCAGCGAGCGCATTTCACCGGTTGCCGAAACCGAGCGGGTCCCGCTCCATGGCGTGCGCGGCCGCATCGTCGCGCGGAACGTCGGCGCGCCGGTCAATCTACCACCTTTCGACAATTCGGCCGTTGACGGCTACGCCGTGCGGCACGCCGATTTGCAGCCCGACAGCGAAACCACGACTTTCTGTCTTTGGCCGCTTGACCGCTGGCGCGCGTCGTACGTCTCGCTCCTCAAGCCTGGAACGGCCGTCCGCATTCTCTCACCGGCGCGGCCATGCCCGAAGGTGCCGGACACGGTTTTCATGCAGGAGGATGTATCGGTCAAAGGGGAACAGGTGACGGTGCCAAAAGGACTAAAACTCGGTGCCAATCGCCGTCTTGCCGGCGAGGATGTAGACGCCGGTGCCGTCGTACTGCCGTCGGGCACGGTGCTTGAAGCGCAGCATATCGCGCTGGCTGCTGCACTCCGGGCTAACAGGGATCCTCGTGCGGCGGCGGCTCAGTCGCGATCTTTTCGACCGGGGATGAAGTCGTGGAGCCCGGCTCGGTTCGCGACGGCGCACTGCGATCTATGACTCCAATCGCTTTCTGCTCACGGAACTCCTGGATCGGCTCGGCGCGAACCGTGGCGACCTCGGGATCCTTGCCGATGATCCAGAAGAAGCTGTCACGCAAGTTGGCCGACGCTGCAGCCGGTCACGACCTCGATGATTACGTCGGGGGAGTGTCGACCGGGGAGGCCGACTACGTGCGCGATGCAATCGAACGTGTCGGCAACCTTGTGTTCTGGCGTGTCGCCATCCGGCCACGGGCCGACCGGTGGCGCTTGGTGTGATCCCGGTAGCATCCGGACACGGCGCGGCGTTCATTGGGCTGCCGGGCAATCCGGTCGCGGTGTTCGTCACATTCGTCCGCGTGGTGAAACCGTTGTTAAGGAGGCTGTCCGGTGCCCGTCCGGACAAACTTACTGCCGCTGCCGGTACGTACCGCATTCGCCTTACAAGAAAAGAAGGACCGCCGCGAATACGTTCGTGCGCCCTGAAGCGCGCTGCGGACGGCGAAATTGAAGCGGTCAAACATCCGCAGGATGGTGCGGGGATCCTCACGTCACTGACGGAGACCGATGGATTGCTCGAATTTCCGGAGGATGTGACAACAATCGAACCGGGAGCCCGCGTCGGCTTCTCGTCCTACGCGGTTCTCGATCAGCTGACGGCGAGCTCTAGGCGCCGGTCGCACGCCGCTCGTCGTATAAGCCTTATCGACCGGCTCCTGGATGCTGTTAAGCACGACACCGCCGATCACGGCGATGATGATTGGCGGCCACACAAGCCACCTGATGAAGCTCTTCATTTAATTGGCTCCTCTCCCAGATCCGGCTTCTATACTACCACAAATATGAACGCGCTGCCGGAAGGCAATTCTGCGACAAACTTGGCTCAACTTCAGCAGTCGATGGGCTTGGGTATCGGCCAGGGCGCGACTAACCCCTGCAGGAGCAATGTCTCCTGGCTCCGAAATTAAATGCAACCCCTGCAGCCATCCGGCCGTTGATCCCGCAAAGCCGCTGGAGGCTCCTCGCCTGAAGAACTCACGCAATCTCAGGCTCCAGCAACCATGCTAACCACAGCTCTGTGCTTGGTCGGGCATTGGTGGATTCGCTGGCGCCGAGGAAAGACGCCAAGGAGGGCACCGTCTGCAATCTGGACTGCGCGAAATCATCAGCATTCCGACACCGGAGGGAATCGCGCGAGCGCTTCTCGAGCTATCTCGAAACAGCCGTCGTCTGGCAGTGCGCCAAGTGTACCCGCGTTCAGAGACGCAAGCCTTCGGAGGGTCGAATACAAAGCGGGGATCGCAAAATGCGATCCGGTGGTACGCGGACTTACAACAGGCGGCAGCGCTCGAATTCCAGCGCTTCAAAGGCTGGTGAACGTACCGCCTCAACGTCAACCAGTTCCCATTGCCTGCCGCCGGCGGCGCCTCCATCCGGACCGATCGGTTCGTTTGGCCGAGACGATCCCCGCCAAATTCTCTAATGCGAAACGACATCCTCGATCACTTGCGCCCGTCGTGGGGTGGCCATCTGCCGCTCAGCGATCAGCAGCGCATGCGCGATATTCGATGCGGTGATGGCAGAAAGTTCGCAGCCGGTTACCGGTGCCGATGCGCTTAAACCGGCGAGCGAGTTGTCGTCCGACCAGGCTCTCAATGGCATCGTCCTTTGCCTGAAAGCGTGCGCACTATCTGATGGCGTTGAGCGCCTTTATTACCTGAAGGCCAAAAGCGAAATCTTGCTTGCAGGCCCGCAACTCGGACTGTGGTCGGCGAGATCGAGCCTGAAAAACGCCGCCGCGAGCTAAGTGATAGTCTTCAAATGCATGGCTGATGTTTCCGTCTGTTTCTGGACTAAGAGGGCTTGAGCTTATCGGCCAATCCTCGGTGAGGTGCCGCGCGATGAAAGGCACCCTGCTTAAGATCGATCCCTTGGGACGTTTGGGTTGCCGCCGCAATGGCTGGTCGCCGTGGCCCTCGTCGCGGTTTTTGACCCGGTTCAGCATTCTTTATTTTTGCCTGTCTTGTTTTGTGCGTTTACATCGCGACCAAAGCTTTTGGCAGCGAACGGTGAATAACTCTAGAGGTGAGCACATCGTTGCGACCGTCGCGATTGTTGTCCTCCCACGGAATATGAATTGCCCGCTTTTGGCATCTCACTGGTGCAAACGGGCATGTCCGCTTTATTCCGAAAGCGGACACGCAGCGCACGAGCATGTCCCCGCTAAATTGCCAATAGCGGACATTCGACCAACGCCCACGTAGCGAAACGTACATCCGGCTTCCCGCATCAAAATAACCCCAAAGGGTTTGTCTTGGTTCTACCAAACGCGGCTGCCGCGCGGTCATAGGACCTTCTAATGCTCGGATCGAGGGGCGTAAGCCCCTTGCAATGAAAGGACCATCGTCGCAATCATCCTCTTGCTCGCGCTTTTTTCGACCCTATTTGGGCCGTAGAATTTTATATTGTGCGTGAAGCGGACATCGGCGAAGGGGGATGAAGATTAGGAGATTTTCTCCCACTTTCGCGCCAATGTGTGGGGCGCCAAATCGATCCCGTTGATTGGTGTCAACTTTGACCCATCCGCCAAGAACGCGACGGCAGGGAAACGCGTATTGTACGCGAGCCGTCGACCTCGCCCACCGTCAACTCTAAGTCGCGATTGAATGGCGCGGTCGATATTTCGTGCCACATAAAGTACCGCGAAACACCGTTGTCTCATAATCTCCGGCCAAGGAATGACCCATAGCCCGAGGCTATGGCAACAGTCTTAGCCAGAATTATTTGACGCACACCTGCGACCGATTGCGGCTTGCGGCTAGCTTTGTAACATAGCGAAGTGTGAACGTTTTAGCTGGTGAACTCTCGGCCTTAGACACAAACGTAAGGAGAATAAAGCGATGCCGACACGTCGCGGGTTTTTGGCTCTCGCCGCCGCCACTGTCCTCGCGAGCGCCACGGTCGCTACTGCGCAAGACAAATCGATCGTGGTGTCGTCGACGACATCGACGCAGGATTCCGGTCTGTTTGGTCACATCTTGCCGTTGTTCAAGGCAAAGACCGGGATCGATGTGAAGGTTGTCTCGCAAGGCACTGGCCAGGCGCTCGATACGGGCCGGCGTGGCGATGCTGACGTCGTTTTTGTGCACGCGAAATCAGCAGAAGAAAAATTCCTTGCAGAAGGCGAAGGCGTGAAACGCTATCCCGTGATGTACAATGACTTCGTATTGATTGGACCGAAGGGGCGACCCGGCAGGCATCAAGGGCATGAAGGATGTCGCCAAAGCACTTCAAGTAATCAAGGACAAACAGGCGGACTTCATCTCGCGGGGAGACCGGTCAGGCACGCATATCGCCGAGATCAATCTCTGGAATGTTTCTGGCATCGACATCGATAAGGAAAAGGGCCTTGGTATAAATCGGTCGGCCAGGGCATGGGCGCAGCACTCAATACCGCCAATGCGAGCAATGCCTATGTGCTCTCCGGATCGCGGCACCTGGTTATCGTTCAAGAACAAGGGTGACCTGCAAATCCTTGTGGAAGGCGACAAGCGCCTGTTTAACCAGTACGGCGTTATGCTGGTCAATCCGGCCAAGCATCCGAACGTAAAGAAGGACCTCGGCCAACAGTTCATCGATTGGCTGGTGTCGCCGGAAGGCCAGAAGGCGATCGCCGACTATAAGATCAACGGCGAGCAGCTGTTCTACCCAAATGCCAGCGACCCGAGTGCGTGATGGTGGGGGTGGACTAGTTTCTCCAAATACTGGCCAACCCATCCAAGCCGAGTACAACGGCTTGCTTTGGGCTTCGGCTCCCATATGTCCGCTCCTGACCCACAGCGGACACGAGATCGTGCAGTTGCGATAGTGAGCGTTCCCTTGTTCCGGATCCCCGAAAACGCATAATCACCGCGCAAGTGTAATAAAGGGAGGTGGTGCATGTTTCGTGTCAGGTCTCGTTTCGCCAGGCTGTCGTTCGTGAGCATCGTCGCGACTAGCGTTCCTCGGGGGCGTTACAGTGATGCCTGCCTTCGCCCAGGCAAAGAAATTGTCAAAAGCCGAGCAGGTTGTGCTCAAGCATGCGATCGCTTCCTGCAAGTCGGAGGCGAAGGCGAAAAAGGTCAAATTGCTGTCGCGACGGGAATACGTAATCGACTGCGTTCAAGCTCTTAAGGACCGTCCTCAGGTAAACGTGCAGGAGGTGCTGAAGAATCACCCTGATCTGAAAAGCCTTCCGTGTAGCTACGGGCCGGTTTGTTAAGCGGACTGACGCGCACACGGTTGTCGGTGCGTTCACGGCAACGTCGTCAATCGCCGATGTCCGCTTTTGGCACAAAGCGGACATCCCTAGTTGCACTGCACATGTCCGCTTTCGGGGGTAAAGCGGACATGACTTTTGCGCTGCACATGTCTGCTAATGACCCAAAGCGGACATTCCACCATCCGCGGCCCGGGCTGATATTACGACGCGAGAAAAGCTTCCGTCTCGTCGAGAAATTTCTGCCAGGCTGGTTCACCTTCCAGAAGCGCATGATTGCGGCTTTCAAGCGCGACAGATCTCCGCGCCCGGAATGCCGGCTGCGAGCGTGCGGCCTTCATCAAATGGTATCCACGCATCATTACGGCTGTGAAGGACCAGCGTCGGCACCGTAACTCGCGGGAGCATGTCGGTAACGTCAACATTCCGAGATCGCCTGCATGATGCGGACGGCATTCTCGGGCGAGGTCGTAATGCGTTGCAGGTCGTTCCACCATTGCATCTGTTCAGGTGTCCCGTCCGGGACGAATGTCGAAGTGAAAAACCTGTCTGAGCGCCGGATTTTCACGTCCCCAGCCTTGCCGAACGAGTGACAGCTGAGTCTTGAAGCCTTCTGGGTCGCGCTTGGCTCTGCCGTGAGCAAATCCGCCAAGCAAAACCAGATGACTGACGCTCAGGATGACGAATGGCGTAGACGATCCGAGACCGCGCACCCCTTGCGAGAATGCCAAGCAGCGCGAAGCAGTTCAGGTCAGCCGCTTCGACAACGCTTCGAGATCGCGCACAAAAGCTTCGAAAGAGATATCGTCGACGTCCCGATCGGAAAGCCCGTTGCCGCGCCCGTCGTAGCGGATCAATCGATGTTGTCCGGCAAGCTTGCGGAAGAGAGGTTGCTCCAGATCGGACTCTGCCAGTCGTATTCGAGATGGTTGAGCCAGTTAGCGGCCTATGCCAAAGGCGGACCTTGTCCGGCCATGGCGTAAGCGATCCGGGACGCCATCGGACGCGGTGCAAAAGCAGAACTTCCTGCTGGGGTATTGCCCGCGCAGGTCCCAGGGCTTCTTTTGAATTCGAGGCTGTCACCTCGCCTAGAAACCTGACGCCCTTGCGAGCGATTGTCTGGATAAGGCGCTGCTCCTTGCCGCTGTCGCCGAGTGCTTTGCGAACTGCGTTTATACGGCTATCCAGCGTCAGATCCGAGACGATGCGACCACCCCAAACCGACCCAATGAGATCGTCCGCTGCTGACCACGCGATCGCGGTTTTCGATGAAAGATGAGCCCAAAAGATCCGAACACCTGCGGCTCGATCGAAACAACCCCGCCGCCGCGCGCGCAGCTCGCGGCGCTCGCTGTCACAGCGTGAAATCATCGAACGAAAACAGCACGTCGTCGCCCCGAACCACCAGCTGCCAAAACCATACCGGCTGGGCCGTCTAAAGCGAAATCAAGAACTTCCTCAAGGACATATCAAGCGCAGCCCAAAGTCTTTCGGGCGCACGGCGCGCATAGTACACCGCCGAGCTTGCGGCCAAATTAGCCCGCAGTACAGACACACTAATGGAGATGATCATGAGCACCACCCTCGATCGGCTGGCGATTCCAGTCTCCAGCATCGCAGTGGGCGATGTCGTGCTGCACGTATCGGCGACCTCGGGACCGGTGACTTGCGTGCCATTGCACAGCACCTATTGGTCCTTGGACTGCCGGATCGCCGGTCCCGCTTTCTCGGCAACCCGGCTGACGCGGCGATCTCCGCCTATGCACGCCGGCTCGATCCGTTGCGCGCGATATTGATCGGGCCTTCGACCGCGTGAGCGCCTCGTCGGTTTGGCTGAGGCGCATCCGACCGACACGGTTGGGAAGGTGGAGGTCGCGGCTTCGACTCGATGTCAAGCTGGTGTCGGTGCCGTGGGCGGCGCCTCGTTGCGCGCGCCCTAAGCGCTGGCCTTTGGGCACGGCGCGCAGTCGGCGGAATTCAACTATGCCCTGGACAATCGCCCGTTAGTTGCTCTGGTGCGGGCAATTGGGGGCCGGTTCGGCCCAAAGGTTAGCTACGCTTCGATCGCTCGTAGCAGCGATCGAGCCGCGCCCCAGGGAGCCTGACGTTCTATGACACGGCAACGCATCGACGATAAACGGTTATGTCGACAAGATTCTGCGCGGGACGAAGCCTAACGCTCTTCCGGTTGGGCAAACGACCAAGTTCGATCTCTTCCTTAAGCCGACAAAAGCCAAGGCGCTTGGCCTCACCCATTCCGCCGTTGCTGGTCGCGCTCGCCGAGCGACGTGATCGAATGGACGATCAAATGTCCGCTATTGGCACAAAGCGGACATGCCGAGTTGCGCTGCACATGTCCGCTTTCGGGGTAAAGCCGGACATCGCGGTGCAGACGTGCGCCGTGTCAATCTCTCAATTTCTTCAAGGATCTGATCGGACGCCTGCACGGGGATACATAGCGGCGAGCTCTTTGCCCTCGAGATAAATCATTCTAGAAGCAAGCCCGCCATGCCTGCTAATCCAACGGCGGATTTCCGGGGGATAGACCAACCAAAAACGTCGGTGCCGAGAGGGTTCCTTATCCGGAGCGCACCAGATTCTGTGTACGCTGCATGAAAGCCGAGCCGTGCTTTGTTGGTAAAGCAGCGCCGGTCCTGCGCTAACAGACCGAGCGCCAGCGTACAAGCAGAGAGGCAGTCCCCGTCGATTACGACTCGCTCACCACTCAGTTGCAGATTCAGATATTTGGCGATGTATTGAGGATATCACCGCCACCGTCATTTTTGATGAGTACTTCGCTTTTGGCTCGATCCGCGTTGCAGGAAATACCCGCAAACACCAGAGCAATCAACAACGCCCACTTTGTAGTCTGCATGGGGGACCGAATTGAGGATAACCGTAGAAATGCGCTGCCACTTATTTTGGTGAGGATGTGGCTTTTCTGCACTAGTTATAAATCGAATATCAATTGAGTATGGCGAAATCTAATTTGCGCGTCTTCAAGCGGGGTCCCCTATGAGAAAATTACTGGTTATAGTCTGCTCTATGGCTCTCGCCTTCGGCCTCACGGCCTGCGTAGGCAAGGCTCCCGTTGGTAAGGGCAAAGCTCCGCCTCCGGTTGTTACCAGGGGCTGATTCAATTCGCTCCACGCTGACACTTTATTTCGCCAACCCACCAAGCCCTATAAGCCCTAGCTGCAAAGCTAGGGGCTTCTTTGCGTGTGGTCCCTTTATGGCGGACCCTTGATCTTTGGCCTTGGCAGATACGCGATGTCCGCTGGTGGCACTTAGCGGACATTCCAAAGTCAGTCCGCGAATGTCCGCTTTGGGGGTAAAGCGGACATGACGATTGCACTGCGAAATGTCCGCTAATGACCCTAAGCGGACATGGCGGAGCGCCCACGCCGCAAAGTTCCTTTAACTATTATGTCACATACTTAATCTAATACTCGACACGCCCCCAGTTAGGACGCAGCCTTACGTCCAAGCTGGCGTCTACGGGTGGTCGCCCAGCGAAGTTGGAACCCCTCATTCACGAAGAAAATCTGAAACGTCTTCGCAAGCTGTTGACGCGTGCGCCACGCGAAGATCCGCATCTACTTGGGATCATGCGCATAGCGGTAGCGTTCCGCGCCATTGGATGGCGCTGGACAAGGCCCAACCAGGTCCACTCCGGGTTCAACACAACATCATATTGGTTTTGCTTTTGGCGCTCGCGGCAGCGGCGTGGGCAGTGCTTGTCTGGCAGCACGGCGACGCCACCATGGATATGACAATGGCCTCGCCGCCCATAGGCCTGCGTGCACCGCTGTTCCTTGCGTCCTGGGTCATCATGATGGTGGCAATGATGTTTCCGACCGCCGCGCCCATGATCCTCACTTTCCATAGAGTGCAAGCAGTTAAGTACCAGCTTGATGTCGCACTCGTTTCCACCTGGGTGTTCGTGGGAGCGTATTTGTTGGTGTGGGCATTTGCGGGGATTGCCGCTTATGCCGGGGTTCTAGCCGCCGAAACCGCTGCCGCACGCGCCGCGCTCACCCCAGCCGCTGAGGCTCAAGTCGGCGGTGTCAATTCATCATGATTGCGGGTATCTACCAGCTCACGCCATTAAAGGAGCTGTGCCTCTCAAAGTGTCGCACGCCCATCCGCTTCATTATGACGTCATGGCGCGACGGGACGGCAGGCGCATTTCGTATGGGCTTGCTCCACGGAATTTATTGTCTGGGCTGCTGCTGGCTTCTTTTCGTCATTCTCTTTCCGCTCGGCATGAATGTTGGAGCGATGGCAGCTGTCACTCTCATCATATTAGCCGAGAAAATGCTGCCTTGGCCCCGGCTCATGCCTCACGCCGCGGCTGCCGCGCTTGTGCTTTACGGTGCGCTGGTGATTGCGTCATCGCAACTCCACCCCACCTTCAAGAAAGATGGCAGCGCGGCCATGCCCGCAGAAATGCAGATGAAGATGCCCGGGAGTGGCACCGCCGCAACCGGGCACATCAAGCCTTAATCGATGTCCGCATTGGCACTAAGCGGACATCGGCATCATGCGCTGCACATGTCTGCTTTGACCCAAAGCGGACATTGGTATTGTGGCGCTGACAAAGCGCAGGTCGGCAAACAAGGCCCTCAGTCCGAACGGTAGTCAGAAGCCTCATTATTTCATCCGGGATCTGCCTGCCGCCATCAGGTAAACTCCGCTCCCCATCACCCTTGGGCACGAGTTTCCTATAGTGCGGGCTTCCGTGTGGCGGCGACATAGAGGCAACATTCAACGCCGGGCCCGCACGAACAGCGCGGAGACTTTTTGGAGGTGACGAATTCCCGGCACTTTTCCACGGGGCAATAGTCTCGATTATTGCATTAATTCCGGCCAGTACGCTCGATTTCAGACTCCACGCGCCCAACCTCGGACTTCAGGAAATCCAGCAATTGCTGGAGTTCGGACACCAGCCCTTGTAGATCGTTGACCGAACTTGAACTTAGTCGCGCGACGGAGGACATAATTCGTTCGACATTATTCTCGATCTGAGGGGCCTTTATTTTCGACCTGAGGGTCCTGGTCTGAATCTCGCTGCTACCTGATTGTGCTGATTTCGCCTCCACATCCAATTCCACGGGATGCGATTTCTGCAGCGTCCGCCGGAGATGTTGGAGCATTCATTAGAGTTTCCCTTCTACGTGGGTTGGTTTATCTCGCCCTCAAACTCGGATGGTGATATTCACAATCTCCGGTTAACAACTGTTTAGAGTCCCGTCATTAACAAGCACCTTGGTTTTTGCGAGGTAATTAGGCTGATGGGGCCTAGCTACGAAGTCGCGGCGCTTGAATGATAAGCCTGATGGAGATCATCAAGCTCTATGGAGAGCGGGCTGCGCCGGTCGGAGGTACGAAGGAAAAATAAGCGTCAACCCCATGTGCGCCAAAATTAACCATACTCAGAGCAATTTCCAAACCGCTCGTCGATTTCCATTTATTTATTTTCATCTCATTATCGCCTTGCAGCCAACGCGGGAACGGGATTTTTACCCGCGCGAAAACGAATTGATGAGACCGCTTCTCATTGGCGCTCTGTGTGCAACCTTGATCGGCTGCAGCTGTCCCTTGCCGCCGCGAGGGGTCGTGCAAACGTGCACCTCACAGGGCTGCTTTCACCAGAACTGCAGCCACCACACCGATTGAACCAAAGCGAGCGCCATTCAGGCCCGAGCCTGCGATGAAGGCTAAAAAGGTTGCGACAGCGGCGAAACCAACAGCTGCCAGGCCACCGAAACGAGACCGGGCCTGTAGAGGAAACAGCAAACTCCCGGACCATCATGGAATCCGAGGTCCCGCCGTCTGCACAACCCTCGGCAACACCTGATCCTGTTCCGAAAAGGCAACGACCGCAATCGAGGGGAAGACGGAGGGCCCAGCATCCGGTCAGCCTCAGAGACATCCGATCCTGTTCCGAACAAGGCAACGACCGCAATCGGGGAAAACGGAGGGTCCAGCAACTGGTCAGCCCTCAGAGACATCCGATCCTGTTCTGAAAAAAGCAAAGATCACAGTCGCGGCGAAAATGGAGAACCCGGCATCTGCCGAATTCGTAGACATGAAGCGGGCCATGAGAGAAATACATTCGGCCAACCGTTCGAGATCATTTGTGGCCACGTCAAAGGCAAAAAGAAGTCGGGTGAAGCTACCGGCGAGAGACCTTTCCTGTATCTCGTGAAGGAGGATGAGGCGTTTATCGTCGGCTAGCAATCCAGATTCAATGGCGGCGATCGCGTATCGCGCCCACTGCACCACCCCGAACTCGCACCGGCGAATCCCTAGAAGAAGAGCTAATACTGGTGCCCTGCAATGTCCGCTATTGGCACAAAGCGGACATCGCCGAGTGCACTGCACATGTCTGCTTTTGACCCAAAGCGGACATTGATCATGCGCCCGTCTTTAAGGGCCTTCCTCCAGGAGGCTTCACGTGCTGGAAGGACCGTAACAGCGCCAGATCATAGCGCAATCTTCAGCACCCCAACACACCACCAGCGGAAGTCCCGAGAACGGCATAGCTAACATGGCACCGGCACAGAGCTGGGCTAAGCGACGACGCAAGGCTACGAGGAACGGCCGTACACGCTGGCGGCGGCCGTGCGCTCAGCGGGCGTCACAACTGGCCATGACGTAGGACGTCCGCGTGGGAACGTCCATTTGCGAAAGTGCAGCTCTCACCAGAAGCAACGCCAGGCGTCAGGATCAAGTTTGGTGAGAATGCCGCGGGCGATCAGAAAGATACTGGATGGGATATGGGTAAACACCATCGTGTTGACGAGGCCAAAGCGCTTTGAAAGCCACGCCGCGACTGGATATGAAAATGCGCTTAGGGTACTCGTCCAGAAAAAGAATACGCTTGCAGCCGAGAGCGACATGTCGAAGTGCTTGAATAGCCATAGCGCCAGCAGCGACTGAACGACAAAGCCGCCTGCGAACGCATCAAGACTGAACAATGCGGCCAGTTTGTAGACAACCCTGCGCGATGGCCCGAGCGGAGCACTAGGACGCGTCTCATCCATTTGCGCATGAGGCAAACGTCGGTAGAGCAATGCACATACAAGGCCGAGCACGGCATAGCCGTAAAACATGATCTTGAACGCGTTTATCTTATCGATGTTGGCAACGGCCATAAAAATCAGGCAGCGCCGCAGCCAACGACCCGACCGCCATCGAGGAGTGCGCCGATCAGGCTGTATCGTGCGAACGTGCGAGTCCGCTCATGATCGGGTACGCCCTGTGCCAGCATGGCGTGTTCTAGTGGGACCAGCACGCCCAGATCGCCTGTTGACGGGTTGATGGTCCCGACAACATGCGACAATCTGCAACGACGGCGAAAAGATCGACATTTGGAAATGCGAGGCCAGTGCAGGCCATCAAAAACCGCACCGCCCAGCAGAAGATTGCGCAGATCGTGCCGCGGCGCGATGAACCCGACGGCCAAGGTCAGCAAAGCTGTCCCCAAGCAGCGACGCGCTGACAACTATGCCGATCTCTCCGCATATCGAAGCCGATGGCGGACAGGTAGGCCGGCAAAATAATAATGGCGAAACCATCGCCAAGTCCTCGCACGCCGCGAGCAACATGTAGAGCAACAGGATGTCAATGCGCGTTGAGCTCGCTGTGAGTCGCCATTTATTTCCATCGCCATCAGGTGAATGACCGGTTTGTCAGAAATTATTTGAAGTCACCCTCTGGCTTTCCAGCCTGCACCATCTCTTTGCAATAAGCGTAGAGCGCATCGTAGACGATCCACTCGGCTGCATTTACCTCGTGATCGTTTTTGTAGCCCAGATGCCGGAAGCCTTCGGCAATGGCCTCAAGTCCGGGCCTTCCGGTTGACGATACAGCGTATTGTCGGTGTCTGCGGCGTTTACGATTTTCCCGAGAAGGACAAGCGCTGGATCGTTCGCTCAGCTTGTACTTTTTCAGGATAGCCTCGAAGGAGCACTCTTTGCCGTGGTGGCCTAATTCGACATTCTTGACATCGTAGGGGATTGCATCGAGGCGTTTTGCCTCTGCCATCACCTTGTCGGCGGGCACGAAGATGAACTCCGCGCTTTTATCGACGAACTTTTTGATAAGCCACGGACAGGCTACACGGTCGACCTTGACGTATTCTCGCGTGATCCATTTCATCTTTTTTCTCCATCTACTCGGGGTTGATTTAACGTTGTTCGCAGCGCCGCGTCTCTTTGAGTTCGTCAAGCGCACGATACCCGGATTCATCGCGTGTCAGACCAATGTCGCACAGCTGATGCTCGTTAAGATCGGCGAGCGCCCGCAGGGTCAGGCGGCGATTTCGCCACTTCTTGAACGACGCATACAGCGCAACCAACGCATCGACAGCGTACAGGACGATGTGGCTGTCTCTTAGTAGGGCCGGCTCTTTAAGGAACGGTGAGCTGTTGCAATTCCACTTCCCTTCGGTTTGACATGGTCAACCGCGCCTCCCGAGCAAAACCCGATGTCGTCACGTCTGACAAAATTACAGGGTATTCGGAACTGTCTAGACATTTGTCTTCTCCAAGCCGCCGTCCGAGCGAATATCGATCAGCGACAATGCGCTGAGGGACGGACGATGAGCAGTGCTTGGGCGAAATGCCTTGTAGGAGCCGGGTGCCTGCGGTGAACCCGACATTGACGACCGCTTCAGCGGACGCTTTGCTCAACTGATCACTCCGAGCCGCCGTCCGAACCAAAATCTTTCATCCCTTTGGCCTTGACCACGGCGATCACTTTGGGGCTGCGCAGGAACTTCAGCAGTGCAGCGGTCCCTCTGATTGCGGGGCATTGGCTGGCACGCCTGCAACGAAAACGGTGTAATTCTGCAGCTCTTCCGGCAGCGGACCGACAAGTTGTGCCTTGGGCTTATCGGCGATCTCGCTGATCTGCGTGATGCCGAGAGCGCTAGGCCCGAGGCCGAGCGTGACTTCGGTGATGTCGCCGCCCGCTCCCAGTCTGATTTTGGGCTTGAGCTGTTCGGTCAAACCAAGTTGCGCGATAACCTTGGCAACGTGGATGCCGGCGGCGCCGCCACGGGCGGGATCGGCGTAAACGACAGCCTTCGTCGAGATAAGGGCTCGCTGTGAAGTCCTCGACGGACTTTACATCGAGTTCAATGCCCTCTGCGACCACAACTCCAATCCCGGTTCTGCAAATCGGCGTCAGGCTCCTCGCGCCTGATTTTCCTTGCACTTCACAAGCGCATGAGCATGGATTGCGATGAACCAATGATCAGGTCGGCTTCTTCGCCGGCCATGGTCCATTCATTCACGCGCGCCGATGGTGCCGTAGTGAATGATCATGTCTGTATCCGGTCGTTCGCTGGAAATCGTCGCTGACATCCCTTGAACACCGATTGCATCGCCGCGGCCGATAGCACGCGAACTTCTGCGGCATGAGCTGCACTCGTAAAGAAGGCAACAATCATCACGCTCGCAGCTCGCACGGTCGCAGCGAGGCGTGCGTTGAATTTCTGGAGGCATGGATCTCTCCTTGCCGCCCTCAGGTCTGGACTTGTGGTGGTCTATGACATATCGCCAAAAGCCCTCGGCCCGACGAGCGAGCTAAGTGCAGTGCTTGGGCGATATGCCTTGGATAAGCCGGGCGACTGCAGTCAGGCCCGACGCGCAAACTAAATGATACTGAAGCCGGCGAAAGTCAAGCTGTGATCAGAAACCGCCTCGAACATCGAGTGCGTCAGAAATACCATTTGTCTGTACGTCAATGTTGCTGACGCAGTCGTCGCGTGGGACGTAAACCCGAAATAAAAAAGTTGGGCTCCGCCCCTTTGAACTTGCGACTTGTGGCAGGCCTTCTTAGCTTGCTGCTTCGGGGAAACGCAGGCTCCCGCCAGACGGCCGATACCGTCCAAGCTCTGCGCAACGCTCGATCTGTCGAGGTGATTGCGCATGCATGGAAATAGGCCAAAGCATTTCACGCTGATATTATTCATGGTCCTGGTCGTCAGCAGGAGTTCTTGTGACTTCAGGGGTTGAGGGCTATATCGCAGTCGGCAGCAACAGTTGTCGCCATTGCAAATATGGAGAGTCGGCGCAGCCCCGTCCGACTTTAAGTTTGCACTTACAGGCAAGGGCAGTCTGGGAAATGGACTGTCGTTAATGACGAAGCTCGTTTGCGGGCCGAGTGATCGAACAGTCCAGCACAGATCAAACCGACTATCGTTTTCCACTCGCTATTCTTGAACCAGTCGTCGTCGAAAGACATTGACGTTTCCGTGAGGTTCAAACCGGTCACTGGACGCGTCGACCAAGCGGGTGGGATTGCCGTCCGTATCCTCGATGCCGACAACTATTACGTCGTCCGCGCAAATGCGCTTGAGGACAACGTTCGCCTCTACCGCGTTGTTCAGAGGTCGTCGTAGAACAAATCGGCGGTAAGGACACGAAAGTTACCAGCAATGAGTGGCACTCACTCGGCGTCAAAGCCAGGGGGAGCGGTTCACCATTGAGTTTGACGGCGAAACGCTCTTCTCAACATCAGACAGGACCTTTGCGGGAGCGGGCAAGATTGGCCTTTGGACAAAGTCCGACAGCGTCACACGCTTCGATCAGATCACGATAGAAATGCTGGAGTGACGCCAATGACCTTCAAAATGGAAGCCACTTGTCCTGCGATCCCGCCCGAATTAAAGGAATGTCCGGAGCGGCTGATCCGTCAGTCACTACGAGAACAACTACGGTGGCGCTCGTGAAAGCGTCTGAATGTTATCGAAGAAAAGCTCGCTGAACTCGATTACGCGAACGCGCCGGGCTTCTCATCAATGGTCTCAAGCACGAACAACTCGTCGCGATGAACTCGATGGTCTTGCATGAGTTATTTTTCGACGGGCTTGGCGAGTCAAAGCGAACCAGGACTGCTTTGCGTGAGGCGATTGCACATGACTTTGGATCGTAACGAGCGCTGGCGGGCCGAATTCATTGCGATGGGGAAGGCCCTCGGTGGCGGCTCGGGCTGGGTATTGCTGTCGTGGTCGCCGCGCGACCGAAAACTTGTCAACCAATGGGCATCTGACCACTGCCACACGCTCGCCGGTGGCAGCGCCAATTCTCGCGCTCGACATGTACGAGCACTCGTATCACATCGACTTTGGCGCGAAGCCGGCCACCTACGTGGATACTTTCACTGGCAGCGATCCGTTGGAACAACAGTGATCGACTGTTCAGCGGGCTTACAAAAACGGGGGTACACAGCCGGACGCATGGGCCCACCTAGGAGGTTGGCAATGCGTGATCGATCGCCTTTTTGACGGTCGGCGCTGTTTTGCTTTCGGCCCCGTTTGTGCCCAGGAAATCGACTGGCAGCAGATCGACGCGACGCTCGGGCGAAAGCCTGCGGTGTCGGGCGATGTTCATCGTTACGGTTTTCCACGAACCGATCTTTCGGTGACGCTCGATGGCGTCGCCATCAAGCCAACGCTGGCGCTCGGTGGCTGGGTGGCATTTAAGCCAGCGCATGGTGGCGCGATGATTATGGGCGACATCGTGCTTCTCGAAACCGAAATCAATCCGGTGATGGCCAAGTTGATCGAAGGCGGACTTCAGATCACAGCCGTTCACAACCACCTGCTGCGTGCAAACCCTGCCACCTTCTACATGCATGTCGGCGGTCATGGCGACCCAGCCAAGATGGCGGGCGTTATTCGCGACGCATTATCCGCTGAGCAAAACGCCGCTAGTTCCTCACCAGCAGCGGCTGCGCCGCCGCCTGCGATAGATCTTAATACTGCGCAATCTCGACCAAACCATCGGCGTCAAAGGTCAACCCAACGGCGGACGTTCATCAATTTGGCGTGCCCCGTCGCGATCACTAATCGAGAACGAGATGCCGATTGCTCCTGCGGGACCGATGGGCCTCAGCGACAGCAATCAACTTCCAGCCGACCGGCGGCGGCAAGGCAGCGATTACCGGCGACTTTGTCCTGGCTGGAAATGAGGTGAACCCGGTAATTCGCGCCCTTCGGTCAAACGGCATCGAGGTGACAGCGGTTCACAGCCACATGCTGGATGAACAGCCACGTCTTTTTTTCCTTCATTTTTGGGCGAACGACGATGCGGCAAAAGCTCGCTCGTGGGCTTCGCGCCGCGCTTGACGAAACTGCGAGCACGGTGGGCAGTGCTGCGAAATAAACGCATGGGTTTGTGATGAAAATCATTGCGGCAGTTCTATTGGCACTGTTCGGCGGAGCTTGGCTCCGCCCAGGCGGCAGGATCAGACAGCTGCAGCAAGGATTGCCGCGATTATCACCGAGCATGCCTAAAGGCCCACTCGCAAGAGGCGTGCAAGACTGATTACGACATCTGCATGAAAGCATGCCGCAAGAAATAGCAACCGAAATGGGTGATGTTGTGCGGCAACTGCTACTAGTCCTCACGACCATTCTTGGTAGTACAAGCGCTATTCTTGGACAACCTGTGACGAGTGCTCCGTTACAGCTTGAGGCCAAAATACCGCTTGGGTGCGGTGAGCGGTCGCATCGATCATATGGCGGTCGACATGGCGCACCACAGGTTGTTCGTTGCGGAACTAGGTAACGATTCAATCGGCGTGGTGGATCTTGATGCGCAAAAGGTCGCGCATCGCCTGTCCGGACTGAAAGAGCCGCAAGGTATTGCGTATGTCCAATCGAACGATCTGCTTTACGTCGCGAATGGTGGAGACGGGTCGGTGCGAGTTTTTCGAGGTCCTGAATATGTGCCGGCTGGCCGAATCGATCTGAGCGCAGACGCGGACAACATTCGCGTCGACCTACCGGAGGGTCGCTTGCTCGTCGGCTATGGCAGTGGCGGCATAGGCACAATCGACCTCCACACCAACAACAAGATTGGATCATTCCTCTAAAAGCCCATCCGGAAGGTTTTCAGCTCGATGCCGGAACGCACCAAATATTTGTAAACCTGCCAAATAACCGGGCGATTGCCGTGCTTTGACGCGACCAGTGGCCTGCAGGCGGGCAACTTGGCCACTCGCTCACGGCGGAAACTTTCCAATGACGCTCGACGCTGAACGTCAGCGCGTTCTTGTCGTGTTCAGGAGTCCACCGAAATTCGCGGCATTTAGTTGGCAAACCGGTGATGTGGTTTCCGAGATCGACACCTGTGGCGACGCCGACGATCTCTTCCTCGATGCAAAGCGCAAGCTCATCTACATCACCTGTGGAACGGGGTTTATCGACGTCTTGAAAGCGGACGATTCGAAGTATTCACGCGTCACGCGGATCGGAACCGTCGCTGGCGCCAGGACCGGACTTTTGTCCCCGACATGGATCGGCTGTTTTTGGCGGTGCGCGCTCGAGCGGCAGAGCCGGCTGCCATTTGGATTTACCGGGTAGCGCCCTAAGCAACAGGTGCAACCATGCGCACGAAGCGGGTTCGGGTGGCAGCGTTTTTGCTCACGCTAATGGGTATTCCCGATATCGCCTTTGCATATCGACCGTTTGACGGGACCGATGCGGCGGTCGCTGAGCCCGGTGAAGTGGAAATTGAATTCCAGCCTGCCGGAGTATTAAGCAGCAATGGCCAAAGGACTCTGGTGGCGCCGGCTACTGTTCTCAACTTCGGGCTGGTCAAGAACTGGGAGGCGGTGTTCGAAGGGCGCGTCGAAACGCCCCTGGATACTCCTGGGCCCGACAAGCTTGACCGATGCCGGGGCTTTTTGAAGTACGTCTTGCGCCCTGGAGTCCTGCAGGACCAGGCAGGCCCCAGCATCGCGACAGAGTTCGGCGCTCTCTTGCCGGACACTATTGGCAATAGCCGCATCGGCGCCAGCGTCGCGGCAATCATCTCACAACGATGGGACTGGGGCACGGCCCACCTGAATATCGCAGGTGCGCTCACGCGCGACCAGCACTCCAGACCTTTTCACGGGGATTATCCTGGAGGGACCGCACAAGTGGGTGGTCCGGCCTGTTGCTGAATTTTTCTACGAGGAAGAATTCGGTCAAGCACATACGTTCTCGGCTCTCATTGGTGCGATATGGCAAGTGAAAGACAATCTCTCTTTCGACGTTGGCTTTCGACATGCCATCGTGAATGGCGCAGGCGTCAACGAGGTCCGTGCTGGGCTGACAATCGGGTTTCCGCTGCGGCTACTGGGCGGGCCGCTTCATAGATAGCCGGCCCGCACCCAGAGGAGCCATGGATATGACCATGTCACGAAGGAACGCAACTGCAGCACCCGGCACGATTTTGATCCTCTCCAGCCAGGACCTGCAGACGGTGATGCGATTCGACGACTATGTTGATGCGGTCGCCGAGGCGTTTCGAATGCTGGCAGAGGTCGTTGTGAATCACCGGTACCTCTGCAAGTCAGTGTGACGGACGGCACCTTCCACGCCAAAGCTGCAAGCTTGCCGGTGGGACCCGGCTATGCTGCCGTGAAAGTGAATGGCAATTTTCCGGACAATCGATCCCGTCATGGATTGCCCACGATTCAGGGCGCCGTCTTCCTTGCCGATGCGAACAACGGTCGGCCATTGGCACTTCTCGATTCTATCGAAATTACGCGCCAGCGGACTGCAGCCGCCACAGCGGTTGCTACTCAGTATTTGGCCCGGCCGGATTCCCGTACCGCCACGATTTGCGGGTGTGGCGAACAAGGCCGTATTCAATTAATGGCTCTGCGGCACAAGCTCGACCTCACGCAGGTTTTTGCGTGGGACATCGATCCCAAATCTCACGCCGCTTTTCAGCCGAGATGGCGGGAACTCGGGATCACCGTTACGGCCATTGATGATCTGCGTGAAGGAACATTGGTCAGTGATGCAATCGTGACCTGCACGTCCTCGCACAAGCCTTTCTTGGGCCTTGAAGACGTGCGGCCGGGAACGTTTGTGGCCGCTGTGGGTGCTGACAATCCACAGAAGAGTGAAATCAAGCCCGAGCTGATGGCCAAGGCGGCCGTGATCGTTGATGTACTCCAACAGAGTATCGTCATGGGCGATATGCATCATGCAATCAACGCCGGTGTAATGACGCCGTCGGATGTACGCGCCGAACTTGGTACCCTTATTGCGCAGCATCGGCCAGGGCGGTTGGCGGACGACGAGATCACAATCTTCGACAGCTCTGGCACCGGCGTCCAAGACGTAGCGGCTGCAGCCCGCGCATACGAGCCAGCCAGGAATCGAGACTTGGGACTGATCTGTGCGCTTGCATGAGGCTCCGGGTGCTGGCCTCGCGCTGGGGCGATGACTACGCAATGCGCTAGTGTCCACTACGCGCAAATTCATCGACATCGCAAAGTGTCCGCTTTTCGAGGCTAGCGACACGAGTGACATTGCAGAACTGTCCGCACCGTCGCTAAAGCGTTACCATTGTGATCGTGTGGCAATAGCTGGCAACGAGATGTCCGCTGACGATCCAAGAAGCGAGCAGCCATAGGGTGCAATTTTATCTGACAGGCACGGCATCATAAAGGCCGATCCAAGAAGCTTGACCTACATGCCGTGCAAGCACCGGTAGCAGAGCTCTGGAGCGAGGGAACACGCCACACGTGGTCATTAGCGATACCTGTGCGTCGCCAGAGCGACCGCGTTTGCGACTGCGTGCCGAACATCCGCCGAAATTTGCAGCGGAGCGATCCAGAGAAAAACGATTACCCGCAGCAGGCAACGCCTGACCCTATCGTTCTTAGCTGCTCGCTCTACCATGGTGTGGAATGCTTGCTTTATTGTCCGGCTTCTTGCTTGGTGATGATGTCCACGATCTTGCGGCTGGCAGGATCGACGATCAGAATATTGTCGCCCGTTACCTTGACGAACTTGAAATCCCTTAATAGCAGACCAATCTGATCCTTCACCGCGATCGGCATAGAATTGAGCATGAGCAGAGTCGGGAATGGTGCTCCCAACGGCAAGCCGAAGGTCGCCCGACACGGTTTGCGCCTGTTCGCTGGCGATGTTGTCGTAAATGATCCGTTTGTGAGAAGCGGTGAGACCGATGCCTTGCAGATTGTTGGTGGTTGCGCCGGCCGCGTCTGGGCTTGCCTGAGCCAGCCGCGTATAGGGGCCCCGCCGCCTTTCCGACGCAGTCGTATCTGAGGCGTTGCAGGCAAGTGCGATAGATAATTCAAGCGAAAGCGTGACAGCGATCACACCGAAATTCATGATCGAACTCCTTCTGCGATCCGATTTGGCGGTGGTGTTCTGCCGCGGGCAGTCTGAGTCCTCGCTGGCCCGAATGCCAGCTATGGCACTCAGCGGACATGCCGCTGCACTGCACATGTCCGCTTTCGAGGTAAAGCGGACATGGGTTGATGCACTGCACATGTCCGCTTATGACCCAAAGCGGACGGAATGTCCGGTGGATGTGTCAAATCGGCAACAGCCAAATCTACCCCGATAAACTATTGTCCACTTGGAGTGGGTCGACTAGGCCGGCCGCGGTAGCCCTCCGAAGACCTGCAGGGCGGTCGCTTATCGCAACGAACGCGATCATGAAAAGTGGGGAAATTGACATGAAGAAGTTCACGCTCGCAGCCGCGACATTCGCTGCGCTGACCGGGTCGGCCATTGCCGCCGCCCTGCGTGTTGATATCGTTTAATGTTTTAGCTCATTTTCGGTTCCTGACCCCCGGATAAACCCTCGGATCGGCTCGCGGCGGTGTCTCCCGAGATCCGATCAAGCGGTTTTCGATCAGGCGGCCGCTTTCACCTTCCGCTCCTGAGCCAGGAGGCCGGTGGCGAATAGTAGGGGTACCGACGAATGTCCGTATTTGAGGTAAAGGGGACATTGCGGTAGGTCAGGTGATGTCCGCTTTTGACCCCAAAACCGGACATTGGGTTGCGGAAGCGCAGTTGGTCTTCGACGGGACCAAGGCTCCATGTAACCAAAATGCCACGCCGGTTTTAATTTTGGCGAATTTGCGTAATGGCTGATTAGTCCATGCCGTTGTCTGTTAGATATTGCTAAATTGGAGATGGCTAATGCGTCCCTTTTCTGCGGTATTGATGGCTGTCGTTTCGACAGTTGCTGCCATGTCGATGGCTTCCGCGGCCGATCTGCCAACCAAGGCACCGGCCTACGCGCCGCCGGTAGCCGCCCCTACAACTGGACGGGCAGTTATATTGGCGGCAATTTCGGTTACGCATGGGGCAGCGACCCGATCGGTCTCAGTCCATTTACAGTTTTCCCGGCAGGCACGGTGCCACTCTCGCTCGCGGATAACCCGCGCGGCGTTTTGGGTGGCATTCAGTACGGCACCAACTGGCAATTCAACCGCTTCGTGCTTGGGTGGGATTCAGATTTCTCCTTCAGCAACATCAAAGCCTCGCAAACGGTTTTCGCGGCTCCGGGCGGCATCGCGACAACGATGTCTGCCGAACAGAAGCTTGACTATCTCAGCACAACGCGCGGGCGTTTGGGCTATCTGATTACCGACAATCTTCTCCTGTACGGCACTGGTGGGCTCGCCTCCGGACGTGCGAGTGCGAACACCTTTATCACGCAGGTCGGATGCCCCGTCGCGCTGTCTGGCTGGCAACGAGTGGAAGACCTTGTGGGGTTGGACGGCGGGCGGCGGGATTGAATACGCAATCGGCCACTGGTTGGTGCGGGCCGAATATCTGCACTACGATCTCGGTAATCTCAATTACGACGTAGTTCGACCCGCGGACGGCCACACTGGTTGCGGCGTCAAACAAAGTTTCCGGCGACATTGTGCGCGGAGCGCTCAGCTACAAGTTTGACTGGACGTTCTGGGACCTTATCTTCGGCCGTCGCTAGCCGCCGGCGCGCGTTGCAGAAAAAACGTCGCGCCGCTCGACCGGCACAGCGTTCGCAGCGGTCACGACAATTTCAAGTTGATGGTCACTTAAAGCGATCATGGTCGCATGACGCCGCAGCGGCGACGTACCGAGCAAAGCCAACGGTAATCCGCGACGGTTGCAGGGAAATGTGAGCCGGTTCTAATTCCAGCGTCGATGGATTCGCCAACACCGCCCGAAGCGAAGGTGCCGCCGCATGCTTTGCTGGCGCAAGTCTGCAGCCGCATGAACTGACGTTCCGCGGACAACAGGAGCAGGAACGGCGACAACTGGCGGAAGCACGCAGGGCCATTGTCGAAGCCAGGCAACGCGTGGTTTGCTAATGACTCGGTGGTGATCGCCAGACCGCGCTGGCGTTGCTGCAAAAACGCTAGGCCGCGTACTTGTCGGTGCGCGGGTTTAGTGAGCATCGAGGCGATCGACGCCCGGCTTTACCCCGAAAGTGCATTATGCGCAGTCCGTCCGGTATGTCCGCAATGCGGACATTTTGTCGCTTCATCTATCTTGATCACCTTCGTCGGCAGCGGGCGAGCGGTGCTGACTTGCGCATCGGTGATGCCAAAAAGCGCCTTCGCTGCCCTCGGAGGCCGACTCACCAGCTCTGCTATCTGGTCGGCCAGCGTCTGCGTACCGGTAGGTCCCGCGCTTGGCTTTCTCGCCCTCGAGAATGCGTGTCGATTTTAGACGCCGCGGGCCGTGATTTTGGCCGAGCGGCATCCGGCGCCGTAGCGACATGAGACCGCCCGCGGCGGCGCGAACGCGCGTTGGCGCCTTGTAGATCGCAGCGGCACCGATGCTTAACGCGAGCGAGGCGATCAGGCCAAGCGAGGCAGCGCGCGCCGGACTGCGCGGACCGCCGGATCGTGCCGCTGTTGGAACCTTTGCGCGAACGTCGCCAAGATCCTCCGCCCAACCTCGCCGGGATCTGCGCACGCGTCGCTGATGGGCGCAATCTCCAGGCTTCAACGCGCGCGCAAAAGCGCCCTGCATGCGCGCCAGGAATAGGCCTGGAACCAGCCGCGATGCCATGACTTCACGCGAGAGAACTACCACAAAAAGGTGCGTCAGCGCGTCACTGGCGGCGCTGATCCTGCTTGAGCAACCTGCGCCGCCATTTCCGCCGAGTGGAATATCTGGTGCGTAAAACAGAAACGCCGAGTGCGCTAGCTGCATTCCGGTCGCTGCCAGCCTTCTTACGGCTGCGAGCCAGCCGCAACCGGTCGACGATGCCCGCAAACACTGACCGTGGACAGTGCGCGTGCTGCCTCGCAAACATGGCAGCGCAAGCGCTGCGCGCGAAGAGGCTTGTAATGGCTGTCTGGAGCGCAAGCGCGACCAGTCTCGGTCGCAGACATTTTCGCATGGGTGTCGCGCCGCGCCGTCGCCCCGGCGGTAGCCGATGCGGACATTTCGGCTCCATTCGATCCGCAGCCTCCAGTTGCCAGGTGGCGCCTGCGCGAAAGCGGCCATCGATCTCCAGACCTTCGTGGTTGTTAGCTGGAGGTGGCGTGATGGCTAACTATGGCGGCATGTTCGTTGTTGCGCACGTCGCCATTTTTGGCCACGCGTTTGAAGTTGCACCGCAAACGCTTGGCGAAATCGGTGCTCGCTCATTGATAGCCCCGAGGTCAGGACCGTTTATCAAAAAACGATCTTCTAAACCAGCATGGCTGGAAGGGGGCCAATGTCCGCTTTAGTCGGCGAAGCGTGACATTTGCAGTGCAACGCACGTCAGCAGCAGCGCTCTTCAAGACGTTACGATATCGCGATATGATTTAGAGCTGAGGCGAGGGGGCGCCAGCATGTAGGCGCAGTGTCGCGCGCATGGGAGAGCGTGCCGGAGCGATCTGGCCTCGGCGTGTACCTCTTCGTCTGGCGCGTTCCCGCCCTGGTCGATCCGCAAATGGTTAGAGGATTGCGCAGACGCTGTCGCGTGCCGGTAGAACCGGACCGCGTGCTGACAGTCGATGTTGTCGATTGTCCGCCGGATGGTGATATCTGGCCTGGTCGCGCACCGCGGTTTAAAATACGATACGCCGTTCATGGAAAAGGTCCTTCTCCGGCCTATCTACACGGCGAGATGCTCCTCTTCCTGATAATGTCCGCGGCCGCGCCAGTAGTTCCAGGCAAAGATGCCTCGCATCAGCAAAAAACCGGCACTTCGCTTCAGCCCTGCGCACCTGAAAACATCCGGCGCTGATACACCAGCGCGAGCGAAGACCGTAAGGCGTCGTGAACCCCATCAATGTCGCCTTCCTGCGGTGTCAATCTCGCGACAGGCACGAGTGCCAGCAACGCTGGCATGCATGTAGTATTGGTGCGGCAACTGAAAGCAGTGATCCTGCAAGCGCCCTGGTGGCCGTTTGAAGCAGGTGGGGCGGTCGAAGATTGCAAAGGTAGTAGAAACCGACGTTTAGCGACGCTCGTGCCTGGTGCACCGCCGTATCTGGCAAAGCCGAGTGCTATATGCGATCCTGCTGGCGAGGCGGTGTCGCGGGGCAGAATATCAGTTTCGTCTATTTTTGATTGTGGTGCGGCGTCCGTCCTTACACTGGGCGAGGTCAGAGAGCTGGCGGAGGCTTAACCTCCGGTCAGAAAGCCTCTGTCTTGGTTACGTTCGGTGAAGCCCTCTCGGGACCGCCATCTCTCGAAATCATGCATTGAATTCCCAAAGTTTTTTGACCGCGCCACTATTTGGGTCTGAGGTTTGCGACCGCCTTCGCGACCTGCGATCTCTGCCGAAGACCAAGGCGCGCAAGATCGACACCGCGTTTGGCGCGGTTGCGTAGAAGTGCCCGGTGATTTCGCCTGCAGCATACAGGCCGGGATTGGCGTGCCTGCTCATCACCCTGGCGTGCTCGTCCGTTGCAAGACCACCAAATGTATACGCAATGGCGCCGACCAATGGGTATCCGAAAAAGGAGGCACTTCGATTGCGCGCGCCCAATTCGACTTCGGCGGATGGAGGTCATTGCTGGCAACCAGCCCGTCGCAACGTGTGGCATCAAAACTCGCAAGATCACCTGTACAACTAACATTGTAAGTCGCGATGGTCTGTTCGAGATTAGCCCCATTCACGCCGAGCAGTTTTGCCAGGTCCGCGAGCGTATCGCCACGCACAGGTGGAATTTCAGAACGGATTGCACGCTGATAGTCCGAAATTTCTAAAAGCGGCTGTCGAGGATTGCATAAGCAATCGAGTTCGGAGTCTTAAAATGAATGTTGCGGGCGAACCATTCCCAGGTCTCATGCACAAGGCCGCCGCCTTCATCGAAGAATCGGCAACCATTCTGATCGACGACCACTCCATACGGGTAGACAAGAACGACCGGCGCGGAGCTCTTGCTCCGGGCATCGACTGGCTCCGCGTGCATGCCGCTCCAGTCGCCGGCGCCCGTAGCACCGATTTCAAACGCCATACGAATGCCGTCGCCGGTGTTGAAACATGTTCCCGGCGAAATCAGCCGCATCGTTTCTGCCTTTGGCCCGAGATGCTGACGCATCATCTCGCCATTGGCCTGAAAACCACCAGTGGCGAGGTATGACCGCGTCCGCAGTCAATATCTCGTGTGTGTTATCTCGCGCAATTTTCAGACCGGTAATCTGACCGTTTTCGGTCAGAAGCGTTTTGGCGGTGTAGCCATATAAGAATTCCACTTCCGCTTTCTTGGCCGCACGCGACAGCTCACTTATCAGTGTTGGCCCGCCGCCCCGGGGCTGAATGCGCGGCGGTCCTTTCGCCAAGTAGTAGGTCGGCTGGATAAATTCGATGTTGTGGGCGGCAACCCATTTGATCGTCGCCGGCGCCTCTTGTGCGAGCCGGGTGAAATAACGCCGATCGCCTTTGAATTGCGTTGCGCGCAAGCATGTCTTCGATGAAAGTGGGTTCGACGCGATCGGGCGCGGCCATGCGCGTGTAGGATGGCGACCAGCGCGTGTTGCCGCCAGCCTCGGTCTCTGGTGCTTTGTCGACGAGGGTGATGCGGACGGCTTCGCCCGGCCACCGCTGCTGTTTCCGCCGCCGACAACGCGGCGGCCAGCCCGGCCGCGCCTTGGCCGACGACGACTAGCTGTCCCGATCCATTCGTCATAGGGCGGTGGTGAGATTGCGATTACTTCACCAGATCACTCCATTCCGGACAGGTACGCTGGTTTACCGGTGTCAGCCACGCCTTGTAGTTGGTCTTGTCGATGATCTCGGCTGGCAACATGACCTTTTCTGGCAAGGACTCATTCTTGAGTTGGCGCACTGCGGCGCGTGTCGCCATGCACCCAATCTTGAACATATTAAAGTCGACGGTGGCTAGCATTTCGCCGGTTTCGACTTTTTCACGGCCGGAAGGATACCGTTGATGCTTATGACTGTAGCCGTGCGGTTTGCTTCCTTTAGCGCCTCGAGCACGCCAAGCGACATGCTGTCATTGGCCGACAGCACTGCGTCGATTTGAGGATGTTCTTTCAGTAGCTTTTCCATAGCGCGCTTGGCGTCCGGCTGCTGATAGTTGCCGACCTCGGAACCAAGCACCTGAATGCCGGGAAATTCGCCGAAAGCGCGTTTGTAACCGCGCACACGTTCACGATTGGTCGGCGCTTTCGGCGTGCCTTCGATCACCACGATACTCGCCCTTGCCGTCCATCTTTTCAAACAAGAAGCGGGCCTCTCGGTAACCGATTTCGTAATCATCGGCCCCCACATAGGTCACAAACTCGCCCGGCAAGGGATTCTGAGGCAAGCACAATTGGGATCTTCGCGGCGTTGAGCGCCTTAACCGATTCTGACCATAGCGACATCATCGACGGGAATAAAAATTACGACGTCTGGTTTTTCCTTCAGGGCCCGCTCCACCATCGCCTTCTGCTCGTCGACATTGTCAGGTTGGCTCGGGACGAAATGCACGATGCGCAGACCCGCCCCGCGCGCCACTTGATCGGCAGCTATACGGAAGGCTTCGTAAGCCGGATTGGTCGAATTCTTGGTGAAGACGGCGACGTGTTTTCGTTTCCGCCGTTTTTGCATGATGCGGGACGAGTAACAAAACGCTGGCCGCCGCTACCACTCTGATATTGCGCATCGTTGCTCTCCTGGGTTGAAAAACCTGTCCCGTTTGCCGAGCGTACGTGGATAGTCCTCCTTTCAATCGTCGATAGTTGGGAGACGCGTTGCTTACAACCACAATATTTTCTTTCGATAGGCCAAGTCGTCCAACAAGGGTTTTGCCGGTCCTTGATGGACTACCGCACCGCGTTCCAGTACGAAGACACGGTCAGCCAGCGCTAGGACCAGATCGAGATTGTGTTCGACGATCAGAATTGAGACTTGTTTGCGCAAAGCATCGAACGCACGGAACAACTCCAGCATCAACGGTCGGCGACAATCCTTCAAAAGGCTCGTCGAGGAGAAGAAGCTTGGCGTCCCCGAGAGGGCGCGCGCTACGGCGACCATTTGCTGTTCGCCTCCTGAAAGATAGTCGGCCGCGACATCCATGCGCTCTTTCAGGCGAGGGAAGAGACTAAAGATTTGCTCTTCACTCCACACAACGCCAGTGCTGCCGTCGGTCTTGCGCGCGAGCCGGCCCAACGCCAGATTGTCGGCAACTGTCATACCGGCAAAGAGGCCGCGCCCTGCGGCACATAGCCAATTCCCATGCGGGCGATGTCAGAAGTCGGAAGCCCGCGAATCGTTTTTCCGCCGAACTCGATCGTGCCAGATGCAGGCGGCACCAGCCCGCACAGCGTTTTGAGCAGGGTCGACTTTCCGGCACCGTTGCGACCGAGCAGGGCAACGATTTCGTCATTGCGCACGTCGAGCGTCGCATCGCTGAGAATGTGACTCTTGCCGTAGAAGGCATTCACATTGTCGGAAACGCAGGATGCATGTTGCCAACACTTGTCTGACGCCCCGCGTCCGGTCGCCGCTGGTCGGCCAGTGCCGGTGTAGACCTCCTGCACTCCGCCGATCTGCGCGAACCTCTTTCGGGCGTGCCAGTCATCAGCACTTCGCCCTGGTTCATCACTGTGACGCGACGAGAGAAGCTCCAGCACGCGGTCGATGTCGTGTTCGACGATCAGCACCGGAAGATTTGAAAGCAACGCTTTTGATAAGATTCGAAACACGCTCGCGTTCGGCGGCTGCGAGGCCGGCGAGCGGTTCGTCGAGTAAAAGCACCTGCGGCTTCGAGCCCAGAGCGACCCCGAGATCGACCAGCCGCTGCCCCCATGAGCGACAGCTCGCCACTCTGAATGTTCTCGATGCCCTCGAGGCCGAGAAAACGGATCAGCTCAACCGTTTCCGCGTTCACGTCGGAATAACTATCAACGTCGCGCCAAATGTTAAACCGACCCGGATGGCGTGCTTGGAGCGATAGACGGATATTCTCGTAGATCGACGAGGCATTGAATAGGCTCGTGATTTGGAACGAGCGCGCTAGAGCCACGCTGGCAGATGTCCCGAACAGGAAGGCCATGGATGTCGCGCCCGCTGAGACGGATCGTGCCGCTGTCTGGGCGGTATAGACTTGATATTAGATTGAAGAGTGTTGTTTTGCCGGCGCCGTTCGGCCCAATCAAGGCGTGAATTTCTCCAGACTGGACGGATAGGTTGGCGCCCGAGACAGCCTGGATTCCACCGAAATGCTTCGAAACGTTGCTCACTTCAGCACGGTTCCTGTCGATGCCTGCGAACGGAGAGAAGCCCGGCGCGCAGCGCCTCGTAAAGCTTTGCGCTTGCTCATCGCCGCGGCTTCTTCCGGTGGTGGACGCCAGCGTCGGTTCAACCTGGTCCAGACCCCAGCCAAACCGCTCGGCGAGAACAACACGAAGCCCACGAACACGAGGCCGAACCACAGCAGCCAATTGGGCGTCCATATTGGAGAACAGTTCGCGAAAGACGATAAAGAAAAGGGCACCGAGCGCCGGCCCTAAAACATGATGCATGCCGCCTATCACGACCATCGCCAGCAACTCGCCGGAGAACGGAACAGAAACTGCCTCCGCCGACACGAGATAGGTCTGAAATCCGAGCAGGGCGCCGGCAATCCCCGTTATCACCGCTGAGAGCACAAATACTCCGAGCTTGTAGCGGTCGATTGGATACCCCTGAAACCTAGCGCGTAATTGATTTTCACGGATCGCCACCAACACATGACCGAATGGCGAGCGCGTCACGCGCAAGAGCGCATACAAGACGGCCAGACCGATCAGAGCGACCAATAT
>ERZ1370068.6496-contig-5476_pt1 | contig 38820 bp, 54 predicted proteins | sample MGYA00561227_ERZ1370068 | MGnify/ENA primary metagenome ERZ1370068 (study PRJEB38410, sample SAMEA6850437) | metagenome | study: Metagenomic assessment of the ecological functions of the soil: analysis of the soil microbiota associated with the...
ATTGTACTTCGTTCAGTTACGTATTGCTGTGGATAAAGTACTGGTCTTTTCGCACGTGATCCGGCAGTGAAAACGCGAGATCGCCGTGTGATCGAGCACGATCACGTTCTCGGGGTCGCGGCCGATGGTAAGCGGCAGGTTGGCCGGCTCGAGGCAACCGTGCGACCCTTGTCGTTCCGGAGACGATGCGAACGTGCAGCGACTGTGTTCCGTTTCGGTTGACGGCGCCCAGTGTCGCCAGATCGACCGGATTCTTTACGCAAGTCAGGACCAACAGGGATCGAGTCGCCTCTGACGCCCCGTATAGGCCCCAATATCTTGGGCCAGGGGCCGGTGACGCCCCCTGTATCTTGTGCGTAGGCCAAACACCGGAGAAGGAACTTGCCTACCGATCGGGCTGATCGAGAGGCGCCGGTCCCACCTCGCACGACGCAACGTATTTGCGACGCACTATCCGCGTGGTATCGTCTCTGCCAGAAACCCCAGCGTCAGCATTCCCGGACGACACATGCCGGGCATTCAGGCAACTCCTACACTTACGAAAGGTGACGAAAAAATGAAAACGCATTGTCTGTACCGTGGTCGCCCTGACCATGCTCGCTGCTTCTGTCGATGGCGATGGCGCAGGACAAACCGACCGCGCCCTCCGCACCGTCGGCGGCCCAGCAGAAGCGGATGGAACATGATAGAAGATGGTCATGCTTGACTGACTCACGAGCTGATGAAAGAAGATGGTCGGTGAGTTCGACTACACGATCACCATGGCCATGCCCGGCGGTCCCGCACAGGAATACAGGGATCGCAGCGCCAAGATGATCATGGGCGATCGCTACCTCGACGAGACCTACACCGGTACGTTCATGGGCATGCACCGTTCAGAAGGCCACGGCACCATGGCGTATGACAACGTCACAGAAAAATACCTGTCGACCTGGATCGACATAGCACATAGGCACCGGCATCATGTTCGGCAGCGGCACGGGCGATGCCACCGGCACGACGTGGAACATGACGGCCGACATGGCGGACCCGCAGACGGGCAAGATGGCCCCGACGCGCATCGTCACCAAAACTGTCGATGCCGATCATGACGATGGACATGTTCGGACCGGGACCGGACGGCAAGGAAATGAAGATGATGTCGATCGCGGCGACGCGTTCGAGTAACGACGATCGCAGGATCGCAGCGAAAGAGCCGCGTCCAACCGGGCGCGGCTTTTCTCTTTCCCCCTTGGTCGGCGGTCACCACTCCGTTCTAAGCTCCTGCTACGCGCGCAGCGCCGCAATTTTCACTCTGCTAGCGGTCGCATGTGCGTCTTTGCTCCTGCTGCTCGCGGGGGCCGCAATCTTCCCTCTATTCGGCGGTCTCACGTCCCTCTTTATCTGCAGGTCGCGCGGATCTCAATATGGAAATTTATGCGCGCTCCTGAAGTCGCTGCAGCTCGCCCTCAAGGCGGAAACTACGCTCGCATCTGCTCGCTTGAGGGCTTCGACACCATCTTCCCTGCGCCAGAGAGTGAAGTCGATTACCGCAATCGACGCAAATGCCTGGATGCGCGAGCACTTCATCTCGGTGTGCAGCAGCGATGTGCGTTTGTGTCGGCGTGCCGACATCATCTTTAGAATGGACGTAGCGGATGCGAGCGTGGTTCTTGGGGGCGGGTCCGATCGGTCTGAAGCGACTTTGACGAACGGTCAAAATCTCCATATTGCGCTCCCCGCGAGGAGAGCGGGAAGACCGACGCGCATGACCGCTTACCAGAGGATGGAACTATCCTACAGCCCGCGTGGAAGCGCCGGGCGTGTTCTTTGGCGAGATGGCTGGTCAGGTCTTGAGCCCGATCATGTCCCCAGGGGGGAGAATCTCGTCACGGAAATTGGAGCGGGCGCGCAGCGCGTACCAGTCCCAGGATCGACGCCCGGCGTCGCGGAGAAGACTGATTCCAGCGGCGAATGTCGAAGGTCTCCGAAACCACGCGCGTCCATGCGCAGGCGGCTTCGCGCGCACGCAGGAGCGTGTCGGCCAGCCGGCGATCGCCGCGGGAGAAGGCACCGCTTCGAGGTAGCTCGTGTTCACGTCGTGGAACAGGCTGGATGTTCGAATTGCGGTTGTAGTTCCTGATGTACCTCTGCTTCGCGATCAGTTCCTCGCGTATCCACGCTTCCCATGGAAAGGCGTGTGCGGCTTCGGGATGTGCGAGGACACCGAGCAGTTCATGTGCACGGCGCCCGCGACCACCGCAACGTGATAGCCGCATCAGCAAGACCGACGACCGCGCAAGTCTTCGTCAGTCCCGGTGGGAGCACCAATCAAGAGTAGAACTCGAGACGATAACCCGCCAGGTACGCCGCCTCGCACCCCATCAGATCGGCGTTCTGATCGGCTGCGATTCACGCGCAGGCGATCGTCGCACTTCGGGCGCTAGCAGCCCCGACTTGCGCACCAGGCGTCAAGCCACGGCAGCCGTGGAGCCGGGCCCGACGCGCAAGGACGGCAGCGACAATTCACGCGGCGAGCGAAACGCCTGCACGCACAGCAGTGACGATGCCGATAATCGGTAGAAAGGTGGTGAGACAGATCTCATCGTAACCGGCTGCCCGTACGCGGCCTCCGCCAGCTCCAGCACCTTGCACCGAGCGCATTCTGAGCGGGCTGATAGTGCTCGGACGGCCTGGCAGAAGCGGCAGACACTTGGCGGGACAGCCGCGCACAGATCTCGATGTTGATGCGGTCGTGGATCGACCTCCACGTTGGGATCACCGGGCACGGGAAAGGCGCGTTCTCGAGATCCCACACCGTCATCTTCGGAATGCTGGCGACGCCGGCACATGATCGATGCGCGCAATGGTTCCGTCGGCGTGGTAGTCAAGGTGATAGAGCGACGGACGTACATCCCCGGAATGGTGGCCAGGAGCGCGTGCAGCTCGGCGCGTGGCCGGCCGCTGCGCTTCCACGACTTGACGGTGTCGAGCGCGCAGTTGATCACATCTTCGGCGTCGCCCACGAGGATGGCGAAGAAGGGGGTGCCACCGGCTCCATGGCGAGGGTGATCGAGCCACGCCCCCGAGAATGACGGGGTCGCTCGATGCTGCACGGTCCGCGGCGTTGAGGCGGGGAATGCGACGCCAGCTCGAGCATGTGTTGAGCGGGTTGGTGAAGCCGAGCTCGTATTGCATCGAGAAGCCGATCACGTCGAAGCGATCGAGCGGCGTGAACGCTTCCAGGGTCACCAAGGGGAGACCGCGCGCGCGCAGTTCCGCCTCCATGTCGATCCAGGGCGCGAACACGCGCTCGGCGCAGGCGTCGGTTTGGCGTGTTGATGAGGTGGTAGAGGGATGCGCAGCCCGAGGTGCGACATCCCGATGGCGTAGGTGTCGCGGAAACGCGAGAGCGCCACCTTGAGGTCGACCGAGGCGTGGTCCTTGACGATGGCGTTTGCGCTCGCCGCCGGCGTACTGGCTGGCCGGCTTGGCCACACGCGGGAGCACCTCGTCGAACAGAATTGTCGCGGTTGGCTTTCGACCCGCTGCGGATTCGCAATCGGGCTGCGAGCGCAGTCCATTCAACGCTGCCTCGGCAAAGCGTCCCCCGGCGGGTGTCGCTCAGGCCCCCGCCGCGCCAGGCGGCGGGGTGACGAGCGACAGGACCCCGCCGGGCAGCGTTGCGTGCGGCCTCGTGTATACTCGCCGCCATGCCCGAGCTGCCCGAAGTCGAAAACGGCGGTACGCGAGCTGCGCGCTCATCTGCCCGGCCGGTGGTCACATGCGGGCGGAGCGTCCCCTGACGGCGGCCGATCTGTATCGCGCCGCGGCAGTGCGCGACGCTGTCGCGCGCTGAAGCGGCGCGCGGGTCGGCGAGCGCGTCGAACTCACCGGCGCGGGAAGGCCATCATCGTGATCTGGTGCGAGGGCGACCAGGGAGCCACCGACAGTCGTGCGGTGCACCTCAGGCATGACGGGGCGTCTGGCGTGGAGGGAAGCGCGCAGAGCGCCTGCGACCCGGTGCGCTGCCGCACTCTGCACGCGCGCTGGGCGGTTCACGGACGGGCCGAGTTGCGCCCTCGGTCGTCCCGCGGCGCTTCGGGTTCATGTGCTGGTGGGTGCAGCGCGGAGGCGGTGTGACGCGTCGCTCGCGCATGGGGCCGGGACGTCCGTTCACCGCCGACGGACAGCGCCTGGCCTTGCTGGCCGCGGCGACTGAAAAAAAGGCGCGCCGGTGAAGTCGCTGCTGTTGGACCAGCGCATCGTCGCCGGGGCTCCGGGAATATCTATGTCGACGAGAGTCATTGTTTCTCGCGTTCACGATGCACCCGCTTGACGCCGGGCCACCGCTGCGCGGCGAAACGCGCGCTGAGTCTTCTCCGGCCGCGCGCCGCGTGCTGCGAGCGCGCCATCGACGCGCGCGGCAACGACGCTTCAAAGCGACTACCGTCGCCCCGATGGCAGCGTCCGGAGCAGTTTCAGGTCAAGCTACGCGGTGTACGGGCGCGAGGGCGAGATCGTGCGGTCGTGTGGCGTGCGCGCGTGAGGAAGATCGTGGATGTCGGTCAGCGCGGCACCCACTTCTGCCCGCGCTGCCAGCGTGCGCCGCGCGGCGTCAGCGCTGCCCGGGCCTGAACGTGACGCGCGGATCGCTCGCGTCGCGCAGCCCCTCGCCGAGCAGGTTGTACGCGGTCACGGTGATGAAGATCGCGGCGCCGGGAGACGTGGTGTGAGCCACCGGGCGAAGTCCTGCTCGCGCGCGCCGGCCAGGACGCCGCCCCAGCTCGGCGTCGGCGGCTGCGCACCGAGTCCCAGGAAGCGTGACGCGAGCCTTCGATCGGTGAGCACGGCGCTGGCGATGCCGAACGTCGCCGTCACCAGCACCGGGTGCGAGCGAGTTGGGGCAGGATAGTGGCGGAAGATGATTGTGCGGTCGCGGCACCCAGCGCGCGTGCCGCTCCGGTGAACTCATGCGCGACTTCAGTCGTACGAACTCCGCACCGCAGCATGAAGCGGGCGATGTCGGTCCAGCGCGTGATGCCGATCACGATCATGATGTTGTAGATGCTCGGGCGGCAGAAACGCGATGCGACGAGAATCAGGAACAAGGAACGGGAAAGCAGATCACGATCTCGATCAGCGCGAGAGCAGAATATCGGTGACGCCGCCGTAGTAGCCCGCCAGGCGCCGATGAGACAGACCGATCACCAGCGAGATTCCCGTCGCCACCAGGCCCACCTTGAGCGGAGATGCCCGTGCCGTAGAGAGGATGCGCGCGAACCACGTCGCGTCCCAGCTCGTCGGTGCCCATCCAGTGGCGGTGATCTGGGCGCTGGAGGCGGTCGGTCAGCGACGTCGCAATGGGCGAATAGGGAATCGGCGGCATCACCAGCGCGACCGACTCGTCGTCGCTTGAGGTCACTCGAAGTCGAGCGTGACGAGCTGCGGATATTTGACGAAAAATTTGAACGGAACCATCTGCGGCCACGGCCGGGAACAAGCGTGCGGTCGTCCCAGCCGCATGATGATGGGCTTGTTGTTGGCGATCACCGGCGCCGAGCCACGACAGCCACGAAGCAGCGTGGCGATTACCGCACGAATCCCGCCATGCGCGTAGCGATCGCGGCGCATCCGCTCCAAACAACTTCGCGCGAAACCCGCGGCTGTGGGCGGTGCCGGTGCTGTCGAAGCGGCGCGTCGGTGCGTCGGCGTGAGCCTGCGGCGGATTCGTTCATCGGTACGTCACCCGCGGATCGGCCCACGCGTAGAGCAGGTCGGCGAGAGCGTGCTGCAAGCAACACCATCACCGCGGTGATGGTAGCTGAGCCCCATTACCACCGGGTAGTCGCGCGCGAGCACCGACTGGTGAAGAACAGATTGCCCACGCCGGGCCACGAGAAGATCGATTCGAGGATGATGCTGCCGCTGATCAGCGTGGGCAGCAGCAGTCCGATGAGGGTCAGCATCGGAATCCGAGTGTTGCGGAACACGTGCGTGATAGACGACGATGCGTGCTTCGTCGAGCCCCTTGGCGCGCGCGGTGCGAATGTAATCCTGGCGGATCACTTCCAGCGACGAGCCGCGCGCGGAAGCGCGAGAGGAACGCGAGCGATCCGTAGCGTCAGGCAGAACGATGGGCAGAATCATGTGCAGCGAACGCGATCCCACCAGATAGCGCGAAGAAACCCAAGCGTGTGCGGGCGTCGATCGACTCCATGCCGCTGATGGGCAGGATCCAGCAGCTTCGACGCCGAAGAACATGATGAGCAGCAGCGCCACCCAGAACTCGGGCAGCGAGTACAGCAGGTAGAGCGCGGTACTCCCCAGCTTGTCGAAGCGTCGAGTGCTGGCGCAGCGCGGCGTAGAGTCCAAGCGGGACGCAGCCAGCAGCGAGCGCGATGAAGAGCGAGTGCGACGTTGAGCGTCAGCGTGGCCGGCAGCCGCTCCACGATCTTCTCGAGTGACGGGACGGTGGTCGAGAAACGAGTCGCCGAAGTCGAGGGTGGCGACGCGCTTGAGCCAGCGTCGAAATAGCGGACGTGGATCGGCTCGGTCGAGCCCGTAGAGGTGCAAGCATCTGGTGATACGCGGCGGGCGAGATGCGCGCGTCCATTTCGCCCGCTGATTGATGAGCTCGACGGGATCGCCGGGCGCCAGGTTGATGATCACGAACGTGACGACAGTGATGCCGAGCAGCGTGGGGATCAGCAGCAGCAAGCGCCGGATCGTGGTAATTGAGCATCGCGGCGCGCTAGGCGTTTTCGCTGCCAGCCGGCCGTCGGACTCGTCGATCCACCAGTAGTTGGCGCCGGGCCAGAAATCGTACGGACCCATCGGCGAGATGCCGGATGCCCTGGATCTTGCGGGCAATCGGGCGTTTGTCGGGAACCGCATTGACGAAGATGTGTAGGGCTGATCCTCGGCGATCAGCTGGATGCACATCGTGATAGATGGCCGCGCGCTTGTCCTGGTCGAACTCCTTGCGGCCCGGCACGAGCAGGCTGTCCACCTGCGGGTTACTGTAGTGATTCGTGGTTCAATCCGCTTGGGCGGCGTCATCGACGAATGGAACGTGTCGAAGCAATCCGGGATCGAAGTCGCAGCGCGCCAGCCCAGCATGGCGGCGTCGAAGTCGCCCTTGTCGACGCGATCGAAGAAGCTCGATCCTTCCAGCGAGCGAATGTCCACGCGGATGCCGCGCCTTGCCGCACTCCTCCTGGAGGAGCTGCGAGAACTGCGCCGCGATGCGCTGCCCGCGATGACGTTCAACTCGAACTCCGAACTTCTTGCCGTTCTTGTCAGGATGCCGTCGTGGTCGCTGTCCTTCCAGCCCGGCTTGGGCGAGCAGCTGCCGCGCGCCGGACGGATCGAACGAGGAGCGGCTTGACAGTCTTGTCGTACGCCCACGAGTTGATATAGAACGGCCCGCTCACCAGGCGCGCATAACCGGAATAGATCTTCGTGTTCACGCTCTCGCGGTCGAAGAGCAGCGTCATCGCCTTGCGCACGCGCTTGTCGGAGAACCAAACGCTGCGGCAGTTCCACGCCACGAAGTTGTAGCCGGGGAAGTAGTAGTCGACTTTGCGGAAACGCGCCTTGAAGTCCGGGTCGTTCATCTGCTTTTCCCACTGCCCCTGCGTGGCGCGCATTTCGTCGAGCTCGCCCGCGCTTCAGCATGTTGAGCGCCACGGCGTCGTCCTCCACGACCTTGAAAATGATGCGGTCGAGGTGCGCTTTCTGGCCCGCAGTAGTTGGGATCGCGAACGAGCGAGATGTACTGCGCCGACACCCACTCGTCGAGCTTGAACGGACCGCTGCCGACGGGCTTGCGGTTGGCAGGATTGGTGATGAAATCGCCCTGGCCGTAAATGTGCTCCGGAATCGGCCAGAGCTGCGTGATGGCGTAGATCGCCGGGCGCGAACGATTCCTTCCACACGAATATCACCGTGTGATCGTCGACCACTTCGAGGTGGTCGAGCTTTTCGAATACGGGCGCCTTGTTGATGGCTGGAATCTTGGGATCGCGCACCTTGTCGAGCGTGAGAAGCGCGACGTCCGTTCGCGAGTGATGGGCACGCCGTCCGACCAGTGCGCGTCCGGGCGCGCAGCTTGCACCGGTGATGCGCAGGTGGTCGGGGCTCACTGTCGGAAGCTCGGATGCAATGCACGGGCACGAGGGTGCCGTTGACGTCGTAGTCGAGCATGGGATCGTAAGAGGTGACGCAGCACGAAGAGCTCGTACGCCGTGGTATAGAGCACCCAGTTCAGCGTCTTGCACTCGGAGTCGAGGCGGCGAATCACCGTGCCGCCATCGCGCGGCGTTGCCGACGCGGCCACTGAATCAGCGGGGAGCATTCTGGGCGGCCTGCTGCGCTTTTCTTGCCGCACCCCGACAGGGCGGCGCAACGGATGCCGCCATGACCGACTACATGACCGACAACCCGGCGCATGGACCCTCCTCGGTCTCTCGCCGCTGGTGAACGCACGCGGCCGAGGCGAGAGTGTAGCACCGGCCATGCCGCGACGACGAACAACAAACGCGAACTGACGCGGGGCGTCAACCTCGTGTCTAAGTCGTTGCTGCCGAATAGGCTGAGGAATTTCCGATCCGACTCGCTCTGATGGGACGCCACTGGCTACTCTCCAGCCACTTCGAGCGTAATGCTATATTACTGCAGCGAGTTAGGGTGACTGTGGGGATTGCACTCGACCAATGCGTCGTCAACGCTCTGCATCGCACGACCGAGCGATCCGGCACGGCCAGCAGCGGACTCGGGGAAACAAGATCGATGAGCACCGCGCGGAGGTATCCCTATGTTGAGCACGCGAAAAGGGCATCGTGCTCGCCCTTTGCACTAGGCTTCGCCCAGGCGACATGGCATACATTCGCAGAGCCTTCTTATCTCATCTATCCCGAGCGTTCCGACGGTGTTTCGTTACGACACGAGCCGCTATGAAGTCGTCGGCAGCGGCGACGCGCTCCAGTTCAACCCGCAGCTACGCGATCGGGAGCTACATGCTGTGGGACCGCGTCGAAGGACGCATTCCGTACGAAGTCTACGGCGCACCGCAGTTGGTCGGCTTTGAACCGGCGACCGACGGGACGAGCAGAGTTCGAAACCAGCAACGACGACTTTGATCTCGTCGTGGATGGAGCTTCCGGTTCACAGCCGCACACGATCGGCAATCTCTACTTGCGCTTCTGGCCCTACCCGGCGCAGCAACACCGCCGACGCTCACGGTTGACGGCGTGACGACCGACGATCTCACCGGTCCCGCTCTTGCCATTCGAAGTGAATACGCCGGTGCAGGACGGCTACTACTCGAACACGCGTGCACCACGTGTCGTGGCGGGGTGCGCGCGCGATGGAGATCGTGGCGTTCTCCGATCGAAGGACGGCGACCGACGCTACACCGGTACGCCGTTGTACCGCATCGTCGCGCGTGTCAATCCGGTCGCGACCCAGCCCGACGTGGGGGAGCGTCAAGGCGCTGTCATCGCTGATTCGACCGCGGGATGGTGCAAACGCCGCGCGTGGAGTCGCAGCGCGCCTTTTCTGCGCTTGCACCATCGCGGCGTTGCGCCTCCTCGGCATGACGCTCCGCCGCGGCCATGCCGTCGTCGGCGCGCCTTCGACTGGACGCACTGTGCAAGAAACACAAGCTGCTAGGAGTGGCGCGGACGATCGCGTGCAGCTCGTCGTCGGAGAGGATGTGGTCCGACTGTTTGGCGCGCGTCGAAGATCCTGGTCGACAAGCTGGTCGGTGACAGTGATCTGCGCTGTGCTCGAGCCAGAAGCGCACGTTTGACTTTCCGCTCATGCGGACCCACTTCGATCACCTGCGACAGTCCGAACTCGTCCGCGGGGACACCGCTGTAGATGCGATTGGCGAGCCACGGCATCGCCCTTCTTGTACGCCTTCACGATGGCATCCGCGTGCACGCCGGTCTGCGTGCGGAACGCATCGCTGCCCGAGCACCGGATAATTGTCCGGCAGCGGCACGCGGCAATACTTCGACCACGCGCCGCGCATACGCCGGAAGCTTCGTGAGGTCGCGGTCGAACAATCCCATCAGTTTGAAATTCACCATCAGCATGTCGATGGTCGTGTTGCCGACGCGCTCGCCGATGCCGAGCATGGAGCCGTGCACGCGGTCCGCGCCGGCCATGGTGCGCCGCAATGGTGTTGGCCACGCCGAGGTCGCGGTCGCGGTGGCCGTGCCAGTCGACGCCGATGTTCTTGCCCGATTTTTCCACCAGGCCGCGCACGAAGCGCACGACCGCTTCCGCGCCCGGGAGTCGCGTGGCCCACAGTGTCGGAGATGCACAAGCCGCTCCACGTCGTGGTCGATGGCCATGCCGTAGAGGCGCTCGAGCGTTTCGGGCCGCGAGCGGGTGGTGTCTTCGGTGACGTACATCACGGGCACGTCGTTCTTGTGCGCGAACTCGATGGCCTCCTCGCTCACCTTGAGCATGCGGTCGACGGTCCAGTCCTCCGCGAACTGACGGATGCGGGCTCGAGAAGATGAAGAGCGCCGCCTGCACCTTGATGCCGGAGCGCTGCTGGATCTCGATGATGGGCTTGATGTCGTTGGGGTGCGTGCGCGCCGCGCAGTACGGGTAGAGCTTCATCTTGCAGCGCGCGAGCTCGTTGCAGATGGCGAGCACGTCGGCGAAGGCGTGCGGCCCGGCTGCCGGGAATCCGATGGCGGCCGAATACGAGCCCGAGGTCCTCCATGTAATGCAGGAGCTCGAGCTTTTCCGGAATGCTGAGGGTTGAAAACCGACGGCGACTGCAGCCCGTCGCGCAGGGTTTCGTCGTTCAGCTTGAGCGGATAGCGCGGCTCTGGCGGCCGTGGGTTCCAGTCGTAAATGAGGGATCGAGTGCGGGAGTCGTCATGCTGCCACCCGTTCTTGACGCTAACACGGCACACCTGCCCCCAGCAAGCACTGCCGCGTGCGTGCGGGGCTTGCGCGGCGCGCACGCGCGCGTAATGTCGCTGCATGGCTTCGTCACGCACACCACGCCCGGCACGGCGCCTACGACCTCGAGGCGCCGTGCACGCATCTGCGCCAAGAACGACCCCGTGCTGGGGAAGCTCATCGCGCGTCGGTCCGTACGAAATCGCGCAGGGCGCAATCGCGTTCGAGGTGATGCCGCGACCATCGTGTCGCAGCAGCTCTCGGGGAAGGCCGCAGACAGCATTTACGCGCGCGGCTCGCCACCGCGATGGGCGCAAGGTCGCCGAAGCCGGAGCATCATTCGGGTTCTGAGCGAGGAGCAGTTACGCGTGCGGCCTCTCGCGGTCAAGCATCGTATGTACGCAATCGTGGCGTCACATTTCGGCGAGAATGCGTTACACGTTGCGCTCGTTCGACAAGCTCGACGATGCCGCCGTGATCAGGCACTCACCTCCATCAAGGGCGTGGGCGAATGGTCGGCTCATATTCCTCATGTTTGCGCTCCGTCGGGCCGACGTGGCTCGATGCGGAGACCTCGGACTGCGCAAGGGCATGATGAAAACATACGGCCCGCGCTCCAACACCAAACCTAAAAACTCATCCAGATCGCGGGAGACGCTGGCGTCCGTGCTGGCAGGACCGTGGGCAGCCTCTACATGTGTGGCGTAACTACGACAACGATTGAGAAGTGGCGCGCTGACTCGATGTGTCGCCAGCACGGTCGCTCGCGAAGGAGCGAGGGAGGAGGATCTCCTTGGCGAGCACGCCATGGGAAATTATTGCGCGCGGAGCCAGGAAGCCGACCGAAGCGGTCGCGGGGCCACAAACCCGACATCGAGGCAGCGCCGCACTCAGCAGAAAAGCCGCCCGCATTCAGCGGACGGCTTTTTTCGTCACTACTATTTGGTGGAGCTTACCAGTAAAAAGCGGCAGCTCCGACGCGATCTGGAGGTCAATCGCGGAATCAACCGCGTGCTCGACCTGGGCCCAGCGCGCAGCCGTCTTCACACCGGCTGCCTTGGTCATCTTGTTCACGTACTTCTTGAGCGAGGCTGGTGCGGCTCTCCTGGAGCTTGAAGCCACGAGCAATCAGATCCTTCGCGCGTCTCGTCGGTCATCGAGTTGTACGCCGCGGCGTAGTCCCTGATCATCGTGACGCGCTGGTCGTTGAGCTTGAGTCAGCTCGGTCTCGAACTCCTGGTGTATACCGGCCAGAACTGGCCGACGTGGCCTCGTCATCTTGCATGGCCTGCGTGATGATGGCGCGCTTCTCGGGTGCGCAGGTCAGAGCGCATGAGCTCGACTGAGATCGTCGGTGTTCGCCAGGGCCGGTGCAGCCATCGCGACAAGCACCAGGGTGGCGACGATTACTTTCTTCAGATTCATTTCACGCTCCTTTGAGCAGCGGTTCCCGCAACTGGCAGCTGATTATTTACCTTGGGCGGATAGTTCTTGAAGATGCGCATGCGCGACGTCGTTGACGCGCGCTTCCACCTTCTCCGGGCGGACTGCCGGGCTCGACGACGCCGGTGGCGCTGCCGCGCCAGGCAAGCTGGTGGCTGGAGGCGTTCGACCATGTCGACGATCAGCGTTCCTTCGGTGTACTGGTAGACGTCGACGTTGCGGCCGCAGTCCGCCGCCCCAGTAGCTGCCCGCATAGGTGTAGCCCCAGTCCGGTCACGTCGATCTTGTCCTTCAAGCCGACGTAGTATGAGCAGGACGTCGGGATTGTCGGTGCCTCAGCGTGAATCCCTTGGCCGCCATCTGCGTGTCCACCGCGCTCTGTGATGCGCTTGTCGCAGGCTGGTTGTTCTGCATGGCCTGCGTGCGCGCTGCCGTTGGCATTCGTCACCGTGCGCTGGATCCAGCCATAAGAGTATGGAACGCCGAGAAATGTTGCAGTCCACGTCGTAGTCGTACTTGATGTCGTACCGGACGAGCAGCCGGCCAGAAGCGCGATGCCGGGCGAGGGCCGGCGATCAAATGTGGTCTCATGTTTCCTCCTGGTGAAACTCTTGGGGGCGCCGTGGGTTGAACGAGGCTAACCGCGCCGTGCGCGGCGCTGGTGTCAAGACGGGGCGGACGCGTTACTGCACGAGCTGTGAGCGCGCATGCGCCGCGGCAATCGGCAGCGCGATGGCCGCCATGAGCAGCAACACAGCGATGTTCACGGCGGGGAACGGGGCCGACGGCCCGATGGCCAGCATTTCCCCGATGGCACTCACGGCCTCGCCCGGTCGGAAGCGCGTGCGCAACGGCGCGCATTCCGCATGCGAACGACCTCGAGCGGCCACCAGCATCCTGCCAGCGCGGCGAGCACCGAGCGAGATCATGACGCCCATCGCACCCGCCTTCTCACTGGTGCGGAAGAACGATGCCGCCCATCATGCCGATGGATGCCGCGGCGAGCATGAATGCCAGCAAGAGCAGCGAGAAATTGACCCAGTTCACGTTGAGATGCACGTGGAGAAGCAGTGATCCCACGCCGAGAATGACAACCACCTGGAGCGCCAGCCCAGATGAGTGCGCGCGGCGATTTCTCCGAGCAGCAGATCGCGCAGGCTGTGGCCGGGCTCATCACGATACGCTTGATCTTTCCCGTCTTCAGATCATCCACCCACAGCGACAGGAAGAACGTCATCACCTGGAACATGATGTACATGATGAGCATGGCGGGGAGCATGCGCTCCTTGCCGCTGGCGATCTTGGGCGCGGCGCCGCGGGTTTCGGTGTTCAGCTCTGGGCACGTCGGTCTTGCTGATGATGTCGACCGGTTCCTGCCGGTTTCGACATACCGCTGAAGTGCCGGTACAGCGCAGCATCAATATGCCATTTCACGAACGTGGCACTGACCTCCTGCGCTCGGAGGCTCGTCCGCTCTTCCTGTATCACCCGAATGTCCAACTTGCGCGCCCGTTGGTCATGCGCAGGAGCATGCTATCAGGCAGAACAACGTGATATTCCGTCAGGCGCTTCCGTCAATCCGCAGACTGGTTCAAGCGGAACGTAACAACTTCGTGTAATCCGAGGAGGGGTTTGCACCCGCGTCAATGGCGATGGTCACGTCGGTTTGGCGAGGGCCGTCACTTCCGAACATGGTGCCGAAGAGCCATGCCATTGCGATGGGTGCCACGCAGCGACCAGATGAGTGACTCGCGGTCCTTCATTGCGAGCGTGAGCTCGAGTTTCGCGATCTTCCACCAGGTTGCCGCGCATCTGAAGAATCCTCCTTCGGCCCATCAGAGTGTTCCGGCGACGAAGAATGCGATGCAGGTTGCGAAGATCAGCGGTAGCGAGACGCCCAGCGGCCGTCCGGTCAGGCAGTGGGTGAGCGAAAGATTGATCATTCCCGTCGGAATAAATTTGGTGATGGCCTGGAATGCCGCCGGCGTGAAATCGAGGGGAAGAAGCCGCCGCCAAGGAGCGAGAGGAAACACCTCATCGAGATCGAACTGATCGCGGATACGGCGCGTGTGGAACTGGAGAGTGAAAACACGATTCCGTTCCAGCCGGAGACGAACAGCGCGAGCGCGAACGACGAGCAGAATGGCCGTGCCGAGGCCGTGCGGCGGAATCCGCCAGATGAGACCGCCCAGCGTCCCGGCAGTGATGCCGACCACGAGACGCGAATGAAGCGGTGTACAGACGCTGCTGGATCGCGACCGACCACGGCGAGATGGGGGCGGTGACGAAGACGGCGCGTCACATGATTGGCGCGGTCGCGCAGGAATCGGTGCTCGAGGTTGAGCGCCACCGAAAGCAGGCCGAACATGACCAGGCCGGGGAAGAAGCATCGCGGCGAGAGTTGAAGTCGCTGGACTCGGTGTCCTTTCTCCTTCTCGATGATGGTGACGTCGATGTTACGCAATCGCGACGAGTCCGCGCATCGTTCTTGCCGATTCCGTAGAACGACTCCGAGAGTTTGCCAATCTCCTCGACGCTCGGCTGTGTGATCCAACGTGTTGATCTGCCGCCATCGGCTGCTGGAACTGCCCGAGCAAGCCGTCGCCGATCACGGTGAGGCAGCGGACGATGCCTTCGGCAATCTGGGGCCGATGTAGTGGCGCGGATTCTTGTAGGCGTGAGGTTCTGCGCTTCCATGCTCGAGCAATCTGTCGCCGAAGCCGTCTGGAATCACAAGCGCGGCCGAGCGCCGTCTCTTTCTTGAACATCTCGTCGACAGCGGCCATGTCTTTCGCGTCGACCAGCGTCGAGCATCTTTGCTGTCGGGCCCTGGCTGAGCGCGCTCTTCACCAGCTTCGATACGAACGAGCTGTCCTGGTCGACGATGGCCATGGTGGTTTTGGGCGGCTCGGAGTTGTTGTTGCCGAACACCATGGTGTAGATGGCCATGAAGACGAACGGCACGCGCCGAGCCAGATCAGCACCGGGCCCGGCCGGCGCAGCACGCGTTGCCAGTACATGCGGAAAGAGGTGCATGGGCTACGCGGCCTCCACGATGGTGCCGGCGTTGCCGGCCACGATCTGCTCGATCGCTTCGAGCGAGCCGATGCGAGGCGCGCTTGCCGGTTTCTTCGGCGAAGGCAATCGCCGCTTCGACCTTAGGGCCCATGGAGCCGCCGGCGAAACGCAGGCGCGCGCAGCTCGGCGGGCGTCGTGCGCGCAACAGGCGGTGCTTCGACGTGCCCCAGTCCGCAAACACGCCCGGGACGTCGGTCGCCATGACGAACAGATCGGCGCCCACTTCGCGCGCGAGCACCGCGCTGGCGCGGTCCTTGTCGATCCACGACATCCGCACCCGCCAGGGGTGCGGTCCGAAGATACATCGTGGGGATGCCACCGCCACCCGCGCAGATCACGATGGTGTTTCGTTCGAGCAGCCAACGGATGGGTCGCATCTCGAAGATTCGTTTGGGCAGCGGCGAGGCAACCACGCGCCGCCAGCCACTGCCGTCCTGCGCCACCGTCCAGCCGCGCTCCGTGCCCACGCGTCGCGCGCTTCTTCTTCCGGTGTACATCGGTCCGATGGGCTTGGTTGGATTCTGGAACGCGGGGTCCGCGGGATCGACTTCCACCATGGTGAGCATGGTGGCAAACGGCCGCTCGAACGGAACCAGGTTGCCGAGCTCCTGTTCGATCATGTAGCCGAGCATCCTCTCGGTCTCCGCGCCGAGCACGTCGAGCGGCAGTTGCTGTCCGCTCTGCTGCTGCTGCAGCGCGAGCATTCCCACCTGCGGGCCGTTGCCGTGCGAGATGACGAGGTCGTTGTCCGCCGCCAGCGGCGCGATCGGGCGACACGCCGCGCGCACGTTGCGGCGCTGGTTCTCCATCGTGGGCGCCTCGCCGCGGCGCAGAATGGCGTTGCCGCCCAGCGCAATGACGATGCGACGCCGGGCCATGGATGTGCTATTCGCCCAGCGTGGCGACGAGAACGGCCTTGATTGTGTGCAGACGATTCTCGCTCTGGTCGAAGACGATCGACGCCGGCGACTCGAACACTTCTTCGGTCACTTCCATGCCGTCGAGCTTGAAGCGCGCGTAGATGTCGTGCGCCGATCTTGGTGTCGCGGTTGTGAAACGCGGGCAGGCAGTGCAGGAACTTGGCGTCCTGGTTACCGGTCATCTCCATCGTGCGCTTGTTGACCTGGTAGGCCTTCAAGAGGCGAATGCGCTCGTCCCACTTGGAATCGGGCTCTCCCATCGAGACCCACACGTCGGTGTACAGAAAGTCCGCGTTCTTGCACCCGGTGGCGACATCCTCGGTGATGGTGATGCGCGCGCCGCTCTTCTTCGCGACCGCCTGGCACTGCTCGATCAACGCTTTGTCCGGCCAGCACGACTTCGGCGCCGCGAGGCGCACGTCCATGCCGAGGACCGCGCCCCCGGCGAGCAGCGAGTTGCCCATGTTGTTGCGCGCGTCGCCGAGATAGCGAGAATGCGATCTGCTCGAGCGGCTTCGTGCAATGCTCGACCATGGTCAGCAGCGTCGGCCAGCACCTGCGTGGGATGAAACTCGTCGGTGAGGCCGTTGTAGACGGGAACGCCGGCGTACTTCGCCAGCTCTTCCACGATGGACTGGCCGTAGCCGCGGTACTCGATGGCGTCGTACATGCGGCCGAGCACGCGCGCGGTGTCCTTCATCGTCTCCTTGAGCCCGATCTGCGATCCGGCGGGCCCGAGATAGGTCACGTTCGCGCCCTGGTCGAAGGCCGCGACTTCGAACGCACAGCGCGTGCGCGTCGAGCGTCTTCTCGAAGATGAGCGCGATGTTGCGCCCGGCGAGGACGCTGTTTCTCGCGCCGCGCTTTCTTCTCTGCCTTCAGTTGCTTCGAAAGGTCGAGCAGATAGAGCATCTCTTCTTTCGAGAAATCGAGATCCTTCAGGAAATGTTTTCCGCGCAGGTCAGCCATGTGACTTCCTTGTTTTAGCAGGGCGATGAAAAACTGGTCCAATCTCGTTCACGCACCGTGCGTTCAGATGCAAGGCGCGCCGACGACGGCATACCAGAATTGGTATGCCGAGGAGGCGCAACGCCGCAGAATGGGTGCACGGTGCGTGAACCTCAGGGCCGGTCGCCACCTGGGCGCATCTCTTCGTCTCTGCGTCGTCGACGATGCGCTCTTGGCATCGATCTCCTCCTCGTTCCTCGACCTGCGCCCAGGTGGCTGCCGGCGAGGCAGGACCAATTTTCCATCACCCTGCTAGATGGGATCGCGCAGGAGCGGGCATGTCATGCAGTGGCCGCCGCCACGGCCGCGGCCCAGCTCGGAGCCGTCGATCGTGAGCACCTTGATGCCCGCCTTGCGCAGTTTCTTGTTGGTGTATTCATTCTTGGCGTAACCGATCACGACGCCAGGCTCGATGGCGACAAGATTGTTGCCGTCGTCCCACTGCTCGCGCTCGGCCTGGTACTCGTCGCCGCCGGTATTGACGATGCGAAGCTTTTCCACCTTGAGCGCGTCGGCAACGGCGTCGAGAAAGCTCTTTTCCTCGGTGAGCTCGAGCTGCCCGGCCTTGTCGCTCGGGCGCAGGCTGTAGGTGCGGATCTGCGAGGACACCTTCGGATAGACGGTGACCGCGTCGCGGTCCACCATGGTGAAGATCGTGTCGAGGTGCATGTGCGCGCGGTCTTTCGTCATGACGCACGCGATCACGCGATCGACGGCCCTTGTGCCGGAACAGCGACTGCGCCAGGCGCTCCACCATCTGCGCAGTGGTGCGCTCGCCGATGCCGATCAAGGACCGTGCGGTTGCCGATGGGCATCACGTCGCCGCCCTCGAGCGACGCCCGCCCCCAGTCTTCCTGGACGAACCGGCCCTGCTCGTCCTGGTCGGGGATACCAGAACTCGAAGTCGGCGTCGGCGAACATCGGGTGCCAGTTGTAGATGGCGGCCGCGTGCACCACTTCGAGCTGGCGCGCCTCGTAGAACATGGGATTCAGGGTGACGCCGTTGAAGATCCAGGACGACGAATCGCGCGTGAAGATGGAATTGGGCAGCGGCGGCAGCACGAAATCGGCCGTGATCCATCGTAACCAGCGTGAGCGAATGCCGCTTCAAGAGAGATCGTCGATCTCCTGGCGACCCAGCCCGCCGATCAGCATCGTTGCCAGCCGGCGCGGCGTCCATTTCCAGGAGGTACGGAGCGAAAATCCTTCACCAGTGAGGCCCGACGGTGAGAGCGTGTCACCGTCTTGTCGATGACGAAAGACGCGTGCCTCCGAGATCTTCAGCACGTCGGTGAGCAGGTCGTCGAGGTAGAAGACCTCCACGCCGCGCTTCTCGAGGTGGCGCGTGAACTTGGTCGTGCTCGCCGCGCGCCTTGCGCGCACCACAGCACGTCGTCGAAGAGGAGTTCTTCGCGATTGGACGGAGTCAGCCGGCGGAGACTCAGGTCCGGACGATGGACGAGAACCTTGCGCAGCTTGCCGACTTCGGAATCGACGCGAAACTGGCTCATGCTATTCCCGCAACTCGCGTCCGGTGAGACGAATGAAGAGGCTCTCGAGCGACGGCGGCTTGATGGTCACCTCGCGTACGTCGCCGAGCGACGCCGCCACCTCGAGCAGACGGCCGGAGAGTCCTGCTCCCGACGGCGCCGCGACCACCACTTCTTCCGGCGAATCGAGCATGATCTCGGCGCCGTCCACGCCGCGCAGTGCCGCGCGCAGCTTCGCGCTCAAAACCGCCGCGCAGGCTGAAGAGCTGCACGTCTTCCACTTCGCGACGCAGTTCCTCAGGGTGCCTTCCTTGATGATATGGCCGTGGTCGATGATGCCGATCCGGTTGCACAGGCGCTCCGCTTCCTCGAGATGATGCGTCGTGAGCAGCACGGCGGTGCCCCCGTTGGCGATCTCTCGAATCTTGTCGAGCAAGAGGAGGCGCGTTTGCGGATCGAGCCCGGTCGTGGGCTCGTCGAGGATGAGCGCTTTGGGCTGATGCAGAATGCCGAGCACCAGTGTGAGGCGTCGCAGCATGCCGCCCGAGAGCGTGCCGGCGGGCTTCTCGACGTGATCGGAGAGCTCCATCCAGTTGGAGTAGCGTGCGCGCGCGCTCGCGCAGCGTGGCGCGGTCGACGCCGTAGAGCGATCCGAAGAACATGCAGTTCGCGATCGACGAAGCTCCTCGACGACGATCGACTCGCTGCGGCACGACGCCCAGGATGCGCTTGGCCTCGAGCGGATTGCGGCTGATGTCAAAGCCGCCCACGCTGGCCGAGCCTGACGACGGGGTCACCAGGCCGCATGTCATGTGGATCGTGGTCGATTTGCCGGCGCCGTTGGGACCGAGCAGGCCGTAGATTTCGCCGGGGCGCACCTCGAAAGACACGCCGCGAACAGCCTCGACTTTCCCGTAGGATTTGATAAGATTCGTAACTTGTATCATAACTTTGATTTGCCCGTCCGGGTGGTGGAGCCGGGAGTATAGGGAGGCCCGACGGGCGGGTCAAGCCGCGCTGGGCCGTTCCGTGCTCGCACCGCGCTCATGAGCGAACTCGCAATTCTCTACGAAGACAACCACGTCCTCGGCGTTGTGAAGCCCGCCGGAATGCTCTCGCAGGGCGATCGCACCGGCGATCTTTCTGCCCTGGAGCTCGCACGCCGCTATATAAAGGAGAAACACGCCAAGCCCGGCAATGTCTTCCTGGGGCTTGTGCACCGCCTCGACCGGCCCGTCTCCGGCGTCATGGTGTTCGCGCGCACTTCGAAAGCAGCGTCGCGGCTCTCGCAGTCATTTCACGATCGCGACGCGGACAAGACCTATCTGTGCGTCGTGTCCGGTGAAATGCACGACAAGAGCGGAGAGCTGTCGGCACAGATCGAGCGCACGCACACGCGTTCGCGAATAAGCGCGGCGGAAACGCCGCGCTCGAAATCCGCCGTGCTCGAGTACCGGGTGCTGGGGAGGATTCTCGGGCAAAGAAGGAACGGCGCGCGGCACCGATCCCCGTGCACGGCGCGATCCTGCCGAAATGACGTTGCTCGAAGTTCGCCCGCACACGGGCCGTCATCACCAGATCCGGCTGCAGCTTTCCGCGGCCGGTCACGTCGTTCGCGGTGACCTCAAGTACGGCGCGGTGACACCGCTGCCCGACAAATCGATCGCCCTGCACGCTGTGCGTCTGCGCGTGCCGCACCCGGTCCGCGACGAGATGATCGATCTCTCGGCGCCGCCACCGACCACCGCGCCGTGGATCCACTTCGCCACGGCGATCTCAAGCCTGTTGCGCGAATATTCGGACTGAGCGACAGCGCCTTTAGCGGTGCGAGTGGAGCATGTCGATGAGATTGCGCACGTCGGTGTCGCCCGGGGACGAGTGCAGCAAGGCCTGCTGCGCGGCGGCCAGCGCGCGATCATAATCTCCGCGTGAGCGGTAGATCTCGGCCAGCGCGAGGTTCGCGCTCCGCTCGTAGCCGTCGAGCGTGGCGATTCTGGTGTAGCTCTCGATGGCATCGTCGAGCTTGTTCTGCGAGCGCTGCACTTCGGCGAGCGCCACGTACGCCGGCGGATACACGGCGTGCACCGGATCGACGATCTCCTTCAGCATCTTCTCCGCCCCGGCATAATCACCACTGAGCGCGGCCACGCGCGCGAGGCCGGTGATGGAGCGCTCGTCGCGCGGTGAAATCTGCGACATCTGCTGGTAGACCTGGCGCGCATTGGCGACATCCTTGCGCTGCAGGAGGCAGTCACCTCATGTGGTCGAGCGCCTGCAGGGCCTCGTCGTCGGAGCCACCCACGCGACCCAGTACCTCGATGGCGCGCGAGCACATGCCCTGTTCCCACAGCAGCGTGCCGAGGTTGTAGTCCACGTCGCGCTTGATGAGGTTGTACGCCGGCGTCGGATAGGCCCGGCTGATCTCATCGGCACGCGTGTAGTGCGCGAGCGCCGTTCCCTTGAGCCCCATCTTCATATACGCGTTGCCCAGCGTGAAATTGGAGAACGCGTCCGAATAGGCCCGCATCTGCTTCTGGTAGAGATAGTCGGAATTCACGAACAGCGCGGCCGGTGCGAGGATGAGCAGCGCCTTCACCAGGTCGAGCGACTTCCTCCGGTACGCTTCGACAAGGTACACGCACGCGTACGCGGAAAGAGCGTCATCGCCGGCATGATGGGCAGGCGGAAGCGCGCGTTCACGAAGAATGCGATCACGCCCAGCGAATACACGATGACGAACAGGTAGAACATTGCCAGCTCGCTGCGCCTTCGCCACAGCAGCACACCGCCCAGGAACGCCAGCGGGGCCACCAGCCAGAATCCCGGCAGCGGAACCCATTTCATCTTCGCCAGCTGCCAGAAGAAGTAGATGTACTTGTCGTTGGCGCGTTCGCCGGCGCCCCAGTAGATGCGGAACTTCTTCCACATGAGCGGCCATGCCTCGTCGGGATGCTCGCGGATGAACTGCTTGCCCTTCGCGAAGTAGTAGTCCGACACCTGCGCAAGGTTGAGCTTGTGCCCGGCGTCCTTCTCCGCGATGGCAATGGCGTCGTAGTAGCCGCCCCACCAGTCGGCCCGCGTGCCGGGCACGATGGCTGTCGAACCGTCGGAGTTCGGGTTGTTGCCGATCCAGAAGTTGACGCCGCCGGATGCGCCGACGGGCACGATCGCCTTCGCGACCACGTAGTTGCGGATCATCACGGGCGCAATCGGGATGGCGCAGGCCACCGCGGTGACAACGAGCCGCGCAATCCAGCTTTTCGCGTTTAGACCGCGGCTGCGCGCGGCGAGATAAATGGCCACCGGTACGGCGATGAAGAACACCATGACGCTGGGTCTGTCGATGGTGGCGAGGCCGAGCGTAAATCCGCCTGCCGCGAAGAGCCACAGCTTGTTCGTCTTCATACCGCGCACGAGGAGATACATGGAGAGCGTGTTCAGGAAGATGAACGTTGTTTCGAGAAGCAGGTCGCCTTCCATGTACACGAGCACCCAGTAGAGCGCCGTGGTGAGTCCTGCGACGAGGGCAACGCGACGCGAAAACAGGTCGCGCGCCGTGAGATAGATGAGTCCCGCGGTGAGCGAGCCGATCAGGTGCTGGATGAAAATTGCAAACGCGATGCTGTTCCCGCTCAGCTTGTACAGGAAGGCGAGAAAATACGGATACAGCGGACCGCGGAAAAACACGTCGGTTCCTTTGGTGCCTCCCTTGACAAGGTCCATGGCCCACTCGTGGTGATAGAGCGAGTCCATGATGGGGAAGCGAAAGGTCGGGTTGAATTTCTGGTTGAGGTAGAAGAATGCGACGCGCAGAACGAGCGCCACTCCCACGACGATGCCGAGGTCGGCCCAGTCGGCGGCGGCGCTTCCAGCCGAACGGCGTGGCGTTGTCGAGCGCCGCTGAACGTTGGTTTTGCGGCCCAGGGAGCGGGAGTACCGGGGCGTGCTTTGGACTTCTTTGGCCATGAGAAAAACCGCGCCGAAGGGCGCGGAGAGTCGCCATTCTAACAGAAGGTTACGTGCACTTCAACGCGGCAGCTTCCCGGGCCTCCCGGCCCGGTATGTTTCCTGCAGAGTGCGGACGTGAATACATGCGGAGCGGACGGGTGTTCCGACGCCCGCCGCGGAACGCTTCGCCCTCTTGATCCATGACTGACCGCGACGACACCACTGCGACTGCCACCCGGTTGAACGCCGAACTGCTGGCGATGGTTCGCATTGCCGGGACGATTCTGCAGTTCACGAAGCTCGACGACATCCTCGAGGCAATCACGCGCGAGCTCTCGCAGCTGATCGAGTTCGACCGCTCGAGCGTGGCTCTGATTTCCCCGACAGCCAGTCGTTGATTCTGAAGCATGTCTACTGCAAGGGCTGCAAAGATGGCGAATTGGAGGGCGCGCTCATCCCGCTCAACGATCGCACGCTGCCGGGTGGGTTTGTGCCAACCAGCGTGCCGTGCTCCGGCCGGACGTCCCCGCGGACACGCGCTTTATCGAGACTGTGAAGGGTGATCCGCTCGGCTCCGACATGGTCGCGCCGCTCATGGCGCGCGGCAAAGTGATCGGCACGCTCAACGTGGGCTGCCGCGCGGTGAACGCGCTCGGCGACACCGACCTCGAGAAGCTCGTCAACTGCGCCAACATTGCGAGCGGCGCCATCGAGCACGCCATTCTGCTCGAGGAAGCGAAGGACCTCGGGCGAGCGCTATCGCACCCTGCAGCGCAACGCCAGCGACATCATCATGCTGATCGATCGCAACAGCGGGCCGCCTGGTCGAAGTAAACCGCCAGTGCTGCCGAGGTGCTGGGCGCCAAGGAAGAGGAGCTCCTGCGCAAGTCGTACTTCGACCTCTTCCACACCGAAGACCAGTTCCAGGCACGCCGCGATTTTGTGAACATCATGAGCGGGAAGTCGCGCTCGTTCGTCGACCGGCGCCTGGTGGGCCGCGACGGCAGCGTGATCTTCGTCGACATCTCGCGCAAGCCTGATCGAGCTCAAGACGCGACACCTTCATCCAGGTGCTCGTGCACGACATCTCGCAGCGCAAGATGCTCGAGCAGCAGATCATCCTCCAGAACAAGAATCTCCAGGACGCCAACCAGCGCCTGCGCGAAGTCGACGAGATGAAGACCGAGTTTCTGGCCAACATCAGCCACGAGCTGCGCACGCCGCTCTCGGTGATCATCGCCTACACCGAGGCCCTGCGCGACGGGCTGGTGAGCGAGCACGACCGCAAACACTTTCTCGAGGTGATCGCCGAGAACGGACAGGGACTTGCTGCGCCTGATCAACGACCTGCTCGACCTCTCGAAGCTGGAAGTGTCGGGGGCGATGCTGAGCTTCACGCTCTCGCACATTCACGACGTGATCCGCGTGCTGTGGACGAAGGTGGCGTCGGCGGCGGAGACGAAGGGGATCGAGGTAGCGTTCAAGCCCGGCTATGAGATCCCGGTGGTGTACATCGACAACAAGCGCATCAGCCAGGTGGTGATGTCGCTGGCGACGAACGCGGTGAAGTTCACCGAGCGCGGCGGGAGAATAGATGTCTCGACGCGACGCTCACCCGAAAGGCGTCGTGGTCCAGGTCACTGATACCGGCGCCGGGATTCCGGAAGAGCAGCTGCGCGAGCATCTTCGACACGTTCCGCCAGCTCGACGGCTCGTCGACGCGCCGCGTGGGAGGCCTCGGTATCGGACTCGCGATCGCGAAGCACATCATCGAGCTGCACGGCGGAAAGATCTGGGTGGAGAGCAAGGCGGGCGTGGGCAGTACGTTCTGCTTCATGATTCCCGTCGAGACCGACGAGGTTACACGCCACTCCAACGAGGGCGGCGACGCGCTCATGCGCATGGTGCCCGCCAATGTGACGTCGGTGGATGCGTGGATCGATTCCCAGCTGGGTGACGCGGGGTCATAAACGCGCGATAGCAGTGCGGTGTCCCCAGGTTCAATCCTCCGTAGACCACGATCCGCGCTGACGGTAAAGAATCATCCACTGTCGAGCAATCGACAGCACGTTCCCGCAAACAAAAAACGCCGCGATGGTTGCCCACCGCGGCGTTTGATTGAAAATTCGCCTCGCGACTGCTACGCGCTCTGTCTCTTCCACCGACTCCGTCAGCACGATGGCCTCGTTGTGCGCCACCTTCAGCAGACCTCGACCGATCTTGTAGTGTGCAACGCGGTTGTCCGCGAAACGCACCTTGAGATCGCCGTCCTTGAGCGTCGAGATGATGGGCGCGTGGTGGGCGAGAATACCGAGGTATCCAGCGCCGCCCGGCGCGACAATCGACACGACCTCGCCCTCGAAGGCGGTCCGCGTCGGCGTGAGCATCTTGAAGTTGAACGTGGCTTCCATTATAAGCGCTCCGTGCGGCTCACATGCTCTTCGCGCGCTCGACCACTTCGTCGATCGAGCCCGCCATGTAGAACGCCTGCTCCGGAATCGAGTCGTGTTTGCCCTCGATGATCTCCTTGAAGCCGCGAATGGTGTCCTCAATCTTCACGTACTTGCCCGCAGTGCCGGTGAACACTTCCGCCACAAAGAACGGCTGTGAGAGGAAGCGCTGGATCTTGCGCGCGCGGTTCACCATCTGGCGATCCTCTTCCGGAGCTCATCCATGCCGAGAATGGCGATGATGTCCTGGAGCTCTTTGTTGCGCTGCAGAATCTCCTGCACGCGGCGCGCCACGTTGAAATGCTCCTCGCCCACGACGGCCGCGCTCAGAATGCGCGACGTCGACGCCAGCGGATCCACGGCGGGGTAGATGCCGAGCTCCGCGATCTGGCGCGAGAGCACCGTGGTCGCGTCGAGATGCGAGAACGTGGTGGCCGGCGCTGGATCGGTGATGTCATCGGCCGGCACGTAAATGGCCTGCACCGACGTAATCGAACCCTTCTTCGTGGAGCAGATTCGCTCCTGCAGACCGCCCATCTCGGTGCCCAGCGTGGGCTGGTAGCCCACGGCGCTCGGCATACGGCCAAGAAGCGCGGATACCTCCGAGCCCGCCTGCACGAAGCGGAAAATATTGTCGATGAACAGGAGCACGTCCTGGTTTTCTTCGTCGCGGAAGTACTCCGCCACCGTTACACCGGTCAGGCCGACGCGCAGACGCGCGCCAGGCGGCTCGTTCATCTGGCCGAACACGAGGGCCGTTTTCGCAACCACGCCCGACTCGTTCATTTCGAGCCAGAGGTCGTTGCCTTCGCGCGTGCGCTCGCCCACACCCGCGAACACTGAGAAACCGCCGTGCTCGGTGGCGATGTTGCGAATGAGCTCCTGGATGAGCACAGTCTTGCCCACGCCGGCGCCGCCGAAGAGCCCGATCTTGCCGCCCTTGGCGTAGGGAGCCAGCAGGTCGACGACCTTGATGCCGGTCTCGAGCTGCTCGACTTCGGTGGCCTGATCTTCGAGTTTGGGTGCCGCGCGATGAATGGGGTAGCGCTTCTCGGGATTGGCAATCGGGCCCAGGCCGTCGATGGCTTCACCCAGCACGTTGAAAATGCGGCCCAGCGCCTGTGCGCCGACCGGAACCGTGATGGGCGTGCCCTCGTCGACGGCTTCCATGCCACGGACGAGACCCTCGGTGGACGTCATGGCGATGGCGCGCACCACGTTGTCGCCGATGTGCAGCGAAACCTCGCAGGTGAGGTTGATGTCGCGCGCCTTGTCGACGATCTTGAGCGCGTTGTAGATGGCGGGCAGTTTTCCCGACTCGAACTCGACGTCCACAGTCGGGCCGATCACCTGGACGATCTTGCCCGTGCTCCGGGTGCTCGCGTGCGCCTTGCTGGGCATGGCATTCGTGCTGACGTTCATCTCGATCCTTCTCCCGTTTTCGGGTGCTTACTTCAAAGCTTCGGCGCCGCCGACGATCTCGGCCAGCTCCTGGTGATTGTCGCCTGACGCTGGCGGTTTCTCTCGATGACCAGATCATTCACTTGTTCGTCTGCATTCTTGGTGGCCTGCTGCATCGCTGCCATGCGCGCGCCGTACTCCGATGCGAACGTATCGGCCAGCACCGAGAACACTTGCGACGTTGCATAAAGCGGAATCAGGTCCGCGAAGAGCTCGTCGCGCGAGGGCTCGATGATGTAGTTGTCGTCGGTGGTTGCACCTTCGACGGGCGGAATGCTGAGGAACTTCTGGACCGTGACCTTGTACAGCGCGGCCTTGATCGAGCGCGCATAGACGAAGTAGAGCGCGTCCACTTCGCCCTTCACGTACAGCTCGATCAGACTTCCCGTGATCTCCTTGATCTCCTCGAGCACGAGACGGTCGCTGATGCCGGACTTGTGGTGGATGATCGGCGTCGGGCGCTGCTTGAAGAACGCGTGCCCCTTCTTGCCGATCGTGATCAGCTTGCAATCCAGGTCCTTGTGTTCGCGGATGTAGAGCTGCGCCGCGCGGATCAGGTTGGCATTGAACGCGCCGCACAGGCCGCGATCCGCGGTGACCAGGACGAGGCCGGGCTTCTTCACTTCATGCTGTGAAAACAGGCGTCCCAGCGTGGTCTTGAGCGGCGCTTCTCCTTCGATGAAAGAGAACGCGACCGGCGCATCCGCCAGCTCTTCGATTCCGCCACCGGCCAGGCCTCCCAGCAAACGATCCAGCTCCTCCGCGAACGGACGCACGCGTGCGCGCGGCTCTGGGCGCGGTTGAGCTTGGCCGCGGCGACGAGCTGCATGGCCTTGGTGATCTTGCGGATGTTCTCGACCGCACGGATCTTGTTTCTGATGTCGCGTAATGTCGCCATGGGGTCTTCCGCGCGTCCTATGCTTTCAGTGATTTCACGAAGATCGCCTTGAATTCGCCGGCGGCCTTGCGCGCGCTTCGGCCTCGAGATCCTTGTCGAACGCCTTCTTCTCGCGCAGCTGGTGCACGACGTCCGGATACTTGTCGTCGAGGAACTCGTTGTACTCGACCTCGAAGCGTTTGAGGCTCTCTGTCGGCAGATCGTCGAGGAGACCCTCGTTGGCTGCGAAGATCATGCGAGCACCTGGCGCTCGGTCGCAATCGGAACGTTCTCGTCCTGCTTCAAGATCTCCACCATCTTCTCGCCGCGCGTGAGCTGCGCCAGCGTGGACTTGTCGAGATCGGATCCGAAGCGGGCGAACGCCGCCAGCTCGCGGTACTGCGCGAGTGCCAGGCGCAGGCGTCCGGCGACCTGCTTCATCATCTTGGTCTGCGCGTTCGATCCCACGCGCGAGACCGAGATGCCGACGTTGATGGCGGGGCGGATGCCGAGTAGAACAGATCGCCCTCGAGGAAGATCTGTCCGTCGGTGATCGAGATCACGTTGGTCGGGATATACGCGGTCACGTCGCCGAGCTGCGTCTCCACGATGGGCAGCGCCGTCAAGCGAGCCGCCGCCGAGCTTGTCGTTGAGCTTGGCTGCGCGTTCGAGCAGGCGGGAGTGCAGGTAGAAGACGTCGCCGGGGTACGCTTCGCGGCCCGGCGGACGGCGGAGCAGGAGCGACATCTGGCGGTAGCGACTGCGCGTGCTTGGAAAGATCGTCGTAGAAGCACACCGCGTGGCCGCCGCGATCGCGGAAGAACTCGCCCATGGCGCACGCCGGCGTAGGGAGCCAGGAACTGGAGCGCCGCCGGATCGGATGCCGACGCGCTCACGACGATGGTGTATTCCATCGCGCCGTGCTGTCTCGAGCTTGCGCACCACCTGCGCGACAGTCGACTCGCTTCTGGCCCGATGGCGACGTACATGCAGATCGACGCCGGTGCCCTTCTGGTTGATGATGGTGTCGATGGCAGATCGGCGGTCTTGCCGGTCTGGCGGTCGCCGATGATGAGCTCGCGCTGTCCGCGACCGATGGGAATCATCGAGTCGATGGCCTTGAGGCCCGTCTGCAGCGGTTCTTTCACGGGCTGGCGCTGCACGACGTTCGGGAACCACCGCTTCGATCGGGTTGTGCTGCTTCGCGGCGATCGGGCCCTTGCCGTCGATGGGCATGACCGAGCGAGTCGACCACGCGGCCAAGGAGCGCCTCGCCCACGGGAACCTGCGCCACCTTGCCGGTGCGCTTGACGGTGTCGCCCTCCTTGATGGCGGTGTCGGAGCCGAAAAGCACGGCGCCGACGTTGTCCAGCTCGAGGTTGAGCACCATTCCGATCACACCGCCCGGAAATTCGAGCAGCTCGCCGGCCATGGCGTCTTCGAGTCCCCAGATGCGCGCGATACCGTCGCCCACCTGCAGGATGGTGCCAACCGACTCCATCTCCAGGTTCACGTCGGCCTTCTGGAGCTGGGTCTGGATGATGGAACTGACTTCTTCAGGTCGAAACGCCATGCTCTTCTCCTCAATTCACCCGGGCTTCGAGCAATTGCTGCCGAAGCTCGGCCAGTTGACTGCGTATGCTTCCGTCGATGATCTGTCCGCCGGCGATCATCACCATGCCGCCGATGATCTCGGGATCGATGCGCTTCTCGATCAGCGCTTGCTTTGCCCGTGCGGCGCTCGATGGTCTCCTTCGTCTTGCGCTCGAGCTCGGAGTCCATCGGGATCGCCGTCACCACGCTCACCTTGAGAATCCGGTTGTGCTCCTGGTAGAGGGCCTCAAACGGCTCGACGATGTCTTCGAAGCGGTGCTTGGCGAATTCGTCGATGCGCCGCTTGTTGATCAGCAAGAGGACGAATTTAACGAACAACCCGGACGCGCGCTCCGCGATCGCGTTCACCACCAGGTCGTGCTTTTCGTCCGTGGAGACGCGATGCGAACCGAGAAACACACGCGAGCGCGGGCTCGTCGGAGACGAGCGTGGCCCAAGCTGGTCAGATCGTCATGCACCTGATCGAGGACGTCCTCGGCCAGGGCAGCGTTGAACAGCGCCACCGCGTAACGTTTGCCGACACCGGACAGCTCCACGAACTACCGTCCCGCGGGTTGCGACCCGACTTCGTCCAGGAATTGATTGATCAGCTTGCGATGCTGCGGCGTCGTCGAGGCGCGTGCGGATCAGCTTCTCGGTGGCAGTGATGACAGAGTTGACCATCTGGTCGCGGTACGCCACGTTGGCCTTGTCCATGTCGAGGTTGATGTCCTCGCCGGCCTTGACCCGGAGCGCGATGGCTTCCTTGCGTGCCTCGTCGCGGATTTCGCCCGCGATGCGGTGAGCATCGGCAACCGCTTCCTGGATACGAACACGGCGCGTGTTTTCGATGCCCGCCAGCTCCTCATCATACTTGCGGCGCATGTCCTCCACGCCCGCTTTCGCCTTTTCGATGCTGGCGAACTCGGACGCGATCGACTCGCGGCGTGCCTCGGTGAACGAGAGCAGCTTGCCCACGCGTACTTCTTGAGCAGCAGCAGGACGATCAGGAACCCGACGACCTGCGTCAGTAATGCTTTGATTTCTAGATTCATCTTGCTCCTCAAACCGCGCGCTTTCGGCGCGCAACTGCACTCACTGGATCTTGCCCATCAGGAGGAACACCGTCACGAACGCGTAGATCGTGAGCGCTTCGATGAGCGCCGCGCCGATGATCATCGCGGTCTGAATCTTGCCCGTCGCCTCGGGCTGGCGGCCGATCGCTTCCATGGCCTTGCCGACAGCGCCGTTCAGGCCGATGTCCCGAACCAATGGCGGCGAGACCGAGGCCGATGGAAGCGCCAAAACTGAGTGCTGATGAAGTATCCATTTTCTCTTCCTCCTCTGTTGAAACGTTCGCTTACGATTCTCGAAGCGTCTAGTCATGCAGTCCTTCGGTTCCGTGATCGTGATGCGGTAGCCACAACAGGATGTAGATCGTGCTCAAGAGCGTGAACACGAGCGCCTGGATGAAACTGGTCAGAAATGCGAGCAGGATGAACGGCACCTGGAACGGAATGCCGACCGGTGAGTGCAGCGCGGCCAGCGTGGTGACGCCGAGGCTGCAGAAAGCGAACAGCAGCACATCTTCGCCGGTGACGTTTCCAAAAGTCGAAGCGCAAGACTCACGGGCGGGCGATTTCGCCGACGACGTGAATGGATGAACATGAGGGTGCGAAGGCCCATTCGATGCCGGACTTGGGACTGCCGGCCAGGTGCTTGAGATAGCCGATGGGGCCGTTGCGCCGGAGCGCAGTGTAGTGCACGTACACGAACACGCAGATCGCGAGCGCCGCCGTGGTGTTGATGCTGGATGTCGGCGACTTGCCCAGCGGGATCACGCCCGGAGAGGTTCATCGCCACGATATAGATGAAGAGCGAGCCAAGAAGGGAAGGAACGTCCGGCCTTCCGGCCCAGGCACGCCGCCGATGAAATCGGAAACGCCTTCGACCACCATCTCGACAGCGTTCTGGAAACGGCCGGGGATCATCTTGGGATTCCGCGCGGCGAGCTGCGCGATGAGAATCACGATGCCGGGCGATGGCAAAGGCGTAGATCATGCCTTCCCAGTGTTCGAGGAAGCGACTTCACAGCGGGCCATCTCGCCATGCTGTGCGTGATGAGACCGATCAGGCTGGGAAGCCTCGTGCGCGGCTTCGTGACCGCCTTCGTGGACGGCCCCTGGCTGCTTCGGCTGAGCAGGCGGACCGGTGCCAGTCCCCGCTGGAACGATGAGGTGCGTCAAGGCCACGGAACTTTCTCTCGTTAGGTCAGTGTGTTTCGTCGAGACGCAGGTACGCGTCCGGCTGACTTCAAAAGTATGACCGCGAAGGGCCACGTGAATCCGGCCATCCACCACAGCGCCGGCAGCTTGGGAACCAGGAACATCGCCACCGCGCTGGCGTAGGAGCACCGGAAACTCTGACTGCGAGCGCGAGGCCGATGGCGCGCACGTCGCGAGTCTCCGTCGTAATGACACCGCGGACCACGGAGCTGATCACTGCGCGACTCGCCAGCGACCAGACCATGCCGGCCACCCAGGCGGCCATCGCCATCAACCCGAAGTACGTGTACCCACCGGGGCCGCCGTGACGCAGCCGACGATAATCGACGTCTTGTGCGCGCGAGACATGAGCTCGCTGTCGACGGAGGCGAGCGCCCAGCCCGGGACGCTACGACGCACTTCTGGTCATCCCCAGCTTTTTCCATTTCGATCCGGGGCATTGGCCTTCCTCAGAGCAAGCACGACTCTCGGCACTCCGGCCGCGAACCCCAGAAGCACTGAAGATGATCGTGAAGACGGGGTATGCGCGTGCTGATTTTCTTGTCGAGATAGCGACCGATCAGGAGTCCGGACAACCGGGGCACTCCCCATCAGGAACGGGATCGACGTGCCAGCAATCCGATCTGCCGAGCCTCGGTTGTATTGGTCCTTCTCCGGTTTCACGAAAGGACTCTGAGGGGTCGGCGTGTCGTGGGCCCATTCCTCAAGGACAGTCGACTCTACCGCGTGCACCACCCTCAAAACAACCGCGAAGAGAGTATGTGAAACGTTTGTCAAAATCAATAAGAGTTTTTAAAGAACGCCACGGTTTCGCACACCAAACCCGCTCGAACTGGGTGGGAACCCCTACTCCTTCTTTGACTTCGCCGCCGCATCCTGGCGTGATTGATCGGCCTCCTCGCTCCAGGGTACTGGACCCGGCGCTGAGCTCTTCGGATCGTGGCCGACTGATCGGCGGAGGCCTTGCCCGGTGGCGATCTGGGCGGTAACCCGATCCGAGGCCTTGCGGGCCCGGTCGCGGACTTCCGCGACGGCGTCGGACGAGGTCACGCGCTGGAGCGACGGCAGGGCCGACGGATCCGCGACGGTGGCGAGCTCCGTCAATGGCGGCTCCGCGTGCGCAGGTGCCAGTCGTTCAGGATTGCTGGCAATGACGTCGGAGGAATTGCGGCGATCCGGAGTCTTTGACGAGCTGACTCGCCAGTTTCGAGTAGCCGGCGATGGCCACGTTGCGGACGACGCGCGGCGTACCCGGCGTCATGTATTTCTGGATCTTGCCCATCGTGCCGCGGTTTTCCTTGAGCTCGACCCAGCGCGTTGATGGCGGCGATGCGCACGGCGTTCTGGTCGGACTCCGCGCGAGAGCCGCAGTGCACGCTTTCGCGGCGTCGCCGGTCTTGATCTTCGAGAGGCCGGTGAGCGCTTCGGCGCGGCCGCCCCCACGCGAAGTCACCGTTGGCAGTTTTCCTGAGCGTCACCGCGGGCGTCGCCGCTGCGACAGAAGCTTCGCGTTCATGGCCTCAGACGCCGCACGCGAGGCGCACCTGGCCGCCTTTGTGCGCCGAGTCCTCTTCCCTTGAGCGCCGCGAGCGCTTCTGCGGTGGCGGCGATTTTCCGCTGAGTGCTGAGCGCACACTCCCGGCGCAGGCCGTAGTGCCCGTCCGCCGGCAACGACCGGCCTTCAGCGCCGGCACCGTCGCGTTGTCCGAGCCTTCGATGCCAGCGCTTCCGCGCGCGCGCGCGACATGTACGGCGCGTGCCGCAGTTCGTGGTGATCGATTCGCCCGGTCTTTTTCGCGAACTCGAGCGTCTTCAGAATCCAGTCATCCTTGTCGAGTGAGGATCCATCTTTCGGCCTCTTTGGGATCATTGAAATAGCACGTTTCCTTCTGCTGTTCGATCGGCAGACATGGTGCGGCATTGCCGTTGATCCCACGTGATGTGTCGATGTCGACGCGGGCACGCGGAAGCACGGAACGCGAGGCCGCCGGTCTTCTGCAGCGTCGCCTACATTCACCCGCAGTACGCCGGCACGCCGCCATCCCAGCTTTCTGTCACCTTTGAAATCCGGATGGTCAGGCCAGAAAAACCCAATCTCGCTCGAACAACCAGTCCAGGTTCTAGCCGTTGACGTCCTGACGACGCGCATCCAGGTCCCGCGGTCTCCACGCACTGCGAATCTGAATTTCGTGCCGTACTGGTGGATGACCGCGCCGTAGCGAATCGCCGAGCTCGTAACGCAGCATGTGCAGGAAGCTCGCGCCCTTGACGTACACGTTGGCGTTGTTGAGCGGCGTCCTTGCGGTTGTAGGAAGTCGGTGACGATGGGACGGCGTCGTTGCATCCGGCGCGTGATGCACGTCGCTGTGGGCGCCGCGCATCTGGTAACGGAACGCGTCTGTCGCCCGTCGTGGTGAGTCTTGTAGAGATAGCAGTAGTAGGTCGAAGCCTTCGTTGAGCCATAGGTGGCTCCATCTCGCGACACGGCGGCCAGCGACGTCGCCCCACCATTGCGCAGTCGAGCTCGTGCGCGACGAGGTTCCGTGCGCGCGTGGTGCGCTGCGTCGTGAACATCGCGCATAAACCATCACCACCGGCGGAGGTGGTTCTCATCCCGCCGTAGATGTAATCCTGCACGCTTGATCTGCGCGTACTTCGGCGTAGCGGATAGTCGATGCCGATCTCCTTCGAGTGAGAAATCGATCATGTCGGGCGTGAGGCCGTAGCCGCGCAGGATCGTCTTGTCGTCGGTGTCGGGCGGAACGAGGTACTGCACGGGAGCGTCGCGCCATTTTGCTCGTAGATCTGTATTTGGCCACGGCGACCATCATCAGGTAGGACGCCTGCGGCTATCGAGCTTGTAGTAGAACTCGGTCTTGTCACCGACATCCTTCTTGTCGACGAGCGCGCCGTTCGAAATTGCCGTGTAGCCCTTCGCCACGCGGAAGCGGCCTCCGTACGTGGCCTTGTCGTTGGGATAGTCGTTGCAGGAACCCAGCGCCGGTTGTCTCGCCTTCGCCCTGCGACCACACCTGGTAGCGATGGTCGGAAGCGCCCTTCGCGCTGGATCCAGTACAGGCCGATCTTCGGCGCGCGCGATACTTGATCGCGACTTTCGCGGTGGCGTTGGCGCGCGAGCGGTCGGGCAGATGAATCACGAGGCGATCGTCCGCCGATTCCTCGGGTGGTTCCGCTCAGCCACGACGTACTCTGGTCGGACACCGGGTGGAGTCGAGAACCGGCGCCGCCGCCCGTCGACGCCTGATGGACTCCGATAAGCAGATCGACGCAGCTGAGCGAAACGCCGGTGGAGCCCGTCGCGCGGCGAGCGGATGGTGTGCGTCAGCAACTGCCGGCAACTGTTCGCTACTCGACCACCGCTCGATATCGAGATCGACGGCGGTGTGCGTGGTGGCGAAGTCCCGGCTCGGAGACACGTACGCGAGCGGATCGGGCGACATTGCGCCGGCGCTGCCGGCATTGCCGGCGGACTCGGCCTGGGTCATTGGCGGTGCGACAAGAGCGTGCAGCAGCAGAGTCGTGGTGAACAGTGCGTGCGCGCATGATGCTTCCTTTCTTTAAGCCGTACGACGCAAAGCGACATGTAGCGGCGGACAGCGCATCCGGCCACTCGGGCATCCCGTCGATGCCGAGGGGCAGCGAGCGCGCGATTCTCGAGGACCGAGTACGAAGCGCCGGCTGAACGGGCGCGAATCTTCCATTCCTTCGCGGTGACCGGCGCGGGTGCCAGTCGTGGCACCCGCGATGACGAAAAATCTCCCGCGCAAATTCGAACCAGGAGCACGAACCGGCATTGCGGCGTGATAGACGCCGCCCGGCACATTGTGCTCGATCATGGCGACAAGCTGGTGCGCAAGATCGATCGACGCTGGCGGTGGGGGTGAGCGCTTCTGCTCGGTGACGACACGCGCGGGTGTGCCCGCCTGGGCGCGCTTTGATCACCGTCTCGACGTAGCTGGTGCCCCTTGCCCCCGGCAGGCGCTGAGCCCGTAGATGCCGCCTCGCCCGCACGAGGATGATTTGGCCATCCCCGCGGAGCGGACTGCCACCATTCTCCGGCCAGCTTGCTGGAGCTCGCAAATGTTGAGCAGGCGTGAAGCCGTCTTCCACATAGGCAGAGCGTTTTTCGCCGTCGAAGACATAATCCGTGCTGATATGGACCACGCGCGCGCCGGAGGCTTTCCGGCGGCGATTGCGACGTTGCGGGCTCCACCGGCGTTAATGGCAAGCGCCGCGAGAGCTTCGCTCTTCGCAGCGTTCCACGTGTACTACCGCGGCGCAGCTGACCACCCAGTCAAGTTGCGCGCCGCAGCGCGCTCCACGACCAACGGACTCGTCGCGGGATATCCGCGCGCGTGCGCTCGATCGAATGACGGTGGATGGCCCGGACGAGCGCCGCGGCCACACCCGCTGCCGAGCTGACCGCTGATCCCGAAGATCGCGACCTTCAGCGGCCGGGGAGTTTCCAGCCTTGTTTCAGACTGAGGAAGAGGGTGTGTGCGGATCGTAGGTCACGAATCCGGCCGGCCAGAACCAGGCCCGCAATTCTGTACCATATCACACACGAAAAGAGGCGATGGTGAGCGTACGGCTTCGCGTACCGCCCGGAAGAAGCGGCGCGAGCTGGCGAGTTTGCGACGTCGCCTTCTGCGCGAAAGCTGTCCACCCGGTGCTGGCGGAGATGCGGTCGCCACTTGGCCGCCGGCAACGTAGCGGATGCGGAAGCCCGCCTGGCGCGCGCGCACGCAGAAGTCCGCGTCCTCGAAATAGGCGCGGTAGCCCGGGTCGAGGTCGCCGATCTTTCTCGAACACCGCGCGCCGCGCGAGAACGCGCAGCCGGTGGCGTAGTCGATATCGTGTGCGGCATCGTACCGCCCGCGATCCATCTCGCGGATGCCGATGTGCTTCGCGATGCCACGCCACATCGAGATTTCGCCACCCGCGAACCAGATCTGCTTTTCGGGCTCGGCGTAGTAGATCTTGGGCGCGGTGATGCCGATGGCGGACGCTTGCGATCATCGGCTGCAGCAGATTGTCGACGAAGTCCTCCGCCACGACAGGTATCGTTGTTGAGAAGAAGAACGAATCGGCGCCGTCATCCAGCGCCCGGCGGATGCCGACGTTGCTGGCAGCGAAGCCGAGATTCTCCGGTTCCGGATGATGGCGACGCGCGCGTCGGCAGCGGCGTCGCACCGCTTCCACGGTGCCATCCGAGGATGCATTTCGACCACAGGATAGTGCGCGGAGGTGGGTGCGGTGACGCCTCGAGGAGCGCAGGCAGTCGAGCGTGAGGTCCCGGCCGTTCCAGTTCAAGACGATGATCGCGGATGGAGAGGCGTCGTGCATCCGCGCCGCGTTCAGCGTTGGCGCAGTCACTCATTATAGAGTGCGCTCGCGCTGCCTGCCAGCAACGTTTCGGCTCTATTGACGCCCGGCGTGGAACCGGTCCGGGGTGGGCTTGTGTCACGCGCCGTGTTGCTCCCATCATTAACCCATGAGGCTGCATGTCCTCCCTCCTCGTCATCATCGATTCGCCGCGTTCGTCCTGCTGGCCGCGGTGGCGGGCATGCGCCGCGTCGAGGTCCGGCGAGCAGGCGGTTCGCACCGGCCGCGATGGCTCCGCCGTGCAGGTTTCGGGCGGATGGCATCTTTGTCGGACCGGCCGAAGCTCGTGGCGAAGTACCCGCGCGGCGTGACTGGCGCATGCGTGCTCCGCAGGCGGCGCCACCACCATTGGCCTTCTCCGGCGGCGATACGCTCGGTGTCGCGTCTTCGGAGTGCGCGCTCAACCTCCCCGACAACTGCGCGCTGGCCCTGTACCAGGGATTCTCCGGGGAAGTTCCCGGCCGCGGTGGCGAAGCTTGGCGTCGCCTCTTCGGCGGAAGATCGAAGCCGCCGCGCTCGATATGACCGGTCCAAGAGCGTGCCGAGCTCGAGAAGCGCGCCGTGCGCGCGCGTGACGCAGTGAGATGTGGACCGCTGACGCGTGAGCGTGCTGAATATCGCGCTCAGTGCAATGGGGAAAGCGAGAAGGCGAAATCCAGGGACCACGCGCAAGGAGCCCGCGCGGCGTCTGATCATCGTGGGCGTCGACGGGGTGACTGGATGAACCTGCGCCTCCGCTCATCGAGGGCGAAGACTCCCTAACCCTGCGAGAAGCTTGTGCACGACGGCGCCACTGGGCCGCTCCGCTCCGAGGAGCCGATGCTCTCGCCGCTGTTGTGGACGACAATCGGCGACCGGGCGGCTTCCCCGAGCAGCACGGCGTGCTCAGCTTCACCGCGGTGGGATCCGAAGACCGGCGCGCGCGCCCCTGATGAGCGGCACAACCCGCAAGGTCGATGCGTTCTGGAACATGCTGGGCGATTTAGCGGCCAACACTGTCGACGTCATCGGCTGCAGCTCGCTACCGATCCGGCGGAAACCGTGAACTGGCGTGATGATCAGTACCGACAAGTTCGGATACCGCGCAGCACGTTCGGAAGACACCAGCAGCGGCGGTGGGATGCCAGTGTGTGCCCGGGTCAACGCCGGCAGGAATTGGCGGCGTTCACCACGCTTTGTCACAGATGGCAGCCGTAGATGAGGATCTTTGGCAACGTTCGCGCATCTCGCATGGCGAGCTCACCAAACACACCGCAATACCACCGATCCCAACGATCCGGTCAACAACCTGCTTCATCTGTACGCGTCAACGCGAACGTGCGCGGAAGATCGCGACGCACCTGCTCGACCAGGACCGGCCCGATGCGCTCGCGGTTTATTTCGAGTGGGTGGATGCGGTGAGCCACCTGTTCATGCTGCACACGCCGCCCAAACTTGCCGATGTGCCGCAGGCGGAATATGATGCGTACAAAGACGTGATCGATCAGGCGTACATTCTGCAGGATCAAGTGCTCGGCGATATCATGCAGCACATTGATGAACGCACCGTGCTCATGGTGATCTCCGACCACGGATTCAAGAGTGGCGCGGCCCGGCTCAAGAACCGGCCAGAGATATGGGCGGGGAACGCGGTGCTTCTGGCACCGCCCGGATGGCATCGTTGCCTTCTACGGCGCCGGTGTTAAGAAGGGCGCGAGCATCGAGAACGCATCCATTCGCGATGTCACACCCACAGTGCTCGCTCTGACCGGGCTTCCGCGCGCGGATGACATGGCGGGTCACGCCATTACATCGCCGTTCGATGATGAGGTGACCGGGACGTTCAGCACCGAGCACGTCGCCACGCTCGACAAGAAGCGCGGAGATGCCACGGCCGGCACCGCCAGCGGCGCCAGCGAGCAGGACAATGAAAAAGCTCGAGGCCTCATGGCGGAACTGAACGTGAAGTGGCAA
>ERZ1370068.9691-contig-8450_pt1 | contig 38811 bp, 37 predicted proteins | sample MGYA00561227_ERZ1370068 | MGnify/ENA primary metagenome ERZ1370068 (study PRJEB38410, sample SAMEA6850437) | metagenome | study: Metagenomic assessment of the ecological functions of the soil: analysis of the soil microbiota associated with the...
CCGTATCCGGCCGCGACGCTCGATACGACGAAAGCGAAGCTGGTCTCAGCGGTGTCGGAAAGCGCCGCCGGCGTCAAAGGCGGCGTAGTGAACATCGCGAGCAGCGACTGGGCGTTCGCGACGTGCGAGAGCACGCCGTTTCCAGGCACGCCCGATCCGACGCATATCTGTCTGAAGAACGGTTTCAATCCGGCGCTGCTCTACGAGCTGCGACACGGTGAAGGATCCGCTCGTCCTCGGCATCGGCTTCGCGGCGACGCGCGACATCAACTCGTTCTTCCGCTACGAGAAAAAGACGACGCCGGGACGCCGAATCCGGTGGCCGGCGCCGTGCGCTGGGCGGTCTCGGAAGGCAGCTCGCAGTCGGGAACGTTCCTGCGCGCCTTCATCCGGCTCGGCTTCAACCAGGACGAGCAGTCGCGTCTCGTCTGGGAGGGCAGCAATCCCAACATCGCCGCGCGCGTCCTCGACATGAACCGGCGGTTTGCGCTGCCGGGCGGCGCCGTGGCGTTCTACGAGCTCGGCACCGAGGCGCCGGTGTGGTGGGAGGATTGGAACGACGCGCCGCGCGGACGCGGAAGTCGGGGCTGCTCGATCGCTGCCGCGCGACGAACAGCTGCCCGAAGATCCTCGAAACGTTCGGCAGCGCCGAGATCTGGAACCTGCGCGCGTCATTCATGCTGGTCGGCACCGACGCGAAGGCCGACATCCCGCTGCCCGGACAACGTGCGGCGCTACTTCTTCGCCGGGTGTCACGCACGGCGGCGGGCGCGGCGGATTCAACCGCGCCGAAACCGCGGCCGAGAACTGCGAGCTGCCGGCGAATCCCGCGCCGAGCGCGCCGATGCGCGCCGCGCTGACCAAAGCCTTCATCGGCTGGATCACGAAGGGGACGCCGATGCCGCCGAGCCGCTATCCGACGATCGCGGACGGCACGCTCGTGCAGGACACGACCGCGGCGATGGGGTTCCCGAAGATTCCCGGACGACCGTCGCCGGAGAACCAGGTGCATCCGCTGCTCGATTACGATCTCGACCCGAGTTCAACTACCAGGACGCGTCCGGCTTTCTCACCGCCGTGCCGCACGTCAAGCGATCGCTGCCGCAGCTCGTCGTCAAGGTCGATGCCGACGGCAACGAAGTGCGGCCGCGGCATCAAGTCGCCGCTGCAGATGGCGCCGCTCGGCACCTACACCGGCTGGAACGTGACGGCATCGGGGCCGCTCAAGGGTCAGGTGTGCGGCAACTCCGGCGGCTTCATCCCGTTCGCGAAGACGAAGGCCGAACGAGCTCGCCAGCGGCGATCCGCGGCCGTCGCTCGAGGAACGCTATCCACTCGCACGACGACGTATGTCGCCGCGGTCGCCAGCGGCAGCCGCGCGCACTGCAGCAGGACGGGTATCTGCTGGAGCACGACGCGGACGCGATGATCGACAGGCCAAGACGAGCGACGCCGTTCGCTGACGTGAGCGCGCGCACGTCTCACCGTTCCCGCCGGATGCGCGGGACCGGTTCTCGCGGCGATGACGATCGCCGCCTGTTCGTCGCCCAGGTCCGCGGCAACGCCTGCCGCGACGGTCACGCGCGCAGACCGCGCGCTGTGGGGCGACCTCAAGCCGGTCGTGTCGGTCAAGGAATTGATGAAGCATACGATCGATCCCGTCGCCGACAACATCTTCAACGCGGTCGGCAGCACGATCACCAAGCAGGGGATCGTCGACGATCGAGCCGAAGACCGAAGAGGACTGGGACAAGATCCGCATCGGCGCGATCTCGCTTGCCGAAGGCGCGTATCTGCTCAAGGTCCGCCGGCCGTTCACGCCGCCCGGCGACGAGAACAACAGCACGGGACCGGACGCGGTCGAACTGTCGCCGGCGCAGATCACCGCGAAGGTCGAGCGCGATCCTGTGGAGTGGAACGCACGCATCGAGGCGCTGCGAAATGTCGCGCTCGAAGCGCCTGACGTCGTCAAGCGAAAAGACGTCAACGAGCTGTGGGACGTCGGCGAGAATCTCGACAAGGCGTGCGAAGCCTGTCACCGGAGCTACTGGTATCCGGGCGAAGGCGCCGAGTTCTATCAGAAGCTCCGACGCCGGCTCGACGAGCTACGCGAAGCAGTCGTCGCGCGGCACAGACGAGCGCGACGCCGCAGAAGCCGTGAGGGACCGCACATGACGGTTCGGATCGAGGCCGGTGATCGCTGCGCTGCGGTCACCATCGCGCTCGCGACGGCGATTGGCGCGGGCCGCGGCGCCGACGCGCAAGCCGGCCAGGCGGCGGCGCCGGCGAAACCGACGATGGTGGAGGACGTGTTCAAGAACGTCCAGGCGCTCAAAGGCATCGGCGTCGACGACTTCATGCTGACCATGGGCATCATGTCGGCGGCGGTCGGTTCCGACTGCGTCGGCTGTCATCCGTCGGCCGGCACCGACCACGTCGACTGGGCGCTCGACACGCCGCGAAAGCGGACCGCGCGCCGCATGGTGCAGATGGTGACCGCGATCAACCGCGACAACTTCAACGGACGCGCAGGTCGTGACCTGCTGGACCTGTCATCGCGGCCGCGACCGGCCGGTGACGACGATGACGCTGGATGTCGGTCTACGGTCCGCCGACCGATGGATGCCGACGACGTGCTCACGCCAGGCGCAGGCGGTGCCGTCGGTCGATCAGGTGCTCGACAAGTATCTGCAGGCGATCGGCGGCGCCGCAGAACGTCGCGCGCATCACGAGCTTTGTCGCCACCGGGAAGAGCGTCGGCTATCGCGGGTTCGGCGGCGGCGGCGTCGTCGAGGTGTCAGCGCAGGCGCCGGACAAGCGCGCGACGCACATCAGCTTCCCCGAGTATCCGGATCGCGGCGTCAGCGTCCGGACGTTCGATGGCCGGACCGGCTGGATCGCCACGCCGCTCGCCGTCGTGCCGGAAATACGAGCTCGGCGGGCAGCGAGAAAGACGGCGCGAAACTGGACGCGATGCTGTCGCTTCCCGGCGCAGATCAAGCAGGCGCTCACGAGCCTGCGCGTCGGCCCGCCGTCGACGATCGCCGACAAGGACGTCACGGTCCTGCAGGGGAACGGCGCGAACGGGCACGCTGGCGACGCTGTACTTCGACGACGCGTCGGGTCTGCTGGTGCGAATGGTGCGTCATGGCCGCTCGCCGATCGGCCGCGTGCCGACGCAGGTCGACTACGCCGACTATCGCGACGTCGGCGGCATCAAGTTTCCGTTCCGCTGGACGTTCGCCTGGCTCGATGGCCGCGACAACTTCGAGTTCAGCGACGTGAAGGTGAATGTTCCGATCGACGCCGCGACGTTCGGCGAGCCGAACGTCGGCAAACCGTAGCGCGACGCCTTCAGGCGAGCGATCGCAGGATGCTGCGCGGCGCCGCTCGGCTGAAGCCTTCGCGCTGCTGTTGGTGACGGCTTGACGCTGTCCGCGGCGCAGGTTTCCACTCCGCTCGCGACAGACGACGCCTTCGCGAATTTCTTCCGGGCGCGCAACGCGCAGAGGCGGCCGCCGACGTCGATCGGATCGTCGCGAGCGGCATCGGCTTCGACGAGGCGCTTTCGCCCGTCTCAGGCAAGGTCGGGTCTACTCGCGCGACGTGCCTCGCGGCGTCGTGCAGCGAAGCTATCGCAGCGAGAGCCGGTGAGCACTTCTACACGCTCGACGTTCCTGACAGCTACGACCCCGCGCGCGCAGTACTCAGGTCCGCGTCCAGCTCCATGGCGGCGTCGGCCGCATCGAGGCCAAGCGCGCCTCCTCGTTCCGGATGCGAACGGCTCGGCTGGCTGGCGCAGAACAGATCTACGTCATGCCGTCACGCATGGAGGGATGCGCCGTGGTGGAGCGGACGCCAGGTCGAGAACCTTCGCGCGATTCTCGACGTGGTGAAGCGGACCTACAACGTCGACGAGAACCGCGTCGTCGTTGTCCGGCGTGTCCGACGGCGGCACCGGCGCGTATCTACGTCGGCGATGCGGCGACACGACGCCGTTCGCGAGCGTTCCTGCCGCTCAACGGCTTCATCACGGTCCTCGAGAACGAGACGGCCGGACGCCGACGGCGATCTGTTTCCCAACAACCTGCTGAACAAGCCGCTGTTCGTCGTCAACGGCGGACGCGATCCGATGTATCCGACGAGCGTCGTCGATCCGCACATCGAGCACCTGAAGAGACGGCGGCGTCGACGTCGCCTATCGACCGCAACCGGCTGCGGCGCACGACACGTCGTGGTGGCCCGAGATCAAGGACTCATTCGAGCGGTTCGTTGCGGATCATCCGCGCGTCCCGCTGCCGGACGCGCTGACGCTGGGAGAGCGGACCGCCGAACATCCCGAGCCGTGCGCATTGGCTGGTCATCGACCGCCTTGCCGGCGCCGAGCAGAGCGGCGCGACGACGCCGCTGCGCTGCCCGACGTGAACCGGATGTCGACGCGCTCCCGACCCGCGCTCGACTTCGGGATCCGGGCCAGCGGCACGCGCATCAATCGCGTGGTCAGCAGGATCCAACGCCGAACAGATCGGACTCGCGGCCGGCGGACGTCCTGCTCGCGATCAACAATCAACCCGTCTCTCCCGGCGCCGACATCGCGGGATCTGCATGCGCAGCTATCCGGCGGGGCGGCCCGCTGTTGTTCACGCGTCGAACGCGGCGGCGAATCGGTGCGGCTGACGGGCCGCTACGCGCCGACCGTGCTGCCCGGCGAATCCGACGCGATGTTGCCGCGGCAGCGCGACTCCGGCCGCGTCGATCTGCAGTCGGACCGGAAACCGGAGTCGACGCGAAGAGCAGAGGTGTGGCGGCGTTCACGCTGCTGCTGTCGCCGGATCAGTTCGATCTGAATCGTCGCGGTGACGGTGGTGGTGAACGGGCGGACGCGTCTTCGACGGGATCGTTCAGAGGGACATCCGCACGCTGCTCACGTGGGCCGCTCGTGACAACGACCGGACCATGCTTTTCGCGGCGGAACTACCGGTCGCGATCACGGCGCGTAGCGTTACTTCGGCGGTTCGTCGGTGCCCGCGAAGATCTTCGTGCCGTCGGGCATCGTGATGTTCGGTCGCGTTCGCGAACTCCTTGCCGTTCTTGGCGGCGAACCCTCGACCTTGATGATTGCGCCGAACTGCATCGAGCTCTTCTTCCAGCCGCGGCGCAGCAGCGCGTTGGGCGGTCCCATCTCGATCGCCCAGTTCACGACCTTGCCGTCAGCGCCCTTCACGTCGATGTAGATCCAGGCGTGCGGATTCGTCCAATCCGCTTTCGTGACCGCGCCCTCGAGCAGGACCGGTTTGTCCTGATCGAATTCAGACGAAAACGCGTGATGTGCGGCGATCGGACGCGGTGAGCAAGCATCACGCCGAGACTCGCTGGCGATCGTTCGTTTCCGTTCATCGGCGCATCGTCCCGCTTCCTCAGCACTCATGGCACCGTGGACGCGAATGCCGCTGATGTCGGTGTTCGTCATCAGCAGCAGGTTCTTGTCGTTGCCCTCGAAGCACGCGTATTCGACCGGCACGTAGTCCTTCGGTGCGCGCGCGAACGCATAGATACGCGATCGTCCACGGCTGAGTGAACACCTTGGGATCCCTCGATCCTGCGCTTCGTAGTGGATCGTGTTGGCGTCGATCGGCGTATAGCGCTCGGTCACGCGATACAGGTCGCTGTGCGGGATGCCGTGACCGGTCGTCAGCGACTCCGCCGGAACGCCAGGCGTCGCGGAGATCGCGCCGATCACCCAGTTGTTGCTGAGATTGTTGGTGAAGTTCGTCACCTCGACGACGAGGACGTTCCCTTCCCAGTGGCCGCGCGATACGCCCATCGCCTTGCGGATGTTCGGATCGAGCGGCGGCACGCCCATCGAGCGGGATCGTCCGATAGAGATGGTTCTGCTCGTAGAAGATGACCACGTAGCCCGGCTTCTGAAAGATCTGATAGCCGACCACCGGCGCCGGAATCGTGCTGCGCGGCACGCCCATGGCGAGGCACAGGACGCGACCGTCGAGGTACTCGATCTTTTCCTGCTTCGCGATGATGTCCTTGCGCCGGGCCAGCGCTTCAGGCGTCAGCGGGATCTTGCCGTCCGGCGGATCGACGCCAACCGGCCGCGCGATCGCGCCCTCGGGCAGCTTCGGACGTTCGTTGAGGCTGTACGAGAACTCGCTGTTGGCGCGGTTCGGCGCGCGGTTCGCCATCGGCACGAGCGGCGTCTCGATGCCGCGAGGCAGCGGGATCGCGAGGTAGAGGCCGGAGATGTCCGGCTGGCCGTCGGCGGTCCGCGGCGGCACATAACGTGCTGACCGGGCGCGTGTAGGGCGGATAGTGTCGCGGGCGCGGCGCCGCGGCCGCTGCAGGCGGAGTGCGCGGACCTCGCGCCGATCGCTGCCGGCGCAGAATCAGCACGGCAAGCAGAGGACCGCAATCGTGATCGACGTCTACGTGAAGCCTCGCTTTCCGGCGATGCCAGATCGTCATGGTTTGCCGCCTCGCCCCTTGAACAGCTTCTCGTACACGTGCTCGGCGCATTCGTAATCGAGCAGCTCGAGGTTCTTCTCGAGGCGACGATAGATGATCATGCGCAGTCTTCCACGGCCGCGTGAACACCTTGGCGTCGTCGATCGTCGCCTCGTAGTCGACGTGCGTGGCGTCGATCGGCGTGAAGCGTTCGACGACCTTGAGCGCGTCGCTGTGGAAGTTTCCGGCCTCGTCGAACCAGGTCTTGTCGCCCAGGCTCACGCGTGTCGACGACCAGCGTGTCGCCTTCCCACTTTCCGCGCGCGTCGCCCATCCAGAAGTCCAGATCCTCCATGTGCGGCGTGCCGTCGAGGAAGATCGTGCGCGTCGCGTGCGCGAACTCGTAGGCGATCCCGATGTGGTTCGGCGTCTGCGTGATTTCGAAGGGAAACGGCAGGTAGGTGGCGCGCGGCACGCCGGGCATGTAGCACTTCCTGAGCGGATCGGCCATGAGCCGGTTCGTGAAAGTTCTCGTTCCGCTTGGCCAGCGCCCACGGCTGATACGGGATGGCGCCGCCCTCGACGACGCTGAAGCCCGCGGGAACACCTTCGCTCGCCGAATGGGCCTCGACATTCCAATGCGCGGTGCCGAGAACCTGCCAGATGCCGTTGAGGTCGGGCTTGCGGTCGGGCGTGCGCGGTCCGCCGTATGCGGCAAGCCGCCGGGCGGCCGGAGCGCGCGGTGGCGCCGCGCCCCGCTGCGCCTGCGCGACGCCGGCGGCGATCGCAATCGCCAGCAGGAGCCAGGCTGGCTGCCGCCGATGGTCGCGATCGGCTTCTTCATCGCGGTTCGCGAGAGTCTACCTCACGCCCGACTCCTGCTACGGGACGATTCTCACCGTCGCGCTGCCCGATATCCCTGAACCGACGCCGTAATCGTGATCGTGTCGGGCCCTGCGTTGGTGGGGACGTTGAACGTCGCCGTCGACACGCCGCCTTCGGCCAGCGTGATGCTGCTGAACGCACCGAGAATCTGCGCGCCTGCGCTCGTCGTGGCCGAGTAGGCCACCTCGAGGCGGAGTCACGGTGCCGTAGTCCTTGAGGAGCGTGACCTCGAATCGACGTGCTCGCCGCCCGCCTTCAGTTCCACGGCCGACGGCGACACGAACAGCCGGTCCGGCAGGGACGCAGTGAACTGCGCCGTGGTTTCCGCGCTCGAGCCATCGACCGTCGCCGTGATGCGTACCGTTCCCGTGCCGTCGTGGTGCTGACCAGGCTCGCGCGCGCGACGTTGCTGCCGTCGGCTTCGACGACTCTGCGGCGTGATCGTCCCGAGCGTCGTGCGGAACGTGACCGTGCGCCGGCCGGCGGGGAGCGCCGCCGCGATCGTGGCGGAAACAGGATGATCGCCGTCGCGCCGTCGGCAGGCGCCGAGGAGGCCGACGTCGACACCGTGATGATGCCCCCTGGATTCACCGACGTGAGAATTGATCGGGAATCTTCGCGGCAGATCGAGGTTCGTCACCCGGACGCGCGCGGTGCCGACGGTCTTGTCGCTCTGCAGATCGACGACGGCTCGCCCAGTCGCGTCGGCGGTCGAGCGTGACGGCTTTCGAGGCGGCCTGTCCTGGCGCGATCAGCGTGCCCGCCGAGGTCTCGAACTTGACCGCCCGCTGCTGCGTCGTCCCGGACGCTTGAGCGGTGACCGTGATCGGCGTCGTCGAAAAGCCGTCGGCCGGAATCGACGTGCTGCCGACCGAGACGTCGAACGACCTCCGGCTGCGACAGCGCGGTGAACGCAGATGTCGAACTCGTAGGGCGTGTCGAGCACCGTCACGCGAACGTGCGCGGTCGCGGGCGACGTCGCTCTGAATCTCGATCGACAATTCTTCCCGTCGCACTCGCCGTCACGGTCACCGACCGTGAGTTGGTCTGCCCGGACGCGATGAACGTGCCCGCGGACGTTTCGAACTTCACGGCTCGCTGGTCAGGCGTTCCCAGGCGCTTGAGCGTGACCGTGATCACGATCGTCGAGAAGCCGTCCGCCGGCACCGATGCTGCCGCTGAGCGAGATGTCGAACACCTGTTCACGCGTGAGCTGCGTGAAGTCGACTGACGTCGAGCGCGTCACCGGAGGCCACCGTCACGTCGACCCGCGCCGTCGCCGGCGGTCGTCGAACTGCGCAGCTCGACGACCGCCCTGCCGTTGACGTCGGCGGGAACTCGTGATCGCGGTGGCTTCCTTGCCGTCGGCGATGAGCGTGCCGGCCGTCGTCGTGAACGTCACGCTGCGCTTGTCGGCGTCGGTGCGGCGGATCGAGCTGCGCGGTGATGGTCGCCACGCGCGATGCCGTCGGCCGGCAAGCGTCGTCGCGGACAGCGTCACGTTGAGTACCTGATCGAGCCTGGCTGGCGAGCAGGTAGTCGTCAGGTGGTGACGAGCCCGTCGCAGCGGTCAGCAACACGCAGCAGGCAGCCGGCGGGGAGCGCCTGGTGGCCTGTCCGCGCTGATCAAGGACGCCACCTCGTCGCTTGTTCAGCGATGGACAGGCGAGTAGTCATGGATCCGCCGTGCGAAAGACGATGGCGCACTATCCGACGAAACCTCTCAATAAATCGAGATCAAACGAGAATGACGCATGCCACGTGACGGCGGCGGACTCCCTGGTGATCAGCGGATTCGGGTCCGATTGCCTGAACAGGGAGCCCCGCACCGCCGCCGGACCGACGAAGAGGCGAGCCGGTAGCCGCCGCCGAGCACCATCGACTGATTCCAGAACAGATCCGAGCGTGTGCTTGTTGTTCTCGTCGGCGGCTGATGAAATCGTGAGCCCGACAGTGCAGCGCGAGCCGTCGTCCGACGTCGCCGAACGCGCCGAGCGGCGCGCCTTGTTGATCGGCCGGAAGTAGATGTTGCTGCCGACATACAGCGCGCCGATGCCGATGTCTCCCGCATAGAGAACGCCGGCGTCGACGCTGACGTAGTTCTTCTCTGGTCCCGATGCGGCGCGTCGGCGGTGATCGTGACGCTCGCCGGATCGCTGGCTGTGGAAGACGAAGCGGATCCGATAGACGCGTGCCGGCTAGCGGCGGCGTCCCGACGAACACACGAGAAACGGTTGATCCGCGGCGCTCGGCGCATCGGGTTGCCATCGCGCCGGTTCGAGGCGGCATCCACACGAGAGCTCGAGGCTCGCCGGATACTCGGCACGACCGCGTATTGAACCTCAGGCTCTCCGTGCCTTCGGGCGCCCGGCCGGCGATGAAGAAGGGAACGTCGAACGGCAGGATCCGATCGAAGGCGCGCGCGGCGAGATCCACGCGTGACGCGTCACAACCGGACCGGTGTCCGCCGGCGGCAGCCGACGCGGCGACGCTCTGCGCGGCGCACGGCGTCCACCTCGAGGCGGCGAGCGCCGAGACGACGAACACGATCAGATGCATCGTGCGACGCGGTTTGATCATCACGGCGCTCTCAATTCGATCACCCCTGCAGTCGGGCATCGCTTCCGGATGAGCTTATCCTGAAACCGCGACGACGACAGCGAGCGGCCTTCACAAAAGCAGTCGGCGTCAGCGGCGCTCGCGCAGGATCCGGAGGAAGGTCTCCCGGTTCGTGGCGATGGAGAACGAGAAGTCGCCGACGTTGGTGCTGCGGACTCTTGTCAGCGTCGTCGCGAAGGAATCTCGTTGGGGCTGCCCTGGTGGCAGCCGATGCAGTTCGTGTGGGACATGCCGGCTTCGATGTATGGGTTGGCGCACCACTGCAGTCCCTTCATCGCGGCGGCGAGATCCTTCAACGACGTCGACATATCGCATGCAGGTCCGCGTTCCGGTCCGATCCGCCCGTTTCAGGGACGCGATCGAACGCGGCCCACGGCGCCCGAGGTCGCCTTCCGTGAAAGTCCGACGCGACCGCCATGCCGTATTGATGGAGTGGCCAGCCATGCCCAGGGCTCGGGGTCGTGCGCATCCTGGAAGAACGCGGGCTTGTCCGCATCCCAGTCGTGCAGCCCGGTCGCGACCCACATGAACGTGATCCACAGCCACGTTCCGCTTCACTTTGCTCGCGATGTGCATCCCCATCAGCGCCCATCGCTTTGCCCCGTCTCGTCGGAGACGACGATCAACCGTGCCGCTCCGCTCTTGTATTCCGGCGTGGCGATCTTGTAGGTGAACGGCTTGGTCGAGTTTAGAAAGGTGATGACGTCGAAGTTGCCGGTCGGCGACTCGTGAAAGCCGTTAGGCCAGATGCTTGCCCGTCGAGGGCGTACGGAATCGCGCCGCGTTCGACAGGAACCCAGTCCACCTTGATCATCAACGCGTCGGATGGCATCTCGCTCTCCATGCTCAGCGCGTAGGCGTTGGCGGGCGGAGAGCGGTGAGCTGCGGCGTCTGCCGCGGCGCGGTTGCGACTCGCCGACGTCTTCTCGTGAAAAGCCGCTGAGTTGTATGCGGCGATCCGTTCGGCGTTCGTGAGCAGAATGCGCGACGTAGGCCGGGTTGTAGAAGATGCTGCCCGTGCCCGGCTTCGCGTGCGTGTTCAGAACTGCGGAATCCCGGAAACCTGAACTGGCGAAGCACCTTGCCCAGACGCGCCGCGCTGAGCGACGTCTGCAGATCCTTCTCCGTGTTGCTCGCCATCACGGCCGACACTCGCGACGCGGTCTCAGCCGGAGTCGACGGCCGCGGATCGGCGAGCACCTGTCGAAACAGCGATTCGAGATCCTCCCCGCTCGTACTCACGTCATCCACGCCGGCACCTGGGCGTCGGCGCGTCCGACGAGCGTCCAGACTTTCTGCACGATGCTCCAGGCGAGCTCGCGCCGCGCGCTTCATCGAGCGATCGATGTCGAGCGCCAATGGCGTCGGCAGTGAAGCCATCGACACGGCGGCGATCGGCACCTTTCGTTTTCGTGGCCTTCTGGACGATCGGCGTCGGCCGGACGCTCGAGCGCGGCGCTGGATTCTGCGCGGCCGTCGATCGCTCGCCGAACCAGCCAATCAGGCAACAACCCGCCGCCAGCGATCCCGCTGCGACACGCGTGCTCCATCGCGGCACATGCCACCTCCTGGCGGCCGACGAAGGCCCGGAGTTCAGAGCGCCGCGATCATCGCATGCAAGCTCGTCGTCGATCGACTGTCCCGAGCCGAGGTCGCTCGCGATCAGCTGCCGCATCAGCGCACGAAAAGTGACGCGCCGCGGTTTCGGCGCGGCCGCGCGCTGGTTTCTCATCGAGCCCGAACGCCTCGCCCACTTCGCGCCAGGCCGGCGGCGGCTGCCGATCGGTCAGATAGCGGTGCGCGAAGATCTGAAAATGCCGCGCCCTGCCCATTGGCGAGGCAGTGCGTCTCGAGCCGCGCCATCGCCATCGCGACGAGGCTCTGCGCCCACGCGCGCAGCAGCGCCTCGTCCGGCGCGCACGAGGACTGATCGATCAGATCGTTCCAGCCGCCCGCGACCGCGTCGGGCCGGACGTGCGGCGTCACCGTCCGCGCGGCGCGGCGCCGTTCGTCGATGAGAAAATTCCGGATCGCCTGCTTGAGATAGGGGCGAAAGCTGCCCTTCCCCGATCGGCGTGCGCGAGCAGCCGCCCCGATAACACCACCGTTTCGAAGAAGCGCTGCGTCAGGTCGTCGGCGTCGCCCGAGTGGCGAACCGCGGTCGTGATGAACGCGCGGACCGCGGCGTAGTAGCGCTCGGCGAATTCGTTGAGCGCGTCCGGCGAGCTGTCGCCGCGCGCCGACGCGTGCGTGAGCAGATCCCACGACGTCGAGGGAACTGCAGGTGCGCGCGAGTCGCCGGATGGGGAAGGCGCACGGCTGCGATTCTAGTGCGACACGCCGCTCGCGACGCGGGTGAAAGCACACGGACGGGAAATTCTCCGTGCGCGCAGTGTCGTATTTCCGCAGTGCCGACGTAGTGGGGAAATGAAGGCAGCTGCCGCTAGCGGACCGGCCGGTCGAGGCGGACTTGTGTGCTCGTCCGGGTTCGTGGACGTCGCATCGTGTCGCAGATTGACAAGGAGGTCGCGATGAAGGTGATCGCTGGATGGAAGCGCGCGTGCGTGTGGCCGCTCCTCGCCGCGGCGCTGATCGTCACGCAGCCCGCCGCGGCGGCGGCGGCTGACGTCACGGTTCTCGTCAACGGCTCGTTCAACGCCTATCCGCCGTGGATGGACGACTGGTCGCCGGAGTTCTCGGCGATCGCCGAGAGCGTTCGGCTACCCGCCGATCCAGTTCCGCTGGTTCGACAACAACGCGGTCTTTCCGCCGTTCTACAACGGCATCTTCAACGGCGGCTTCGCGCTGGCGAGCTTTCTCAACGGCCTCGGCGGCGACAACCTGAACCTGATCGCGCACAGCCACGGCGGCAACGTGGTGAAGTTCGCCTCGTATTTCCTCGGCCGTCCGTTCCGGCACCTGATTCACCTCGGCACGCCGGTGAACTGGGATCTCTACCCGTTCGGCGGCTACGCCTACTCCTTCTGTCAGATCTCGTCGTACTCGACTACGTGCAGTTCGGCGGCGCGTCGCCCGTTTCAGGTCGCCAACTTCGGCTACGAGCAGGCGGTCGCGGCGCAGATGTTCTGGAATGCCGGCGACGCCGCGTTCAACGGCGACTGGGAGTCCTTCGCGTTCTACATGGCCGAAGGCGCGTACCACGAGGCGCTCGCCAACTCGTGGTGGCTGTCGACCAAACTCGAGTGGGGCGCCGCCAACTACATGTTCGGCGGCGAGAGCCACGGCGATCTGCACGAACCGCCGGTGTGGTACGCGATCCGAAACCAGTGTGCGCTGAACTGAGGCGCCGGAGGAGCAGCCGATGTCAAAACGATTCTCACTCGTTGTCGCGATTGTCCTCGCCGCCGCGACACTCGACACGGGCGCGCTGAACGCGCAGCGGCCGATCGGCTCCCCGATCGGGTTGACGCTGCGCAGCGCGCTCGACGCCGAGATCGAGACGACGTTCACGACGCCGCAGGGGCCAGTTCAGCACGCCCGGTCACTTCTATCGCAGCCGCGACGGGGAAGATGCGCGAGGACTCGCCGCTGGGATCGATGATCACCGATGTGCGAGCCGGCACGGTGACCGTGCTCAATCATGCGCGAAAGGAAGCGAAGGTGATCGTCGTGACGGCGCTGCCGCGTCCGGCCGCGCCGCGCAGCACGGCACGGCCGCGGCGCCGCGATCGCTCGGAGAAGCGACCGTCGAGGGCCACCCCGTCACCAAAGCGCGCACGACTCGCTCGGCGGCGCGACGCAGGAACTGTGGACGGCGAAGGATCTCGGGCTCGTCGTCTTCTCGAAAGTGGAGGCGCCGGATTTCCGGATGACCAAGGTGCTGCGCAACCTGTCGCTGCGCGAACCGGACGCTGCGCTGTTCCGGATTCCCAGCGACTATACCGTCACGCATGAGACGGCGCCGCCGCTGCCGCCGGCAGGCGTCTCGGCGTTTCCATCACAAATGCGTCCCGCGCCTCGTCAGTAGTGGGCCAGAAACCATTTGGGGTTTTCGTGGTTTCGTGGGTTTCGTGGGTTCCGCGTGATGACTCCAGCATTCCCAACTCCATCCATCTTCTTGACGATGGTGTTGTGTGCGTCGCTGAGCGCGTGCGGCGACGCGCCCACGACGCCATCGTCAGGAGGCGCCGCCCGCTACGACGGCGAGTGGAGCGGCACCACGTCTCAGGGCCGGCCGATCGCGTTCACCGTGTCGTCGGCGCAGAAGGTAACGGCGATCACGATCGACTACAACTTCAACGGCTGCTCCGGCGCGAATACGTTTTCCAATCTGAGTCTCGACATCGGCACGCCGCCGAACCCGAACGCCCCCGTCACTGGCCCGAGCTTCGGCTACGGGCTCGGGCCCGCCCGACGGCCCGAACTACACGCAGGTCCTCGGCTCCTTCACCGCGAGCACCACCGCAACCGGCTCCGTCATCTTCGGCGGGCACCCAGGTTGTGCGAACGCGGTCGCGAGCTGGACCGCCACCAAGCGTTGACGACAAGTGATCCGGTCCTGTGCAGTCCTGCGCGTAGTTGTCGGTATCGAACCCGTAAAGAAATCCCGCGCGAAAGAGATCAACTAGTATTTGCAGCCGTCACGTCTTCAGCTCGGACACTCGTGGCATGAGGGAGGCATCATGATGGCTGCACGCGTGCATCCCGCGAGACTCGCGATCACCCTCACTCTGCTCGCGGCGTTCGCCGCCACAACCAGAAGCCGCTCGCGCACGACAACGATCGATCGGAGTGGCCGATGATCGGCCGCGATCCGGCCAACACGCCGCAATCAGGACGACGAACACCGGATCCGCCCGTCGAACGCACACCGCCTCGCGCTGAAGTGGGTCGCGACCACCGCGGGCGACGTGTCGCGCGACGCCGGCGGTCGTCGACGGCGCGGTCTACTTCGGCGACTTCGGCGGCATGCTGTGGAAGCTCGACGCCGAGACCGGCGACGTGATCTGGTCGCGTCTGGTGTCCGACTACACCGGCATCGCCGGCGACATCGCGCGGACCAGTCCGTCGCTGGTCGGGCAACACGCTCGTCGTCGGCGATCTGCGGGCTCCGAACATGCTCGGCATCAACGCGAGGACCGGCGAGCTTCGCTGGATCACCCAGGTGCATCCGGATCCGAAAGGGATCATGACCGGTTCGCCGGTGGTGGTCGGCGACACCATCTTCACCGGCGTGTCGGCATCCGGCGCAGGCAGGCCGCAGCGCGACCGTTCCGCGGTGCGATCGTCGCGCTCAACGCGCAGACCGGCCGCATCCTGTGGCAGAGCTACTCGCTGCCCGACAACGGCGGCGTTCCCGGCGGCTACGCCGGCGCCACGATGTTCGCGCCGCCCGCCGTCGATCGTTCAGCGCGGGACTGGTCTACGGCACGTTCGGGCAGCCGTACGCGGAACCGGCGAGCGTCACCGCGTGCCATGCCGCGCGCACGGCGGCTTCAGCGAAGCGTGCGAGCAACCGGGTGCCTTCCTGAAATCCGATCGTCGCGTTCGACATGAAGACGGGCGAGCCGCAGTGGTCGTATCGCGTGCAGGGCCACGCGCCGTGGCTGCGCGCGTGCGGCAGCCTGCCGCCGACGCGTCACCTGGTGCCCGGCCGAAGTCCGACGGCGAGAAGTGGGATCTCGGCGGCTCCGGGCCCGAACGTCTTCCAAGCTCCGCGTCGATCGGCACTGGCGCCGCGACGACGACGGGCGGCTGGCGTTTCGTCGAGCGACACCACCGCGACGTCGTCGGCATCGGCGGCAAGAGCGGCGTCTACACGCTGCTCGACGCGCGAGACTGGCAAGTTCATCTGGAATACGCTCATCGGTCCCGGCGGCGATCATGGGCGGGATGGAGTGGGGCACGGCGTTCGACGGCGATCGCATCTACGCGTCGATCACGAACCACCATCACATTCCCTATCAGGCTGACGCAGAACGGCGTGCTCACCAACGACGACCGTCACCGGCGGCTCGTGGGCGCGCGCTCGATCCGAAGACCGGAAAGATCCTGTGGCAGACCGCCGATCCGCAGGTCGAGACGCTGCCCGGCCTGGGCACCGTCGGCGTCTGGGATCTCGCACCGGTCACGGTGGCGAACGGCATCCTCTACGCGTCGTCGATGGCGAAGCTCGCGAACCAGAACCAGATGTTCGCGCTCGACGCCGCGACCGGCGAGATTCTGTGGCAGTTCGGCGCCGGCAGTTCGGTCAACGCCGGCCCCGCCGTCGTGCACGGCACGGTCTACTGGGATCGGGCTACTCGCGATCGGGCGTGGAAGGCAGCGGCAACACCAGCGTCTTCGCGTTCAGCATCGACGGCAAGTGATCAAGCATGCAAGCTAAAGTCTGAGCAGTACGAGCTCTCTTCGTACGCTCGTGACTTCGAACTTCGCATCTTCAACCCTCGGTGAACAAGTCGCCGGCGAGGTAAGCTTCAGGCCGGTGTCGACCGCGACCGTCGCCACCGTGTGGCCCGGTCCGAGCTCGCGGGCCAGTTTCACCGCGGCGGCGATGTTCAGCCCGCTCGACGTGCCGACCAGCAGGCCTTCGTCGCGCGCGAGCTGCTTCGCCGTCGCTCGCGCCTCGGCTTCGTCGACGCTGCGCGCTTCGTCGTAGGGGCGATCCGCCATGTGCGGCGGCACGCTGCCGGTGCCGATGCCCTCGACGCGGTGCGCGCCGCCGCGCCCTCGGTCAGCGCCGGCGAGGACGCGGGCTCGAGGGCCACGATCCGCGCGCGACTGCCCTCGTCGCGCAGCGCGCGCGCGACGCCGCGCAACAATCCACCGGTGCCGACCGCGGCGCAGAACGCGTCGATCCGGCCGCCGCTCTGCTGCCAGAGCTCGTGGCCGATGCCCATGTAGCCGCGAACCGCATCCTCGTTGTGAAACTGATCGGTCCAGAACGTGTCCGGCTCGCTCGCGAGCACGGCGATCTCCTTCTTGAACCGCTCGAACAGCGCCGGCGTCACCTTGCCGCCGTCGCTCGGCACCATCCGCAGCTCTGCGCCGAACGCCTGCATCGTCAGCAGCTTCTCGCGCGAGAACGCGTCCGAGGAGAGGACGACGAAGCGATAGCCCTTGGCGGCGCAGACCATCGCCAGCGAGGAGCCGGTGCTGCCGCCGGTGAATTCCACGACGCGCACGCCCGGCCGCAGCACACCACGCGCCTCGGCGCCCTCGATCATCGCGAGCGCCATCCGATCCTGTATACGAGCCGGTCGGGTTCACCGATTCCAGCTTGACGATCACGTCGGCGGCGCCGGCCGGCACGATCCGCCGTAAGCGGACCGAGGGTGTCCTTCCGATCGCGGTCAGGACGGAGTCGGCCGTGGACGGCATCGTCATGAAGCCGAGACTATCACGGCGCCGACGCGTCAGCCGAGCGCGCCCAGCACGTTCCTGGCGGTCTTGAATGCCAGCGCCGCGATCGTGAGCGTGGGATTGGACGTGCCCACTGTCGGAAAACTGCCGCTGCCGACGATCCACAGATTCGGGCAGTCGTGCGAGTGCTGATTACCGTCCACGACGTAAGTCGGGAGGCGCGCGTCCTGCGGATCAGCTCCGCAAGATTCTGTGAAGGCGACGGGAACGGTCGACTCGCCGCGGCGCCACGGTCGATGTGACGCCGGGATGACGCGCGCCGCATTCGCGGCGGCGGACGATCGCGCGTCAAGATGTCCTTGCACAAAATGATCGACACGTGCGCGTCGTTGCCGATCGCTGATTTCGTTCGAAGCGCGCGATCTTCTGGCCGCGAGATGCGACTTCAGTCGTAGTCGCATCGGACCTTCGATTCATTCTCGTCATTGTGTTCTCCGTCTAGTATCGCGACCTCGAAAATCAGTTCGAGCGCGTCGCGAAGGCGCGTTCGGCGCAGACTTTTTCATTCACCATGACGACTATCAAAACGATCCACCGCCTCGCCGGTCTGTCATCGGTTCGATTGAGCCTCGCCGTTGCGGCGGCGCTCCTGCTCACCGGGCGCGGCTCGACGCGCGTCGCGCTGCTCGCGCAAGGCGGCGGCTGCGCCAGTCCGCCGAACGCCGTCGTGGCTGAAAACTGTCTCGCCGGCAACAGCGACTGGGACCTGAGCGGCGGCAACGATGCCAGCATCCAGGGTTTTGCCAGCGACATCAGCGTCAACGTCGGTCAGACCGTCAACTTCAAGATCAACACCGACGCGACCAACTACCGCATCGAGATCTATCGTCTCGGCTACTACGGCGGCGCCGGCGCCCGGAAGATCACGACGTCGACGATCACGCTGACGCAGCCGCAGGCGCAGCCGGCGTGCGTCACCGACCCGACCACCGGCCTGGTCGACTGCGGCAACGTGGGCGACCTCGGCGACGTGGATCGACCGCCGGCGCAGACGTCGGGCATCTATCTCGCGAAGCTGACGCGCATCGACGGCGGCATTCCGGCCGCGGCCGCCAGCCACATCGTCTTCGTCGTGCGCGACGACTCGCGCCAGCGCGAACCTCCTCGTTCAGACGTCCGACACGACGTGGCAGGCCTACAACAGCTACGGCGGCGGCAGCCTCTACACCGGCGGACCGGTCGGCAATCCGCCGGTCTACGGCGGCGGCGGCCGCGCCAGCAAGGTGAGCTACAACCGGCCGTTCGACACGCGCGCGCGCACGCGCCGCGAAGCTGGCTGTTCAACGCCGAGTACCCGATGGTGCGCTGGCTCGAGGCGAACGGCTACGACGTCAGCTACTTCACCGGCGTCGACACCGATCGCGCGCGGCGCCGATGATCGCCAACCACAAAGTGTTCCTGTCGGTCGGCCACGACGAGTACTGGTCGGGCGTGCAGCGCGCCAACGTCGAAGCGGCGCGCAACGCCGGCGTCCACCTCGCGTTCTTCAGCGGCAACGAAGTGCTACTGGAAGACGCGGCTGGGAGCCGAGCATCGACGGCACGGCGACGCCGCACCGGACGCTGGTCAGCTACAAGGAAACGCTCGCCAACGCGAAGATCGATCCGCCGCCCACGTGTGGACCGGCACCGTGGCGCGACGCGCGCTTCAGCCCGCCCGCCGACGGCGGCCGTCCGGAGAACGCGATTGACCGGCACCATGTGGACGGTGAACTGCCGTACGTACGCGATCACGGTGCCGTCGGAGATGGGCGCGCACCGCTTCTGGCGGAACACGGCATCGGCGCGCTGCCGCCGGGCACGTCCGGCGTCTTTGTCGTCGAACTCGCTCGGCTACGAGTGGGACGAGGATCTGAACAACGGCGTCGCGTCCGGCGGGCCTCACGCGTCTGTCGTCGACGACCGCCGACGTGCTGGAGAAATTCGGGCCGACGGGCTACGGCGTCGGGCCGGGCACGGCGACACACTCGCTCACGCTCTACCGCCAAGGACACGCCGGACGGTCCGGCGACTGCGCAATCGCTGGTCTTCGGCGCCGGCACCGGTGCAGTGGTCGTGGGGTCTCGACGGCGCGCACGATCGCGGCGGCTCGACGCCGGATGCGCGCATGCAGCAGGCGACGATCAATCTGTTCGCCGACATGGGCGTGCAGCCCGGATCGATTCAGGCCGGCACTGATCGCCGGATCCGCGTCCACCGACACCGTGGCGCCGACCTCAGCGATCATTTCGCCGACCGGCGGATCGATCGAAAGCGGCGGCCACCTGACCATCAGCGGCACGGCGAGCGACGCGGGCGGCGGCATCGTGCGCCGGCGTCGAAGTGTCGGTCGACGGCGGCGTGACTCTGGCAGGGCGCCACCGGACGCGCGTCGTGGACCTACGACTGGTCGCCCGGCGCGCTCGGCAGCGTCGACGATCATGAGCCGCGCGACCGACGACAGCGGCAACATCGGCGCGCCTTCGACCGGCGTGACTCGTCACGGTCACGGCCAGCAATTGTCCGTGCGTCCACCTGTGGAATCCCGCGACCGCGGTTCCGGTCGACGCCGGATTCGTTCGACGCGAGCTCCGATCGAAGTCGGCGTCCAGTTCTTCGAGCGAGATCGACGGCTTCATCACCGGCGGTGCGCTTCTACAAGAGCCCGACCAACACCGGCACGCACATCGGCAACCTCTGGACCAACAGCGGCACGCTGCTGGCGCAGCGGCACGTTCACCAGCGAGACGGCGTCGGGCTGGCAGGAGCTGCACTTCAACGCGCCGGTGGCGATTCTCGCGAACACGAACTACGTCGCGTCCTACCACACCAACGTCGGCCACTACTCAGGCGACGGCGCGTACTTCGCGACCGCCGGCGTGAATTCATCGCCGCTGCACGCGCCGGTCTCGGAAGCGCCGGCAACGGCATGTTCTCCTACGGCCCGTCGTCGTTCCCGACCACGTCGTTCCACGCGTCGAACTACTGGGTCGACGTCACCTTCGCGGACTCGGTGGCCGACGATACGCCGCCGTCGATCACCAACGCCAAGGTCAGCGCGGTCGACGGCATGACGGCGATTGTGTCGTGGACGACGAACGAGGAAGCGGATTCGCGCGTCGACTGGTCGACCGACCAGACGTTCCCGACCGGTCAGACGTTGCTCGGTCGCGAAGCTCGGCGTTCGTGCCTCGAGCACAGCCTCACGGTCACGGGCCTGGTGCCGAACAACACGTATGCTACTTCCGCATCACCTCGATCGATCACGCCTCCAACCCGTCGGTGCTGCTGACGCCGAGCTTCACGGTGCCGGGCCCGACGCTGCACGACACGGCCGCGGTCGACTTCCTCGCTGGCACGCCCGGCACCACCTACGTCGCGCAGACCGCCGACGGCGAGGTGACGCTGGCGCCGGCGCGTGGCGCCGAGTTCTACGGGACGACCCTGCCGTCGGACTGGATCAGCGTGTTGTGGCAGCCGGAGGTCGGCGGATCCGTGTCGGTCAACAACGGCGTGCTCACGGTCGACGGCGCGCGCGTCGGCACCTGCGACGGGACGCCGCCGAGCTGCGAGGTGGGTGTCTACGGACCGGGCCACTCGCTCGAGTTCCTACGACGTTCACCGGCGATCCGTTCCAGCATGCCGGTCTCAGCGTCGACCTGAGTCCGCCGTGGGCGCTGTTCAGCACCGGCAGTGGCGGCTCGCTCTCCGCACGCACCCACAACGGCGGAACGAGCGCGGAGACGGCGCTCGGCACCGGGTTCCTCGGCGCGCCGCACCGCTATCGCATCGACTGGATCGCGACCGGCGTGAACTACTCGATCGACGGCGTGCTGGTCGCCTCCCACGCCGTTCCGATCGGGTCGCTGATGCGGCCGATCGCGGCCAGCGACTTCAACCCGGTCGGCGGCAACATCGTCGTCAACTGGATCCGCCTGACGCCGTACTCGACGACCGGATCGTTCGTGTCGCGCGTCTTCGACGCGCAGAGCGCGGTGGACTGGGCGACGATCACCTGGCAGAGCCTGACACCGTCCGGAACCAGCATCGCCATCTTCGAGCGCACCGGCGACACGGCGACGCCCGATGGAAGCTGGACCAGCTTCGCGGCGGTGACGGCGCCGGGCGAGTCACGCGGCATCCGCACGCTCGCTACGTGCAATACCGCGCCGACCTGGCCACGAGCGATTCGATGGTGACGCCGGAGCTGCGGGACATCATCATCTCGACCGCGCACGCGCCGGTCGCGGTGAACGACACGGCGCTGACCAACCTGAACACGCCCAAGATCTTCAGCGCCAACCCGCTGAACAGCGGCAGCCTGATGTTCAACGACACCGACGTCGACACGCCGAAGGCTGCAGCTGCGCATCGCGTCGGTATCGGCACCGGCGCACGGCACGGCGGTGCTCAACCCGTCGGGCACCGTGACCTACACGCCGACGACCGGCTACGTCGGCGCCGACAGCTTCACGTATACCGTCTCCGACGGACTGCTGACCTCGAACGCCGCCACCGTCTCGCTGGGCGTCGGCAACCTTCCGCCGGTCGCTGTCGACGACGGATCGAGTGGATCGCCGGCGTGCACCGTGAACGAAGACGGCGTGCTGATCGTGTCAGCGGCGAATCGCATCACGGCGAACGACAGCGATCCCAACGGCGACGCGGTGACGGCGACGCTCGTCACCGACGCGACGCACGGACACGTCGTGTTGAGCGCCGACGGCTCGTTCACCTACACGCCGAACGCCAACAGCAACGGGCCCGACCACTTCACGTATCAGGACGTGGACATTTTCGGCGCGGTCAGCAACGTTGCGACCGTCTACATCGGCGTGACGGCGGTGAACGATGTGCCGAGCTTCACGAAGGGTGCGGATCAGACGGTGCTCGAGGACAGCGGCGCGCAGTCGGTAGCCGGATGGGCGACCGCGATCAGCCGCGGTCCTTCCGATGAGAGCAGCCAGACCGTCAACTTCATCGTCAGCAACGACAACAACGCGCTTGTTCGCGACGCAGCCGGCCGTGGCGGCGAACGGGACCCTGACCTACACGCCGGCCGCCAACGCGAACGGCTCGGCGACGGTGACCGTGCAGATTCACGACAACGGCGGCACCGCCAACGGCGGCGTCGACATCGAGCACGGGCGCAAACGTTCACGATCACCGTGACCGCCGTCAACGACGCGCCGATCTTCGTCAAGGGCGCGAACCAGAGCGCGGCGAAGAATTCCGGCGCCCAGACCGTCGCCGGATGGGCGACGGGCATGAGCGTCGGACCAGCGAATGAAGCGGCCAGGCGCTGACCGCCTTCAACGTCGGCAACGACAACGCGGCGCTGTTCTCGTCGGCGCCGGCGGTCGCACTGAACGGCACGCTGACCTATACGCTCCGCGCCCGGCGCGGCCGGTGTCGCCAACGTGACCGTGTCGCTCAGCGACAACGGTGGCACGGCCAACGGCGGCGTCAACACCAGCGCGCCGCAGTCGTTCACCATCACGATCGTCGACCCGCCGCCGGTCGCGCAGTGCCAGCCGGTCACCGTGACGGCGACGCTCATCGGCACGGCGACCGCGTCGATCAACAACGGCTCGTTCGATCCGGACGGCGGCGCCGTCACGCTGGCGCAGGTTCCGCCCGGGCCGTACACGCCGGGAACGACCTCCGTCACGCTGAACGTGACCGACTCCGCCAGCCAGACGACCTCGTGCGCGGCGAACGTGACCGTGAATCCGTTCGCGCCCGGCGCCTCGTTCGGGTTCGAAGAGGCGAGCGGCACCACCGTCGTCGACAGCAGCGGCAACGGGAACAACGGCACCTTCAACGCGGTCAACGGTCCGACCCGCGTGACCGGCGGCCGCTTCGGCAAGGCGATGCAGTTCGACGGCGTCGACGATCTCATCACCGTCGCCGACAGCAACTCGCTGGACCTGACCAGCGCGGCGACGCTGATGGCGTGGGTGAAACCGACCAACGCGTCGGGGTGGCGCAACATCCTGACCAAGCAGAACGGCAGCGACCTGGCGTACTCGATGTACTCCAACAACAACGCGTCCGGCGTCGGCCAGCCGACCGGCTACGTGATGATCGGCGGCACCGCGCGCCGGTCGCGGCGGTCGACAGCGCCGTGGCGGGCAAGTGGATCCACGTCGCGGTGACCTACGGCGGCGGCTCGCTGAAGATGTACGTGAACGGCGTGCTCGAGCGGACGCTGGCGGTGACCGGCAACATCCCGGTCACGTCGGGACCGCTGTGGCTCGGCGGCAACCAGATCTGGCTCGACGAGTTCTTCAGCGGCGTGCTCGACGAGGTCCGCATCATGGGGCGACGCTCTCGGAGAGCGACATCCGCACGCTGATGGTGACGCCGGTCGTGCCCGGCACGGCAGCGCCGGCAACCTCGGCGACCGGCCTGGTCGCGTCGTACACTTCGACGACGGCACCGCGACCGACAAGACGGGTCTCGGCCACAACGGCACGCTCGGTGGAGCGGTCAGTGCGGCCGGCCAGTTTGGCAATGCTCTGTCGTTCAACGGCACGAGCAACTACGTGACGATCAACGACGCCAACGATCTCGACTTCACCACCGGGATGACGCTCGAGGGCGTGGGTCAGGCCGGCGTCGGTGACCGGCTGGCAGTCGCTGATTCTCAAACAGGGGCCGTCGGGTCCTCTGCGCGATGCGTGTAGCGCAGCGACGCCGCATCGCACGCGACGGGGCTGGTGCGCATCGCTGGCCTCGACCGCGATGTTGCGCGCGTCGAATCCGCTGGCGCCTGAACACGTGGAGCCACGTCGTGGTGACCTACGACAAGACCGAGGGCATGCTGCGGATCTTCGTCAACGGCATCCCGATTGACGATCGGTCAGTCACCGGCGACATCACCACGTCGACCGGCGCGGTCTACATCGGCGGCAACCAGTTCTGGGGCAGAGATCACTTCAACGGGCGGATCGACAACGTCCGCCTCTACAATCGCTCGCTCAACATTGTCGAGGTTCAGACGAACCAGGCGACGCCGGTTCAATAGCGGGTTTCCTCGAGGGAGTGATGAACATGCGACGTTCTCTATTGATGCGTGCAGGGCTGGCGGCTCTCGTCTTGATGGCGGCCGCGCCCACACGAAGCCGACGACCGGACGTGATCACCGGTGAAGCTCGTCGACAGCGCGTGCAACATGGCGATGAGGCAAGATCGATGCAGTGCTCGCGCCCGATCACCTCAAATGCGCCATCGCGTGCGCGCAGAAGGGCGGTCGTTTGGCCGTCGTGACCGCGAATGGCGACGATATGCGTGTTGACCGGCGCGCGCTGACGCAGGACAACAACGCCAAACTCATCCCGTTCGTCAACCAGAGTGTCGTGCTGACTGGGACGCTGGGCGTGATTCAGGTGGTGGCGGGGGCCCTCCTGCCAGCGCCCTCGCCGCCGCCGCCGGGCAAGGTGGACAAGCGGCGGCCGAGCGGGGACCGAAGACGGCGTCGTCTCGAAGGCGATTCGAAAGGGTGACTTCCGCGAGGGCGACGTGCCGTCCGGCTCAGAGTTGAGCATCGAAGTCCTCTCGATCGATCTCGCGCCGGCGATCAAACCCGTCACCCCGTGAATCGCGGCGCGACGATAGCGTTAACCAACCCGGCGCCACGCGTCAGCGCGGCGCCGCCGCCCTCCCGTTTGACCTGCTACGTCCGCAGCATTATGCTACGTTCGTAGCACGGCGTCGGACGCGGCCGCAGGGAACCTTCGTTGCGACCATCCGTCAAAAAGACCGTGCGCAGAATAGAGAAAGCGAGGCTGTCATGCGCGTGGCCCACGGTCTCGAGCCGCTCTGGCGACGACCTGACCTTTTCATTCCGGCAGCTGCGGCGATCGCCCGCGTTCACGCTCGTCGCCGCCGTGACGCTCGCGCTCGGCATCGGCGCCAACAGCGCGATCTTCGCGCTGGTCGACGCCGCGCTGCTGCGCCCGCTGCCGTTCCCGGCCCCCGATCGGCTGGTCATCGGTCTGGGAGACGCAGCGAGCGCTCGGCTCACGCCGGCGTGTCGCCGCTCAACATGACCGACTGGAACGAGCGCAGCCGCACGTTCGAGTCGATCGCCGGATTCATGCCGAACATCGGCGGCATGGTCATGAACAGCCGCGACGGCGCGGCGGAAACGGTCACCCGGCAGTGGGTGACTGCCGGGTTCTTCGACGCGATCGGCGTCAAGGCGATTGCCGGCCGGACGCTTTCTGCCCGCCGATCACGCGGCGCGATCGAATGCCGTGGTCTTGAGCGAGGCGCTGTGGCGGGCACGCTTCGACCGCGACCCCACCGTCGTCGGCCGCGACATCCGCCTCGACGGCATGATGTTCACGGTCGTGGGCATCGTGCCCAAGGACTTTCAGCTCCTCGGCCGCACCAGCATGTGGGCGATGATCGCCTTCGATCGCCGGCCGATGCTGCGGCGCGCCTACGCTCCGCGCCATCGGCGCGGATGAAGCCGGGCGTCACGATCGAGGCCGCGCGCGCCGAGATGACGACGATCGCCGAGGGCCTGGCGCAGGAATTCCCGGACACCAACACCGGGCGGCGCGTCACGATCGAGCCGATGCACGACGCGTTGATCGGCGGCGAGCTGCGCACCACGTCGCTGCTGTTTCTCGGGGTCGTCGGCTTCGTGCTGGCTGATCTGCTGCGCCAACGTCGCCAACCTGCTGCTGACGCGCGCCACCGCGCGGACGCGCGAGTTCGCCATCCGCTCGGCGCTCGGCGCCAGCCGGCGGCGTGTGATCCGCCAGCTCGTCACCGAGAGCCTGCTGCTCGCGGCGCTCGGCGGCGCGCTCGGCGTCGGCGTCGGCGCCGCGATTCTGCGCAGTCGCGCCGTCGCTGACTCCCCAGGGTCTGCTGCCCGGGCGCGATCACGCTGGCGTTCGACGCACGCGTGGTGGTGTTCTGCGTCGTCGCCGCGCTGGTCGTCGGCGTGTTGTTCGGCGTCGTTCCGGCGTGGCAGGCGACCGAGCTCTCGTCGGCGCCGCTGCTCGCCTCCGGCACGCGCACCGTCGCGCGGCGGCGGCGGCAGACTCCGATCGCTGCTCGTCGCCGGCGAAGTCGCGACCGCGGTGCTGCTCCTCGTCGGCGCCGGATTGCTGCTGCGCACGCTGCTGAACGTCGAAGGCGTCGATCGCGGCTACCGCGCCGAGCGCGTCCTGACGATGATGGTGGACCCGCTGGGGAATCGCTATCCGACGCCCGCCTCGCTGCTGCGGTTCTTCGACGACATCGAGCGCGAGGTGCGGCGCGTTGCCCGGCGTGCGCGCGGTGGCGTGGACGACCGGCTTGCCGCTCGGCCCCTCCGATCAGGGCTCACGCGCGTTCGAAATCGTCGGCGCGCCGCCGGCCGACGGTCAGCGTCCGACCGCCGACTACCAGATCGTCAGCCCGACGTACTTTCAGGCGCTCGATCTTCCCGTGACTGCCGGCCGCGCGTTCACCGATCGCGATACGCGGGACAACGTCGCCGTCTGCATGGTGAACGAAGCGTTCGCGCGCCACTACCTGCAGGGACGATCGCCGATCGGCGTGCAGGTTGCGATTCGGCCGACCGGCTCGCCGCAGGCGCAAGCCTGACGTCCGGGAGATTGTCGGCGTCGCGCGCCAGGTGAAGGGCCGTCCCGACGAACTCGAGGATCTGCTGCAGATCTACGTCGCCGCTGGCGCAGGATCCGACTGACGACATCTATCTGACCGTTCGCGCGTCAACGCGCCAGTCCTGGCAGCGACAAGGCGTTGACGCCGTCCGTGCGGGCCGCGATCCGCGCGGATCGACAAGGAGCAGCTCGTGAGCGTCAGGGACGTGATGACGCTCGACGATGTCGCCTGGACCGCCACGTCGGGTCAGCGGTTTCGCGCCGTGATGGTCATCGCCTTCGCGAGCCTCGCGCTGCTGCTGGCGATCGTCGGCGTGTTCGGCATCCTCGGCTATTCGGTCCAGCTGCGGGTGCGCGATTTCGGCGTCCGCCGCGCGCTCGGCGCCACCACCGCCGACATCCTCCGACTCGCCATCGGGAATGCCGTCCGCGTGATTGCCGCGGGCACGATCGCCGGGTTGGCGCTCGCCACGCTCCTCGGCCGGCTCCTGGCCAGCATGCTCTTCGGCGTCAAGCCGTTGGACGCGGTGACATTCGTGTCCGCCACCCTGCTGCTCGCCGTGACCGCGCTCCTGGCGATGATCGGTCCGGCGTGGCGGGCAACGCGGGTCGATCCGGCCATCGCGCTGCGGACGGAGTAGAACCCGTCTCATAACCCGGAACTGGCACGAAACCACGAAACCACGAAACAGACCGTTTGAGTTTTCGCGGTTTCGCGGTTTCCGGTTTCGTGTCTTGTTCACTGGCGTTTTGTGATGCCCCTGGTGATATCCTTCGCACGTCCGTTTTACAGGGTCGCCGACGGATATCCCTCGGAAGACAGGAGGGCAGATGCCACCACCTCCCGCGTATAGACCGGGCAACACCAGAGCGGACAGATGCGTGCGGCGAGCGCACCGTCGCGCCCGCGGCTCCGATTTGCGGCCCCGCCTGCTCGTTCTCCTACGATCGCACCGCGGCGGGCGGCACTCGAATCGCGGCGCGCAGCGCCGGCAAGTCGATCGGCGCCGTCGAATTGACGCCGCTGCGCAACGGCGACGCGGAGATTCGCAATCTCAACGTGTCGTCGGAATTCCGCAACCGCGGCATCGGATCGGACCTCGTGCGCAACGCCGTGGCGCATGCGGGCCGGACCGGCGCGAGCCGTGTGGTGCTCGAAGCGCGGCCGTCGCGCAACAGCATTCCGGCGCCGAACCTGATGCAGATGCCACACGAAGCTCGGGGTTCAATGTGACGAGGCATGAGCCCGCGCGGCAATCCGACGATGCACCGGATCACCGGCTTCCGGCAGCGCCCGGGCGGTCGCTGACGGCATCGCGTCCGGCAACGCTCCGCGCGTTCTCGTCACCGGTGCCACCGGAAACATCGGCCGCGCGGTCGTCGCGCAGTTGCGTACGACCGGCTGCCGGATCCGCGCGCTCAGTCGCAATCCACAATCCGCCGACCTGCCGGACGACGTCGAAGTCGTGCGCGGCGATCTCCGCGCCGCCGACACGCTCGACGAGCCGCTGAACGGCGTCGATGCGGTCTTCGTCGTGTGGGTGCTGCCGCTCGCGGCAGCCGCAGCGGCGGTGGAGCGCCTCGCCTCGCACGCGCGACGGATCGTCCTGCTGTCGTCGCCGCATCGCACGCCGCATCCGTTCTTCCAGCAGCCCAACGCGCTCCAGGGCCGTTCACGCCGGCGTCGAGCAGCTGATCGAAGCGTCACGCGCGCAGTGGACGGTTCTCCGTCCCGGCGTCTTCGCGCTCAACTCGCTGGGCTGGTGGGCGCCGCAGATCCGGAGCGGCGACGTTGTCCGCTGGTTCTATGCCGATGCCGCGACCGCGCCGATTCACGAGCGCGACATCGCCAGTGTCGCCGCGTGCGCATTGACCGAAGAGGGCCACGACGGCAAGGACTACGTGATCACCGGACCGAGATCGCTGACGCAGCGCGAACAGGTCCACATCATCGGCGATGTGATCGGCCGGCCGCTGCGCCTAGCCGAGCTCTCGCGCGACGCCGCGCGCGAGGAGATGCTGGCGATGATGCCGGGCGTGGTCGCCGACATGCTGTTGGACGCCTATGCCGCCGCGGTCGATCGGCCGGCGCACGTGACCTCGACCGTCGGCGACGTCACCGGCACGCCGGCCCGCAGCTTTCGCGACTGGGTCGTGGATCACGCCGCCGCATTCACAGCGATCCCAACCTGATCGACTGCTTCCATTCTTCCGCGGCTGAAATCGGCTACCCTCTCCCGCGGGAGGACTTCATGAAATCGCTCGCTTGTCTCCATCGGTGTCGTAGTGATTGCCGCGCTGTCGTCGTCCGCGTTTGCGCAGCTTGCGCAGGGCGAGCTGCGTGGCACCGTCGTCGACGAGCGGCGCGGTGTTGCCTGGCGTCACCATTACCGCCATTCATGTTGAAACCGGGACGTCGCGCACGACGACGACCGCCGTCAACGGCGGCTATCTGATGCCGTCGCTGCCGCTGGGCACCTACCGGGTCACCGCGGAGCTTTCCGGGTTCAGTGCGGTGATTCGCGAGGGTTCCGCATCGCCGTCAGCGAATCGGTGGCGATCAACTTCACGATGAAGGTGGCAACGCTCCAGGAGACGGTCACGGTCACCGGCGAGTCGCCGCTGGTGGATACGAAGAAATCGAGTCTGTCGGGCCGCGTCGATCCGGAGCAGGTCAGGCGCTGCCGCTCAACGGCCGGAACTGGCTCGATCTCGTGTCGATGGTCGCCGGCTCGCGCGGCAATCCGGGCGACATTCGCGCCGGCGCGTCAGGCGGCGACGCGGCGCGCTACCAGATGGATGGCTAGAGCGTGACCGGTCAGGGCACCGGCGGCGAGACGCAGAGCTACAGCCAGGAAATCATCGCGGAGGTTCAGGTCCTCACCAACCGCTTCGATGCCGAGTACAGGACGCGTCACCGGCGCGGTGGTGAACGCCGTGACGAAGGCGGGCAGCAACCAGTTCCGCGGCGCGGTCTACGACTACATCCGCGACGACACGATGGACGCGAAAGACTTCGTGACCAACAACGTCACGCCGCTGCACGAGGCGCAGGCCGGCTTCACGCTCGGCGGGCCGATCGTCCGCGACAAGGCGCACTTCTTCGGCAGCTACGAGCACCAGGGACGCGACATCACCAACATTCCGACGACCGGCATCCCGCAATACGACGAGGCGGTCGCGTCCCCGATCACGCGCCATCTGATTTCCGCGCGTGTCGACATGCAGTTGAACAACAACAACCGGCTGTTCGTGCGCACCAATCCTTTACAAGGAGCTGCGGATCGCGGAAGGCGTCGGCGGCAAGGTCACCTACAGCGCCGGCGACAACTATCACGCCTACAACCAGGACGGCGTGGTCGGCGAAACATGGGTCATCAACAACCGGCTCGTCGCCGAGACGCGCGCCGGCGTGTTTTACTTCCACAAGAACATCGAAGAGCTCTCGCAGACGCCACGCTACGCGTTTCCGTCGGTGACGCTCGGACCCGCGACCAACGTGCCGCAGTGGTGGCGGGAGGAAATCTTCCAGGCGAACGAAGCGCTGTCGTATGCTCACTGCCGACGTCGCACGGCGAGCACCGCATCAAGGCGGGCTTCCAGTATCAGCGCTCGTATTACAAGGGCGAGCTGCCGAGTCATTCGTACGGCAACTTCAGCTTCGACAAAGATCCGGTGAACTGGGACGACATGAACACGTGGCCCAAGCCGACGACCTACGGCGTCAGCCTCGGAGATTTCCACTACGACGTCGTCAATCCCGCCTACGGCGCGTACGCGCAGGACGACTGGTCGCCGGCGCGCCGGCTGACGCTGAACCTCGGCCTGCGCTACGACTTCGAGCCGGCGGTGAACAATCCCGGCCTCGAAGAAAGCGCGGTGCAGTCGGGCGAGCGCCATGGGCAGAAGCTGAACTTCGGGCCGCGGCTCGGGTTCACCTACGACGCAAGCGGAGACGGCAAGGCGATCATTCGAGGCGGCGCCGGCCGCTACTACAGCAACATCCTGCTGAACATTCCGATGAACGAGCAGCGGAATCGCAACGAGCAGGTGCAGCTGACGATCAACAACCCCGACCTCTTCGACCCGCTGCAGGGCGCGAGCTTCGACCTGCTGCTGACGCAGCACCGCGAAACCTGGTGCTGATGGACAACAACTACAAGGCGCCGGTGCAGGATCAGGCATCGATCGGCTTTGCGCAGCAGATCGGATCGCGCTACTCCGCGCAGGCGGACTTCGTCCACACCGCCGCCGATCACATCCAGATGTCGCGCAGCATCAGCTTCTTCGAGGCGCCGGCGCGGAACGTGCCGGTGAATCCCGGCACCGTGATCGTCAGCGGGATCGTCACCGCCAACAATCGGCCGTATCCGCAGTATCTCGACATCACGTTGTGCGAGATCGAGCGGGCGCGCCCGCTATGACGGCCTGCAACTCGGGTTCAACGGCCGCCGCTCGCCGGGCGGCCGGTTCGACTTCCAGACCAGCTACACGCTGTCGAGACGCAGGGGCACACCGACGCCAACCGCTTCGGCGCGGTGAACAACCCGTTCGATCTCGAGGACGAGTACTCGTACACGGTCGCCGACCAGCGGCACCGCTTCCTGGTCACCGGCACGAGCTACCTGCCGTGGGACATCAACGTCTCGGCGATCTGGTTCACCGGCTCACCCAAGCCGCTGAACATCGCGACCAGCCTGATACCGTTCCGCGCCGGCGGCACGCGCTGGCTCGACGCGTTGGGCAACGTGCTGCCGAAGAACGGCGAGCGGGCGGCGTCGTGGGACAACAAGCTCGATCTCCGGGCGGTGAAGAACTTCCGCTTCTCACGCGTCAACGCGCGGGTGATGGCGGACGTCTTCAACCTCCTCAACATCACGAACTCACGGCAGCTACGGGCTGACCTACAACACGGCGGCAGTACCTGAAGCCGGCGTTCACGTCGAACAACTTCTATCAGCCGCGAATGGTCAGGTCGGTTTCCGTGTGACCTATTGAGGGCGTGCATATGAAACACACAGCAGCCATTGTCCTCGCCGCGCTCCTGTGCTGGCCGGCAGCCGCGATCGCGCAGGGCCAGCGCGCCGACTACGCGCGGGCCGAGCAGTTTTGAACGACGACATCCGCAAAGCTGGCCTACGACGGCCAGGTGGATGCGCACTGGATGCCGGGCACCTCCCGGTTCTGGTATCTGAAAGACGCGCCTGACGGAAAGGAATTCCTGATCTTCGACGCCGCGTCGGGCACGAAGAGTCCGGCGTTCGATCACCAGCGGCTCGCCGCCGCGATGACCCGCGTCACCGGTCAGCGCTACGACGCCCGCCGCGCTGCCGTTCAACTACGTCAGGCTCATGGACGGCGGACGGATCGCGGTCGCCATCGATCAGGGCGGCCTGACCTGCGACATCAGCGCCTACACCTGTGCAAAGTCGGCCGACGTCGACGAGGAGGACGAGGACGTCGGCAATGGACCTCCCCGCCAGGCCGACCCGACGCGATCTGCCGCGGACCGAGAAATTCTCACCGGACCGGAAGTTTGCCGCGTTCGTCCGTGAGCACAACCTCTGGGTCAGAAGCGTCGCGACCGGCGAGCAGATCCAGTTGAGCCGCGACGGCGAGCACTTCTACGACTACGCGACGCCACTGCCGTCGCCGACGCGTGATGGTCGCACAGGGCACCGAGGACGTCGATCAGGCGCCGGCCGTGTTCTGGTCGCCGGATTCGAAGAAGATCGCGACCTACGTGATGGATCAGCGCAACTTCCCGCGCCTGACCATCACGCAGTCGGCGCCGCCCGATCAGTTCCGGCCGAAGTACTTCAGTTACGCCTATCCGCTGCCGGTGGACTTCGATCTGCCGACGGCGAAGCTCGTGATCTTCGACGTCACGCGCCGCAAAGCAGATCGCCGTGGCCGCGAAACCGCTCACGCAGCTCTACTACGGAGGACCGTCGGTCGAGTGGTTCGGCCGACAGCCGCCAGCTCCAGTACCGCGAGATCGATCGCGGTTACACCGGCGTGCCGGATCAGCGAGGTCGACGCCGCGACCGGCGCGACGCGCGTCGATCCGTGGACGAGGACAGGGCGCGCGACTCTCTGATCGACAACGTCGATTCTCGTCACGCGTGCGTTCAACGGCGGCCGCGAGCGGCTCTGGTCGTCCGAGCGCGACGGCTGGAACCACTTCTATCTGCTACGACGACGCAGGCCGGCTCCGTGAAGAGATCAGGTGACCAAAGGTGACTGGGTGGTCCGCTCGATCGATCACGTGGACGAGAAGCCACGCGGACGCTGTAGCTCAGCGGCGCCGGCCGCGAGCCGGACGCGATCCGTATCTGCGTCACGCATATCGCGACCAGCGCTCGACGGCAGCGGCTCGACGCTGCTCGACCCCTGAGGACGCCGATCACGCCGTCTCGCTTCACCCGGACGGCAAGTTGCTTCGTCGATGTCTTCTCGCGCGTCGACCTGCCGACCGTGTCGGTCCTGCCGGACGCGGACGACGGCCGGATCATCAAGGAGCTCGAAAAAGCGGACGTCGCGAAGCTGACGGCGATGGGATGGAAGACGCCGGAGGCATTCAAGGGCAAAGGCCGCCGACGGTCAAACCGATCTTGTACGCGCTCATCTGGCGGCCGACCAACTTCGATCCGGCGAAGAAATATCCGGTGGTCGAGAACATCTACACCGGGCCGCAGGGTGCGTTCGTGCCGAAGACGTTCGCCGCGTATCGCAACCAGCAGCAGGCGATCGCGGAACTCGGGTTCATCACGGTGTTCATCGACGGCCGCGGCACCGCGCTGCGCTCGCGCGCGTTCCGCGCATTCTCGTATCACAAGCTCGGGTTCAGGTCGGGCGGCGACGATCACATCACGGTGATGAAGCAGATGGCGGCGAAGTATCCGTACATCGATCTCTCGCGCGTCGGCATCTGGGGACACTCGGCCGGCGGCTACGACTCGACGCACGCGATCCTGTCGCATCCCGAGTTCTACAAGGTGGCGGTGTCGTCGGCCGGCTGCCACGACAACCGCATGGACAAGATCTGACGTGGAACGAGCAGTGGATGGGATGGCCCGTCGACAAGCACTACGAGGAGGAGTCGAACTACACGCTGGCCGCGAAGCTGGAAGGGAAGCTGTTCCTCGCGCACGGCGACGTCGACGAGAACGTGCCGATGCCGGCGACGATCAAGCTCGTCGACGCGCTGGTCAAGGCGCAACAAGGACTTCGACTTCCTGATCATGCCGAACCGGCCGCACGGCTTCGGCAACGATCCGCTACTTCGTGCGCCGCCGCTGGGACTACTTCGTCAAGAACCTGATTGGCGTCGATCCACCATCGAACTTCAAAGATCGGCCAGTCGCGCCCGACCACATCAACGAGTCAGGACCGGTAAGGGAGCCGAAGGCGGAGTCGTAGGCGACGCGGCTTTTAGCCCGTCTGCTCGGCCAGCCTGAAGGCCGGCCGCTACGGCGATCGGTGAAGATGCGCTGAGTCACTGGCCGAACTGCGCGGCGACTTCGCGATAGCGGCGCGGTGTGATCCCGAGCAGGCGTACGAACGCGCGGCGCATCACGTCGATGTTGCCGAATCCCGCCGCCGCGGCGACGTGCTTGAGGCCCCGGTCCGAGCGCTCGAGCAGACGGCGCGCCGCCTCCACGCGCATCTGCAGGACGAACTGCGACGGCGTCGTCCCGACCTCCCGCGTGAAGACGCGCTCGAAATTCCTGACGCTCATCGCCATCCGATCCGCGAGATCGTCGACGGAGAGTCTCGTCTCGAGATGCTCGGCAATCCAGATCTGCAGCTCGCGGATCGAGGTCATCTCCGATGCCTGTGACGCGAGCGAGACGCTGACCTGCGGCTGTCCGCCCGGCCGCCGCAGGAACAGCACCAGCTCGCGCGCGGCTTCGTGCGCGAGACCGGCGCCGCAGTCTTCCTCCACCCACGCGAGCGCGAGATCGATGCCGGCCGAAATCCCGGCCGACGTGTAGATGTTCCCGTCCCTGACCCACAGCGGATCGTGCTCGACGCGGACGCCCGGATAGCGCGTCGCCAGCTCGCGGCCGAACCTCCAGTGCGTCGTCGCGCGGCGCCCGTTCAGCAGCCCGGCCTCCGCGAGCAGAAACGACGCCGACGCAGACGGCGCCGAGCCGCCGCACCTGTCCGGCCATCTTCTTCAGCCACGCCGACAGCGCCGCATCGCGCGCGCGATCGCGTGCCAGCCCGCAGACCAGCAGCACGGAGTCGCAGGCGCCCTCGACCTTTCTGAAGTGATGCCGGGCGACGAAGGTCAGCACGCCGCCCTCGCCTTCGACCGTCAGACGTTCGCGCGCTGGTGACGACCTCGATCGTGTAGATCGTCCGGCCCGCGAGGCGGTTGACCGAGTTGAACACCTGCAGCGGTCCCACCAGATCGAGCTCGTCGACCGGCGGGACGACGACGGCGACGTCCGCCGGGACAGATGTCCTTTCATCCCTCACCCACTATCTCGCCGCACCGGCACCTTCGCAAGCGCCGCGATCGCGATTGGCGGATTTCGGCGGATCTGTGTCGCAAATCGACGTGGCCCGCTCCGCTACCATCGCGATCACGTCGCGAGTGCGTTTCACAATCGGCGGCGGCCTCGTGTCGCGCAGACCTTCAGGCCTGCCAACGGCCGGCGGCAGCCCTACGGAATCTGGAAATGACGGAAACCGCGCAGCAGATACGCACAACGCATTCTCGGCTACGCCGATGGGAAGCCGCCGCTGGCCGTGCAGGCGGCGACCGCGACAGACGCTCGAAGCGGCTGATCGCGGGCGTGCCGGTGGACAGGCTGTGCATGCGGCCCGCTCCCCGGACAATGGTCGGTGAATGACATCGTTGCGCACCTCGCCGACGGCGAGATCGTCAGCGGGTTTCGGCTGCGATTCATTCTCGGCTCTCCCGCGGCGCGCCGGATCGTTGCTTACGATCAGGATCGATGGGTCACGAGCGGCCATTACGACAAGCGCGACCCATGGAAATCGCTCGAGCAGTTTCGCGTGCTGCGCGAGGCGAATCTTGCCCTGCTCGAATCGCTCGAGCCGGCGCAGTGGCAGCACTACGGCGTCCATTCGGACGCGGACCCGAATCGATCGCGCTCATCGTGCGCATGTTCGCCGGGCACGACGTCAATCACCTCCGGCAGATCGAGAAGATCCTGATTGCGGAGTGAGGATTGCGGAATGCGGATTTATCGAAGATTGAATCCACGATGAACCGCAATTGACCAATCGCCAATCGCCAATCAATCCGCAATCCGCAATCCTCAATCCGCAATGTTGATGCGCTACTCCCTGCGGGCGCTTCGCAAGACACCGGCGTTCACGCTCGGCGCGGTGGCGACGATCGCGCTCACCGCCGGGACGACGACGGCGATCTTCAGCGTCGTCTACGGCGTGCTGCTGCGGCAGTTGCCGTATCGCAACGTCGAGCAGGTGTTCTGGATCTGGTCCGATCAGCCGGGCCGCGATCGGACGCCGTTCAACGTGCCGGACTTCCTCGACTATCGCGATGCCGCGAACGACGCTGTCGGCCTTTGCCGGTTTCTTCGCGTTCAGTGCGAACCTGAGCGACGAGGGCCGCGGCCGAGCGCGTCCAGGGCATCCGCGCCACCGGGAATTTCTTCGACGTCCTCGGCGCGCAGGCGCGGATCGGCCGCCTGCTGCAGCCAACCGACGAGCAGCCGGGCGTCGATCACGTCGTCGTTCTCGCCGAACCCTTCTGGATCCGGCGATTCGGCGGCCGACCGGGCATCGTCGGCCGCGCGATCCGGCTCAATAGCGAGGATTACACGGTCGTCGGCGTCGCGGCGGCCGGGTTTGCGACACCGGTTCGCGACGTCGAGTTCGTGCTGCCGTTCGCCGCCGATCGGGATCCGCGGCGCGGCGCCCGCAATTCGGTGAACTTCATCACGGCGTCGGCCGCTGCTCGCCGGTGCAGATCTCGCCGGCGCAGGCGGCAGGCGAACTGACCGCGATCGCGACACGGCTGCAGGAGCGGTTTCCGGTCGAGAACGCAAGCAAGCGCGGCGTCCGCATGGTTCGCCGTGATCGACGGCATCGTCGGTCCGTTTCGCACGCGCGCTGCTGACGCTGTTTGCCGCGGTCGGCGCAGTGCTGCTGATTGCCTGCGCGAACCTCGCGAACCTGATGCTGACGCGCGCGACGGGCCGGCGGAGAGACCTCGCCGTGCAGCTGGCGCTCGGATCGTCGCGCGTGAATGTCGTTCGGCCAGGTGCTGGTCGAAGCCCTGCTCGTCGGCGTCCGGGCGGATTGCTCGGCGTGCTGGTCGCGCAGTTGGGGCGTTGCGGCGCTCGTCGCGCTGGCGCCGGCCGCATTGCCGCGCGTCCGGCGAGATCCGCGTCGATGTCGCCGTGTTGACGTTCTCGCTGGCCGTGTCGTCGCTCACCGGCGTGCTCTTCGGCGTCATCCCCGCGCTCGCGTCGGCGCGCGTCGACGTGCGCGACGCGCTGCAGGGCGGCAGCCGCGGGACGACGGGCGGCGGTCAACGGGTTCGTCGGGCTGCTGGTCAGCGCCGAGGTCGCGCTCGCCGTCGTGCTGCTCATCGTCGTGACGATGCTCGCGAAGAGCTTCGCGAACGTGCAGGCGGTCGCGCCCGGATTCGATTCGACGCGGGTGCTGTCGGCGCGCCTGACGCTGCCGGCGAAACGCTTCAACAATCGCGACGCGATCGTCACGTTCCAGCGGGCGCTCGCCGCGCGGCTGTCGTCGCTGCCGGCGGTCACGAACACCGGTGCGATCTCGCTCTTGCCGTTGAGCGGACTGTTGTCGCGCGTGCCGTTCACCGTCGAAGGGCGGACCGATCGAACGCGAGCGCGTGCCGGCGGCGCAGTTCCGCACGGTCTCGCCGGGCTATTTCGAAGCGGCGCGCATCCCGCTGAAGCGCGGGCGCGCGTTCTCCGAGCGCGACACCGACAGCACGCGCGCGGTGGCGGTGGTGAACGAGGAGCTGGCGCAGCCGGTGGCTCGGCGGACTCGAGCCGATCGGCGCGCGCCTCCTCGTCGACGACAACGACGGCCCGCCGCGGCCGGTCGAGATCATCGGCGTCGTCGGCAACGTGCAGCAGGTGGCGCTCGACGGCGAGCCGACGTGGGATCTGTATCTGACCTATCCGCAGATCCATCACGACAACGTCGGCGCCGCGGCCGCGAACATGTTCTGGATCGTGCGGACGACAGGCGATCCGATGAACCTCGCGGCCAGTCTCGCCAGGGAAGTGCGGCGGATCGATCCGGAGGTCGTCGGCGGCGCAGGTCAGGCCGCTGGATCGCTATCTGTCCGACGCAGTGGCGCCGCGCCGGTTCAGTCTGTCGCTGATGGCGGCGTTCGCGCTGGCGGCGCTCGCGCTGGCGATCACCGGCATCTACGCCGTCGTGACGTATTCCGTCAGCCAGCGCGCGCGTGAGCTCGGCATCCGCGTCGCGCCTGGCGCGAGCCGCTCGCGAACATCATGCGTCTGGTCATGGGCCACGGCATCGCGCTTTGTCCTGATCGGCCTCGCGGCCGGCCTCGCGATGGCGGCCGGCGCGACGCGCCTGCTGTCGGCGACGCTCTTCGGCGTCGCGGCGACTGACGCGGTGACGTTCGGCCAGGTCGCCGCGGTGGTCGCGGCCGTTTCTCTGGCCGCGTGCGCGGTGCCGACCGCGCGGGTTGGGAACCTGGTGGCGAGGGTTCTACAATCTGAATAGAGGTCATTCACAGATTCCGTTCAACCCCATTTCTTTCGTGGTTTCGCGGTTTCGTGGTTTCGTGTCTGTTCGGAGTTCAAGAAACGTTCTCTTCGACGGTATCAACACCAAGTAACATGCAGCAA
>ERZ1370068.195-contig-10175_pt1 | contig 38800 bp, 45 predicted proteins | sample MGYA00561227_ERZ1370068 | MGnify/ENA primary metagenome ERZ1370068 (study PRJEB38410, sample SAMEA6850437) | metagenome | study: Metagenomic assessment of the ecological functions of the soil: analysis of the soil microbiota associated with the...
AAGTTACGGCATTGCTCGTCATCGGGTCGATGCCGCCGCCGAGCGCCATGAAGCACGTCCTCGTGCCGCCAGACGACGCCCTTCGGCATGCCGGTCGTGCCGCCGGTGTAGAGGATGTAGCGGTCGTCGGCGGAGCGCGGCCCGAAGTCGCGCACGGGCGAGCCGGACGCGAGCGCCGTCCTCGTAGTCGACCGAGCCGAGGCCGCGCGATGTCCTCGCCGCTGCCGTCCTCGATCGCGATCGTGTGGCGCAGCAGCGGCAGCGCGTCGCAGCACGCCGCGACGCGCGGCGCGAACTCGCGCTGGTAGACGAGCGCCTTCAGGTCGGCGTTGTCGAAGAGGTAGCGGAGCTCGTCCTCGACGTAGCGGTAGTTGATGTTGATCCAGACCGCGCGGAGCTTGAAGACCGCCCACAGCGTCTCGACCCACTCGACCGAGTTGTAGCGCGTAGATGCCGACGTGGTCGCCGGGCCCGATGCCGTGCGCCGGCGAGGTGGTGCGCGAGCCGGTTCGCGCCGCTCCTCCATCTCGCGCGTAGGTGCGGCGCTTGCCGTCGCAGACGAGGTACTCGCGGTCGCCGAAGTGGTCGACGGCGTGCTCGAAGAGATCGGCGAGATTGAACTCCATCGGGTTTTACCGGCGGAGCGGCGCAGGCGCTCAACCACACCATTCGTCCGCAAGTTCCAGCTCCCGGCGGGTAGCGCACCACTCGCACCGCGTCGATGCACCATAGTCAAGGCCAGACTAGGATGGTGGGTAGCGGACCGTTCCGTGCGGGCAACGCCAGAAAAATCCACTGACGACGCCACGGTCGCGAAATACCTTACGCACGCGTTCGATAAACGTCCGCTGGCCGCGCTTCAGGAGGGGAGATGCACATGGCTGCCTGCTTCTGAACGATCGTCCCCGTCGCCGGACTCGTCGCGCTCACGGGCGGGTCCACGCCGCCACCTTCACGATCGACGACGTGACGGACCAGGTCGACGTCGCGCCGGGTGACGGCACGTGTGCGACGGCGGCCGACACCTGCACCGTGCGCGCTTCGCCATCCAGGAAGCGAACGCACTCCTGGGCGCCGACACGATCGTCGTCAAAGCCACCCGGCGGATCTATTTATCATCCCCGGTGTCGCGCGAGATGGTGCGGCGACCGGCGATGGACGTCACCGACGACCTCACGTCTGACGGTCAGCGGCCGGCTGGTCGGGATCGCGACGTTCGGGGATCGCCGGCGGCGGACTCGATCGGGTGCTGCACGTGCTGCCCGGCGTCACGCAACGATCACGAACGTCGACCTGCGCGAGGATCCACCGGCCCCGGCGAAAACGGCGGATGCCTCCTCAACGAGGGAGACGCTCGACGGATACATCGTCGTCCAGTTCTGTCAGCCGCGCGACGGCGCGGGCTCTACAACGGCGGCACCGCCGACGTCGGTCGCGCTAAATGGCTCTGCACCGCCGGGAAGGGGCGGGGGCGGCATCGTTAACACTGACGCTAGCGCTTTCGGCGAGACATCTACCACATGAGCAACGAAAGTAACAGTGCTGCGAGAGCGGCGCGCATCTGGAATGCCGACGATCTCCGGGAACGCGTTGTCGATCACGGAGAACTACGCGACCGCCGGCGCGGCGGCGGACTGCTCAACGACGCGGGCGGGTCGCGCGGTCGGGCGGTCTGACCATCGGCGCAACACGGCGACGCTGGCGGCGGCGCGGTCGGAGAACCTCGGCGCGGTCGACCTCCGGCTGTCACCGCCGCCGAGCACGCCACGATCGGCATCCGGAACGACGACGCCGGCGGCGCGACGTCGAGCGTGCTTCTTCGGAGCTATCGTCGCCGACCCAGTGACGGAGCCTGGAGTCGGGCGGTCAACGCGATCGCTGGCTGGGCTGCTTCGCTCGCCGGCGCGCAGCCGAGCGACCAGAATGACGTCGACCCGAGCTGATCCCACGCGGCCTGCGCTGCGCGCTACTGGCGATTATCTGCCCGAACTACCGGCCGCGCCGCAGCAGCCCGGTGGATCGACGCGGGCGATCCTGCCACTGTGCGACGCGTTCGGCGCGCCGCTCGTCGTCGACCAGTGGGGCATCTACCGCCGACCGGCGCTGTGCGCGACGCGCGATCGAGACGATGCCCGTCTGCAGTAATGGGGTGAGCGCGACGAAAGTAAGCTCATCGCGAGCGGGCTCGACGCGGCCGGGCCGCCAGGGGTAAAGCTCTACGCCCGGTCTCCCGAGAGCCATCTGCCGAGCCTGAGCTTCTTCGGCGCGCAACTCGTCGTCGACGATCTCGACGGGAGCCGCTCGTCGACCGTGGTACGACAGCGGATACTGGCTTCCGGGTGGCGGGATCATCCCATTCTCGTGTCACCGGTGGCGCTGCACGTCAGCCGGCTGATTCTTTGATTGCGAGAGATCGATCACGATCGCCCACGCCCGCCGGTGGGCGGGCCTGGTGAAGTCGCTCAAGGTGAAGGACCGGTCCACGCGACCAATGCCGCTCGCCCGTACGCGAGGTCAAGGCGTCGGTCACGAAGCTCACGATCGACGCGCCCGCCGGACCGATCGCCGCGGGACTCGCCCGCGGGCGGTCCCCGCACTTCCGCTCAGTGGGGCACTGCGCCACCGCGTCGTCTCGCTCCGGACCGCGTGCGTGACGAAGGGGTCGTCGATGAAGTGCCTCTTCTGAAGGCGTCTCGCGCAGCGGACGCGAGCGATGACCTCCCATCGACCGCAGCGGAAGCTCGCGTCGGCGCGTTGCTCGTGCGGTTCGTTGTTGGCGTTGACCGCGAAACACGCGCCGCCGTTGGTGCCCGTTGGCGAAGCTTCCGCCGCGCCGGGCCACGCCGGCATGTTGCTGAACGCGCTGCCCGGCGCGCCGACGCACGAGATGTCGCTACCGGGGGCGGCAGGCCGGCCCGGTGCAGTCATGTCCGGCGTTCGTAGTCCAGTCGCCGTGCCCACTGCCCACACGTTGCCGATCATGTCGGCCGCGCCCCCAGCCTCGATGTGCACGACAGCCGCGTGCCGGTGCCTACAGGATTCGTCGACGCGGTCGCGCACACGTCAGGAAGTGGATCGTCCACCGCGCCCAGATCCGGGCGGTGCCGGCGGCGGCGCGCTGCCATTCCTCGTTCGTGAGCAGACTGACTTACCCGACGCGGCGCGGGTCTGAGACGGGCCTGCAGCGCAGCCAGCTCGTGCACGCGCTCGGGCAGCGCGTGCCTCGGCGACGGAGGCGGCGTAGAATGCCGGACGACGGCGGAATCGAGCCGGGCCTCGGGCGCCCAGTTCCCGCTGTCAGGGGAAGCTCGGCGGGATACGCGGCGTGCCCGTAGGAGGGCGCGCTGGCGCGCCTGAGCTGGACGGGCGCCGGCCGCATTCAGCTCCGGGCGAGCGTCGCCTTGCCGGCCTGGAGGCGCTTCACGGAGCGACGTGTTGCCCGGCGGGACCTCTGCCAGACGCTCGCTTCGTGCTGTCGACCGAGCGCACGTCGTACCTGACCTTCACGGCGTCGGCGGCGCAGCCGGAGCGTAGCCGCCGGCGCGAGCGCCGGCAGCGCGGTCAGCGCTTATGGGCGCAGGTCACGGCCCGAACGACGGTCGTGGGTCCGGTTTCGGGTCCGGGTCATCGCCCCCGTTACGGCGACCCGGAGTCGCGTGGAAATTGGCAGCTTTTGCAGCTACCGCGGCGACCGTCGCGGCGTCAACGATGAAATGGGCCTCGTCAGGCGCGCGCCGGGTACCGATCGATGACCCGGATGGCGTGCGGGATGTCGCCTCACTGCAAGCTTCGGATTGAGCCGCAACCCGGCGAATCCTGCGAGTGCATGCCCGCCTGCACTCGCGTCGATGTTCTCGTAGTCCTGGGTCGGTGATCTCGCCCCAGTTGCGCTCCTGCCAGTCGGCGAAGAAGCGGCGCTCGGGCATTTGCCACGGTCGTCACCGGGCGCGGCCACTCGAGCACCCAGGTGTCCTTGATCGCGCGTCGCGGGATCGACGACCGTTCGGCCGCACGCGGAAGAGGATCGCGCTGCCCGGATAGATCGGACCGACGACGTTCGGGAAGCAGTAGACGTCGTCGGCGCTCGTCATCTGCTCCGGGCGTGAAGCCCGACACGTCGAAGCCGCGCGCCGCGAGCAGCGTCCATGCGCCGCGTCTGGTACAGCGCCGAGCAGATCGGTCCCGGCGGCTGCCGGCGCGCGCAGCTCGTCGACGAGCGCGCGCTCCTCGCCGAGGAACGCGCCGCCGAGACCCGCGACGAGCGCTGCCAGGATCTCGCCCTCGTCGACGTCGCGTCGGGACGCAGCGCCGAGCCGCGGGCTCGGCTCGCAGCGTCGCGGCGCGCCGTGGCAGCCGCCCGTAGTGCGCGTGGCGTCCGGAACTGCTCGTAGGCGATGCTCGTGTCGTCGGTCCACGGCAGGATCTGCGCGTGCGCCCCTGCACGTGGTAGCTCTCGTTGAACGCGTCGACCACCGCCTTCCAGTTCGCCGGCAGGATCGGTGCGTCAGGTACGAGCGGAAGCGCAGCTCGTGCAGGCGGTACGGCGCGAGCAGCGTCGGCAGCGGGTCGAGGAACTCGAGCAGCGGCTCGGCGTCGGGGTCGAGGTTCACGAACACGAACCCGCCCCAGCACTCGGCGCGGACGGGCGCGAGGCGCAGGCCGTCGGGCAGCGCGCCGAACTCGTCGCGGTCGGGACGTCGCCGCGAGCCGGCCGTCGAGCGCGTAGCACCAGCGTGTGGTACGGGCACTGGATGCGGCCGTGCCAGGCCCGGCCGCGTCCTGCGGCAGAGCCAGCGTCCTTGACGATGGAGGCACGCGTTGTGGAACGCCGCGATCTCACGCCGTCGGCGGTCCGGACCCGATCAGGACCGACTGGTCGCCAGATCGCGTACTCGACAGCCCAGTCGCCGGGTGACGACGAGCTCCTCCTCGCGACACGCGGGCCGCCGGTAGTGACGCGCGACCGGAGCTTCTGCATCCTCGAGTGTCCAGGAACGCCCTTGCGTGGTGTAGCGTTCCCTTCGGGACGACGCCCTCGTCCGACCGCGGCCACGAGCGTCAGCTCGCCGCCGCGGACACAGGCCGCCGCGGGGCGCCGACGCGGCTTGAGCTCCGGCATCACCTCGCGCGGCGAAGAGGCGCATGTTTCGCTCGGCGTCCTCGTACGGCATGCCGGCGTAGCTGAAGACGCCGTTGTACGCGTCCGGCGCCGGTGATGCCGCTGGATGGTCGATGATCTTCTCGTAGCACTGCTCGGGCGTGCCCCAGACCTGCAGGTCGAGGAAGAACTCGGTCAGCGGCGTCGACGCCGCCGGTCGCGCTGACGATGCTCCTGCATGCGCGCCGTAGGCCTCGTAGCCCTTCGTCGTCTTGCAGGTGCGTCGCCGACGAGCTCGTAGTGCTCGATCACGCTGCGCCAGTAGCCGCCGATGTACTGCACGGCCATGCTCGCGCGCGCGCTCGGCGTCCTCGTCGCAGAACGTCCAGCCGCCGACGATCGGCGCCGGCGCGTCGCGTGCCGTTCACCTCGGCGGTAGACACGTGCGATAGCTCGTCGAGCTCGTCGGCGACGACCTCCCACGGCTTCTGCGGGATGATCAGGATGCCGACGCCGAGCTCGCGCCATGATCTCGACCGACTCGGGCGACACGGCGGCGGCGTAGGTGCGGCCGCGGAACGCTCTGAACGGGCGCGGGCGGATCGCGCGGCGCGCCTGCTTCACGTGCTTGCCGTCGAACTCGCAGACGCCGCTCTCGAGGCCGTCGAGCAGCATCTGCGCCGACTCGACGAAGATGCTCGCGGCTGTCGCTCATGTCGACGCCGAAGCCCTCGAACTCGACCCGCCCGAGGCCGCGGCCGAGGCCGAGGATGACGCGGCCGTTCGACATGTGGTCGAGCATCGCCACCTGCTCGGCGACGCGCATCGGATCGTGCCACGGCAGCACCACGACCATCGAGCCGAGCTGCATGCGTGCGTGCGGCCGGCGAAGTAGGTGCAGGATACTGCAGCACGTCGGGGCACATCGTGTAGTCGGTGAAATGGTGCTCGACGCCCCAGATCGACTGGCAGCCGAGGCTCCTCGGCGAGGATGCCGAGGCCGGAGCTCACCAGCTCGTAGACCTGGGCGGTCGCTGCGGTCGGGATCCGGTGCCCTGGAAGACCAGCGCGGTGCCGACGTGCAACGTCCCGGCACTGCTGCCGGGAGCGCGCACGCCGACAAGCCACCGGGTCGCGATTCAGACCGGCGGGCATTCCGCCGGGGTTGGTCGCGCACTTCACGGCGCTACTGGTCGTCGTCGTCGTCGCCCTGGCTGCTGCCGTCGCCGCACAGGTGACCGTGTTACGTCGTCGCCGTCGCCGTCGCAGCGGCGCTCGTCACGACGTCATCGATCCGCCTTGCGGCATGGCGCGGACGCGCAGTCGTCCGAGATGTGCCCCTGCTTTCGCGGCGGCGCCGTCCGGCGCGCGGCTTCCCGAGCTGCGTTCGCCACGCCGCACGGGGGCGCGGCCCTTGCCCTTCCCCCGCCTTCGCGAGGAGCTTCTCGGCGCGGTGGAGCCGCGCGCTCTCTGGAGCGCGGCACGGAATCGCCGCGGCAGGCGCGGACGTCGTCGGGGGTCCGGCGTACGCAATCGGACGCGTCGCACTCCGAGCTCGTGCGCCGGCGCGCCGCCGAGCGTCGAAGATCGAAGAGCGAGACCGCCGTCCGCGCAGAAGTCGCCGTTGCCCTGATCGCGCGGGACGCACACGGGCGACCTCTGCCGACTTTGCACGGGGCGCCGCAGACGTCCACCGCCTGGAACTCGACGTGATAGACGCGCCCGTCGCCGCTGCCCTCCCGCTCGTGCGGAGGCTCACGGCGATCGACGAACCGGGAGCCGACGCCGTCCGGACACGCGAGGCGTCCGGTGGGCTCGTCCTGCCCGATCGCCCGTCACGGCGATCGTGAACGGGTCGCCGTCGGGGTCGGTGACGCCCCCTCGATGCCGACAGGGACCATCTTTGCCGGTTCGGCGGCCAGAGCTGGCCGATCACGTCGGGAACGCGCGTCCAGTGCACACGGGCGGCAGGTTCGTGATCGTGCAGTCGGGCGCGCGGCAATCACGTCCGGCAGCAGGTTGCCGTCGTCGCACTGCTCCGGTGGGCTCGAGCACGCGCCGTTGCCGCACGGCCGGCTGCGCGCGGGCGGGTGCCCGCGATCATGCATGCTGCAGACTACCGCCAGAAGGATCACGTCCGCATGGTGTGAAGGCGCTGGCCCGGATCGGGGCCGGCCGATCAATCCCCGCGACGGCTAAAATTACGCGATCGCAGATGCCAAGGGACGTCGCTGCGTTAGGCGCGACGCGCGAGGAACTCGCGTCCTTTGCCGACGTCCGTGTTCGATCGGGACGCCGTCGCGGCAGAGCGGACACGCCGTCGGCGTCCCACGCGTCGAGCGCGACGTCGAGCAGCGCCACGCAGCGCCGGCACGCCGACGTCGGCGGCGGTGACACCGCCGCGGTTCACGAGCGCCGCGACCGCGACGACGTCGCCGCCGGCCGCGCGCACCGCCGCGATCGGCGTCGCTTGCACCGAGCCGCCGGTGTTGAGCACGTCCTCGACCACGAGCACGCGCCTGCCCGCGACGAGCTTGTCGTAGCCGCGCCGGAGCGCCATGCCGCCGTCGGGCGCTTCTCGGCGTAGACGGCGGGAGTGCCGAGGTGATGCGCCCGTCCACTGCGCGAGGATGATGCCGCCCATCGCGGGCCGCAGACGACCTCCGGCCGGTAGCGGCGCCGCGGCGTCGGCCAGGCAGCCGGCAGAGCTCGGCGACGCGCGCGGTGTTCGGGTAGACGGCGTCCTTGTTCACGTACGCGCTGCCGTGCTTGCCCGACGTGTAGACGACGTGGCTGCCGGTGATCATCGCGCGCGCCTCGGCGAGGATCGCGCGGCGCGCGTCGCCGCGCTCATGCTCACTTCTTCGCCCCGCCGGCGAGCTGCGCGCGCAGATAGGCGTCGATGAACGGATCGAGGTCGCCGTCGAGCACGCGCGTCGGCGTTGCCGACCTCGGTGTTCGTCCGGTGGTCCTTCACCATGCGGTAGGGATGCAGCACGTAGGAGCGGATCTGGTGGCCGAAGCCGATGTCCTTCTTCGTGCCTTCGTGATCTCGGTCCATCTTCTCCTGCTGCTTGCGCTGCTCGAGCTCGTAGAGGCGCGCCTTCAGGATCTTCATCGCCATCGCCTTGTTCTTGTGCTGCGAGCGCTCGTTCTGGCAGGCGACGACGATGCCGGTCGGCAGATGCGTGAGGCGCACGGCCGAGTCGGTCTTGTTCACGTGCTGGCCGCCGGCGCCGCTCGAGCGGTAGGTGTCGACGCGCAGGTCCTCGTCGCGGATCTCGATCTCGATCTCGTCCTCGATGTCGGGCACGACGAGCACCGACGCGAACGACGTCTGCCGGCGCGCGTTGGCGTCGAACGGCGAGATGCGGACCAGCCGGTGCACGCCGCTCTCGGCCTTCGAGTAGCCGTACGCGTACGGGCCTTCGAGCGTGATCGTGGCGCTCTTGATGCCCGCGCCTTCACCGGGCTGCTGCTCGAGCAGCTCGGTCTTGTAGCCGCGCCGCTCGGCCCAGCGCAGGTACATGCGGAGCAGCATCTCGGCCCAGTCCTGCGCCTCGAGACCGCCCGCGCCGGGATGGATCTCGACGATCGCGTTGCCGGCGTCGTGCTCGCCGCCGAGGAGCTGCTGCAGCTCGAGCTGCGTCGAGCGACGTGCGTCGACCGCGTCGACCTTCGCCTTGCAGCTCCGCGAGCGCCTCGGCGTCGCCCTCCTCGGCCAGCTCGAGGAAGACCTGCGCCTCGTCGACGCCCTCGCGCTGCGCCTTCCAGCGCGTCGATCGTCGCGGTGATGCGCGCGTTCTCGCGCGTCGACGTCCTGCGCGCGCTTCGGGTCGTTCCAGAGGTCGGGCGACGGCGGCCTGCTCGCTCAGCTCCGCCGCGCGCTTCTCGAGTCCGGCGAGGTCAAAGATGCCTCCCGAGCTCGGCGACGCGCGCGTTCGAGCCCCCGCACCTGCTCGCGCAGCTCGGGCGAGCAACGTGGCGGGATCGGCAATTCTCGTCGGCTCCATCGTCCGGGCACCATACCGGACGCCTTCCGGCACTGCGAGCCTCAGCGCAGATCGTCCATCGCCGCTCGGGCCGCGACCATCCGGCTCGTTCGGCCGGTGCATCGAAACGCCCTGCATGACCGTGCGAAAGCCGCGCGCCTGCATGCGCGTATACGCGCCCTCGCGGGCGAGGCTCGTGCCGGCGAGCAGCGTCCGAACACCGCGCGCCGCCGCGAAGGCCGCTCGCACGCGTCGAGCAGGCGATCGAACTCGTCGGCGGCGCTCGGGCCGACCGGGGACCGCACCGAACTTCACGAGCAGGCGTCGCTGCCGGCCTCGCTGCCGGCGCCGACGTCGGCAGACCGCGAGCCCGCGGAGCGCGCCACGGTCGTCGCGGACGAGCACGGTGTCGCCGCGCCCGTTCGCCGCGAGCGCGTCGACGTCGATCGAGACGTCAGGCCCTTCGTGCAGCGTCCCCGTCAGCGCACGGATCTCGTCGAGACGCGGACGGCACGCTCGCGCGCCCGACAGCGCGGAGAGGACGGTCGGGCAGGCGCGCGCGTCGGCGACACGCGGGCCCCATCACCGCGGTCAGGAAGCGCGGGTGGAAGCCGAACTTCCCGTAGAGTGCCACGCTTCGCGCTGTCGGCGAACGTGAACAGCGCGCCGCGTGCGTCGTTCCCAGTCGGCGAAGCACTGGACGATCGGCTCCATCAGCCGTCGCGCCACGCCGCTCGCCCACAGGTCGGGCCGCACGGACAGCGGGCCGAAGAAGGCGGCGGTCCCCCAGCGCGTCGCGAGATTCGAGCCGACGACCTCGCCGTCGCGCTCGGCGACGAACGCCGAGCCGGGCTCGCGCGGAACCGTTCCCGGACGTGGTCGCTGTCGCCCGCGAACCGCATCGGATCGGGGAGGCGCAGGAACGTGCCGAACGCCAGCCGGAAGATGCGATCGGCCGCGTCGAGATCCGCGGCGCGCATCGGTCGGACGATGATGCTCCCGTGGACGCTCATCGCACGGTCGCGCCGCCGTCGACGGCGAACACCTGGCCGTTCACGTAGCTCGCGTCGTCGGACAGGAGGAAGCACGCGACGTCGCCGATCTCGCGCGGCTCGGCGATGCGATGGAGCGGATCCCGCGCTTCATCCGCTCGGCCATCTCGCCTTCGCGGAAGGCGCCGCCCGTCATCGGGCGTGTCGGTCGCGCCGGGGCAGATGCAGTTCGCGCGCACCTGCTGCGGCCCGTACTGCTCGGCCAGGAGCCGCGTGAGCGCGACGACACCGCCTCTTCGACGCCGTGTAGCCGCTGCCGAAGCCGTGGCCACGGATGCCGGCCGTCGACGCGATCGTCACGATCGCGCCGCCCTGGGCCACGAGGTGCGGCAGCGCGTACTTCCGCGTAGAGGAACGTGCCGATCAGGTTCACGCGGAGCGTCCGCTCGAACGCCGCGAGCTCGACGCCGGCCAGCGGCTGCATGTCGCCGGGTCGAAGATGCCGGCGCTCGTGACGAGGCCGCGGAGCGCGCCGAGAGGCGCGGACCGCTCGCATCGATCGCCGCACGCGCCGCGTCTTCGTCCTAACGTCGCCGGGAGCGCGGAGCACGCGGCCCCCGCCCCGCGCGAGCGCGTCGCCGCCGCGTCTGGTCGGTCGGCGTCGCGATCGACGAGCGCGCACGGCAGCGCCTTCGCGGACGAGGCGCGTCGCGGTGGCTTCTCCGATGCCACTGGCCGCGCCGGTCACGAGTACGGGACGTCCAGCAAGACCGGTCATGCCCACGGCATCGAGCGTCCGGCGGCGCAATGCAAGGCTGGCAAGGGCAATACGGCGAGGAGTAAGACGCGCGGAGCGATGGGGCGGACCCGCCCCCTTGTCAGGTAGCTCGGGTGGTACCGATGCGCCATGGCTTCCACATATCTGGTGACGGGCGCTTCGCGCGGGTCTCGGGCGCGGAGTTCGTGAAACAGCTGTGCGCGCGCGACCACCGCGTGCTGGCCGCGATGCGCGATCCGGCAAGGGCGACGCCGCGCGCCGCGGGCGGCGAGCGAGTGGTGCAGCTCGACGTCGACCGTCCGGAGACGTTCGACGCGTTCGCCGCGATCGCTCGACCGGCCCGGTGGACGTGCTCGTGAACAACGCCGGGATCGCCGCGACCGACGCGACGCTCGCGTCGCTCACGACGGAACCATGGAGCGCGTGAACCGCACGAACGTCGTCGGGCTGGCGCTGCTGGCGAAGGCGCTCTTCCCGTGCTGCGGCGGAGCGAGCGTCGAGCCGTCGTGAACGTAGTCGAGCGGAACTCGGCAGCCTCGCGGCGACGCCGGGCGGGTTCTCCTACGCGTACTGCATCAGCCAGGCGGCGCTGAACATGCTGACGGTGCTGACTACACCGCGAGCTGTCGGGCGACGGCTTCACGGTCGTCTCGCTCGATCCGGGCTGGAACCGCACCGACATGGGCGGCCGCGAGGCGCCCTCGACCCGGCCGACTCCGTACGCGCAATGGTCGGGGTCCTCGAGCGCCTGAACACCGCCGACTCGGGCAAGTTCATCGGCTGGGACGGCCAGCCGCGCGTCCGTGGTGACGTTCTTGGTGACGCTCGATTCGACCTCCGCGCGCGCAGCGCGGCCGAGCGCGAGCAGAGCCGGGAGTGGCCCCGTCGCGGCTTTGCCGCGACGGGCGAGGGACAGGAGTCCCTCGTTGATTCAGTCCGACTTCGCCCTGAACGTCGTCTCGTCGTTCCGCGTCGGCGCCTGAACGTCGCTTCCCAGCACGCGCCGGAGCCGATACGCACGAGCCGCGCGGTCACCGGCGCGTCGAGGTCGAGCGCCGGCATCGCGAGGCCGGAACCCCTCCCTTCACGTTCGCCTTCGCGCGCCCAGCCGCGCCGGACTTGAGCTGCATCGATCGCACGCCATCGGCCGCGGTGCTCGGGTCGTTGTACTTGAAGCCGCTGCTGACCGACTTCCAGCACGGCCGCGCGCCACATGGTGCCGCCCGGCGACACCTGCAGGGCGAGACGGCCGGTCGGGACGCCGCCCGGCCGATCGAACACGCAGAGCGCGTAGGCGTCCGTCGTCGTCGTGGGAGCCGAAGTCCGACGGGTCGACGGCGGCGGCGCTCTTCCACTTCCACGTGACGCGGTCGCGCGCCGGGTTCGGGTCGTCCCGGAGCACGAGCGACGCCTTGTGCGCCGTCGCCGACACGCAGGCCGCGACGTCGGGGATGTGACAGCCGTTGACGCCGTCGCACACCTCGCAGGGGTTCGCGCAGCTGCAGCCGGGCTGCGTCGTGGTCGACGTCGGCGTGATCGTCGACGTGCTGGTCGAGGTGCTCGTCGAGATGCGACGGTCGTGCTGCTGCCCGGGAAGATGACCGTCGTGGTCGACGTGATGGTCCCGTGGTCGTCGTCACGCTCGTCGTCGTCGGCGGCGAGCTCTTCGGCGGTAGACGCGGATCACGCCCGTTATCGACCAGGCCCGTCGACGCGTCCATCGTGGTTCCCGCCACCACGAGCTTCGCGTCGGTCTGGCGGGCGACGGCGACGACGCTCAGGATCCGTGCTCGGCCCGACGTCGATGAACGTCCCGCCGCCGGCGCCGAACGTCGCGTCGGGCGTGCCGTCGTCCAGGAAGCGCATCACGGCATACCCATGGCGCTGCAGGCTGCAGGCCAGCCCGACCGCGACGAGCTTGCCGTCCGGTTGGCGAAGCACGTCCGTCGGCCGTCGTCCCCCGGCGACGAGGAACCCCTGCAGGATGCCGCCCGAGGCGAACATCGAGTCGAGCGTGCCGTCCGGCTGATAGCGGATGAGCGACGGGCGCTCGGTCGCAAGCACCGCGGCGTGGGCCGTCGCCGAGACGACGATCTTGTCGTCCGGGCTGTATGAGCACCGCGGACGCCTCGTCATCCTGCGTGTAGATGGGCGTGATCGCGAGCCCGCCGCCGTTGAAGCTCGTATCGAGCGTGCCGTCGGCGTCGATGCGCATGACGAGAACGTCCTTGCCGCCGCCGGCGTCGATCGATCCCACGACGACGAGCTTGCCGTCCGGCTGCAGCGCGACGCGCATTGAACCGGATCCCCGTGAGGCCGGTGATGATCAGGCCGGTGGACGCGAACGAGGTGTCGAGCGTGCCGTCCGGCAGGTAGCGCGCGATCACGCCGTGATCGAAGCCGCCCCGGTCGATCGAGCCGACGACGACGTAGTTGCCGTCCGGATCGACCAGCACGTCCTCGAACGCGCCGTCCGCGCTGCCGAGCGGCGTGCGCACGATGCCCATCGTTCCGAACGCGATGTCGGTGCCGCTGATCTCGCCGAATCGCGCGACGATGCCGTCGGAGGTGACCGCTGGAGTCCTGTGCGAACCCGACTGCGACGAGCTTGCCGTCCGCCTGTTGAACGATCGCGCGAAAGCCGCCGTCGTGCGTGCTGAGGGCCGCGGTCTCGGCGATACCGCCGCTGCCGTCGGTCGCGTACCGCGCGAGGGAACCCGAATCCCTCGAAGGATGTTCCCCGCCGGGACGCCGCCCGCGACGACGATCCCGCCGTCCGACTTGATGAGCATGTCTTTCGCGTCGACGCCGGAGAGCGCGGACGACGTGATCGCCTTGCCGCCGGTGCCGAACGTCGGATCGAGCTCGCCCGCAGCGAACGCGCGACCGTCCAGCGCCATCCCCACCAGCAGCACGATCGCGATCACGTGCAGGCGGAATGCCACTCGTGCCGCCATTTGCCGAGTTTCCCGCCCCGCTTCGCCTCCTCGTCAAGGCGGATTTTGGGGGTTGACGCAGATTCTCGTTGACCTCGCCCGCCGCGATGATACGCGACCGCGCCAATGGGGGACCACGGACGGGTCGTCTCGCGCGATGCGACGGTGCTCCTCGCGCTCGTCGCCGCGTGCACGCAGCCGCCACGCCCGCCCGACGGCGACCTCACGGCCGGCGACTTCACCGTGTTGCTGCAACACGACGGTCGGAGCCGTCGCTACCTGGTCCACGTGCCGGCGCACGCCGATCCGAGCACGCCGCGGCCGGTGGTACTCGTGCTGCACGGCGCGGCCGACGATGCCGTCGACAACCGCGATTGGCTCGGCCTCGACGACATGGCGGATCGCGAAGGTTTCCTCGCGGTCTACCCCGACGGCACCGGGCCGTTCGCCGGTCGCACTGCACATGTGGAACTCGGGCGACTGCTGCGGCTCCGCGCAGTGGAGCGGCGTCGACGACGTCGGCTTCCTGCTCGCCGTGCTCGACGACGTGTCGGAGCGGACGGCGGTCGACGCGACCCGCGTCTACGCCACCGGGCTGTCGAACGGCGCGATGATGGCGTACCGCCTCGCCGCCGAAGCATCGGACCGCATCGCGGCCATCGCGCCCGTCGCGGGCTCGCGCACCGCCACGCTCGGCGACGGCGTCCGCCCGATGCCGGTGATGCACGTGCACAGCGTCGACGACGGCGTGGTCCCGCTTCGCCGGCGGCACCACGATGATCTTCCCCGGCGTGTACTCGATCCCGCACCCGTCCGTGGAGAACGTCCTGCAGGCATGGGCGCAGCACGACCAATGTCCGGCGGCGGCGGAGGAGACGGATCCGTGGAGCGTCGACGACCCGGGGCGGCAGGCGGTCGCGCGGACGATCTGGGGTCCGTGCGCGAACGGCGCCGAGGTCGTGCTCTGGCGGCTCCGCGGCGTCGGGCACGTCTGGCCTGGCACCGCCTCGTCGTTCCGCAACTGGTTCGTCGGGCCGGCGACGTCGGTCATCGACGTCCGCGAAAGAGATGTGGCGCTTCTTCCGGCGCTTCACGCGGCCCGAGGCAGCCGGCCTGACCGCGGCCGCGCATCGGGTCGACGGCCGCAGCTGATCGCTACTCGAGCGACGCCAGCAGCGCGCGCGCCTCGGACCGTTCGCGCTCGGCGCCGCAGCCGCTCGGCGACCGCGAGCGCTTCGCGGACGTACACGCGTGCGTCGGGCGCCCGGTCGTCGGCCAGCGCGTGCGCCAGGTGCAGGCGAGCGGCGACGTGGTCGGGCGCGATCTCGGTCGCACGGCGGATGAGGATCAGGCCCGCGGCCTTGTCGCCGCCGAATGGGGACGGCATGTGGCGGAGCAGCTCTCCTTGGCGACCAGGATGTCCGGATCGGAGGGCGCCAGCTCGTGTGCGCGATCGATCTCCGCCTGAGCACGCCGCAGGCTGGTCGAACATGCGCCACGGAGAGTCCCGAGAGATCGATGTGCCGGCCGAGATTGCAGAAGAGCGCCAGGTGCGCGCGGGGATCTTGGGAGTCGGCCGCGACGGCCGCCTCGCTCGTCACGATGCCCTCTTCCAGCCGCGCGAGCCGGGCCGAGCGATCGCCCTCGCGAGTCGCGTCGACGGCCTCGCACGAGGCGAGCGCTGCGGCGGCAAGCGCCCGCGATCGGTCGTCGGCGGCCGCCGGTGAGACGAGCGCACCGATCACGCACGCCATCACGACGTTCGCAATCGGGGCCCGCATAACTTGTTCCCTACGCTCGTGGCCCGGAAGGCGTCAATGGGTTTTGCGCGCGCCTCTGCGTCCGAGCGTGAGGATGACGCCGAGCGCCGTGACCAGCGCACAGAGCCATACGAAGACGTCGCCGAAGCGCGTGTAGAACGTGCGGACGCCCGTCCAGCGGATCTCGTCGACGTGCCAGAGCATCTCGAACAGCGGCCCTGCCAGCGGATGCGGCCGTCGGGGTCGATGACCGCGCTGATGCCCGGTGTTGGCGGCGCGCACGAGCGGCACGCGGTTCTCGATCGCCCGGAAGCGTCGCCTGCGCCAGGTGCTGGTGCGGGCGCCGACGTGCGGCCGTACCAGGCGTCGTTCGTGATGTTGACGAGGAAGTCGCCGCCGCCGTCGACGAAGCGGCGGGTGAGCGCCGGGAAGACGCCCTCGTAGCAGATGAGCGCGCCGAAGCTTGCCGCCGGGACGCTCGAACACGGTCGGCTCGGTCCCGCGCCGATCGTGCGCGACGGCGGTCACCATGCGCGACGACGAAGAACAGCACCTGCTGGAACGGCACGTACTCGCCGAACGGCACGAGCTGCATCTTGTCGTAGGTCGCCGAGCTCCGCGGCCGGACGGATCGACCAGGTAGGCGCGGTTCAGCTGCTCGAGGCCGCTCGCCGGGCGCTGGTCGAACGCCGGCGCGCCGAAGAGGAGCGGGACGCCGGCCTCGCGCGCGAGCGCGAGCACGCTCGTCGCGCCGCGGGCCGGGCTCCTGGAAGAAGAACGGCGCCGCCGTCTCGGGCCAGACGACGAGGCCGCGCTGCTCGGCGCGCGCCGCCTCCAGCGTGAGCTCGCGGTAGCGCGCCATGGTCTCGTCCTGGAACGCCGGGTCCCACTTCTGGTCCTGCTCGACGTTGCCCTGCGCGAGCGCCGACCCGGAGCGTGCCCGACGACGGGCGCGCGCGCGAGCGTCGCCGACGCGCCAGCGACCGAGCGCCGGCAGCACCGCGACGAGGCATCGTGAGCGTGACGAGCGCCGGGCGAAGCTTCCGCGCGCTCGCGCCCGCGCTCGCGCAGCACCGCCGCCACCACGACGTTGAAGAGGACGAGCAGCGCCGAGACGCCGTAGACGCCGGTCACCTCGGCCATCTGCACGAGGTCGTGGTAGCGGTACTGCGAGTAGCCGAGCGCGGCCCACGGGAAGCCGATGAAGAACCAGCCGCGCAGCCACTCGAGCGTCACCCAGAGCGCGCGGCGGCGAGCCAGATCGACGGCACGCCCGCTGCGCTCGAACCAGCGCGATGCCGGCCGCGAACGCGCCGTGGTAGCAGGCGAGCACGCTCGCCATGAGCGAGCACGATGCCGACCGCGAGCGGCACCGGCACGGCCGTGTAGTGGCTGATCGTGTAGCCGACCCAGTAGCGTCGTGGCGAGGTAGAAGACGTGACGCCGTGAGCCAGCCGAGCGACGAACGCGCGGCCGGGCGAGCGGCCCTCGACGCGCGAGGAGCAGCGGCACGAGCCCGACCCAGGCGAGCGGCTCCGATGTCGAGCGACGGGAACGCCGCCGCGAGCAGGAGGCCGCTCAGCACCGCGAGCAGCGCGCGCAGCCGCAGCCGGGATGCGGGCTCGGCCACGGCGACGCGCGCCATCGCCGTTCGACCGACGGCACGGCCGTCGCGCATGCGCTCACGCGCCGATCGCGCGCGAGCAGCGCGCTCGCGCCGCTGCATGCGCCGCGCCTCCGCCGGCGAGCGCTCGTGATCGTAGCCGAGCAGGTGCAGGAGCCCGTGGATCAGCAGCCGATCGGCTCTCGACGCCGAGCGACGTCGCCCGAGCGCGCCGCCTGCCGGCGCGCGGTGTCGACGGAGATGACGACGTCGCCGAGGAGCCCGTCGGGTGCGCCGCCCGCGCCCTCGGCCTGCGCGAACGCGAGGACGTCGGTCGGGCGGTCGCTTGCCGCGCCAGTCGCGGTTCAGCTCGTGCATCACGCGGTCCGGACACGAGCACGAGCGACAGCTCCGCGTCGCCGAGCCGCAGCGCCGCGAGCAGGCGCCGCGCCGCGGCGTGCCAGCGCGTCGAGCGAGCGCCGGCGCCCGCCGGCCGCGCATCGCGACCGACGCACCGCCACGGCCGCGCTCAGCCGCTCCGGCGCGGTCGTAGGCGCGCGATGATCTCCTGCACCAGCGGATGGCGCACGACGTCGCGCTCGGTGAAGGTGACGAACCGGATGCCCGGGATGCCGCGCAGGAGCGCCTGCGCCTCCTTGCAGGCCCGACGTGCTTGCCCGCCGGCAGGTCGATCTGCGTCACGTCGCCGGTGATGACCGCCTTCGAGCCGTAGCCGAGCCGCGTCAGGAACATCTTCATCTGCTCGGTGGTCGTGTTCTGCGCCTCGTCGAGGATGACGAAGGAGTCGTTCAGCGTCCGGCCGCGCATGAAGGCGAGCGGCGCGACCTCGATCGTGCCGCGCTCGACGCAGCTTCCGCGCGCGGTCGTAGTCGACCATGTCGTGCAGCGCGTCGTAGAGCGGCCGGAGGTACGGGTTCACCTTCTCCGCGAGGTCGCCGGGCAGGAAGCCGAGCTTCTCGCCGGCCTCGACGGCCGGGCGCGGCAGAGCACGATGCGCGTGAAGTTGTTCTTCATGAGCTCGGCGACGGCCATCGCCATCGCCAAGTACGTCTTCCCGGTTCCCGCCGGGCCGATGCCGAACACGATGTCGTAGTTCCGGATCGCGTCGATGTACGCCTTCTGCGCCGACGCTCTTCGGCGTGATCGATGCGCTGCGTGCGCGGAGATGAAGACCGTGTCGAGGAAGATGTCGCGCAGGTTGCGCGCGTGCGGTCGCTCGACAGGATGCGGAGCGCGTACTCGACGTCGGCGGCGTAGATCGGATAGCCCTGCTCGAGCAGGCCGTAGAGCTGCTCGAGCACGCGGCTCGGCGAGCTCGGCCTCGATCGCGTCGCCGCTGACGCGTGAGCGTGCCGTCGCCGACGTCGATGCGGACGCCGAGCTCGCGCTCGAGCAGCTGCATGTGCTCGTCGTGGTTGCCCGAGGAGCGCGCGGAAGTGCGTCGGGTTCGCGAACGTGCAGCGTGGGCGGCGGCGCGGCAGGCTCGGCCAAGCGCTACTCGCTCCCGCCCCGACGAGCGTCGTAGCGCGGCGGCGAGCGGCCGCGTCGAGCTTGCGTCGGGTCCTTGCCGCCGGCCTGCGCGAAGTCGGGCCGGCCGCCGCCGCCGCCGCCGACGATCGGCGCGAGCTGCTTGATGATGTTGCCGGCGTGGTAGCGGCCGACGAGGTCCTTCGTCACGGCGGCGAGCAGCACGCGCCGCTCGCCCTGCGCGCCGCCGAGCACGACGCACGCCCGACTTGATGCGGTCGCGCAGGCGGTCGGCCATGTCGCGCAGGCCCTTGTCGTCGAGGCCCTCGACCTGCGTCGCGAGCACCGTGATGCCGTTCACCTGCCGCGCGTCGGCCATGACGTCGCGTCGTGGCGCCGCCGGCGAGCTTGCGCCTGCAGCTCCGGCGATGCGCTGTCTCGAGCTCGCGCGCTCTGCGCGAGGAGCTTCTCGAGCTTGCCGCTCGCGTCCTCGCTCGCCCGCGCAGCGAGCAGCTGCGCGATGTCGGCGAGCGTCGCCTCGTGGCGGCGGATCTCGTCGAGCGCGCCGCGCCGGTGCACGGCCTCGAGGCGCCGCACGCCCGCCGCGACGCCGCTCTCGCGCGTCGAGCTTGAAGACGCCGATGTCGCCCGTGCGCGCACGTGCGTGCCGCCGCAGAGCTCGGTCGAGAAGTCGCCCATGCGGACGACCGTCACGCGGTCGCCGTACTTGTCGCCGAAGAACGCGAGCGCGCCGGCCTTGATGGCGTCGTCGTACGTCATCTCCTCGCTCGTGACCTCGGCGTTGGCGCGGATCTGCGGCGTTGACCTCGTCCTCGATCGCGCGCGAGCTCGTCGCGCGACGACCGGCTTGTGGTGGCTGAAGTCGAAGCGGAGCTCGGTCGGGTCGACCAGCGAGCCCGCCTGCTTCACGTGCGCGCCGAGGCGGCGGCGGAGCGCGCGCGTGCGCGAGGTGCGTCGCCGAGTGGTTCAGCCGCGCGGCCTCGCGGCGCTCGACGTCGATCGCGAGGCGCACGCGATCGCCGACCGCGATCGCGCCCTGCGCGGACGACGCCGCGATGCGCGATCGACGCCGGCCGCCGATCTTCGTGCGTGTCGAGCGACCTCGACGCGCGCGCCGCCGTCGGTCGTCGATCCAGCCGCGGTCGCCGACCTGGCCGCCCGACTCGGCGTAGAAGGGCGTCTCGGCGGTGACGACGTCGACCGCGTCGCCCGTCGCGCACCGGGCCGCGCGTCTCCGCGCCGTCGGCGAGCAGCGCCAGCACCTCGGACTCGCCACTCGCCGATGCGATCGCCGACGAAGCGCGCGTGCGCGCCGCCGAGCTCGACCAGCTCGGGCGCCGCCGCCGGCGTCGGCGAACTTCTGCGCGCCGCGCGCGCGCTCGCGCTGCTCGGCCATCGCGCGCGTCGAAGCCGGCGCGGTCGACCGCCAGCCCTCGCCGCGCGAGGATGTCCTCGGTCAGGTCGAGCGGGAAGCCGTAGCGTGTCGTAGAGCCGGAACGCGACGTCGCCGGCGAGCGTCGGTCGCGCCGCGCCTGCGCGTCGCCGCGATCTCGTCCGCGAGCAGGCGCCAGGCCGCGGTCGAGCGTCTGCGGCGAAGCGCTCCTCCTCGGCGCGGCACGACCTCGCGTGATGCGTGCCTGCGGCGCGCGACGATCTCCGGGAACGCGCCGCCCATCGCCTCGACGACCGCGCCGACGCACCTCGTAGAGGAACGGCCGGTCCATGCCGAGGAGCTTCCCGTGCCGCGCGGCGCGGCGGAGCAGGCGCCGCAGCACGTAGCCGCGGCCCTCGTTCGACGGCAGGACGCCGTCGGCGATCGAGGAACGTGACCGCGCGCGCGTGGTCGGCGATCACGCTGAGCGAGACGTCGTCGCGTCGCGCTCGCGCGGTAGCGCTTGCCGGCGAGCTGCTCGGCGCGCCGCGATGATCGTCTGGAAGAGGTCGATGTCGTAGTTGCTGGGCACGCCCTGGAGCACGGCAGCGATGCGCTCGAAGCCCATGCCGGTGTCGACGTGCTTCGCCGGCAGGTCGGCGAGCGCGCCGCGACGGCGTCGCGGTTGTTCTGGATGAAGACGAGGTTCCAGATCTCGATGTAGCGCGCGCAGCCGCCGTTCACCGCGCAGCGGTGCGGGCGGCGCCTGCCTGTCGCAGGCGTCCGGGCCGCGGTCGATGTGGATCTCCGAGCACGGCCCGCACGGGCCGGTCTCGCCCATCTCCCAGAAGTTCTCCTGCTCGAAGCGGCTGATGCGGTCGCGGCCGATGTCGGTGACCTCGCGCCAGAGCGCCGCGGCCTCGTCGTCGGTCGTGTAGACGGTCGCGTAGAGCTGTCCTTCGGGCAGCTTCCAGACCGTCGGTCAGCAGCTCCCACGCCCAGCGCGATCGCCTCGCGCTTGTAGTAGTCGCCGAACGACCAGTTGCCGAGCATCTCGAAGAACGTGTGGTGGTAGGTGTCGCGGCCGACCTGCTCGAGGTCGTTGTGCTTGCCGCTGATGCGGAGGCACTTCTGGCGTGTCGGCGCGCGCGGACGTAGCGGCGCGTCTCGCGCGCCGAGGAAGACGTGCTTGAACTGCACCATGCCCGCGTTGGTGAAGAGCAGGCTCGGGTCGTTCTGCGGGCACGAGCGGCGCGCTCGGCACGATCGTGTGGCCGCGCTCGCGGAAGAAGTCGAGGAAGCTACTGACGGATCTGATCGCCGGTCACCGGTCTAGATACCGGCTCGTTTTCGGAGCAGCAACCAAGCGGGCGACTGGCACATGCGGCGCGTCACGCCGCCGTCGTCGCGGTCATGCGGTCGACGTCGGTCTCGACGCGCGGCTTTCGACCTACTGGCGAGCGCTGTGTGCCGGCATGTCCCTTTGCACGAGAGCACCCGCCCGGAGGACTGCAGATGACGAACGGACTGCGAATCAGCTCTCACGCGCTGGCGGCTGCCATCGCGACGTCGGTTTCCGCGGCCAAGCCCGACCAAGCCAGAACTGCACCGCGTCGCTGCCTGCCGTACAGGCGGGCGTCAGCCGCCGCGCCGTGCGACTGCGCGACCGCGGCCAATCACGGCCAGTTCGTGCGCTGCGCCGGCCAGGTCGTGAAGGGCCTGGTGGCGAGCGAGTCCTCGACCGGCGCTGCAAGGGCGCCATGGTTCGGGTCTTCGCCAGAACCGACCTGCGGCAAGGCCGTGACGCCGTCACCTGCTGCACTGCTGATCGTCCGTGCCGTGTGAAGAAGTCCGCCGCGCGCACGCGGCTCGGCGGTACGCCGGGGCGCGACCGCCTTCTGCGCCGACGCGTGCGCGGGCCGGCTCGCCGAGCGGCGCGCCCTCGACTGAGTCGACCCGGATCATCTCAGTCCTCCGCGGCGGCGTCCGTGACCTAGCCGGCCGTCACGGACGCCGTCGTACCATCGGGGCGCTGGCCAAGCGGGCACGACGCCGCTATCGAGTGGCGCCATGGCGGCCGAAGCGTCCCGCACCGCGCGCCCCAGGTAGGCATCGCGCGCACCGCCCTCGTCGTCGCCGACGACGGCCGCAGTGTACGCGGCGGCTGCCGAGATCGGCTTGTCGCTGGCGTCGATTGCCGTGCAGGTGGCGTCCCCGTCTGGCCGCCGACCGGCATCGCGCTCGCGGCAACCGTGCTCCTCGGGCCGCGTCGGACCCGGCTCGGCGATCGCGATCCGGCGCCTTCTGTCGCCAACCTGGCCGTGCATCGGCAGCCGGTCGGCACGGCCCCTCGCGATCGCGGCCGGCAACACGCTCGAGGCGGTGCGGTGGGGCCCGGCTCCTGATCGAGCACCGGCGTGCGTCCGCCGCTCGCTCGCCTCCCCAGCGATGCGCTCGGGCTCGCCATCCTCGTCGCCGGGGCCAAGCACGACCCTCAGCGGCGACGATCGGCGTCGTCGCCCTGCGCTTGGCCGGCAGCGCAGCGGCCGTGGGACGTCGCCGGTCGGCTATGGTGGACGTGGTGGGTCGGCGACGCCCTCGGCGGCGCCCCAGTCGTGGCACCCATGCTGCTTCGTCTGGCTCACGCCGCAGCCGATGCGACCCGCAAGGATGCCTAAGCCTGGAGGCCGCGGCGCTGGGCGTGCTGGCGGCGCCTCGCCGTGCCGTGCGGGCGCGATCTTCCTGTCCCATCAGGACCCGCCGCTCGCCGTCTATCCGCTCCACCACTACACGATGTTCCCGCTCGTCATCGTAGCGGCGCTCAGCGCCTGGGGCAGCGCGGCACCGCAGGCGGTGACGTTCCTGGTCTCCGTGCTCGCCATCTGGGGCACGGTCGACGGCGCGCCGGACCATTCGCGGCGATGCCGACGCGCCACGGAGAGGCACCTCGTGATGCTCCAGCTTCACCGCCGTGATCGCCGTCACTGGCCTCGTCCTCGGCGCGGCGATCGAAGAGCGCGACCTCTCGCGACGGCGCCGCGCGCGACTTCGAGACGCTCGAGCAGAGCGAGCGGCGGTTGCGGCTCGCCCTCGATGCCGGCCGCATGGGCGTGTGGGACTGGAAGGCATCGTCACCAACGGGGTCGGGGTGGAGCGACAACCTCCGAGTCCATCCACGGGCTCGCTCCGGGGCCGTTCGGCGGCACCTTCGAGTCGTTCCAGAAGCTCATCCATCCTGACGACCGCGAAAGAGCTATGGACTGCGCCATCGACGCCGCCGTCCAGAGCCGCACGGGCTACCACACCGAGTTCGCACCGTCCGGCCGACGGCGGCGCTCGGCTGGATCAGCGCGATCGGCCGCGTCTTCTCCGACGGATCAGGGCCGCGCGGCGCGGATGATCGAGGGTCGGCATGGACGTGACCGAGCGACGCCGGCTCGCCGAGGAGCTCGAGGCGCGCGCGCGAAGCTCCGCTACCACCGACCGCCGCAAGGACGAGACTCGCCATGCTCGCGCACGAGCTCAGAACCCGCTCGCGCCGCTGTCGGCGGCGCTGACGCTGCTCCGCCAGCCGGCGAGCGATGCATCGCGTGACTCGCGACGCCGACCGCCAGATGCAACAGCTCGCGCGACTGGTCGACGATCTCCTGACGCGTCTCGCATCACGCAGCAGAAAGATCGCGCTCGCACGGACTGCCAGGTCTCGCTCGCCGACGTCGCCGCCGGCCGCGCCATCGAGTCCGCGAAGCCGGCGATCGAGGCGCGCGGGCAGGTCTTCCGCGTCGACCGCCTGAGCCGATCCGGCTCCACGCCGATCCGGCCCGCTCCGCACATATGGTGAATCTGCTCGACAATGCCGCTGGGTACACGCCCGAACAGGCGGTGTCGTCACGGCCTCTCCGCCGAGCGCGACCGCGACGAGTCGTGCTCCACGTCCGGGACACCGGCGCCGGCCACCTCGCACCGAGCTCCTGCCGAACGTGTTCGACCTCTTCGTCCAGGGCGATCGCGTCGCTCGATCGACCGCACGGCAGGACTCGGCATCGGCCTCACGATCGTGCGCCGCCTGGTCAGAGCTGCACGGCGGTACGCGTCGAGTGCGCGCAGCGCGGGCGCCGGCATGGGCAGCGAGTTCGTACGTGCGCCTGCCGGCGCTGCCGGCCGTCGCCGACGCGACGCTCGCGCCGCGCCACGCCCCGACCCTGACGCGCGCCGCCCGGCTTACCGGCTTGCAGGTGCTCGTCGTCGGAGGACGAACCGGTGACGCCGCCGAGGTGCTGTCGCCGGTCGTCGAGCCTGTGGGGCCACGAGGTGCGCACGGCGTTCGCGACGCGCCCGCCGCGCTGGCACAGTGCTCGACGGCTGGAACGCCCGACGTGATCCTTTCCGATCTCGGCGCTCCCGGGCATGGACGGCTACGAGCTCGCCCGTCGCCTGCCGCGAGCCGCGACTGCGCGCTGCGGCGCGGTGCTGGTCGCGCTCTCCGGCTACGGCCGCGAGGAGGACAAGCGCGCGCGCGCTCGACGCCGGCTTCGATCGCCACTTCGTGAAGCCGCCCGACCTCCGGATGCTGGCCTGATCTGCCGAGCAGATACGCCGCCGCGACTCGGCGGCGATGCGGCTCGCGCGCGAGGAGCTGAGCGCGTCCCGACGCTTGAGAGCCAGCGCCCCCGCTGCCACACTAGGAACGATGGGCGAATATGCGCAGAACGGCGGCCTCCAGGGCCCTCGTACTGGACGCCATTCGTGCAGGGACGGATCATGCGGCGCGATCCCGCTGGCGTACGTCCCGGCGCTGGCGCGCGACCACGGCGACGTCGTCTGCCTGCGGCATGGGCCCGTCTGCGTGTACCTGCTTCACGCATCCCGACGCGCGTGAAGCACGTCCTTCAGGACAACAACCAGAACTACGTGAAGGGCCAGATCATCGGGCGCGTGAAGGTACTGATCGGCGAAGGGCTCTTCACGAGCGAGGGCGACTTCTGGCGCCGCCAGCGCCGCGCTCGCGCAGCCGGCCTTCCACCGCGAGCGCATCGCCGGGCTTCGCCGACACGATGGTGCGCTGCACGGCGCGAGCGGCTCGACCGCTGGGAGCCGCGCCGTGCGGCGCGGCGAGCCGATCGACGTCGCCGCCGAGATGAACGCGCCTGACGCTCACGATCGTCGGCGAGACGCTCTTCGGCCGCGACCTCTCGGGCGAGGCCGCCGACGGCCGGGCGCGTGCGCTCGCGTCGCGCCTCGAGGTGACGGCGCACCGCGCGATGTCACGTGCGTCGTCGCCGCCCATCTGGCTGCGCCGACCGCGACGCAACCGCGCGCGTTCCGAGGCGCCGGCGCGCGACGCTCGACGACGCTCGTCTACGACGATGATCGACGCCCGGCGCCGCAGCGCGCGCAGCGAGCACGGGCGACGACCTCCTCGGCATGCTCGATGGCCGCGCGCGACGAGGAGACCGGGCGAGGGCATGAGCCGGCGCGCCAGCTCCGCGACGAGGTCGATGACGTTCCTCGCTCGCCGGGCCACGAGACGACGGCCGTCGCGCTCGCCTGGACGTGGTATCTCCTCGCGCGCCATCCCGAGATCGCCGAGCGGCGCGCGACGAGGTGCGTGCGCGTGCTCGGCGATCGCGCGCGCCGACGCTCGCACGACCTGCCGCAGCTCCCGCTCGCCCGCATGGTCGTCGAGGAGGCGATGCGTCTCTATCCGCCCGTGTGGGGCATCGGCCGGCAGGCGATCGCCGCCGACGGATCGGCGGCTGCGGTATCGCCGGCCGGCGCGATCGTGAACTCCTCTCGCCGTGGGTCACGCACCGCCATCCGCGCGTTCTGGGACGGATCCCGACCGCTTCGATCCCGAGCGCTTCCGCCCGGAGCGCGAGCGCACGCGACCGCGCTTCGCCTACTTCCCCTTCAGCGGCGGCCCGCGCCTCTGCATCGGCGAGACGTTCGCGCTGGTCGAGGCGCAGCTCATCGTGGCCATGATGTGTCGCAGCGCCACCAGCTGCGCGGCTCGACGATGCCCGGATCGTCCCCCGAGCCGACGCCGCCGCTACGGCCACGCGGCGGCCTGCGCATGCGCGTGACGAGATGCCCGGCCCGCCCTGCGCCGCTGCCGGCCGAGAGCGGCTCTGGTGGACAGACACCCACGCTCGCGTTCCTCGACGTCGAGACGAAGTCTCGGGTCGGTAGCGAGCGCAGCGGTTTCAGCCCGAGCCTGAGCTGCGAGTAATGCCGGACTGCGAGGCACAGCAGGAGTCGCCGAGGCAAAGGAGCACCAGACGTCGCTGGGACCGGTGATGGCGGCGCGCCGGGCTGATGCGCTCAGTAGCCACCGCGCCACATCACGAAGCCGAGCAGAAGACTGAGACGATCGAGGACGCCATGGCGCCGCGGCGATACGAACTTGTTCTTCGCGCCTGAGATGGCACCGTGGTGTTCTGGCAGACTAGCTCGCGCGGCGAGCGAGCGGATCGCGCGCTGCGATGCGCCTGGGAGCGACATTACGGTGCGAACGCTCGTCGCCGCGCCGCACGCGGCTCGCAACGAGATCGTTCTGCCGCGCGTCTCGACGGCGCCGTGATCGCGAGGCCGAGCCCGGTGCCGAGGATATCGCCGACGTTCGCGCCGCGCCGGAACGCTTCGAAGATGTGCTCCTGGTCAGGCCGGCGCGATGCCGATGCCCGTAGTCGGTCACGCTGAATCCGGACCTCGGTCGCGCCCGTGACCACCTCTGACCTCGATGTGTCCGCCCTCGGGCGAGTACTTGGCCGCGTTCGTGAGCAGGTTGATCATGATCTCGCGCGCGAGGCGACTCGTCGAGCTGCGGCAGGCGGGCGGCGCCACGCACCGAGCACCTGGAAGTCGCGCGGTCCGATGTTCGCCTGGACGTCGCGCGTGAGCCTCCTGCGCGCGATCGCGCGGAGGTCGATGGGCTTGCGCTCCACCTTGACCTTCCCGGCGTCGGCGCGGCTGAACGTGAGCGCGTTGTCGCAGCAGCTCGGTCATCTGCGTGACCGACTCCTCGATCTTCGACGAGGCACGTGCGTGCTGCTGGTGCGAGCTCATGCGGCCGCTGTACAACTTAGAGTGCCTCGGCCGCCGTCTGGATGACGGCGAGCGGCGTCGGAACTCGTGCGCGGCCTGGCCGATGAAGTGCGCGTTCATCTCGCGCTCGTGGAGGATCTGCTTGCTGGACTCGGACCCGGCCGCTTGCCGAGACTCGACGGCGATGCGCTCGATGCTCGCGACCGGGTCGTCGTCCTCCGAGCCGGCGCCGTGGCGGGTGAGACTCGCCGACAGGCCCGGCGCGGATCCTCGAGCCCGGCGAGGGCCTCCTGGATTGTCGCGCTTCGCGCGATCTTCCGCTGAGAGTCCGCTCGGCCTCGCGCCGGCCGTCGACCAGGAACGTTTCGCGCGCGAAGCTTAGAAACGGCATCGAGCTCGTGCCGCTGCGAGCGCGGAGAGCATGAGGCTCGGCAGGCGCTCGCGCAACGCCAGGCATAGGTCGGGATGCACCAGGCGATAGCCGGCGGGCCGCGCCCGCGGCGATCGATGCGCCTGCACCTGCGGGCTCCACCCGAACGCGATCGGGGCCAGCGCCGAGGAGGCCGACGGCGCGCACGCCGGTGCGATCGAAAGATCCGATCGATCGGCATCGCGTCCGGCAGCCAGAGCGCGGCGAGCACCAGGATGGCGAGCAGCGCGCGCACCGCGGCTGCTGAGCGCGCGTCGCCACTGGCGGCGCCCTTTCTTTTGCTCTCCAGCCACGTCGTTTCAAGAGATGCCGCGCGCGAGCTCGCGGCGTTGCCGCGTTCGCTAAGCCGGTTCGACGGAGCCGTGAAGGCGAGCGCCCGTCATCCCGCGCGCGCCCTGCGTGCGACCTTCTGGCGATCGCTCGAGCGCGCGAAGAAGGTCCGGGATCTTGAACGGCTTCGTCACGTAGTCGTGCGGCAGCCGAGCTTCGGCGGCGCGTGTCCGGCACGCACGTCGTCGTCGCGCGCGGCGAAAGCAGTGATCACCGGAGCGTGTGCGTCACCGGGGCGCTGCTTCGCGAATCGCCTGCGTGGAGTCTCGGCAACTGATCCAGCGTCTCGGCATCGCGGAGGTCGCAGACGACGATGTCCGGGATGCCTCTCGCCAGTCGCTCCAGGCCGACGTCGCAACCAGTCCTCGGCGGCGACCGCCGTTTCGCAGCCCCGGAGCGCCGAGGATCGCTCAGACCCGCGGTGCGCCGTGATCGTCCTCGATGGCAGAATGCGCTTCGCGGCGTCGCCTCGCCCTCCTGAACCCGAGTGTCGGGCATCTCGGCGGTTCGCTTGAGGCGTCCGCAGCAAGCAGGGTAACGGGCGAGCGAATGCCAGTGCGTCCGAGTCGGCGCGAGACGAGCGCGCCGGCGCGCTGCCAGTAGTCGCGGTTCGCGCGATGGCAGCCGCCGGCGCGGACGGCCAGCGCCGGGACCCACCAGGGCAGCGCCATCGCGCAGGAGCTGGCAAGCTCGGCCAGCCCTGAACGGCGCGCCGGGTGGTGGTGCGGTTCATGAGCGCCGTGCCGACGCCCGCCGTCGCGCCACTCCGCGAGCTTGCGCGCGGCAGTGCGTCCGGCGGGCCGCAGATCGCGATCGCGTCGACCAGGTCGTCGGCCACGGCCGCCGCGGCCTCCTTGCGCTTGCCCGGCGTTGTAGAGGTCGCGCACCAGGTTCGGCGTTCTCCTCCCAGCCGTAGCGGCAGAAGAGCGCGTGGTAGTAGGTGCCCATGCCGCCGATGTAGAAGCGACACGAGCGGCTTGATCATCGAGCGCGCCATCGCGGCGTCGTCGAACGGGATGATCGCCATGAACGGCGCGATCTCGATCGCCTTCGGGTCGCGGCCGGCGGCCGCGCGCCCTCGTCGAGCAGCGCGCGGCCGTCGCTTCAGGTGCTGTGTACGGCCAGAAGGTCGGCACCCAGCCGTCGGCCGCGCCGCCCACGACCTCGCGGATCGCCTTCGTCCTGCAGCGACGCGACGTAGATCGGGCACGTCGGCCGGCGCGGCGTCATCTCGAGCTTGAAGTGGCGCGCGTCGAACAGCGTGCGTCATCTCGGGCTCGAGGCCGCTCGCCGCGCCAGCAGCGCGCGACAGATGCGGATCGGTCTCCTTGAGCCGCGTGAGCGGCTTCCTGTACGGCACGCCGTGGAAGTTCTCGACGACGACCTTGCCGCTCGTGCCGAGGCCGAGGATGGCGCGGCCCTCGCTGATCTCGTCGAGCGTGGCGACGCTCATGGCGAGCAGGCCGGGCGAGCGGCTGAAGACGTTCGCGATGCCGGTCGCGAGCTGCAGGCGCTTCGTGCGCGAGCGCGATCTCGGTCAGGAGCTGGAACTGCTCGTAGGCCCACGCCTCGGGCACCCAGATCGAGTCGTAGCCGAGGTCGTCGGCCAGCTGCGGCCGATGCGGAGCACCGTCTTGCGGTCGTAGCTCTTCCAGAACGGGACGATGCCGATCCGGTTCGCCATCGGCGGAGCATCGACGGGCCTGGCCGTCGCGAAATCAAGGTCGCGCGCGGCACCGCTTTCGTCGCGCCGCTTCGACGAGCTACAACGGCCCCCTATGCCAACACCGACCGGCCCGGCCCTGATGGAGAAGCTGGTCTCCCTCTGCAAGCGGCGCGGCTTCATCTTCCAGTGCTTCCGAGATCTACGGCGGCATCAACGGCTTCTGGGACTACGGGCCGCTCGGCGTCGAGCTGAAGAACAACCTGCGCGACGCCTGGTGGGACGTCGATGGTGCGCAACCCGCCGCCGGGCCCCGACGGCGCACGAGCTCCAGATCGTCGGCCTCGACTGCTCGATCATCAGCCATCCGCGGGTGTGGGAGGCGTCGGCCACGTCGGCGGCTTCAACGACCCGATGCAGACGTGCCGGCAGTGCAAGAAGCTCTTCCGCGCCGACCACGTCTGGGAGGGCTCCAGCGAGAGCGAGTGGGTGCAGGCGCTGCGGACCGAGTTCCCGGCGTGACGCAGCGACTTCCTGCGCGTCGGTCGCCCGACGTGCAGCGCTGGTTCGAGGCGCGCGGGAAGAAGCTCGCGAACGGGCTCGCGCTCGTTCGCAAGCCGACCGCCGTCCGGCCGCGCGCTCGAGCCGAGATCGCGAAGACGCCGAGCCGCGCCTGCCGACTTCCTCGTCTGGGTCGGCACCGAGCGCGGCCAGGCGCCGAGCGTCTCCCTGCCCCGAGTGCGGCGGCGACCTCACCGAGCCGCGCCAGTTCAACCTGATGTTCGAGACCTACGTCGGCGCCGTCCGCGACGAGGATCGACATGGCGTACCTGCGCCCCGAGACGGCGCAGGGCATGTTCTTACAACTTCAAGAACGTCCTCGACTCGACGCGCGTGAAGATGCCGTTCGGCATCTGCGCAGGTCGGCACGCGCGTTCCGCAACGAGGTCACGCCGCGCAACTTCATCTTCCGCTCGCGCGAGTTCGAGCAGATGGAGCTCGAGTTCTTCGTCCACCCGAGCGAGGCGACCAAGTGGTACCAGCTACTGGCGCGAGACGCGCTACGACTGGTGGTGCGACGCTCGGCCTCGCCGGCAAGAACCTCGCGCCTCCGCGACCACGAGCAGGACGAGCTCGCGCACTACGCGAAGGAGTCGGGCGGCTGCTGCGACGTCGAGTACGCCTTCCCGTTCTCCGGGCGAGAAGGGCTTCACCGAGCTCGAGGGCATCGCCTACCGGAGCGACTACGACCTCAGGCAGCACGCCGAAGGTGAGCGGCGTCGAACCTCGAGTACTTCGACCAGGAGAAGAACGAGCGCTACCTGCCGCACGTGATCGAGCCGGCTGACCGTCTTCGAGATGAAGACCTTCAGGGAGCGCAACGTCGCGGGAAACTACGACGCGTACGTCGCCGGCTGGCGCTTCAACGGGAAGCTCGACGTCGCGTCGATCTTCGGCTCGAAGGCGCGTGCCTCCCGCGGGCTCGAACGTGGTCGCCTACCGGTCCGCGGAAGCGGATCGCCTGCATCGAGGCGATCGGCGCCGCCCCCGACTGGCGCGCGCGCGAAGGACGCCTACGCGAAGTTCGCGCGGCGGATCCACGAAGATCAGCCCTACACGTTTCTCTACGAGGGAAGCGCATCGCGGCCCTCGGCCCGCGCGTGCGCGACCTGAAGATCGACGTCCCGTCCGATCCGCTGGCGCGCATCGAATCGTGCTGGATGGCGCGCTGACGCCATGCTCGGCCTCATCGCGCGACGCCTCGTGTCCGCGGTCCCGCTGGTCGCCGGCGTCCTGACCCTGACGTTCCTCCTCCTCGAGGCCGCTCCGGGCCGCCCCGCCGATCTCCTGCTCGGGGACGGGCCGGTCCCGCCGGAGATGCGCGCGCGCATCGAAGCCGCCTACGGCCTCGATCAGCCGGCCTACGCGCGCTACGCCTCGTGGATCGGCCACACGCTCCGCGGAGACCTCGGCTGGTCGCTGTCCCGAGGACGCAAGGTGCGAAGCGTGCTCGCGGACGCCCTGCCCCAGACGATCGGCCTCGCCGCCGCGGCGCTGGCGATCCAGCTCCTGCTCGGCGTCGCGCTCGGCGCGCTCCACGTCGTGCAGCCCCGGCGGGCCCTCTGACCACGGGCTCGGATGGACGGGACTCGTGCTCGCGTCCGTGCCGACCTTCTGGCTCGGCCTCATGGCGCATCCTCTCTTCGCGGTCGCCGATCCCGATCTTTCCGCCGTCGTCGGCGCATTCGATCGGCGCCGACGCGTGGAGCCTTCCGGCGCGCGCCGCCGACGCGCTCTGGCACGTCGCGCTTCCCGCCTTGGTGCTCGGCCTGGGCTCCGCGGCCGTCGTCGCCCGCTTCGTGCGCGCGGGCCTCCTCAGGCGTTGGGGGAAGGGTTCGTCCGCGCGGCCCGCGCGCGGGGCGCGTCGCGGGCGCGCGTGCTCTTCGCCCACGCCCTCCCGGCTGCGGCGGGCCCGGTGATCACGCTGGCGGGACTTCAGCTTCCCGTCCTCGTGTCCGGCGCGCTCGTCGTCGAGGTGGTCTTCGGCTGGCCGGGCATGGGACGCGTGACCTACGACGCGGTGATGGCGCAGGATCTCCCCGTCGTCCTCGCGTCGGTGCTTCTCGCGACGATCCTCGTGATCGCGGGAAGCCTGCTGGCCGATCTGGGCCTGGCGCTCGTCGACCCGCGCCTGCGCCTGGGCCGCGCGGCTTCGCGTTGAGCGGCCCCGGCCTCCGGACGGGCGCGGCGATTCTGGGCGCGTGGACGCTGGTCGCCGCGTCGGCGCCGCTGCTTCCGCTGCGCGATCCCAACGCCCAGCCCGACGGGCTGGTGCTTGCGCAACCTCGCGCCGATGACCGTGGTCGACACCGTGTCTCCGCGCCGACGGGACGACGCAATACGCGCACGAGATCCGCCGCGAGGCCGACGGCGGCGTCTCGCTGCGCCGCGGCGACACCTGGACTCGCGTCGCGGACGACCGGCTGCGCATCGGGCGAGCCCGCTTCGTGCTCGGCACCGACTCGCTGGGCCGCGACCTGCTGAGCCGGCTGGTCTGGGGAGCCCGCGTCTCGCTCGTCGCGGGCTTTCTGGCCGCGCTGGTCGCGATCGCGATCGGCGGCGGCGTCGGGCTGACGGCCGGGCTTCGCGGGCGGACGCGTGGACGGCCTGCTCATGCGCGCGACCGACGGCGCGCTGGCGATTCCCCGTCTGTTCTTGCTCCTGCTGCTCGCGGCCCTCTTCCGTCCCACGCTCGCGACGACCGTCCTGCTCGTCGGCGGGACGCACGTGGATGGCCGCCGCCCGCCTGGTGCGGGGCGAGGCGCTCTCGATTCGCGAGCGCGAGTTCGTCGCGGCCGCGCGGGCTGCGGGGCTTCCCGCATCCGGGTGGCGATGCGTCACGTGCTGCCCCACGCGGCCGCGGTCCTGGGCGTCGAGGCCGCGCTCCGCCTGGGCCAGGCCGTGCTCCTGGAGGCCTCGCTGTCGTTTCTCGGACTGGGCGTCCCCCACCGCGTGTCGTCCTGGGGCGGGCTGATCGCCGACGGGCGCGACCGGCTCGCTGGACGCCTGGTGGATCGCCACCTGGCCCGGGCTCGCCTTGGCCGGCGTCGTGATCGCCGCCAGCCTGGTGGCGGACGGGGCCCGTGAGAGGTTGTAATTCGAGCTGCCCGCTGATTATCGTGATCGTGCCTCGGCCGCAAGGCTGTGGACCGGAGGCTCGATCGTGACCCCACGCGAACGTATCGCCGCCGTCGGTCTGGCGCTCTTGGTCCGCCGTTTCGCCGCGGGCGCCCGCAGGAGACGCCGCCCGCGCACCGCCCTCGCCGCCGCGCCACGGCGCGCTCCGGCCCCGCCGCCGGCCGATCCGAGCGCCACCGCCGCCGCGCTGCAGCAGGCGAAGGACGCGTTCAAGAAGGGCGCCTGGCAGGAGGCTCGCGACGCGGCCGCGGTCGTCCTCGAGGCCCAGCCGAAGCACCTCGAAGCGCTCTACATCGCGGGAACGTCCGAGCGGCAGACGAATCTGCTCCCCGACGCCGGAGCAACACCTCAAGACGCTCGTCGAGGCCTCGCCCGATTTTTCCCCTCGCGCATTTCCAGTACGGCTACGTGCTCTTCCTGCGGGCGGAGGAGCTGATCCGCCAGGGCCAGGTCGAGCCGGCCAAGGCCAAGTACATCGAGGCCGCGGGTGAGTTCGGCAAGGAGCTCGAACGCATCTCCGACGCACGCCGCCGTCGCTCTCCAGCCGCGCGATCGCGCTCTCGCGCGCGGGCAGATCGAGGAGTCGGTCCAGGCGCACGACGCGTGGATCGCCGCGGCGCCGCAGAAGAACGATCCGGTCGTCTCGCTCGCATCGACGTACGCCGGGGCCGGTCGATCGAGCGACGCGATGGCCACGCTCGACCGGCTCCCCGACAAGACCCGGAAGGCCGTCTTCGATGCCACGATCGCGCGCCGCGAACGTTTTCATCTCGAGGAAGGACTGGAGCGCGGCGGTGCCGTTTCTCGAGAAGGCCGCGGACACCGACGCCGACCTCGACGCGCGCGCGGGCGCTTCTCACCGAAAGCTGCGCCCGCGCCGGGTTGACCAACGACGCGGTGCGCAATCTCCAGACGCTCCTGACCGATGGAGCCCACGCCGGACGAAGCGGAGAGCGTCGGCGAAGCGATCAAGTCGACCATGGGTAACGGCAAGAGCGCGCCGTCGGTTGCCGGCGTCGAGCCCCCCGCCGTTCTCAGGATTCCCGCCCCGAGATACCCGAAGGGGCAGGACATGTACGGTGCAGACCGAGGTCTCGGTGCTCGCGCTGATCCGCCAAGACGCGGCGGTCGTCAACACGGTCATGGTCCCGAACCGGATCTGGAAGGACATGCGCACGAGCGGCATTCGACGTCGCGGCGTTCGACGCCGTGAAGACGCGGCAAGTTCGTCGCCGGCACGAAAGACGGACAGCCCGCGCGAGCTCTGGGTCGTCGTCCCGGTGAAGTTCGCCAGGTCGTGAGCGATGGGGACCTCAATGGCCGTCGCTGCCGTCGATGCGGCGCTCGGCCCGGCGCACCGCCGCGATCAGCAGCTCGAGACGGTCCAGGTCCTTCTTCCCCGGAGCGACCTCGGCCTCCGACAGGATGTCCACGCCGTAGGGGCGCGCGTCGTCGATCGCCAGGCCGATGTGCGCCGGCTCGAGGTTGCCCGGCGATCATGATCCGGCCGCGCAGCGCCAGCGCTGCGAGCGCGGCGCCACTCGAAGCGGGCTCGCCCGGAGGCTGCTCCTTCCGGCCGCGCGTCGAGCAGGTAGGTCGTCGTCTCGTAGTACGACAGCTCGTCGGCGTCGAACGTCGGGCCGACGCGGAACGCCTTGACCCACCGGTACGGGGCCGCTCCCGCGCAGGTCGACGGCGATCTCGCTCCCGTGGAACTGCAGGAGCCCGACCCCGGCGCGGCGAGCCGTCTCGAGGACGCGGATGAGCGGCCCGTCGGCGAAGACGCCGACGGTCGTGACGAACGCCGGAAGTCGCGCGACGATGCGATGCGCGAGATCGGGCTCGATGTAGCGCGGGCTGCCCTCGCGAAAATCGAAGCCGAGCGCGTCGACACCCAGGTGGACCGCTTCTTGGGCGTCCCGCTCCTCGGTGATGCCGCAGACCTTGACCACGATCCGGTGCTCATGCGCCGCGACCCGTCTGCGTGCCGGCAGAGCTCGAGGAAGTTCGCGAGCAGCCGCTTTCCCGCAAGGCGTCAGGATCGACTCGGGGTGGAACTGCACGCCGTGGAGCGGCAGCGTCTTGTGCCTCACGCCGAGGATGGTCCCATCCGGCGCGTAGGCGCACGCTTCGAGCGCGTCGGGAAGGCTCGCCGTGCCACGGCGAGCGAATGATACCGGGTCGCGTCGAACGGGTTCTCGAGGCCCGCGAACACCCCGCGCCCGTCGTGGCGCACCGGCGAGGTCTTCCCGTGCACGAGCTCCCGCGCCCTCTCGATCGTCCCGCCGAACGCGCAGACGATCGCCTGGTGGCCGAGGCAGACGCCGAGCATCGGCAGCAGCGCGGCGCGCTCCCGCACGAGCGGCACGCTGATGCCGGCGTTCTCGGGACGTCCGGGGCCGGGCGAGATGACCACGGCGTCGCAACGCGCCCGGTTGACGTCGGCCGATCGCGATCCGGTCGGAGAGAACGACCTCGACCGCGGCACCGAGCTCGCCCAAGTACTGTGCGAGGTTGAAGGTGAACGAGTCGTGGTTGTCGAGGAGTAGGACCCGCAAGCCGGTTCACGGCGCCTGGCCTACTTCACCTCGAACTTGACGAAGATCGGGTCGGTCAGCTCGGGGCGGACATCGTCAGCTCGAACTTGTGGCCCACCGAGTCCGGTCCCGGGCATCGGGAAGTAGAGCATGTCCAGGAGGTAGCCGAACTTCGGCAGCTGGACGGTGTCGGTGACGACCGTCGACTCTCCCGCGCGCGAAGGGCGACGCGTCGGTGAGAACTTGCTCGGGTAGGCGGTCATCGCGCCGAAGCGGTTGAAGACGATCTCGCTCAGCTCCGCCAGGTTTCGATCGAGGTCGAGGAAATCGTAGTTGGCGAGAAGCTCCTTGGGGCTGGCGCACGGATACCGGTTGCCGTTCTCGTCGGTCAGGGTGAACGACTCCCGCGTCAGCGAGAGCTGCTTGACGCCGCGGTTCGCGAGCGCGATCTCGACGGGGATGTAGTTTTCCTTCTCGCGGTAGCGCGTCGGACGCGTGTCCACGATGAACGTCGCGAGCTTACCCTCCTCGATGAACGCGAACGTCGAGAGCTTCCGATCGACGTCGGCGGCGGCTTGCCCGGTCATCGGCTGCCGGGAGGCGCAAGCACCGGCGGAGGAGGATCGAGACGGCGAGGAGTGTTCGGCGCATCGCGGATCGCGCGCGGCCGCGGAGCGTAGGCCTGGCACGCGAGTCGTCAAGCGGAGGCGGCATTTCGCCACGGCACGAGTGCAGCGGCCATCGCGTCGACCGGAGCGGGCCGCCCGGTCAGGCGCTCGAACTGGAGAGCGGCCTGGGCTTCCAGCAGGTCGAAGCCGTCCGCGACCGCCAAGCCCGCGCGCGCGGGCGGCGCGCACCAGCAGGTCGGCTCGGCGCCGTACGCCGCGTCGAGCACCATGCGTCCGTCGAGGTGCCGCCGGAGCAGCACCTCCTCTCCGTTGCGGCCCGGCGGGGTCGCCTGCACGAGAACGATCCCAACGCGCCCGGGAAGCGCCGCCAGCGGCGACGCAGACGACGCCGATCGGCCGCGCCGTCTCCTCGCCGCGCGGAGCGCTGCGGCTGAACAGCGTCACGCCGGCTCCGGCCTCCTTGAGCGCCGCGGCGACGGCGCGCGCGGTCCCTCCGGCTCCGACGATGGCGGCCGTCGCGCCCCGCGGATCGAGGTGCTTGCGAACCAGCGCGAGCGCCGCCGGGCGCATCGGTGTTCCACCCTCCCATCCGCCCTCGCCGACGACGCACGGTGTTCGCCGCGCCGCATGCGGCGAACGGCGTCGAGCTTCGCGCACCGCTCGCGCCGCGAGCTCCTTGAGCGGGATCGTCACGCCGAATCCCGAGAGCGGGAGCGCGCCGCCTCGATCGACGACCGCGCGCGACATCGGCGAGGTCGCCGGTTTCGACCGGAACGTACACGGCGTCGAGCCCCAGCGCCCTGTAGCCCGCGGCGTGCAGCGCGGGCGACGGCTGCCCGCAAGCGGCGTTCCGCACAGACCGTAAACACTCGCGTCGCTTCGGAGATGTCGAGCACGCGGTAGACGTCGAGCAGCTCGCGACGTCGTCGAACTGTCCCTCGCCGGTCTCGCGCCCGCGCGCCGCCGCGCCGTGCAGTCCCCACGAGCCCCACGGCAGAGCGACGACGCGACTCCACGACCCGGCCGGGCCCGTGCGCGAACGACGCACAGCGCGCGCCGCTCGTCGCCGCGCCCGCGCCAGCAGGTCGCGGACCGCGCCGGAGCTCCGTCGGACGCGCACGGCGCGGGAACGATCTTCAGCAGCGCGGCCTTGGTCTCCGCCATGGCGTCGAAGAGGACGGCAGAGGCTCGCGGCGTCGCAGGGCGCGCCGTGGTGCGACAGGATCGTGCGCGGCGCCCGACGGCCCGACGGCCAGCTCGCGCAGCGGACCGTTCCACTCGACGTCGACGAACGCCGCACCCGGCATCGAGCGCCGCGCGCAGGATCGTCCGTCTTCTCCTCGGTGCTGCCGTCGAACGCATCCGCCGTCGTCCGTCGACGCGCACGGTGACGACGACCGGCCGCTCGCGCCCGCCGCACGAGGCCGGCGACGTCGCCGGCTCGCAGGTCGTCCGCCCGGATCTCGATCGAGGGCGCAGGCGCGGGGCGACTCGCCGAGGCGCTGCGCGACCGCCTCGGGAGTCTCCTCGAGGATCGAGTGGACGACCCCGCGCGTCACAGCAGGCTGACCGGATCGACGTCGACGTGGATCGCGTCGCGCGGAGCGTGCGCCTCGAACGGAGCGAGCGCCGCCGACACGGTCTCGACGAGCCGGCGCCTGCCCGGCGGATCGCACGAGGATCTGCATGCGGTAGAGCCCCGCAACCGCTCGATCGGCGCCGGACCGGGCCCGGTGACGGTCAGGCGGCCCCGCCGACGCCGCTCGAGCGCCGCCGCCGACGTCGTTCGCGATCCGCCAGGCCTGCGCCTCGCGCGCCTCGGCGACGATGATCTGGACGAGCGCGGCCAGCGGCGGGTAGCGCAACGCGCGCCGGTAGCGGATCTCGGCCTCGTAGAACGCCTCGTAGTCCTGCTTTGCGGCGTGGAGCAGCACGGGATGGCGCGGGATCGAACGCCTGCGCGATCACGCGACCCTTGCGCTCGCCGCGGCCCGCGCGCCCCGCGACCTGCGTCAGCAGCTGGAACGCGCGCTCCCCGCCCGGAAATCCGGCAGGCCCAGCGCGTGATCGGCGCCGAGCACGCCCACCAGCGTGACCCGCGGAAAGTCGTGCCCCTTCGCGATCATCTGCGTGCCGACCAGGACGTCGATCTCGCCCGCGTCGAACCGCCGCAGGATGCTCTCGTGGGCGCCGCGTCCGCGCACGGTGTCGCGGTCCATGCGCTGGATGCGCGCCGTGGGCACGACCTTGGCGATCTCGTCCTCGATCCGCTCCGGTCCCCTCCCCAGCTCGCGCAGATCCGTCCCGCCGCACGCGGGACAAGCGGCCGGAAGCGGCTGCTGGCCGCCGCAGCGCGTGGCAGCGCAAGCCGCCGCTCCTTCTTGTGCCAGGTCAGCGCGAGAGCAATACGTAACTGAACGAAGTACAA